>Ga0070681_10002230_pt1 | contig 17655 bp, 39 predicted proteins | sample KBSC83BmetaG_FD_65650 | JGI IMG/M metagenome (GOLD analysis project Ga0070681, IMG submission 65650) | Corn rhizosphere microbial communities from Kellogg Biological Station, Michigan, USA - KBS C8-3B metaG | ecosystem: Host-associated > Plants > Roots > Rhizosphere | place: USA: Michigan... | reverse complement strand
CTGCCCGAATGTCGGGTCGGCCAGACCCGCTCCCTGTCTCGTCGGTGGCGACGGAGCATCCGACGATGGTGACGGCGACCATGGCGCCGATGACGGCGATGTTGCGCTTGCGGAACCTCATTTGGCTCCCCTATCTACTAGGTTGAGCCACCAGCTTCCCTGGCGGTTTTCGATGAAGACGCTGTAGCGTCTGGTCAGTTAGCGAGTTCGGACTCGGTCATCGGGTTCTCCGGGTGTGGGTGCGTGCGGTGTGGGGCCGGTGCTCGCTGCACCGGATCCCCGCACTCGGCAGCAGCCAGGCGAGATGGGGCCAGCGGGTAAAGCGCGTGCCGCATCGGCAGCAGGTGTAGATCCGCCAGGGCTTGGGGCGTTCGAGATCGATGGCGATGGCGTGGCAGTCAGGGCAGCGGTGGGGTTTGTCGAAGTTCCAGCGGGCGGTCATGCGGCTTCCTCGTAGCGCCGAAGGTCTGGATCAGAATGACGGGGGTCATTGGGTGGTGAGGGGATATCCGTCGTGAATGGCGGGCTCAGTAATGACCCCGTCGGCTTCGAGGGCGCCGCCGGTTTTCATGGCCTCGGCGACGTTCGCCCACATGTTGGCCTGGCGCATGACGTGCTCTCGGCGCTGTATAAGCTCTTCCGTGGTCGTCCCTCCTGACATGTCGACCACGGGGAATCGGTCGGCCGCTTCCGCGTATTCCAGCGCCTTCCGCCGGGCCTTGGCGAGGGCAAGGCGCCTCTCTTCGTTCGTCATCCGTGTCTCTCCTTCAGGGTCAGGCGTATCAGCGCTTTGCAGTAACGGCAGCGACTCCAGGGAGCCTTGGCGATCTTCGCGCCTATGCAGGTGGGGCAGGTTCTCATGTGCCAGAGCAGTTGATCTGCCCTGTCGTGTGGCAGCGCCATAGGCAGTTCAGCTCATCTCGTACACGTTCGGGCCCTCGGTCGTCTCCGACGGAATAACGGTCCCTATGAAGCTCTCGCCGAGCCTAGTCAGGGAGAGACGCATCGGCCATTCAGTGCCATTCTCGCCCCGTATGGGGATGTTGAGGGTGGCGCCAGCGACATGTGACTCGTCCGCCCCCCGGAACTCCTCGAAGGCTGCGTGGTGCGCCCGCAGGAAGCGGTCCGGGATGAGGATGTCCAGGGGCTGGTCCATCAGGCCTTCACGCGACCAGTGGAGGGCCTCGGCATGCTCTACCTGTACTATCTTGCCTTCGAGGCTGACCTCTACGACTGCGGCCGTGGTCTGAAGGTTGGCCTGTAGGGCAGTGGCCGCCTTCAGGCCCGTCTGGAATACGGCGGTGATTGTGTCCGCCAGCCTCAGGCGGCTCAGCGACAGGCTGGCCGTCACCCCCAGTCCGAGGGTGAGGAGGGCGAGTGACCCCGTGGACTGGGGGAGCAGGCCCATCGTCCTGAACCCGACCAGTGCTACCGTCCCCCACCAGCCCACGTGGGCTAGGACAAGGATATTGCGGTACCTGGTCTCATCCGAGAAGAGGGATCGCATCACTTTGGGTACCTCTCATTGATCGTTTGTAGAAGACTCGTCCGGTCCTCGTCGGTGATGCCGGGGATCCTTCTGATCCACTCCTCGGCCACCGACACTGCCTTGATTCCTTCGGGGAGTGGGAGTCGCTTCACGCCGACCTCCCCCTCCTTCATCAGCCCCGCAGTGACCCCCAGGGCGATGGGGTCAACTTCGAGGAATGCGGCCAGCTTCATGACTGAGTCCAGTCCGGGGGTCGCCTTGCCGTTCTTCCAGCGACTGATGGCGGAGTCGTTTACTCCGACGGCCTTCGCGATCTCCCCGCCCGAGATCTCGCGCTCCCAAAGCGTTCTCGTCAGCCATTCTGCGAAGTACTTCCTGCTCTCGTGCCGCGCCACGTGCCTGCCTCCCAGGTAGTTGGCGGCTCCTGCGTGTCTGTAGTCGTCTCGACCTACCTGCCCCCCCGCCTCATTGGACGGTCGTTACGGGGGGTTACGTCCGACCCTCGATGGATGGTGGCGAGGGCGGGATATGTCCGTTTTGCTGCTCTGGTTCAACCGTGGGCCAAGGGTGCTAGCAAGTCAAGCCGAGGCCGGGCATTGATTCCTAAACAACCTTGCGTAAGGGCCCAACCTGCCCTGCGAGCAGGGGTTACCCAGGGGTACACAATCTGCCCATCAGTGCGTGCGACGCAGCCTTTGCCGCTCCGCAAGGGGGTGCCCGGAGGGCAGGCCGTGAGCCAGGCGCCAAAAAATATTGTGATGACTTTCGTCTCAGGGGTTGCGCCCCACGCAAACAGGAGTAGTGTTTTGCCCAGAACGGAAAACCGGTACATACCGGACAGGTTCTCGGCCAGGCGGTAGGTCGTAAGCAGCAAATGCGGACCGGAGACGGACCACCAAGTCCCCCAAAAAAACTGGTAGTTGAGGACGAAGGTGACGCGCACCCTCTGGGGTGATGGCACCACCGGGAGCCGAGACGGTGGCCCTGATGGTGATGATCAGCCAACGTCGCGCGAGCGACCAAACACTTTTGATCAAGCCGGTTCGATTCCGGCGCAGGGCACTGCGATAGGCACTGCAACCACCCCGTGTCCAAGGGAAGTTGGACGGTAACCAAATCCAAGGGGCAGGCCAGAAAAGGCTAGTCGCAATCAGGAGACCACATCTCCGCCCCCCGTCGGTCCGTTCGGTGGGGGGCCAGAGAAGGGACTGATGGAAATGCTCACCGACACGATCACCCGCCGGGCCACTCTCACCCTCCCGGCTGCCGAGGACTTCTCGGTTTCCACCTCTCGCCACTTCGCCGACGACCAGCTCCGTGGCTGGGGCCTGGCCGAGGATGAGCGCGACTCCGCAGGCATGATCATCGGTGAGCTTGCCGCGAACGCGGTCCAGCACGGGCACGCAGACCTGACTGTGTCCCTGGCTTTCGAGGAGAGCACGCTGGTCATCACCGTCACCGACTCGGGGCCCGAGGTCGTTCGCGAGTCACCTCGGTCGCAGATGCCCGACGACGAGCACGGCCGTGGCGCCGGAATCGTCGAGTTCCTCGCGGCGTGGACCGACGTCCACGACAGCGTCGGGGGGCGCCGGGTCCGCGCAGGTCTCCGCGTCACAGTCTGATAGACTGCACTCACAAAACCATCCACCCCCTCCACCATCCCTGGAGAAACCATGTCTCGCGAAACCCTGCAATGGCTGAACGAAAACACCCTCATCGGCTTCACCGAGAAGCGAGGGAAGGCCTGGCACCACCGCCAGGGCAACGACAACCACTACGTGGGCCCCGTCCCCATCGACGACGTCCGCAAGCGCCTCTTCAACTGGGAGGCCGAGGAGCAGCCCTTGATCCTCGGCGAGACCGTCGACGACGCCGACGGCGACGTTATGGCCCTCGTCTACCCCGGTGCCACCGTCCCCGGCTACAAGGCCTGGGTCCACCCTCGGACCGGCGAAGTCCTGGGCGTCCACAAGGCCACCCGCGCCCTCCACCAGTATGAGCCGTGGCTGCTCGACACCCTGGGCGACATGCTCGACGACACCCTTCAGATCGGCACCGCAGGCCTCCTGCGGGGCGGCCGGATCGCCTGGGTACAGGTCGAGGTCCCCGAGACCATCGAGACCCCTGAGGGTGTCAAGTTCCGCCCGTTCATCCTGGCCCGTTCGTCCATGGACGGATCCGTCGCCACCACCTTCTCCCGCTCCGTCACCAACACCGTCTGCGACAACACCATGGCCATCGCCGCCACGGAGCACGGGGGCCAGCGCATCACCTTCCGGGCCACCGGCAACAGCGAGGTGAAGCTGGCGGAGGCGCGCGACGCTCTCGGCATCGTCTACACCGCCGCCGACGACTTCGCCGCCCAGGTCGCCGCCCTGACGGCGACGACGTTCACCGAGCGCGACTTCGACAAGCTGCTGGAACTGGAAATCCCCGGCGAGAAGCCGGAGTTCGGCGCCAAGCCTCGCGAGGTCACGCAGTGGGGCAAGGTCCAGGAGAAGCGCACCTACATGCGCGACCTGTACCGCTTCGACGAGCGGGTAGCCCCCTGGACGGGCACCGCGTACGGAGCCTGGCAAGCCTTTTCGACCTACGACCAGCACGAGCGGAAGATCCGCAGCAAGAACCGGGTCGAGCGCAACCAGCTTCAGGTCGTCAAGGGTCAGCAGGATCGCGTCGACCGGGACGTCCTCGGCAAGATCATGGAGCTGGTCGCATGAACCAGACCGCCAGCGCCACTGTCAGGGCCGCCCGTGGGCGACTCCGGCAGTGGCGGGACAGCCATCGCTACTACCACTATGCCGCCCGCTGGACTGGCCCCGGCGGCTGGAAGATCACCCGGCGCGCTGGCGCCTTGAGAATGAAGGCGTGACTGCACCGTGACGGGCAAGAAGCAGCGATGGTCGAGCACGAGGTCGGAGCCCAACTACCGCTCTGGCTTCCGTGGTAGGAACTGGACGACCTCGCTGCGGACTGCCCAGAAGCATGGCGCTGTCATCGTCGTCGAAGAGTCCGGGGAGCAGGTGCAGTATGACCGGCTCCGTGACTCGCACAAGCATCATCATTGGCGGGCCGATGACGGTACCCGCTATGAGAGTCGGGACTGCATCCCGCTCTGGTGAACGCAAGAACCACTCGGTTGAACTGTGAATAGTAGATCGAGAGCCGGTGGATGACGCAGCATCGCGACCGGAAGGGCCCGTCACCACGTGATGGCGGGCCCGCCCTAAAGACACCCTCAGGGCTGTTGGGGAGCTGGACACTTACCAACCCCCCCTGAGGGCCTAACCCCCCGGCGACTCGCTAGCGTTCCGTAAGACGCGGTGAGGATGCGCGCGACCGACAGTCTGTGCAGGACGGCCTGTCGCCGGGGCCCAACTCCCCCTACTCCACCTGTGACGGATGGGTGTCGAGTAAGGGGCCCGCTCCCCTCGTTGGCGCGAGGGTCGAGCGGAACCGCCCGGCCAGGGTCAGGGATGGTTACCTGGCCGGGCGGCGCAACACCCCAACCATCCCTCCCTGAAAGGAGGCCATCCCATGCCTGCACGGACAGGCGTCAAGCATCATGCCGCGAAGATGACCGCTGCCAAGGTGCGCCAGGCCCGGAAGTCCTACGCTACCGGCAACTGGACGATCGTCGCTCTCGCCGACAAGTACGGCATCACCCGCCAGTCGATGGATGCCATCCTCAGGCACAAGACGTGGAAGAGCGTCGCGTAACCAACCCAACACCCGAAAGCAGGAGAGCATTGTCCACCAAGACCCGCCGCAGCAACCGCTACTACCCCGAGCCCTTCAAGAAGGAAGTTGTCACCTTCATCGACAAGCGGATGGCCGACGGCGACACGCGCGGCTCCGCCATCACCCAGGCCGTCCGGAAGTTCGGCCTGCCCAACCGCGAGGGGGCCCGCCAGTGGTGGCTGAAGGCTCACGGCGCCAACGCCCGCAGCGCGGGCGGGCAGATGAAGGTCCCCTCGCACCTGAAGGCCAAGACGGGCAGGCCCGCCGCCTATGAGGCGAACCAGATCGACGTGCCGGTAGTGGCGATCGAGACGCCGAAGCCGACACCCCTGGCCGAACTGATCGAGACCTGGGACGCGCTCGGCGAGAACATCGCTGAGGAGGAGCAGGTGATCCTCAACATGAAGGCCAGGCGCGACGACATCAAGGCCGAGATCATCAAGCGGATCGACGCCGGATGATCAGCGTCGGCTCCCGCGTCACCTTCTACGAGGACGAAGACAACGAATTCGACGGCGTGGTCGTTGACATGCTCAACGCCTCCGTCGTCCACGGCACCGGCAGCGTCCTCGTCCAGTTCGACGAGGACCCGCCGAACCGCCCCGAAGAGGTCAAGCTCCGCGACCTGGAGGAGTGCTGAATGAAACCCGACCCCGACAACGTCGAAGCCCTCCTGGGCCTGTCAGTGGAGCTGGTGAACACCATGAACGCAGCAAAGCAGGCCGTAGACATGGAGGCGGCAATGGCGAGGCATCCGTCGTCGCAACCGGCGTTGTCGGGTGGGGTGTTGCTGACGGCTGCCGACCGCTGCGACGAGTGCCCGGCCGCAGCCGCTTACCGGCTGGCGCTCAAGGGCAAGCCGCACATGGTGCTCGACTTCTGCAACCATCACCTCCGCAAGCACTTCCCCGGCATGATCGAGTGGGGCTGGGTGGTCATCGGGGGCAACCCGGACGACATACAGGGGGACTGACGTGTCATGGCCAGCGGAGACTGCACGTGCTGTGGGATGCCGACGACCGTTCCGGCTCCCGTCGAGATCGAATCGGAGTGTGATCATGGCTGTTTCGACTGCACGGACTGCGACGAGTGCGGATACGGCGAGTGCACCGACCTGGTCACCGTCCAGCCCGACGTTCTATGTGACGGCTGCAAGGTCGGCGAAGTCGACGGCCGTTGTGACCCCGCCGACACCTGGCACTGCGATGGCCGGTACGGGCATTCCTGCGATGGCACCGGCTGTGAAGAGCGCGGCGCCGAGTGTGCCCGAGGGGTGAGCACCTCTGGTACTCCGATATCGTCATCGTCCCGGTGAAGTCGCTGCGCCATAATTGGTGTGTCGTCTGCGGCGAAAGGAAAGAAGATGGCCAGCCCCCACCGGAGGATGAAACCGGAAATCCGTGAGCTGGTCGACTGGGCTGCGCAGCACGGCTGGTCTCCGGCCGACGACGTCACCGGCAGCGGCCACCGGATCCTGAAGCACACGTCAGGGGCGACGGTGGTCCTGCCGACCTCTCCAAGCGACTACCGGGGGCTGGCCAACACCAAGGCGACCATCCGGCGCGTCTCCGGCTTGCCCAGCGACAGCGGCCCAGCCGCCCGCTACCGGCACGAACGGCGGCGGCGCCCCTGGGAGCGCTTCAACATGGACGCCGCCGTCCGGGAGGCCCGGAAGCGGGAGGAGGCCAGGGCCGCCCTGATGGGCGAGCGTGACGCCCTCGAAGAGGAGCGTGCCATGTACCTGGCCGAGCTGAAGGCCCTCGACCCGCGCAAAGAGCCAGCCCTGGCCCGCCTCCTCGCCCGCCGGATCAACCTCCTCGACAAGAGGATCAAAGCCATAACCGAATAGGGTTTCATGACAACTTCAAAGCCTTGCAAGGAGTGCCTGGCCGAGTTCGACAACGGCACCATTTCGAAGCTCCCCAAGCGCCTTGCCCTCAATCCAGGCCCGCGATGTCAGACGCATTGGCGGGCCGAGTTGCGCCGCCGCAAGGCCGCCAATCACGAGAAGCGGGTGCAAGGCGTATACGGCCTTAAGGCCGGAGAGTACGCCCAGTTGTACGAGTTTCAGCAGGGCCGCTGCGCCCTCTGCCGTCGCGCCACAGGAGCCTCGAAACGCCTGGCAGTCGACCATGACCACGTATCAGGGGAGGTTCGTGGGCTCGCCTGTTCAGTGTGTAACCGACTCCTGGGTCACGCCCGCGACAAGATCGCCTTCTTCCGGCGATGCATCCTGTACTTGGCCTTTCCACCTTACAAAGCCATGAAGGAAGGCTGGACCGAGTGGTATGACTGAGACCTGGAAAGACGTCCCCGGCTACGACGGTTGGTATCAGCTCGGCGTCTCCCAGATGACCGTGCTGCATGCGGCCAAGGGCGAGACGTGGACTCACCTCCCGATGCCGGGAGATGGCGAGTGACCGGCAAGGTTGAATGCCCCGGCTGCGAAAAACGGATCAGCGTCACGAAAAGCGGAAGGTACTGGAAGCACGGCAACTGCGACTTTAGTAGCACGGTAATACCGGAGGAAAAATGTCAGATCGGATCGGGGGCAAGTGCGATGTCGATGAATGCGTCATCTGCGGAGTCAGCGCCGGAAGATGCGACGGGCCATGCCGCGCCTGCGACCTCTTCGCCTTCCTCTTCGGCGACTTCGCCGAAGAAACCAGATGTCTCGACGTCTGCCCCTGCATCACCTGCGATACCCGGCGTTACGTCCTACGCGAACACGCTCAACGACATGGCGGCGGAGCAACTCGCCGCCTACAGGGCGAAAGTTGAAGCAGGCCTTACGCCCTACTCGCAACCGGCGCCGACCGAGGAGGTCGAGCAGCCCCCTCTTCTAGACGGGGAGGCGGCCCGATCTTTCGCTGGCCTCCCCCCGGCGTCGCCCTATAGTCAGCCCGCCGGGCGCAGGTCCGAGGCGCCCGCGCAGGAGATGACCGACCTCGGCAAGGAACTGACGGCGCGGTTCAAGGAGATCTTCTATGCCTATAGCAATAGGCGCACCGAAGACAACCGTTCAGCCCAGGTCACCATGGGGCCGTCCGGGATGGGGTCGCCGTGTGAGCGTCGCATAGCGGTTGAGCTGCTCAGGCTGCCCCCCGTGAATCCAGGCGGAGATGGATTCGCCTCGTTTGTGGGCACGTGCATTCATGCCGGGCTGGAGCAAATCTTCAAATGGGCTGACGCTGGATCAGGTCGGTTTGCCACCGAGACCAGGGTGGAGTTCGACTCGGAGTACGTCCCCAAAGGCACGGCCGACCTCCTGGACCGCACACTGTGCGTTGTGGAGGACTTCAAGTGCCAGGGGCGTTGGAGCCGGAATAAACTAAGGTCTCAGGGGCCGTCTCAAACGTATCGAGTTCAGGCCCATGTGTACGCCTTTGGGGCAAGGCAGCGTGGCGAGAAGGTGGACCACGTGGCCATAGTCTCCGTCCCCAGAGATGAGGCGACGCTGGATGACCTGTACGTCTGGACGGAGCCCTATAACCCTCAGATCGTGAAGGATGCGTTCGAGAGGGTGGAGCGCATCGGGGGCGAGGTTGGACACCTGCTCGATGCCGACCTGCCGACCAAGGCGGCGAAGGTGAAGGAGTTTGACGTGGCCGACGATTGTAGATTCTGCGGAGCCTACATGCCCAATGCCCGCTCCATCCTGGATGGATGTAATGGCAAGAAGTAATACGCCTGGCATTCGATGGCCCTTCGAGTACGAGGATGTTGAGGATAGATTCTTCGATATCCTGACGCTGGGTCACGAGGGTGGTCACTGGGGCCTGAGTACCGAGGGTCACGCAAATGGCTATAGCAGAATGACGGTTGGGCGCAAGAAGAGGCAGATGGGCCACATAGTGGCCTACGAGCTTTTCGTCGAGCCCGTACCAGACCCGCTTGAGGTGGACCACCTCTGCAACACTAAGTGGTGCGTGAATCCCGGACACTTGGAAATGAAGACTGGCGCAGCCAATACGAAGCGAGCCTTCGAGGTTTGCGGGGCGGGTCTTCACGATTTGACTGATCCGGTGAATCAGAGGGCGCGATCCCATGACGGTCGAATTCGCTGCAAGCCGTGCGCAGTCGAATACGACAGAGCCCGAAGGGAGGTGAAATGAAAGTCGAAAAGAAGATGATGCTGTCGCCGGGGGATGTGGCCCGCGAGCTGGGCGTGGACCCGAAGACGGTAACCCGCTGGGCCAATGCGGGGATCCTGGACTGTATCCGCCTCCCCGGCGGGCATCGGCGATTCTCCCGCGAGCACGTCGACAAGATGCTCGCTACACACAACAAGTAAACAACAACTCCAAAGAGGAACACGTGAGTTACTCTCAGCCGTCTGCCCCCAATCAGGGCGACAAGTTCGAAGCCCACGAACACAAGGGCCACCTCGTCCTCGTCTACCCGAAGAACTTCCAGCAGGACATCAAGACGACGAAGGGGCTCAGCGACGCGGCCGACGCCGACATCATCGTGGTCGACAAGCTTGGCCCCGACGGCAAGCCGCTGGTGTTCCACGGCGCACGCCTGTTCGGCAACCTGGCCAGGTCGGTGAAGAACGACATCGGCGGCAAGGTGCTCGGCCGCCTCGACCAGATCACCAGCGCGAACGGAAACACGCCATGGGTCCTTCACAACTTCACGGACCAGGACGTGGCGATGACGGAGCCGGTACGGATGGCGTACGAGGCGGGCCAGTTCGCCCAGCCGACGAACCCGATGCAGGCCCCTGCGGCGACTGCCCCTGCGGCTCCTGCTCAGTGGCCGGGACAGTCGTCTGCACCTGCGCCGAATGGTGCACCGCAACAGTGGAATCCTGCTGGCGGCGTACCGGCGGCTGCCCCTGGCCCCTCGCCTGCGACGGCCCAGCAGTATGCGCCGCCCGTGGCCTCAACGCCCTGGCCGAACGCGGGTGTGCCTGCGGCACCCCAGGCGCCTGGTGCGACTCCCAGTCCTGCCCCCCAGCCTGCCCCGGCACCTGCGCCGACGGCGGCGAGTGCACCGGCCCCTGCCGTTGACCCCAACCTGGTCGCCTTCCTTCAGGCTCGCGGTGTGACCGTGCAGCCCGGCATGGACCAGGCGACGTGCGAGGCGATCGCCCGCTCGTTCCCCTCGTAAGAGAAAGGCCCTAACCCGCATGGGCTACCTGATCACTGCCGGACTGCTGGTGATCGTCGCGATCATCTGCTTCATCATTTCCAATCTGAAGATCAAGGAGTACGGGGGCGAGTACTACAACCTCAAGCCCTGGCGATGGATCGCTGTCGCCGTCCTAGGCATCCTCGGTCTCGTGACCCTAGGCATGTCCATCACGACCGTCAGCGCCCGCTCTGTGGGCATCCAGACGGCCTTCGGCCGGTACCAGAACACCCTGTCCAACGGCCTTCAGTTCACCGCCCCTTGGTCCTCGGTGGAGGAGTTCTCCACGCAGGTGCAGTACCTCGACCTGGACGGCGACCAGGCGGTGCCGGTGACGTTCGAGGGAGGCGGCGGCGGCCAGGTCAACGTCACGCCCCGCTGGCGCATCGACCCTGCCGGTGCCGAGGACCTGTGGAAGAAGTACAAGACCTTCGACGCCGTCAAGGACAAGCTGGTGAACAGCAGCGCGAAGGACGCGGTGCGCATCGTCACCTCCAAGTACACCCCCAACGAGGCGCGTTCGGGTGAGAACCTGCGCGCGGTCGCCGAGGGGATCGAGGCCCAGCTCGCCGCCGACCTGAAGGACGACGGCATCATAATCGACTCGATCAGCGTCAAGGGCATCTCCCTGGACGCTCGTTCGCAGGCCTCGCTCGACAAGATCGTGTCGGCCAACAACGACATCGAGCGGGCGAAGGCCGAGCAGGAGCGTGCCCGGATCGACGCCGAGACGGCGAAGATCCGCGAACAGGGAGGCTCCCTCAAGCCCGAGGCGCTGGCCCGCTACTGCCTCGAAGTCGTCAACAACTGGGATGTGGGCCGCAACGGTCCGCTCCCCGCAGGCTTCACCTGCACATCGGGCAACGGTGCCCCGTTCGTAGTAACCAACAAGTAGTCAAGGAGACCCGCAATGTCTGAGTACGACGAGAACGTCACCGAGGCCCCCAAGAAGAAGGGCCCGAAGCCCAACCCCTTCCTGCGCCTGGCCAAGGCGCAGGCGAAGGCCGCCAAGGCCCGTGCCGCGTACGCCAAGGTGGCGAAGGTCGCCGAGGCCCTGGAGGCGGCCGAGGCCGAGGAGCAGGAGGCGCTGGCCGCCCTCCAGGAGGCCGTCGAGGAGGCCGGAGTCAGCGTCACCGCGTAAAGACCGCCGGACCCCTGCCCTTCCAAGTTGGGGCAGGGTGCCGGTAGCCGGGGGCGCTGCGACCGTATCTCGAACGGGGAGGCGCCCCCGGCACCCCACAACTGAAAAAGGGAAGCACATGGAAGAACGCCCCGCCGACAAGACATGTAGCGACTGCAAGTGCCGCAATTGCTCGCCTATCACCGCCATGGCCGAGCGCGTTGATGCGTACGTGACGGCGCGCAGCCTGATCAAGGAAATCCCCCGGCCGGAGGATGACCCCATCTCGGCCGAAGAGGTCCTGGTCCTCGCCAACTGGCTCTTTTATGGCGAGGGGGATGACGACGATTGAAGTGCTCAGTCGGCGGGTGTAACAGGGACCGGCGCGGACGGCTTGATTGGTGCAAAATGCACTACGAACGAGCCCGAACGACCGGCACCCCCTCGCCAGTTCGGAAGACTAGCCTGGAGCGCTTCATGGAGAAGGTCGAGCGCGACCCCGATACGGATTGCCTTCTATGGGCAGCCGGTAGGGATGGTGGGTACGGGCGATTCAGAGTAGACGGCAAGGCCGAACTGGCTCACCGCTGGCTGTTCATTCAGGTCCACGGATTCGCACCTCTCGTAGTTCGCCACGCCTGCGATAACCCGCCCTGCGTGAACATTGATCACCTGCTCCCCGGCACCAATGCAGACAACGTCCGTGACCGAGTGGTCCGCGACCGGGGCGCGCGGAAGCTGACCCATGTCGAAGTGATAGAGATCCGAGAGGAATATGCGAAGGGTGTCCTGACACAGAAGATGCTCGCCGATGTCTACGGCGTCAATCGGACGGTTATAGGGTTCGCTGTCCGTAGAGAGACGTGGCGCCACATATGAGCCTCCTCCCGTACGCCGCCCAGGCGATGTCGAAAGGGTTCTGGTGCTTCCCGTGCGAGCCAGAGGAAAAGACTCCCGCGCGCATACACCAAGACCGCCCCAAAGAGGACGCCCCCTGGGTGGTCAGGTGGAGCGAGGTCGCCAGCAACGACCCGAAAAAAGCGGTCGAATGGTGGTCGTACCAGCCGAACTTCAACGTCGGAATCGCGTGCAAGCCTTCGGGGTTGCTCGTGCTGGACTGCGACGTCGCCAAGCAGGCGGGGGCCTTGCGTGACACCCCGTTCGGCTATCTCCATGATCGCCTGGGCCCGATGGTGGACGGCGACGACGTCCTGCGCGAGTTGTGCCAGCGCTTCGCCGGGGATGGTGAATACGACCGGCTGATGCAAACGTACAGGGTGTGCACCGCCAGTATGGGGGCACATATTTACCTCAACTGGCCGGAGGGCGTAAAAGCCACACAGGCCTCCCCAGTGCCCAACGCGCTTGATATCAGAGGGAGCGGCGGGCAGAAGGGTGGTTATGTTCTCGGCCCCGGCTCTGTCACCAAAAAAGGCATGTACGTCGTCGAGCATGAGGCGCCAATCCTGGACGCCACCGACTTCCCGTGGATCGTGGAGTTGGCGAGAGAGCGCCCCAAGCCTGCAAGGGTGAAGCCGATATACAGCCAGCCCGCCCACACCAGCTATGGCGGCATCGTCGAGAAGCTGCGTCTGACCCCGGAGGGGAATCGGTCGCATGCCTGCTACTGGGCTGCCTGCGCTATGGACGACGACGGGGCCGACCTCGACCAGGCTTTGGAGCTGCTCATACCGGCCGCCTGCGAGGCTGGCCTGACCGAGCGTGAGGCCGAGGGGACCATCAAGTCCGCCTACAGAAGGAGCAAGTCGTGAAGTGGTACTTCACCGTACTGACGTTCGTCGCCGCCGGTATCACTGTCGCCGAGACCATCGCCGCCAACTGGGACTGGATGGCGTTCGACGCCGTCATCACCATCGCGTGCGGCATCGCCGCCGCCCGTACGTGGGTGAGCGAGTCCCCGGTCGCCGAGGCCGAGGCCATTCTCGCTGAGGAGGAACACAAGTCGTGAAGTGGTATTGGAGCGTACTGGCGCTGGTCGCCATCGGGTTTACCGTCGACTCCATCGCGAATGACACGTGGCCGATCGCCATCTTCGATGCGGCGCTACTGGGCTTCTGCACCTGGACGGCCGTCCACTACTGGCGCCGCTCGGAGGAGGAGCCGGGGCCGACAACCGAGGAGGTCGCCGAAGCCTTCAAGGAGCCGAACCCCCTGCTGACGCCCGACGAGGCCGAGACCAAGGGCATCGAGCCACTGGACACGCCGGTACCCGAGATCGACCCGGCGCTGGAGAATCACCGCAAGCAGTGCAAGATCTGCAACCCGGAGGGTGACGGACGTGACTAGCCTCAAGGTGCCGGTGCTGCGCTGCTCCAAGTGCGGCGGACATCATGCCTATTGGTGGAAGACGACACCGGCACCGTCGTGTGCCGAACGACAGGCGAGGGGGCGGCAGTGACGGCGACGACGCCGATGCCTGAGGAGCTAGTCATCGCCGCTTACGGGGCCGAGGTTCCTTGCGTCATGCAGCTCATGCCGGACGGGTGCGACAACCCGGCCCGCTTCCTGGTCCGTTTCGAGCATGACGACGGCACCAAGGCTCCGTGTGACTCTCCGATGGAGAGGACTCCTTTCTGTCGGATCCACAAGGAGATGATCGAGAAGACGTTCACCGGCTTCTGGGCGGAGTTGGCGCCGCCGGATCCGTGCCCCATCTGTGGCCGCCGCTTCAGGGTGGCGAGCATCGAGCCCATCAATGCCTCCTCGTAAGCGGGCAGCCTCGAAGGCCAAGTCGCAGTGCAAGCTGTCGTGTTGCACAGTCACCCCCGAGGTGAAGGCGGCCATCGCAGCGTCGGTGGCCGAGGGCAGGGGTAAGTCGATGTTCTCCGACGAGAACAACCTGTTCGGCCCCAACTGCCGGTGCGGGGTACCGCGTAAGCCTCCCGGCATCATGAAACACGTGGACGACGACGGGCTGTGCGTCGTCCACCCCGACCTTCCCCCGCAGCCCTGGACGAGAGGAGCCGACCGTGGCACGAGTGAACGTAGCGATTGAGTTCGACGCCGAGGAGGGGCAGCTCGACGCCATCATGGACGCTGTCTACACGGCGGTGTCGGACGAGACTGGAGAGGCGCCCTCGCTCGGCCTTCAGGTGGACGGGGAGCACCGCGACCCGGACGAGCCATCGTCCGGCCTCTTCGACTGATGGCAACGGAAGTTGAGCCGGTCGCCGACACCGGCACCGGTAACGACCGCTACAAGCTGTGGCACATCCGGTGCTGCAAACCGGCAGTGCAGCGTGGACTGTGCCGTCAGGGCGAGCCTCCCCAGGAGCACGAGATGCGTTCGTTCGTTCACCCCGACGACTGCTGCGTCTGCGAAAACCTGTGGTCCGACGCCCACTGGGCGACCTGCCCCAGAGACAGCGAGTACTGGCGATGAGGTCGCTGGCCCCGGCGGGTCGCAAGATGGTGACGGTGCCGCTGCCGGGTGACGCCGACGACGTCCTGGACGCCGACACCGCCAGGGCTATCCGGCGGGACGGGCAGTTGAACCTGGCCGAGTGGCACGCCAGGGCGAACGGCGCCTCTTGCGCCCAGCAGCGATGGAAGTGGGGGCCCCAGTACTGGCCGTGCAACCCGAAGAGGCCGTGCGTCTTTTGTGAGGAAAACAAGTGAACAAAGCAGAAAAGAGACGACGCCCCATATGGGAGCGATTCTGGGAGAAGGTCGACAAGACCGAAGACTGTTGGGTGTGGACGGCGTGCAAGAACCGTGACGGATATGGCGGCTTCCGCCTGGACGGAAAAACGGTCGGCGCTCACATCTTGTCATTCAAGTACGCCTACGGTCCATACGACGAGAGGTTGGAGCTAGACCACACCTGCCGCAACCGCGCCTGCATACGTCCGGATCACCTGGAACTAGTCACGCATCGGGAGAATGTCATGCGGGGTGGAGTCGCCGAGCGTCAATCGCATTGCAAGCGGGACCACTTGCTTGCCGAATCGGCTCGCGAGCGCCGAGACGGCTCGGGTCGCTACTGCGTCGAATGTAGAAGGATCTCGAATCGGGAATGGCGGAGGCGGCGGCAGAATGGCTAGGCTCATCGTGGTCCTCGCAGATTTGCAGATCCCTTGGCACGACCCCAACTACATCCGCTTGATGGAGTATTTCATCAAGGAGCGGCAGCCGGACGAGGTGGGGCAGATCGGGGATTTCTATGATTCGCCAGGCGTAGGTCGCTGGAATAAATCCTCTGCTGGCGAATATCGACACAACTTCCGCAAGGATAAGCTCAAAGGCTTGGAAATCATCGAGCGTCTGCGTATCCAGTGGATCCAATACGGCAACCACGACCTGCGGTTCGAGAAGTACATCCGCGACTATGCCCCGGCCATCGACTCATTCCTGGACGACGAGATCCGTTTCGAGAAGGTGTTCGGGCTGGAGGACGCGGGAGTGGAGCTGAAGCGCGAGCCTTGGTCCATCGCTCGGGGATGGATGATCGCACACGGGCACGAGCATGGGCGCATCTCGCCCGTCTCCGGATCCACCGCCTACAGCCTCGCCCAGAAGCTGGACCGAAACGTCATGATCGGGCACACGCACCGTGCCGGTATCCGGCAGTCGACGACCGGCGGCAAGTTCGGCATCCCGCTGAGAACGCTGACCGGCATCGAGATCGGCCACGGGATGAAACTGTCGGCGGCCGGATACATGAACGCCCCGCCCAACTGGCAACAAGCGTTCGGCTACTTGTACGTGGATGGGCAGAACGTCCAGGCTGGATTCGTCCCCATCAACGGAGGCTCGTTCTTCTTCGAGGGGCGCGTCTGGCGACTCCCGAAAGGGGCGTCCGATGACCCGGCACCGGCAGCCTAAGGACCGGCACCCGGCCGCCTGGGCTGCCGCCCTCACCGCCCTGGCCATGGGCGGCATCGTCACCCTGGCCGTAATCCCCGACGGGGCCAGCCCTGACGGCACCAGCTACACCTATCCGATGCCGTCGGTCGGCCCCCTGCCACCGTGGACGCCGCCGAAAGGAGCACCGTCATCGCCGTCTACTGCTTCGTCTGCGACACCGTCCACGAAGTCGTCACCGTCGCCAACGGCCCCAACTTCAAGCAAGCCTTCGCCGCAGCCTGCGAAGCCCACCGCCAAGCCGACGCCGAAACCGACAACGCCGACCCCGAAGCCGTCGGGTGCGACGGCACCAACCCCGACTACCACGGGCCGTGCACCTGCACCCCGCCCTAGTACCAAACCCAAGCCCAAGCCCAAGCCCAAACCGCCACCGCTGATCGACCTGCCGCCGTTCCTGCCGCTGCCGTTCGCCACCACCTGGACGACGACCGACACCGCCACCGACGCCGCCCGCCGCATGGACGCCAAAGACACCGTCGGCGACCCGGCCTGCGACCTGGCCAGCTTCGGCCCCCCCGCCCCCGACATGCTGCCGCAGGGAGTCGGCACCGTCGAGACGGGCGTCAGCGGCAACTACTACTGCTACCGATGGGATTGACATGCGCAACCTGATCAGGACGACGTTCTGGTTCTGGGTGGGCTATAGCGCCGTAACTCAGGCGGCGCCGTACGTCCAGGCGAGGCTCGAAACCCTGGGCCTTGACCAGGCGTGGGAAGCTCTCAACGACAACGAGGAGGTCGAATAATGAGGCCGATACGGATGGCCGGGATGGGCATTTCCAATGGCCTTCACAGCGAGGAGCACGACTGGACCAAGAGCTGCGAAGAGTGGCCTCAGTGGTGCCGGGAGGCGACCCACGTCGGCAGCCGGGGCGAGATAGCCGTCGGCTACGACCCCCCGCCGACGCACTATGACGGTGGCAACGGCCTTGACGTCTGGGCGATTTGGCAGGCATACAAACTGGACGCTTGGGAGGGGGCGCTAGTCAAGTATATCCTCAGGAGCGGAAAGAAGGTCGGGGAGTCCAAGCTCAAAGACCTAAAGAAGGCACGCAATTACTTGGCGTACCTCATCGAGCGCGAGGAGCGGCGCGATGGAGCTTGAGGAGAGGATGATGGAATGTGAGGCGGATGAGCGGGGCGAGGACTTCCACTTCTGGGAGGTGGACGGCCCCAACTGGGTGATGTGCGAGTGCGGGGCCGAGGGCCGGATCACGGTGGTCGTGGACGATGATTGACGGTAGCTTTACCCGCGTTTACATCGAGGGCGGCACCGTCGTCC
>Ga0070681_10002226_pt1 | contig 17670 bp, 15 predicted proteins | sample KBSC83BmetaG_FD_65650 | JGI IMG/M metagenome (GOLD analysis project Ga0070681, IMG submission 65650) | Corn rhizosphere microbial communities from Kellogg Biological Station, Michigan, USA - KBS C8-3B metaG | ecosystem: Host-associated > Plants > Roots > Rhizosphere | place: USA: Michigan... | reverse complement strand
GGCGATGCCCGGCACGCCGTCGGGCGAGAACCACTCCTCCGACAGCCATACGTGCGGCCGCACCTTGAGGCCGCGCCGCTGCAGGTCCTCGTACAGCCGGCGCACGTGGCGCGCCAGCGGCGAGCGCTCCACGGACAGCTTCAGGTCGCAGAAGCGCACCTTGAGCAGCTCCTCGTCGGACAGGCGCACCCACGGCCGCGGCGCGCGTCGCACGGCGCGACGCGCGGCGGCGACGGACGGAAGGCGGGCGCGCAGGCGGGGCATAACGGGCGAGAACCGGACGGAAGTTGAGACGCGAGCTTACCCAAGCGCCCCGCGAGTGTCTCCAGCGCCGCCGCGGATTTTCGCGCGCCGGCGGCGCACGGCCGCGCTCAGCCGCCGAACTCGAGCATGACGTGGGCCAGCAGCCGGTCGGCGCAGCCTTCGAGCATTTGCAGTTTCATCAGGCTGTTGCGCCACAAAGTGGGGACGGCGCTTGCAGTGTAGTGGGCCCCCGCGAGCGCCCCGCACACCGCCGCCACGATGTCCGAGTTGCCCCCGAGGTTGGCGGCCGCCAGCACCGCGTCGCGGAAGTTGCCGGTGCCGGCAAATATGTCGAGCGCCACGTTCAGCGCTTCGGTGGCGGTCTGGCCGGGCACCGGCGGCACCGCGGGGGCCGGGACCGGCTGCGGCAGCGTCTCGGGGACGGCCCGGGTCCGCTCCAGGATCACGTCCTTGGGGTGCCCGGCGAGCGCGGCGTGCAGCGCCTGGGCGAGCGAGCGGCACGCCGCCAGCACCGCCGGCGCCTGGATGGTGGTGCGGGCGGCCTCGGCCGCGTACTCCATGGCCTGGGCGGGCTGCGCGAAGTAGTACAGCGCCACGGCCGCGACCCGCGACAGCGCCTCCGGGTCCTGCGCCTCGGGGTCGTGGGTGCCGAAGTAGGTGTGGCGCCGCCACTGCGACAGCGCCAGGGCCCGGGCGGTGCCGGCGGTGATGCCGACGCACTGGCCGGTCGCGGACAGGTACCCCTCGCGCTGCCAGCGCCGGTAGCGGGCCAGCTGGTCGGCGGCGTCGAAGCCGCACTCGAGCAGGCTCTCGGCGAGGCACAGGGTCATCGCCGTGTCGTCGCTCCAGGCGCCGCGCGGCAGATCGAACGGGCCGCCGCCGAGCATGTCCCCGACCGGCGCGAAGCGGCCCGGGCGGCCGTACTGCGTGGCAGCCGCCACGGCATCAGCGGCGGCCAGGCCGATGAGCGAGCCCACGAAGCGGCCGCGCAGGCCGCGGGCGGCGGCGAGGGTCGCCGGGTCGAGCAGCGGGTCGCGCTCGGCGTGCAGCGTCCAGCGCCGGACGAAGTCGCTCTGCGCGCCGGTCTCCGGGACCGAGGGCCAGTCGCGGGCGCGGCCGCTGGCGCGCCAGCGCCGGTTCAGCTCCACCAGTGCCTCCTCGGCCGCGAACCCCTGCTCGGCCAGCAGGCACCCGGCGACCAGGGCGGTGCGCCCGATGCCGGCGCGGCAGTGCAGGTAGACCACGCGCCGCGAGCGCAGCCCCTGGCGCACACAGTCGAGGATGTCGGCCATGTGCGCGGGGCTGGCGGGCAGGCCGTGGTCGGCGATCGGCCGGCGGAAGTAGTCGGCGTCGATGGGCAGCAGCGACTCGTAGGGCTCGCGCTCGCCCGGCTCGGTCAGGTCGACGAAGCAGCGCACGCCGGCGGCCAGCAGCCTCCTCAGGCGTGCGCGCGTCGCCTCGGGGGTGCCGCCGCCCGGGTACTCGCCGGCCAGCAGGGTCCCGGGCAGCACCCAGTAGCAGTTGGGCAGGGGCAGCGCCCCGGTGGCGGCGGCTGGTGGCGGCATGCCGGTGCGTTCTAGGCCGGCAGCGCTGCCGCGGCGGCGAAGGCGAGCGCCTCCTCGTCGGCCTCGCTCATCGGTGCCACCCGCTGCGCCTCCAGTCCGGCGAAGTCGAAGTGGCGCGGGTCGGCGAGGTGTGCCGGCTCGACGTGGCGCAGCGCGGAGAAGATCGACCCGGTGCGTCCCGGGAAGTCGCGCTCCCAGGCGTGCAGCATGTTCTTGACCGCCACGCGCTGCATGTTGTCCTGCGAGCCGCACAGCCTGCAGGGGATGAGCGGGAAGCCGCGCCCGCGCGCGTAGCGGGCGATGTCGCGCTCGGCCACGTAGGCGAGCGGCCGGATGATGACGTGGCGGCCATCGTCGGAGCGCAGCTTCGGCGCCATGGCTTTCAGGCGCCCGGCGAAGAAGAGATTGAGGAACAGGGTCTCGACGATGTCGTCGCGGTGGTGCCCGAGCGCGATCTTGGTGACGTCGTGCTCGAGCGCGAAGCGGTACAGCGCGCCGCGGCGCAGCCGCGAGCACAGCCCGCACAGGGTGCGCCCTGGCGGCACCACGCGCTTCACGACGCTGTAGGTGTCCTGCTCGATGACCTGGAACGGCACTCCGAGGCCCGACAGGTACTCGGGCAGGACGTGGGCCGGGAAGCCGGGCTGCTTCTGGTCGAGGTTGACGGCGAGCAGCTCGAAGCGCACCGGGGCGCTGCGCTGAAGCGACAGCAGCAGGTCGAGCAGCGTGTAGGAGTCCTTGCCGCCCGACAGGCACACCATGACCCGGTCGCCGGCGCTGATCATGCGGTAGTCGGCGATGCACTTGCCGACCGCGCCGCGCAGCTGGGCGGCGAGGCGGTGCAGGGTACGGGAAGGCTTCGCTGCGGCGGACGTCACGGCGGCAGAGTGACCTCGAAAGCTGTCAGGCCTCAGGCAGCGGCGCTGCTGGCGGTGCTCTCGAGATACTTTGCCTCGACGTAGCGGATGAAGGAAGTGGCCGACAGCGGCTTGCCGGTGGCGCCCTTGAGCAGCTCCTGTACCGGTACCTTGGCGCCGAGCCCGTGCACGTGGGTCCGCAGCCAGCCGAACAGGCCCGAAAACTCCCCGCGCGCCAGCTGCTCATCGAGCGCCGGCAGCTCGGCGCGCAGGCTCTCGTACAGCTGTGCCGCCATCACCGCGCCGAGCGCGTAGGAGGGGAAGTAGCCGAACGAGCCGACCGCCCAGTGGATGTCCTGCAGGCAGCCGTCGGCGTCGTTGGTGGGACGGATGCCGAGGCGCTGCTCCATGCCGGCGTTCCAGGCCTCGGCCAGGTCCCGCACCGCCAGCTCCCCCGACAGCAGCTGCTTCTCCAGCTCGTAGCGCAGCATGATGTGCAGCGGGTAGGTGAGCTCGTCGGCGTCGACCCGGATCAGGCCGCGCTGCACGCGCGTCAGGTGCCCGTAGACGTTCTCGACGTCCCATTCCGGGCCGCCGGTACCGAAGTGCTTGGCGATGAGCGGCTGCACGTAGCGCACGAACGGGCGGCTGCGGCACACGATCATCTCGATGAGCAGCGACTGGCTCTCCTCGAGCGCCATGCCGCGGTCGTGGCCGACCGGCTGGTCGCGCCAGTCCTGCGGCAGGCCGAGGTCGTACATGGCGTGCCCGGTCTCGTGCAGCGCGCCGAGCAGCCCGGAGAACACATCGTCGGGGTCGAAGCGGGCGGTGATGCGGATATCCCCCGGGCCGCCCTCGGTGAAGGGGTGCTCGCTCTCATCGAGCCGCCCGCGGTCGAAGGGGAAGCCCACGGCCTTCATGACCTCGACCACCAGGGCACGCTGCTTGGCGGCCGGGAACTTGCCGATCAGCGGCAGCAGCGGCCGTCCCTCCTGCACCGCGATGGCCTCGCGGATCAGGGACGGCAGCCGGCGCGACAGGGCCTTGAACATGGCGTCGATGTCGGCGGTGGTCAGCCCGGGGCTGAACTCGTCCACCAGCGCATCGTAGGGGGCGAGGTTGAGCGCCTGGCCGAGCAGCGCCGCCTTGTCGCGCACCAGGTGCACCACCTCTTCGAGATAGGGTGCGAAGGTCTCGAACCTGCCGCTGGCGCGCGCCTCGAGCCAGTGGGACTCCGCCTTCGAGGCGGCCTTGGTGAGCCGGGACACGAGCGTCACCGGGGTCGCGATGGCGTGGTCGCGCTGGCGGCGCATCTCGCGCAGGTTCGCGATCTGCCAGTCGGCGAGGCCCTGGGTATTGGCCTGCGCCCGGTCGAGGAGCCGGGTGATGCGCGGGGCCGTCAGCAGCGCGTGGTGCTCGGTCTCGAGCGCGGCGAGCTGATCGCCGCGCACGTCGGCACTGCCCCGCGGCATCATCACGGCCGCGTCCCAGCGCAGCAGCGCGAGCGCACCGCGAAAGGCGTGCAGGCGCTTGAACTCCTGTTCGAGCTGCTTGTAGGGCGAGGCAGACATGCGGCGGTTCGACTCGGGGGGACGGCGCGTAGTCTATCAAATCCGCAGGCCCGCCGCCCCGGCTGCATGTTTTTTATTTTAGTTAAATCAATTGCTTATGCCATATGACAGGCGTTTGACGCCGATCGTCCCTTGACGCCGGGCCTGTGTCCGGGGAAGGCCCTGCGGAGGCGATTATGTCGAAGCGGCAGGCCTCAGGGAGATGCGGCTGCGCCCATGCGCACGCGGCTCGGGGCGGGCGCGTGCAGCGTCTGCCAGGCGAGCATGGCGCGCTTGCGGTCGGCTCCCCAGCGGTAGCCGCCGAGGCTGCCGTCCTTGAGCAGCACGTTGTGGCAGGGGATGAGCCAGGCGACCGGGTTCGAGCGGAGCGCGTTCCCTACCGCCCGTGCCCCGCCGGCGACGCCGGCCGCCCCCGCGAGCGCCTGGTAGCTGGTGGGACCGCTGGCACGCGTCTCGAGCAGCGCCTGCCAGACCTTGAGCTGGAAGTTCGTGCCGCGCACCGCCAGGCGCAGCGGGGCGGCGGCGCGGGCCGGCGCATCCCAGATGCGCGCGGCGAGCGCGGCGGCGGCCTCGTCATCGCGCACCAGCTGCGCCTGCGGCCACTGCGCCGTCAGCTCCGCGAGTGCCGCGCGCTCGCGCCCCGGCTCGACGAAGCTCAGGTGCGCCATGCCGCGCGTGGTGCTCGCCAGCAGCGCACGCCCGAACGGGGTGTCGCTGAAGCCGCAGTCGAGCTGCAGCCCGAAGCCACCGCCCTTGAGCTCTCCGGGGGTCACGCCGTCGAGCGTCACCATGAGGTCGTGCAGCCGCGAGGGCCCGGACAGCCCGACCGCGAACGAGGCCTCGAGCACCGAGGGGGTGCTGAGCAGCGCGGCGCGTGCCGCGCGCGCGGTGACGAACGCCAGGTACTGCTTGGGCGTGACGCCGGCCCAGCGGCGGAACAGCCGGTTGAAATGGAACTCCGACAGGCGCGCCTGGGCGGCGATGGCGTTGAGCCGCGGCTGCGCGCGGAAGTTGGCGTCGATGTAGCGGATGGCGCGCGCGATGCGTGCGAAGTCGCGGCCGTCGAGGAAGGTGCTGTCGGGCATGACGGCCATGATAGTGAGGCCGGCGGCGGTCGCGACCCGATTCTTGCGGCGCCCTCGCCCGCGGCGGCCTTCGGTTACACTGCGCGCTGCCGGGCGCGCCCTCAGGGCCAGAGATGCGGGTGCTGCGGCCAGCGGGCCACGGCCACGCCCACGCCGATCGATACCACCACGAGCAGAGTCACCGTCAGCCCGATCAGCAGGCGCCGCATCACCGCATCATAACCGCTGACCGCCGCCAGGAAATAACGCCGCCCGTGCCCGCAACGTCCGCCATCTGCCTGCTCGCCTCCGAGGTCGAGCCGCTGTCGAAGACCGGCGGACTCGCCGACGTCGCCGCCGCCCTCACCAAGTACCTGCACGGCGCCGGGCACGACGTACGCACCTTCACGCCCGGCTACGCCTCCATCGACCGCGCCGCCTGCAAGGCCGAGCCGGTGGCGGGCGTGTCGCAGGTGCCGCTCAGCGTCGGCCCGCATGCGTACGTGTTCTCGCTGCTGCGCGCCGAGCTGCCGGGCGGGGCGCCGGTGTACCTGATCGACTGTCCGGCGCTGTACGCGCGCACCACCCTCTACACCAGCGAGCCGGACGAGCACCTGCGCTTCCTGGCGCTGACGCGCGCCGCGCTGAGCGCCTGCCAGCGCCTGGAGTGGGCGCCGCAGATCGTCCACTGCAACGACTGGCACACCGCCTTCGCGCCGCTGTTCCTGCGCACCAGCTTCGCCACCGAGCCGCTGTTCGCCGCGACGCGCACCGTGCTCACCATCCACAACATCGGCTACCAGGGCATCTTCGCCGCCGCCCAGGTCGCCGACCTCGGCCTGACGCCGGCGCAGCTGCCCCTGCTGCACCAGGACGACCTGCGCGCGGGCCACATCAACGCGCTGCGCCACGGCATCCTGTACGCGGACGCCATCACCACCGTGAGCCCCACCCACGCGCGCGAGATCTGCACCGACGAGTACGGCATGGGGCTGCAGGACAGCCTGCGCGGGCGCGCCGCCGCCGGCGCCGTCTCCGGCATCCTGAACGGGGTCGACTACGACGACTGGGACCCGGCGCGCGACCGCTACCTGCCGGTCCACTACAGCGCCGACGATCCGCGCGGCAAGGCCGAGCTGAAGCGCGAGCTGCTGCACGACCAGCGCCTCGAGGAGTCGCCGCGCACCCCGCTGGTGGGGCTGGTGAGCCGGCTCGCGGTGCAGAAGGGGATCGAGCTCATGTTCACCGCCCTGCCGAAGCTCTTGACCACGCGGTCATTCAATCTCGTGGCGCTCGGCAACGGCGAGCCGCAGTACGAGGAGTTCCTCACCGGCCTCACGCGGCGCTTCCCCGGGCGCGTGGCCTTCACGTGCGGCTACGACGAGGAGCTCGCGCACTGGATCGAGGCGGGCGCGGACATGTTCCTCATGCCCTCGCGCTACGAGCCGTGTGGGCTCAACCAGATGTACAGCCTGCGCTACGGCACGGTGCCGATCGTGCGCCGCACCGGTGGTCTTGCCGACTCGGTCGAGCACTACGATCCGAAGAGTGGCCGGGGCACCGGGGTGGTGTTCAACGACTTCGACGCCCCGGCACTCGAGTGGGCGCTCAATACCGCGCTCGACCTGTACGCGAAGCCACGGCACTGGCGGCGCCTGATGGATAACGGCATGCGGCGCGACTTCTCCTGGCAGCGCCAGGGGTCGCTGTACGTCGAGCTGTACGCGCGCCTTACTGCAGCCTGAACGTGCCGCGCTGATCGAACGGAATCGAGCGCAGCAGGCCCCGCGACAGCTCGACCTTGCCGCTGAGGTGGTACGGCACCTCCTGCTGCAGCGAGTTCGGCCCGCGCGCCATGAGCTGCAGCAGCGCGGCGGCGAGGTTGGTGGTGAGGCTCATGTCGAACTCGGCATCGCCGCGCGCCGGCACCACGAAGCTCGCCTCGGATTGCCCGGTGGCCGCCGCCTGCCCCATGACCTCCATCTCGTAGCTGATGCCACGCACCGGCAGGGCGCGGTCGTTGGGGTTGTGCACCTGCAGGCGCACCCGCAGGTGCTGCTCCCAGAGGCTGCTGCCGAGCAGCTGCACGCCGACGAGCGACAGCTCCGGCCTCTCCAGGTGCGGCGCGCACGCCGCCGCGAGCAGCGCGGCGAGCGCGACAGCCGGGCGCAGCAGGTGCCTCATGCCCGGCCGATGGTCGCAAGGCGCGCGCCGCCGCCCGCCATCAGGCGCGCCCGTAGGTCCGGTTCAGCTGCGCACAGTGCTGCGCGAGCTCGGGGCTGAGCGCCCGCTCCGGCAGCCGCCATAGCCAGTTGCCGCTCGAGGTGCCCGGGGTGTTGAAGCGCGCCTCGGTGCCGAGGCCCAGCAGGTCCTGCACCGGGATCACGGCCAGCTGCGCCACCGAGGCGAGTACGGCGCGGATCAGCGCCGCCGGCATCGGCGTGCCCGCGCCCAGGTAGTAGTCGACGCGCCCGCGGCTGGCCGGGTCGAGGCTCGAGTACCAGCCGAGGGTGGTGTCGTTGTCGTGCGTGCCGGTGTAGGTGACGCAGTCGCGCTCGACCCGGTACGGCACGTGCGGATTGCCGGGGTCGCCGTCGAAGCCGAACTGCAGCACCTTCATGCCCGGCAAGCCGAAGCCGTGCTTGAGCGCCAGCACGTCGTCGGTGATGACGCCGAGGTCCTCGGCCACCAGCGGCAGGTCGCGGAACTCGCTGCGCAGCCGCTCGAGCAGGTCCGCCCCGGGGGTGCTCAGCCAGGCGCCGCCGCGCGCGTCGGGCGCGCCCGCCGGCACCGCCCAGTAGGCGGCGAGCGCGCGGAAGTGATCGATGCGCAGCAGGTCGAGTCGCTGCAGCTGCACGCGCACGCGCGTCAGCCACCACGAGAAGTCCGAGCGCTGCAGCGCCGGCCAGTCGTACACCGGGTTGCCCCACAGCTGGCCCAGCTCCGAGAAGTAATCCGGCGGCACCCCGCCCACCTTGGCCGGCTCGCCCCCCGGGGCGAGCTGGAACAGCTCGCGGTGCGCCCAGGTCTCGACCGAGGACGGACCGACGTAGAACGGCAGGTCGCCGAACAGGCGCACGCCGCGTCCGTGGGCGTAGTCGCGCAGCCGCTGCCACTGCACCCAGAAGGCGTACTGCTCGCGCTCGATACGCTCGACCTCCGCGCCCAGCGCGCGGCGCGCCTGCGCCAGCGCCTGCGGCTCGCGGTCGCGCAGCGGCTCCGGCCAGCGCCAGAAGGGCGTGCCGCCGTGGATGCGGGTGAGCGCCTCGAACAGCGCATAGTCCTCGAGCCAGGAGCTGGACACGGCGAGGAAATCTGCGCCGATGGGCGCGTGCGGGTCGGGCAGCTCCGCCGCGTCGAGGAAGGCGGGATTGCCGGCGCAGTCCGAGCGCACCCAGTAGGGCGAGGCGTCGGCGCCGACCGGGCCGGCCGGCAGGATCTGCCACACCGAGAAGCCGGCCGCGGCCAGCCAGTCGATGCAGTCACGGCCGCCGCGGCCGAGCGCCGCCTCGAGCGCCGACATCGGCAGCAGCACGCCGGCGCGGCGGCGATCGAAGACCGGCAGTCTGTCCCGGTTCATGCGCGCCTCCTTGCGCTCCCCGCCTCAGGCGCTGGCGCGACGCATGACGCCGCCGAGCTCGGGGCTGCCGTGGCCGGTGGATATCGCATGCGCCAGCTCCGCCGGCGGGGTGAGGTTGAGCCGCCGGTACAGGGCGAGGAGCTGGCGGCGGAACAGGCGGTCGAACTGGCTCACGGCATCGGCCGGGTTGTAGTCGCCGAACCACCAGAACCAGTCCGAGCTCTCGCACTGCGCCAGCTGCCGGCCGGCGGACGCGCGCTGCGCCGGGTCCGTCATGCCGTGCATCGCGCGGTCGTAGGCCTCCTTGGCGACGCACAGCAGGTCCCAGGCGCGGTTCTTGGCCGCATCTCCCATCCAGGTGGCGAGCGTGGCGTGCACCCAGCTGCCGGCGCACACCCTCGGCAGCGGCGCCGGCTGGATGCCGCGCGCCAGGCACTCGGACAGCGTCATGAGCTCGAGCTGCGGGTGCTCGGCGAGCTGCGCGTACAGCGCGCGCAGGAAGTAGTAGCCGTTGAAGGGGTAGTGCTCCCAGGCGTTCTCGCCGTCGAGCGCGATCAGCACCGCGTGGTTGCCCCGGCCCTCGTAGGTGCGTGCCAGCTGCGCCAGCTCGTTCGCCAGGTTGGTCGCGGCGTCGTCGCCGTGCCAGGTCGCGTAGGTGAAGCCGATGAGGTCGGACAACGCATCGTCGCGGAAGAAGCAGTTCATGCCGGTGCCGCCGAGGCGGTACGGGCGGTTGTAAGCCCGCGGGTCCTCGGCCGCCTTGGGATCGGCCAGCGCGAGGCTGCTGCGCAGTACGCCGGCGCTGCTCGCCGCCCACTTGAAGCCGCCGGCGGCGAGCAGCTGCAGCGTCGCGGCGCTGATGGCCCCTTCCGCCGGCCAGCAGCCGGCGGGCGCGAAGCCGAAGGCGCGCGTGAACACGCGGATGGCCTCCTCGACGTGCCAGGTGGCGCGCACCGCCCCGCCCGGATAGCCGGAGTGCTCGGGCAGCGCCATGTGGGGCACCGCATCGCGCGCCGCGCGGAAATCCAGCAGCAGCGGGATGATCGGGTGGCCGTAGGGGGTGACCGAGAGCTCGCAGCGGCCGCGCTCGGCCAGCGCGCGGTAGCGCGGCACCACCTGGCTCACGATCTCGCCGATCAGCGCCAGCAGGTCGCGGCGGTGCGCGGCCGAGAAGTCGCGGCCGCGCTCGGTGAGGCGCGCCACCAGCGGGTGCACGCGGCGCACCGTCTCGCCGAGCCAGGCGAGGTGGTACCAGACCGCCAGGTCCTGGATGTACTGGTCGGAGGCGTAGACGATGCGCTCGGGCGTAGCGAGCGTCTCGGCGATGGTGGCGAGCTCGAGGTACGGCCCGAAGCGCTCGATCATCTGCTTGCGCTGCGCCCTGAGGCAGGCCCGCAGCAGCTCGAGGCGCAGCTCCGGGTCGGTCGGCACCGGCTCGGGGCCGAGCAGCGCCAGCACCGGATCGGGGAGCGCGCTGCCCGAGCGCAGGTGCTCGCCGATGCGGCGGCCGAGCTCCTCGAGCTGCTCGATGAGCAGCGGGGTGACATTCACCACCGCGCGCGCGGCCGGGTTGGCCTCCAGGTGCGCCGCCATGTCGGTGTAGTCCTTGATGGCGTGCAGGTAGGTCCAGGGCAGCGCGTACTGGCCGCTGAGCGCGTCGCGGTACTGCGGCTGGTGCATGTGCCACAGCAGGACGACCGGCAGGCGGGCGCTCGCGCTCATGCGCCCTTCAGGCGGCGCAGCATGTCGGCGGTGACCAGCACCACGCCGTTCTCGGTCACGTGGAAGCGGCGCTCGTCCTCGCCGCGGTCGGCGCCGATGCGCATGCCGTCGGGGACCTCGCAGCCCTCGTCGACGATGGCGTGGGTGATGGCGCAGCCGCGCCCGATCTCGGCGTGCGGCAGGATGACCGAGCGGTGGATGCTGGTGCGCTCCTCGACGCGCACGTCGGAGAACAACAGCGACTCGCGCACCACCGCGCCGGAGATGATGCAGCCGCCGGACACCATGGAGTTGACGGCCATGCCGCGCCGCCCGTCCTCGTCGAGGATGAACTTGGCCGGCGGCTGCTGCACCTGGTAGGTCCAGATCGGCCAGTCCTCGTCGTAGATGTTGAGCTCGGGACGCACGTGCACCAGCTCGAGGTTGGCGTCGTAGTAGGCGTCGATGGTGCCGACGTCGCGCCAGTAGCTCTGCGCGCGGGTCTTCACGTCCTGGAACGGATAGGCGAACACCTGGCGGTTGCCGTTGATGGCCTCGGGCAGGACGTTCTTGCCGAAGTCGTGGGCGGAGGCCTGGTTGGCGGCATCCGCGGCCAGCATGCCCTGCAGCAGCTGGGTGTTGAAGACGTAGATGCCCATCGAGGCGAGGATGCTGTCGGCACGCCCCGGCAGCACGTCCGGCTGTGCCGGCTTCTCGGCGAAGCGGGTGACCCGGTTCCACTCGGTGGCGGTCAGCACCCCGTAGTGGCGTGACTCGCGCGCCGGCACCTCCACCACCCCCACGGTGATGTCGGCGCCCTTCTCCACGTGGTAGGCGATCATCGGCCCGTAGTCCATCTTGTAGATGTGATCCCCGGCCAGCACCAGCACGTGCTTGGGGTGGTGCGCCAGGATGAGCTCGAGGTTCTGGTGCACCGCATCGGCGGTGCCGCGGTACCAGTCCGGCCCGAGCTGCTGCTGCGCCGGCACCACTTCCACGAACTCGCCGAACTCGCCCCGCAGGTAGCTCCAGCCGTGGTGCACGTGCTGGATGAGCGACTGCGCCTTGTACTGCGTCAGGATCGAGATCTGGCGGATGCCGGAGTTGACGCAGTTCGAGAGCACGAAGTCGACGATGCGGAACTTGCCGCCGAAGGGGGTGGCGGGCTTGCAGCGGTGCTCGGTGAGGTCGCGCAGCCGCTCGCCGCGGCCGCCCGCCATAATGATCGCCAGCGTGCCGCCGGTCAGGCGGCTGACGTAGCGTCCGGAGGAGGCGCGGGCGGGTTGGCGCGACATGCCCGCCTACTACACCCTAACGGGCCGCCGGCGCGCAACTCCGCTGCGCATCCTACAGCCACTTCATGAGGCCAAGCTCGTGCGGGTGCGACAGCAGCTCGTGCCAGGGATAGATGCGCACCTCGGTGCGGAACTGGCCGCACTGCGGCGGCTCGACGTCGAGCGCGAAGACGATGGCGCCGTCGGCGTCGTGCTCGTCGCTGGCGGCGAGACTGGTGCGCCACAGCCCCTCGCGCGCGCTCAGGCCGTAGGAGCACAGCGGCGGCGCCGACAGGTCCGCCTGCGGCAGCAGGCGCGTGGCCACGAACTCGACCCGCACGTCGGCCGGCGCCAGGCCGTTCAGGCCCGCCGCCACGCGCAGCCGCAGCCGCTCGCCGCGCGGCAGGTCGCGCGCCGAGTCGCTGAGAAGCTTGAGGCTCACCTTGGGCCAGGCGGCCCGGACGCGCTGCTTCCAGTCCGCCAGCGCGCGCGCCCCGCTGAAGCCGTCGGCGGCCAGGCGCACGTACTGGCGCGCCGCCGGCAGGTACAGCCCGCGGGTGTAGTCGAACAGCACGCGGCGCATGTTGAAGCGCGGGATCACGCTCGACATGGCGCGCTTGCAGTGCTGCACCCAGGCGCCGGGACAGCCGGACTCGTCGCGGCTGTAGTACAGCGGCAGCACCTCTTCCTCGAGCGTGCCGAGGATCATCTCGGACTCGAGCGCGTCGCGCCGCTCCGGGTCCTGCACCACCGCGGGCGGCACGCCCCAGCCGTTGTCCTGCATCCAGCCTTCCGCCCACCAGCCGTCGAGGATGCTGAGGTTCAGCCGCCCGTTGATGGCGGCCTTCATGCCCGAGGTCCCGGAGGCCTCGAGCGGCGAGATCGGGTTGTTGAGCCATACGTCGACGCCGGACACGAGGCTGCGCGACAGCTGCAGGTCGTAGTCCTCGAGGAACACGATGCGACCGGCGAACTCCTGGCTCATCATCAGCTGACGCAGCTCGCGCAGCACGTGCTTGCCGGGCTCGTCCGCCGGGTGGGCCTTGCCGGCGAACAGCAGCACCGCCGGCCGTTCGGCGTTGTTGACCAGGCGTGCCAGGCGCGCGCGGTCGCGCAGCAGCAGCGTGGCGCGCTTGTAGGTGGCGAAGCGCCGCGCGAACCCCAGGGTCAGCACCCCGGGGCGCTGCGGATCGAGGAAGCGCGTCACGTGGCGCAGCTGCGCCGGACTCAAGCCCTTGCGTTCGTACTCGCGCCGCAGCCGCTCGCGCACGGTGGCCAGCATGCGGCTCTTGACTTCCTGGGACGTCGCCCAGTAACGCTCATCGGGCACGCGCTCGAGCGCGCGCCAGTAGTCGGTATCGCGCAGCCGGTCGCGCCACTCGTGCCCCAGCTCGTGGTCGAAGAACTCCATCCAGCGCTGGTGCAGGAAGGTGGGCACGTGCACGCCGTTGGTCACGAAGCCGACGGGATTGTCCTCCGGGCGCAGCTCCGGCCACTGATCCGCGCACAGCCGCGCCGACACCGCCCCGTGCAGGCGGCTGACGCCGTTGACGTGGCGCGTGCCGTTGAGCGCCAGGCGCGTCATGTTGAACAGGCCCGGCGCGGACGGCGCGCGCGCCAGCTCGAGGAAGCGCTCCGCGCCGATGCCGAGCTCGCGGATGAAGTCGCCGAAGTGCTGCACGATCAGGTCCGGGCCGAAGGCGTCGTGCCCGGCGGCCACCGGCGTGTGCGTGGTGAATACGCAGGCGGCGGCCACCGCCTCCAGTGCCGCGGCGAACGCCAGGCCGTGCGCCATGTGCTCGCGCAGCAGCTCCAGGATCAGGAACGCGGCGTGCCCTTCGTTGAGGTGCCAGGCCGCCGGCTCCACGCCGAGCGCGCGCAGCGCGCGCACCCCGCCGATGCCGAGGATCATTTCCTGGCGCACGCGCGTCGATTCGTCACCGCCGTACAGGCGATGGGTGATGTCGCGGTCCGAGGGCGCGTTCTCCTCGCAGTTGGTGTCGAGCAGGTACACCGGCACGCGCCCGACCTGCGCCTTCCACAGCCGCGCCACGACATCACGCTGCGCGATGCGCACGCTCACCTTGTGCCAGCCGCCGTGCGCATTGCGCGCCGGCTCCACCGGCAGATCGCGCGGATCGCGCTCGCGGTACTCGGCGTGCTGCACGCCGTCGTTGTCGACCGTCTGCGTGAAGTAGCCCTGCTCGTACAAGAGGCCCACGGCCACGAAGCTGGCGCGCTCGTCACTGGCCGCCTTGCAGTAGTCGCCGGCCAGCACGCCGAGGCCGCCGGAGTAGATCGGGAAGCTTTCGTGGAAGCCGTACTCCGCGCAGCAGTACGCCACCAGCGGCTCGTCCGCGGTTGGCGCCTTCACCTGCAGGTAGGCGTCGAGGGTCTCGAGCGCCTGGTGGTAGCGCGCCAGGTACGCCTCGTCGCGCGCGCACGCCTCGAGCCGCTCCTGGTTCACGCACCGCAGCAGCAGGCGTGGATTGCCGTTGGTCTGCTTCCACAGCTCCGGGTCGAGATCGTCGAAGAGCGCCCGGGTCGGGCGGTGCCAGCTGAAGAACAGGTTCGCGCCCAGTTCCGGCAGGCGGGACAGGCGCCCCGGGAGCACCGGGGTGATTTCCAGCAGCGAATTTCTCATCAGGGCCTTTCTGGAAAGGAGCCGAAGTCTAGCAGCCGCGCCCGGCCGCGCTTCGCTCTCGGCACGGGTAGGCATGCCGCCGCCGGCGCGAGCGGGCCTCTGCGACGACCCGTTCTGAATAGTCGATAGTATTATTTGAGTACTAGTATTACCTAGTCTACAGTACTAGCTTATGGACGATAGTCTCGCCCGCAAGTTCCAGAAAGACCTGAATTCCGGGCTGGTGGCGCTGGTGCTGCTGGGCGTGCTCGACAGCAGCAGCGAGGATCTCTACGGGTACGAGATCGCCAAGCGCCTGCAGCGCGCCAACCAGGGCGAGGCGCTGTTCAAGGAAGGCACGATCTACCCGGTGCTGCGCACGCTGGCGGCCGCGGGCCTGCTCACCAGCCGCGTCGTGCCCTCGTACTCCGGTCCGCCGCGACGCTACTACCGCATCACCGACGACGGCCGCGCCATGCTCGCCCAGTGGAGCGACATCTGGCGCCAGACGCGCGGCTTCGTCGACCGTTTCATTGAAGGAACCGCCGTATGAACGCTCCCCGCTCGATCGATGAGTATCTGAAGCAGCTGCGCGCCGCGCTCGCCGGCCAAGACCCGGCGCTGATCCAGGACGCGCTGTACGACGCCGAAGAGTACCTGCGCGCCGAGGTCGCGGCCCACCCCGACAAGTCGGAAGCCGACGTGCTCGAGCTGATCGCCAGCACCTACGGGGCGCCCGAGGAGGTGGCGAGCGCCTACAAGGACACCGAGGCCAAGGTGAAGGCGGCCCTGAAGACGCCGGCGCCCGCGAGCAGCGCCGCGCAGGCCTCGGCGTGGCGGCGTTTCTTCGGGGTGTTCCTCGACTTCCGCGCCTACTCCTCACTCTTCTATATGCTGCTGACGCTCGCCACCGGCATCGTGTATTTCACGGTGGTGGTGACCGGACTGTCGCTGTCGTTCGGGCTCGGCATCCTCATTATCGGCATCCCGTTCTTCCTCGCCTTCATCGGCATCACGCGCGTCATCTCCCTCGGCGAGGGGCGGTTGCTGGAAGCGGTGACCGGGGAGCGCATGCCGCGCCGGCCCGTGCACCCGGGCCCGCCGGCCGGCTGGCTGACGCGCATCGCCGAGATGCTGAAGGATGCCCGCACCTGGACCACGCTCCTCTACATGGTGCTGATGCTGCCGCTCGGCATCGTGTACTTCACGGGCGCGGTGACCGTGCTGGCGGTGGGACTGGCGTTCGTCAGCACCCCGCTGGTCATGCTCGGCGACTACTTCGGCTGGGCGGGGTTCGACGTCGACGATCACGTGCGCCTCGGGGGCTTCATGGTGAGCGAGCACTCGCTGGTCGGCAGCGTCGTCCTGTTCATCCTCGGGGTGCTGCTGCTCACGCTGCTCATGCACGCGGCGCGCGCCATCGGCCGCGGCCACGCGCACCTCGCCAAGGCGCTGCTGGTGGTGCCAGGGGCCTGAGGCGGCGGGCCGCCGGCGCGCCGCGATACACTGCGCGGCATGTTGCGCCCCGCCGCGCTCTTTGTCCTCGCCGTGCTGGCGCTCGCACCCGGCCTGCCTGTCGCGGCGCCCGCATCGGCCGGGGCGCGGCATGGGTGCCTCGCGAGCGGCGACGGCTACCTGCGCGCGGTGATCCGCGGCGCGCTGAACCTCGACCTCGACTGGCACGACGCGGAGCTCGAGTGCGAAGGCGGCCCGCGGCCGGACGGCAGCGGCCTGCGCGTGAGCTTCGCCGGCCCGGCGCACGGCGACGGGCACCGCCTGCGCATCGTGTTCGGCGTCGAGTCGGTCCACGAGGGCAGCCCCGGACGCGACCTGCCGACCAATCTCACCGTGATATTCGAGGGTGAGGAGCGGCTGTTCGCCACCCGCGGCGACGATCACTGTACCGTGGACGAGCTGCGCCAGGAGCGCGTCGGCGCCCTCGGCGGCCCGCGGCGCAGCTGGCGCCTCGTGGCGCGCGGGTTCTGCATCGCCCCGGCGAGCACGCTCAGCGGCGACGCCCGCATCCTCATGAGCCGCTTCGACTTCGCTGGCACCGCCACCTTCGAGGACGCGCCGCGCGCGGCGAGTCCCGCGCCGCACTAGGAAACTCCGCATGCAGCCGTCCGGTCCCCTCGCCGCCCTCGCCACGCTCGCCACCCTGGCCGCGGCCGGCCTCCCCGCCCAGGAGCCGACCCTGCCGCTCGATCTGGCCAGCTTCCCGCGCACCTCGCTCGAGATCAGCCACCGCGCCGCCGACCACACCACCCGCCGCTATCCGTTCACGGTGTGGGTGGCGGACACCCCGGCGCGCGCCGAGCAGGGCCTGATGTTCGTCAGCGACCTGCCCGAAAGCCTCGGTATGGTGTTCCCGCTCGACCCGCCGCGCGTCGAGAACATGTGGATGAAGAACACCTATATCGAGCTCGACATGCTGTTCGTCGCCGCGGACGGGCGGGTCACCAAGATCATCGAGCGCGCCCAGCCGATGTCGCTCGACACCCTGAGCTCGGATGCCAAGGTCGCCGCGGTGGTCGAGCTCAAGGGCGGCGTGGCCGCCAAGCTCGGGCTGCGGAGCGGGGATACGGTGGTGTGGAAGAAGCCCGCGGCGTGACGGGCACTGCAGGCCGCGGCGCCGCTCAGCTCGGCCGCGGATGCTTCTTGGACTTGCGCTTGTGGAGGATGGGCTTCTGGATCGGCTCGCCGTAGACCTTCGGTCCCGGCCGGCCCTGCGGCGCAAACGAGTTCGACTTGGCGTGCGCGCCCTGCACGGCCCTGGAGACCGGGGTCGTCGGCGCGGCGGCCAGAGCCGCGAACGCCAGGGCCAGGGCGGCGAGCGGCAAGGTGCACCGTACGGCAGCTTTCATCGATCCCTCCGCGAAGGCGCAGGGAGTCTACTGAGCGCGCCGCGGCGCTGACGTGACGTGGGTCGTGAACTCCCTCACAGCTTTGCGCGCGCGGCTTATGACAAGCGGCGCGCCGCGCCGCCCTACTCCTCGTCGGCGCGCGGACGCCAGGCCTGCGCCAGCTCCTGCTGCTTGCGCGCCGGCACCGGATCGTAGTGGCTGAGCTCCATGGTGTAGGCGCCCTGGCCGCCGGTGAGCGCCTTGAGGCGCGACTGGTACTCGGAGATCTCGGCGAGCGGCACGAACGCCATGAGCGTGGCGCGCTGCC
>Ga0070681_10002224_pt1 | contig 17676 bp, 9 predicted proteins | sample KBSC83BmetaG_FD_65650 | JGI IMG/M metagenome (GOLD analysis project Ga0070681, IMG submission 65650) | Corn rhizosphere microbial communities from Kellogg Biological Station, Michigan, USA - KBS C8-3B metaG | ecosystem: Host-associated > Plants > Roots > Rhizosphere | place: USA: Michigan... | reverse complement strand
CGCTCGGACGGGACGCAAAACGCGTGATCGAATCGGCTCACGAAAACGTTGCGGAACTGCTCGGAGCGGCGTCGGCTGACGAGATAGTTTTTACATCGTGCGGTACCGAAAGCGACAACTGGGCTCTACTCGGAACGCTGAGATCCTTTCCCGAAAAGAAGCAGATCATCACAACCCGCGTCGAACACGAAGCCGTACGGAAAGTTTGCGAAGCGCTCGAACAACAAGGCTATCTTGTTACATGGCTTGAGGTTGATGGTGAAGGTTCGCTCGATCTGGACGCATTAAAAGGTGCATTGAGTGAACAGACCGCCATCGTTTCCGTGATGCTCGCAAACAACGAGACAGGCGTTTTATTTCCCGTTAAGGAGATCGCGGAAATTGTTAAGGAAAGATCGAATGCTCTGTTTCATGTTGACGGCGTAAACGCTGCGGGAAAGGTTGCGGTTGATCTGAAAAACACAGAGATTGACCTGTTCTCGATATCGGCGCACAAATTTCACGGGCCTAAAGGAATCGGGGCGCTTTACATTCGCAACGGTGTTGATCTGCGTTCGTTTTTGATCGGCGGCGGACAGGAAAACGGACGACGTGCAGGTACCGAAGCCGTTCACCAAATTGCAGGAATCGGAGCGGCTGCGAAACTTGCAAGCGATATGTCAAAAATGGAGCGCGTTCAAGCTTTGCGTGATCGTCTGGAGAACGAAATTTTGAATGAAATTCCAAATTCTCGGTTAAACGGAACGCGTGAAACGCAAAAGCGCCTGCCAAACACGTCGAACATCTCATTCGAAAATACGAACGGCGAAGCGATCCTCGCGCGGCTGAACGACATCGGCGTTTGCGTCTCAACCGGCTCGGCCTGCAACAGCGAGAGCCATACAGCATCACCCGTCCTGCAGGCGATGAATATTCCCTACTCGGCAGCAATGGGTTCGATCAGATTCTCGCTGGGTACGTACAACACAGAAGAAGAAGTGGATTTTGTTTTGAGAAAATTGCCCGGCATCATCGCGGAGTTGCGGAAACTTGTGGCCGTTTAACTTGCCGCTAGCCTTGTTCAGTTCTCGTTCTATGAGTCCCCCAATGAATTGCGAGTGCCGAAATTACAAATAACGCAAAATATCCAATTACCGGAACAAATGGATTGGGCGAATAAGAGCCTCGTAGCCTTTGACAAGGGTCGAAATAACAAAAGCAACGAACGCTAAAAAATAAGTCTTCAGCAGCCGAGCTAGGCGAATAGCAAACATTGACAAACTTCGTTATCATGTCTATGCTTCTCTCGAGGTAGATTTATGAACGTATCCTTAACACCTGAGTTGGAAAATCTCGTTAATCAAAAGGTAAAGACCGGTCTGTATAACTCTGCGAGCGAGGTCGTTCGTGAAGCTCTTCGGCTGTTGGAAGAACAGGACCGTATACGAGAAATGCGATTAGAGGAGCTCCGCGCGGAGATACGGAAAGGCAGAGATCAAATCCGAAGTGGCAATTATATCGAGGTCAAGACGAACGAGGAATTAACGGAATTTGGCGAAAATATAATTCGCCGAAATCGAAAGCGGATGGAGTCACAGCATAAACCTTCCTAAATAATGACAACTCTCAAATTTGCTCCCCTTGCCGAGGCGGATATTGACGATATCCATGAATTCATTTCGTACGATGATCCTGATATCGCGGATCGATTTTTACGCGAGCTCATGGGCGTGCTTGGAATGCTGGCTGAAAATCCGGCTGCCGGGAAGCAACGCCCCGACCTCGATAAATCACTTCGATTTTTCCCGTACCGAAAATATTGTATTTACTATTACCCGATCGAAGATGGCGCGGAAATTTCTCGTGTGCTGCACAGCGCCCGGGATACAGAATCGATTTTCGACTAAACCGCCTTTTCTATTCCAAATCGAGACAGTTTCGTATAAAGCCGAGTGCGACCGCCTAAAAGGTATCCACTACCGCGACGCCGTTGCATCCGGCTATAAATCCAGCGTTACTGCCAGCCGCTCCGTCATCATAGCGACGTATATCCGTCGCCGATCTTTGTAACGGTAAGTCCCGAGCCTTTTGTCTGTGAATAGTACGACAAGGCACCCGCGATCAAAACGCATACAGGGAATATCAGTCGAGATATATTCACGATCGCGCCTATCGTCCCGTTTTCCCGGCAAATCGGAGCAACGCAGCAAAATCGAGAAAGAGGCCGATCGCTATGATGGCGCTTCGCAGCCAGTTCACTTGCGTCCATCCTTTCCACGCGGTACGTATTGCTTCCGTATTGCCGTCCATCGGATTCTCGAACATGATCGCGTTTCGCGGATAAAAGTAGGCGAACGTAATGGCATCAGTTGCAACGGCAAGGACCAATGCAGCCAAAAGGTAGTAGCGGACGCGCTTATCAACAGTCCAGCACGCGATGAGGGTGATCAGCGTCACGACCTGGTTAGCGGGCGAGAATATGCGAAAAAAGGTTCCCGGATTGGCGACGACCCAGTAATTTCGTGTCGCCTCCATTGAGGCGGGTATGTCACGCCCCCAATTCGGTGCGTCGACGATCGATGTGTAAACGTTGACGAACAATATTCCGGCCGCAAAAGTCGCGGCCAAACAGATAGCTATCTCTCGTAAGTTGTTCATTGTTGTGACCCTCGGGGTGGCACAACTATAGCAGAGTCCGCCGTGGTCGTCACGAACGTAGAATGCGTTTGTTTACAAGGATTAGGCGAGGAGAATCAATTTTCGACTAGACCGTTTTCTCGATCCCGTACCTGGACAATTTTAAGTAGAGCCCGCGGCGGGTGAGGCCTAGTTCGCCGGCGACACGCGAGATATTCCAGTTGTGACGTGCAAGCGAGCCCTTTATCATTTGCGTTTCGAGGTCGCTGACGGCGGCTTCGAGCGTGCTTCCGTTGGGTACGTTGCCGAACGCGGTATAGCTTGTAGCGTACGACGCGATTGGCTTAACGGTGTCAGTTGGTGTGCCAAACGTTGTCAACGGTTTCGCGCTGCGTTTGAGTTCGGGCGAAAGGTGGTCAGGTGTGACTACTTCGTTATCGACGGCACGTGCGACAATGCGTTGTATCTCGTTGCAAAGCTGCCGCACGTTTCCGTCCCATTCGCAAACCATCAGCAGATCAACGGTCTGCGGTGTGAACGTGATATCGTGTTTGCCGAAGCGGGACGCGTAATGATTTACGTAATAGTTTATGATCGGCGGGATTTCGGATCGGCGTTCGCGCAGCGGCGGAACACGCAGGCGGATGACGTTGAGACGATAAAACAGGTCTTCGCGAAACGCACCTTCGGCCACTTTTTCTTCGAGCGGCATATTGGTCGCAGCAATGACGCGAACATCAACCTTTATGGGCTTTTTTTCACCGATGGGCTGTATCTCGCCCTCCTGCAAAAACCGCAGCAGTTTCGGCTGTACATCGAGCGGCAGATCGCCAATTTCATCGAGGAACAACGTTCCGCCGTCAGCCGCTCGGATCATTCCGGGCGAATCGGCAACGGCACCTGTGAATGCACCTTTGCGATAACCGAAAAGATGTCCTTCGGCAAGCTCTTTGGGGACCGCAGTGCAGTTGAACGGAACGAAGATCTTGTCCTTACGGTTGGACAGCGTATGGATAGCACGCGAGACAAGTTCTTTACCGGTTCCCGATTCGCCCGTGACGAGAACCGTAACGTCCGACGAACGGATCTTATAAACTTCCTCAACAAGCGTGGACATCGCGGGCGATGAATGAATGAATCCGGGCATCAGGCTGTTCGACGCCGAATGGTTTACTTCCTGCTCGATCGGCTGCGATTTGTCCTTTTGGCGAAGGGCGATCACGTCCATTCCAAGCTCGACGACACTTAGCAGCGGCTGCAGCGGAGTTCCGTCGCTTAGCACGGCTCCGGCATTCGGCTGTATAAGAAGAAACGCTCGATTTGCATTTGCGGGACGAAGCGGAAAAACGGTGGTGGATGTCTTTTTCGAAAAAGCACGTTCATCGTCTTGTTGCAGCGCTTCGGTGAATTTCAAACACAACGCGGCACTGTCGTTTGGCGAGACGCCGTGCGTGATGAATGGGACAAGCTGTTGGGCGTTGTTGTACTCGGCAACGATGATGCGGGATGCCTGGCTTTCCTGTGTGAGAACGGCGACAAGTTCTCGAAACAGGAGTTCGCGTGATGCCGTTGCCTCGGCAAGCCGTACCATCAAAAGCTGTGCGACGACGGACGACGAGCGTCGTTGCTCCTTCGTTCTACCGGGCGAGGCTTTCAGTTTGCCTATCTTTTCGGCAATGGCCTCTGTAAACGATCGTATCCCGAGTTTTCGGAACACCTCGTCTGCGGCGGTTAGATGTTTCAGCGCTCGCGAACTTTGGCTTTCGTCCAGGTGCGTTCCGATAAGGTAATGAACCAGTGCCGTGTGATAAATGTCTTCAGCCGACTCGAAGATCGTAAGGCTCCGATTGAAGTGATGGATCGCAAGCTCCGTGTCGTCGTTTTCGAGCGCGATTAATCCGCGGATGCGTTGTATATTTCCCAAAACAAAAAAATCGGACGTCGGGTCGCTGTCCTCGATCACCCGCAGGTAATTTTCACTTTCGTCCAGACGGCCAAGCTTTAACAGGCTTTCGGCGAGGACAAGCCCGGCCATGTTTGCATAGTGCTTGTCTCCGATCTGGCCGGAAAGGTCGATGGTTTCCCGGGCCTTTTCAACGGCCTCATCAAACCGTCCCTGTGCGAGATAACAGCGTGCTAGGTTGCGCATCGACTGCGCGGCGTACCATTCACGTTTTCGCTCATTGGCAATTTTTACGGCATCTATCAGCAGGCGTTCGGCGTCAGCAAATTGCTCGCGGAGAATTTTTAGCTCGCCGAGCGAATCCATTATCCCGGCTATGTGGACATGATTTTGTTTTCTGGCTAGCTCGAGGGCCCGGTTTATAACGTCGTCGGCTTTTTGCCATTCGCCAATGAGCATCAGATTGATGCCGAGGTTGTTGTAGGCGATTATCGAATTCAGAACATGCTCGGTCTGGTCGAAAAACTCGATCGATTTTTCGAGACAAGCAATACCGTCATGCGGGCGCCGCAAAAACCAATACGCGCCGGACATATCAGTGTAAAGCTTGCCTAGCATGAACGGCGCCGCGTGGGAACCGATGATCTTGATACCAAGGTCAAAATACTCCAGTGAACGTTCGCTGCTACCTTCCTGATGGTGGCTGAGTGCGATCTCGCGATAGGCTTCGGCCATCCCTATCCAGTCGCCGTTCGAGCGAAAATAGTTGAGCGATTTTTCGGCGTAATCACGCGCTATCGGGCATTCGTTCAACTTGCGGTAAACACGCGCAAGCGCATTGTCGATGTTGCCGGAAAGGTGGGTCAACTCGTTTTCCTGAGCCTTGCTAAGGTTTTCTTTCAGGAGCGTTACTGCCTTCGGCTGGTCCGAAAGATTGCTGTACGCGATGGCGAGCTGGGTCGTCACGCGAACCTGTGTTTCGACAGTCAGCTGCCCGAGGTTCTCTTCATCCTCGAAAGGCTTGACGACGGCAAGTGATTCTTTGTAACGTCCGAGAGTTTCGAGCGTGAACGAGAGAAGCCGTTTGAGATTCGCGAATGCATCCGGCGAAAGCGTGCGGCTTTCAAGCGCGTCGGTCAATATTTCTTCGGCCTTGCTGGAACGTCCGTTTCTTAGCTCACCGCCGATAAGCACAAAGATCTCATCAAGCTCGTCGTCAGATATAGAACGGAGCCTGGAATGATGAACGTCTGCTGCGGCAGCAAAGGAACTTGCCTTTGCCGCGAGCGAACGGTCCCGTTTGGTGAGCGTTTGTTTTTTCATTTCTGGAAAATTCTGTAGAAATGTTTAAATTATCGCCTTTTGACTGGATTATGTGCCTTTTGAGTCGGCCAACTGCATACTTAGTAAACAGTGCATCTGAAATGTAACAGAAAAATTTCGCGTAGTCTATGTTTTTCTTTGTATAAGGCCACCGCTTTTGTGGACTGTGATGCCGCACTTGTGACATTCTTTTAGACATTTATGGCAGAGCGCAGCAGAACGGCAGAAGAACGGCGTTTGGACGAAGCCGAGCAAAAAACCGTCGGATGGAAGGACTGGGGCTGTTACGTCAGCGAACGTGCATGGGGAACGGTGCGCGAAGATTATTCGCCGGACGGCGCCGCCTGGGATTATTTCCCGTTCGAGCAGTCGCATCTGAAAGCCTATCGCTGGAACGAGGACGGCATTGCCGGGATCTGTGACCGCAAGCAGCGCATCTGTTTTTCCCCGGCATTCTGGAACGGAAAAGACCCGATATTAAAGGAACGATTATTCGGGCTCCCGGGACCTAAAGGGAATCACGGCGAAGACGTAAAAGAGTACTACTTCTATATAGACAACACGCCGACGCATTCCTATATGAAGTTTCTCTACAAATATCCGCAAGCAGAGTTCCCCTACCAACAGCTTTACCAGGAAAACGAGAGGCGGACGAAGGCCGATCCCGAATTTGAGCTGATCGACACGGGTATCTTTAATGAAGATAAGTATTTCGATATTTTTATCGAATATGCAAAGGCCGGTGCGAACGATATCTGCATAAAAATTACGGCAGTAAATCGCGGGCCCGACGCGGCTCCGCTGCATATACTCCCGACTGTTTGGTTTCGCGATACGTGGACGTGGAACGATTTGCCGCATCACCCCGTCATTCAGCGTGCCGATATCGATACATCAAATCTTGAGGCGATCCAACTCCAGCAGGAAGAACTCGGGATATATTGGCTCTTATGCGAAGGCTCGTCATCGTTCCTTTTTACTGAAAACGAAACGAACGCCGCAAAGCTTTACAACGGAACTAACGAATCACCATATACAAAGGACGGTTTTAATCGTTACGTTATTGACAACGAGCAAGCCGCGGTAAACCAACAAGGTCGCGGAACAAAAGCATCACCGCATTATGTGTTGATGCTCCCTCCAAAAGGCTCCGAGACGATCTACCTTAGATTAAGCTCACAGGCTGATGCGGATAGACAGAAATTTGCAAGCCACGACGATTTTATCTCGCAGTGCGAAGACGTATTTAAAACGCGAATTGCCGAGGCCGATGAATTCTATACGGATATAATTCCCGCAAATTTGTCGGATGATCAAAAAAACGTGATGCGACGAGCACTGGCCGGGATGTTATGGTCGAAACAGTACTATCACTACGTGATAAAACGTTGGCTGGAAGGTGACCCTGCGTTTTCGCCACCGCCAAAGGAGCGCCTGCACGGGCGAAATTCGGACTGGAAACATCTTTACAACGCGGACGTGATCTCGATGCCCGACAAGTGGGAATACCCCTGGTATGCATCCTGGGATCTTGCGTTTCACTGCATTTCGCTTGCCATCGTCGATCCGGCCTTTGCGAAGCGTCAGTTGATACTGTTCTTACGCGAATGGTACATGCACCCGAACGGGCAGATACCGGCATACGAGTGGGCTTTTGGCGACGTAAATCCGCCCGTACACGCTTGGGCAGCTCTGCGTATTTACCGGATCGAAGCAAAGCGAAAAGGCGTAGCGGACCGAGCATTCCTCGAACGTGTTTTTCATAAACTGCTGCTCAATTTCACGTGGTGGGTCAATCGGAAGGACGACGAAGGGAACAATGTTTTTGAGGGAGGTTTTTTAGGACTCGACAACATCGGTGTGTTTGACCGGAGCAAAGAGTTGCCGGCGGGCGGGCATCTCGAACAGTCCGACGGTACAAGCTGGATGGCAACGTTTTCGTTGAATATGCTGGCGATCGCGCTTGAGCTTGCACGCGAGGATAAGGTTTACGAAGATGTTGCAAGCAAGTTCTTCGAACATTTTGTATACATCGCTGACGCCATGAACAATCTCGGCGCCGAGTGTACCGAACTTTGGAACGAACGCGACGGATTCTATTATGACGTGCTGCATCTGCAAGGGCATCAGATGCCGATAAAGCTTCGCTCGATGGTCGGTTTGATACCGCTGTTCGCCGTCGAGACGCTTGAGGCCGACTGGATCAAGGACCTCCCGGATTTCCGACGACGTACCGAATGGTTTTTGGAAAATCGTCCGGACCTGACGGACGAGATTGCCTGCCTGCAACAGCCGGGAAACGGCGGACGGCGGCTGTTGGCGCTTGTTAACGAAGAGCGTCTGCGGCGTGTACTGCGAGTGATGCTTTCCGAAAGCGAATTTTTGTCCGATTACGGCATTCGAGCGCTGTCGAGGCACTACAAAGCTAATCCGTATATATTCGAAGTCGGCGGCGAGACGTATCGTGTCGATTATGAACCGGGCGAATCGCGCTCGGGTATGTTTGGCGGCAACTCGAATTGGCGTGGGCCCATTTGGTTTCCGGCAAATTATCTGCTGATCGAGTCGCTGCAAAAATTTGATTACTTTTTCGGTGAGAATTTTCGCGTCGAGTTTCCGACTGGCTCAGGCAAGATGCTGACACTTTGGGAGGTTTCGCTGGAACTCGAAAAACGGCTTTGCAATATATTCTTAAAGGACGATAATGGCCGGCGTGCGGTGTTCGGTAACACCGAGAAATTTCAGACAGACCCGAACTGGCGCGATCATCTGTTGTTTTTCGAATACTTTCACGGGGATCGGGGATGCGGACTCGGCGCAAACCATCAGACCGGTTGGACAGGCCTTATCGGCAAGATGCTGCAACAGCTTGGCGAATACGAAAATTCCGTCCCAGACAGAAAGTTTGGCGTTACTATAAACACGACAACCGACGAATTGCTGCGCGCGGCCGGCATCGAAAAATGACGGACAGCGATTTAAGAAAATTTTCACAATCTATGTGAACGTCTCGTCCGGTTGTATCATCATAGCGTCCGGTAACACGACGGACTGTCAGTCTGTCGCTGTAGGCAGACACCCTGCAGTTAATATGAAATGAAAGAACAATCACCCAATGGAAAACGGCCGGTCTTTTTTGACCAAAAAGGAAAGCGCTGGCGCAAATTCAGCTTTCTTAGCGTGATCGTGGCCATCGTAACGACGGTTTTACTCGCATTTTTTATTGTCAGCGTTCTCATCAATCCTTTTCTGCCGCAGATACGACTAAAACCGTTCGCGGCTCTGCCTCAGCAAAACGACACAGCTCTTCCGGTTCCGGAGTTGCCGCCGCTCACCAAGGCCGAATCGCTGCTAAAGCAATCGTCCGATAAAGCAAAACAGGAAAAGGCAAAACGCGAAGACCTTCGCCGGCAAAAAATAGCGAACCGCGAGATGATGCTCGCCGGCCGGCCGGCTCCGACGCCGCGACAGGCCGCGCCGGGGAAACCGCTTTCGGTTGGTTTCTATGTGAATTGGGACGATTCGAGCTTGTCGTCGTTAAGGCAGCATATAAGCTCGCTCGATTGGGTGGTACCTGAGTGGATACGGCTTTCGGGCGATCCTGATAATCCGTTAGTTCTCGACATCGACACGCAGGCCCTCGAATTCATGCAGCAGGAAAAGCCCGATCTGCCGATACTGCCGCTGCTGCAAAACTATAAAAACGAACAGTGGAATTCGAACATTCTGATCAACTCGATCTCGACAGAAGACGCACGGCAAAAGCTTATTAAATCATTGCTGGACACCATCACTGCAAAAAAATTCGGTGGACTGACGTTAGATATCGAAGAGGTTCCGCAAGCTTCCCAGGGCGACCTTTTCATGTTCGTAAGGGAACTGCACACCGAGTTTCAAAAACGCAATCTGCTGCTCGCTCAGGCCGTTCCCTACGATAACGACGAGTGGAACTATCGGGCGTATGCATCGGTGACCGATTACCTGATGCTGATGGCGTACGACCAGCACTGGTCGACAGGCACGGCCGGCCCGCTTGCCGGACAGGAGTGGTACGACGCGATCCTGAAAAAGCGGATGACAGAGCTCGATCCCGCGAAAACGATCATCTGTTTCGGCAGTTACGGGTACAATTGGGCAAATGACGGCAAGGAGGCTGAAACCGTCACGTTTCAGGAATCGCTGCTTGCCGCGAAAGAATCGCTCGACAGCCCGACCGAAATAAAGTTCGACCCGGCATCGAAGAACCCCTATTTTACCTACACCGAGGACGACGGGTACGACCACTCGGTCTGGTTTCTCGACGCCGTGACGGCGTATAACGAGATGAAAAGCGCCCGCGCTTACAATAATGCCGGTTTCGCGCTCTGGCGGCTCGGCAGCGAGGATCCGTCGCTGTGGAATTTTTTCGGTTCACAGCAAAACATCGACCGATTTGCAGCGTCCGATCTGAAAACGATCAAGTACGGATATGACGTCGATTTTGAAGGAACCGGCGAAATACTACAGGTAAAATCCGTCCCGCAGGACGGCACCCGTTCGATAAAGATCGATGGCGGCAATCTGGTCGCGAGTGAGGTTTACCAGCAAATACCTTCTTCGTACGTTATTCAACGAACCGGCGATAAACCCGGCGAGATCGCTCTGACGTTCGACGACGGCCCTGACCCCGTATGGACGCCAAAAATACTCGACATTCTCAAGGAAAAGAATGTAAAGGCGTGCTTTTTTATCGTCGGTGAAAACGGTCAGGCATATCCTGACATAGTAAAACGCATCGTCGCCGAGGGACACGAGATCGGCAATCACTCGTTCACGCATCCGAATTTTGCCGAAGTCCCGATCCAGATCGCCGACCTTGAGCTAAATACAACCCAGCGTTTGATCGAATCGTTAACCGGCCGTTCAACCAGGCTGTTCCGCGCTCCGTATTTCGGCGACGCCGAGCCGCGTACGACCGATGAACTGGTTCCGACCGTTCAGGCGCAAAACCACGGATATATATCGGTCGGTCTTCACCTTGACCCTGACGATTGGAAGCTAACGAATGACGATGGAACTCCTCATTCAGCAGATGAGATCGTCAACGAAGTGCTTGCGGCCGCGGCAATAACAACGCCTGAAGAACGCGGCTCCATCGTGCTGCTGCACGATGCCGGGGGCGACCGCTCGGCGACTGTCGCTGCTCTGCCGAAAATGATCGATGCGCTGCGGGCAAAAGGTTACAAATTCACGACGGTTTCGGATCTTGCCAACATTTCGATGGACCAGGCAATGCCGCCGGTTCCACAAGACCAGTCGTATTACACGCAGGCCGATTCGTGGGTGTTCTACGCGGTGTCGATCGGCGGTTGGCTGTTCAAATGGATATTTTTGATCGGCATTATTTTAGGGATAGGCCGCATGGCGATCATCGGTATCCTGGCGTTCGCGCAATTCCTGCGGTCGCGTAAACGCGAGCATGAACATTTTGGCGAAAGATACGAGCCGCTCGTCTCGATCGTCGTTCCTGCATATAACGAAGAAAAGGTTATTTGCCGGACGATCGAAAGTCTGCTTGCCTCCGATTACAACAATTTCGAAATCATCGTCGCGGATGACGGCTCGACCGATAACACCTACGAAGTCGTGCGTGAAAGATTTGCAGATGATCCGAAGGTGTCTGTTTTCAAAAAAGAAAACGGCGGAAAGGCCGAGGCTCTGAATTTTGGATGGCACAAAGCAAAAGGCGAGATAATAATCGCGCTCGACGCCGACACGATATTTACGCCGAAAACAATTTCGGCTCTCGCTCACCGGTTTGCCGATAAAAAGATCGGCGCAATTGCCGGAAACGCCAAGGTCGGCAACCGGATAAACATCGTGACAAAATGGCAGGCGCTCGAATATGTAACTTCGCAAAATTTTGACCGCCGCGCATTTGCCTCGCTTAATTGCATCACTGTCGTTCCCGGTTCGGTAGGCGCCTGGCGGCACTCGGTTTTAGAGGAAGCAGGCGGATTCTCATCCGACACCTTGGCCGAGGACCAGGATCTAACTATTCAGGTACGAAAACTCGGTTATCATATCGGCTACGAAGAGGACGCCGTCGGGCTGACCGAAGCGCCTGACAGCTTGCGAAATCTCGCAAAACAGCGTTTCCGCTGGTCGTTCGGCACGCTGCAGTGTATGTGGAAACACAAAAACGCGCTGCTGAATCCGCGGTACGGCACACTCGGCTTTGTTGCCATGCCGAACGTCTGGATCTTTCAGGTTTTGTTCCCGCTGATCTCGCCGTTCATGGACCTGATGTTCATATGGACGCTTGTTTCCGCGCTCATCGGGTTTATGGAACACCAGAAGGAATACGCCCACACGCCTACCAATTTGAATGAGGTCGTGTTTTACTATGCGATGTTCCTGGCACTCGATTGGGCGGGTGCGCTTGCAGCGTTCATGATGGAAAAGGCCGAACAGAAAAAACTGCTATGGTGGCTGCTGATACAACGATTCGGTTATCGGCAGGTGATGTACTGGGTAATGGTAAAATCGGTGTTTACAGCCATTCGTGGAGCATTGGTCGGCTGGGGCAAGCTTGAGCGCAAGGCAACGGTCGAGGCAAACGTTTAGTAGTTACAAAGCGACTTTATCTGCTGTTTAATTAGCTAATTCTTAATTATTAATTAAATAATGAAATGGCAGATCTATTTTTAGGCTACCATTTATGAAAGCTATAGCGGTCATTCCAAAACAGCCAAATTCAGTACATTTGGTCGAGATAAATACTCCGACAATTGACGACATACCGGATGGACGTGGCGTTCTTGTTGAGGTTTTGCGGGTCGGAGCATGCGGCACAGACCGTGAGATCAACAGCGGCGAGTACGGCATCGCCCCGCAAGGGTTCGATTTTCTTGTTTTGGGGCACGAAAATTTCGGACGTGTAAAAGAGGTCGGCGAAAACGTCAAGGAACTTGCGGTCGGTGATTACGTTGTAGCTACCGTCCGTCGTCCACGCGGCCATAGCATATACGATGCCATCGGCGAACAGGATTTCACGACCGATAATGAGTACTATGAGCGCGGGATTTCGAGGATCCACGGTTATATGGCCGAATATTACTCAGAAAGCGCCGATTTTCTGGTCAAAATACCGCCCCCCATTGCAGAAATCGCCGTCCTGCTTGAACCACTTTCGATCATCGAAAAGGGTTTGAAGCAGGCAAGCGATATACAGGAACGCCTGAAGATATGGCATCCAAAAACGGCTGCCGTACTGGGAACGGGCAATGTCGGCCTTCTAACTATAATGGCTTTGCGGATGCGCGGGTATGAAGTTCACGGTTTCGGTAAGGACAGGCACGAGGGCTATAAGAACGCCGATCTCTGTGAGTCCATTGGCGCTACGTATGACTCGACAAGCGACACATCGGTCCTTGATTCGACCAAAAAATACGGCGAATACGACCTGATTTTCGAATGTACGGGTTATTCGCCTATAGTTTTCGACGCGATGCAGTCGCTGAACGAAAACGGCATTCTGATCCTCGCTTCGGTCACCGGCGGGACACGGACAGCAGACAAAGTGCCGTCGGACAAAATTAACCAAATGTTCGTCCTCGGCAACCGGGCAATGGTTGGCACCGTGAACGCAAACCGGGAGCATTTTGAAATGGGCGTCAAAGACCTCACGCTGTGCGAAGCGATGTACGCCGGCTGGCTAGGGCGAATGCTGACACACAAGGTCGAAGGGTTGGAAAACTACGAAAAGGTTTTTGAAATTCTCAATAACTCCTCGCAGTTTGGCGCGATCAAAACCTATTTCGAGGTCGCGAAGATTTAGCCACAGAGACCACCGAGGACTCCAGTTTATTTTGATTTCCTCCTCTGTTTTCTCTGTGAGGTCTGTGGCAAAATTATTTCATGCCCGAATTTCCCGACATCGATGGCGGTACCGACGTTCTGACCGAGAGCGAGACCAAGCTCGAAAAGCCAAAACTGTTTAAGGTCATCCTGCACAACGACGATTTTACGACGATGGAATTTGTCGTCTTTGTCTTGCAGTATGTATTTAATAAACCTGATGCCGACGCATTTACGATAATGCTGAAGGTTCACAACGAAGGCCTCGGGATTGCGGGTGTTTACCCGTTCGAAATTGCAAGTATGAAATCGGAAAAAGCAATGAACCTAGCCCGTGCACGGGAATTTCCGCTGCTTTGCACCGTCGAGGAAGAATGAGATCGGATCGAAAACGATTTTGTGATAACATAATTGTTAGCATTTAAGAGATGAAACAATTTCATGCAAGTATAATTGAGATCGGAACCGGGACTCGCGCTCGCAAGCGCTGAGCGATCGATAAGATTTTGCTCGAAAGGGTCCCAAGCTAAGATGAAAAGCTTGGGACCCTTTCGATTTGGGATTATCGATTGCGGAATGCGGATTTTGCTCCATAAATGCTAGAATTTGAATTTTTAGAGCGTTGTTGCGTGACCTGACTGCTGGTCACCGACCACTGACCACCGATTTATGACCGAACCTTTGGATTTAAAGAAAACGATCAACCTGCCCAAAACCGATTTTTCGCAAAAGGCGAATTTAGGCCAAAACGAACCGGCGCGGCTGAAGAAATGGGACGAAATGGGCCTTTATCAGCGTGTTATCGAGGCGCGAAAAGGCCGTGAAAAATTCATCCTGCACGACGGCCCGCCGTACGCCAACGCGGATATTCATATTGGCACCGCGCTCAATAAAATACTCAAGGATTTTGTCGTTAAAACCCGTTCGATGATGGGCTACGACGCGCCTTACGTGCCGGGTTACGACTGTCACGGGCTGCCGATAGAGACGCTGGTTGAAAAAAAACTTGCCGAAAAAGGCAAGAACAAGAACGATCTGCCCGTAGCGACGTTTCGACGCATCTGCCGCGAGCACGCCGAACATGCCATGGACAGTCAGACGCGCGATTTTTCGCGGCTTGGCATTTTGGGAGAATGGCAAACGCCCTATCTGACGATGTCGCCGGAGTATGAATCGTCAACCGCCCGGCTGTTTGGGAAATTTCTCGAACGCGGGTTTGTTTACAAAGGGTTGCGGCCAGTCTATTGGTGCATCCACGACCAGACTGCGCTTGCCGAGGCCGAGGTCGAATACCGCGAGCACACCTCGCCGTCGGTTTATGTAAAGTTTCCGCTAACGTCGGACCCGAAGTCGATCGACGAAAGCCTGGATGGCAGGAATGTCTTTGTAGTTATCTGGACGACAACGCCGTGGACGTTGCCCGCGAACCTTGGGATAGCGGTTCATCCTGATTTCGACTATTCAGCGATCGAAGCGCCAAATGGCGAGGTTTACATAGTCGCATCGGAACTAAGTAAAGCATTTGCTGAGACGGTGGGATTAGCCGAATTCATGGAACTCGCGCGGTTTAAGGGTTCAAAACTCGACAGGCTGGAAGCAAAGCATCCTTGGCTTGACCGAAAATCGCTGCTGATGAACGGAGAGCACGTGACACTCGGCGGCGAAGCCGACGCCGAGGTCGAGCTTGACGTGCGGTTTGAAAACAAGACGGCTGCAAAATCGGGCACCGGCTGTGTTCACACGGCGCCTGGGCACGGCGCGGACGACTTTCACATCGGCAAACAGTACGGGCTTGAAATTTATTGCCCGGTCGATAACGCAGGCCGCTTTACGGGCGACGTCGAGCATTTTGCGGGTGAAAATATATTTGACGCAAATCCGAAGATCGTCGCGCTTCTTCGCGACAACGGTATGCTGCTGCACTCCGAGGGTTATTCGCACCGGTACCCGCACTGCTGGCGGTGTAAAAACCCGGTTATCTTTCGTGCAACGCCGCAGTGGTTCATCTCTATGGATGAGACGACAACCGGCGAGGGCCAAGGACTTCGCGCAAAAGCTCTCGAACAGATAAAGCAGGTCAAATGGCATCCCGCATGGGGCGAAGACCGTATGCGCAACATGTTCAAAGGGCGGCCGGACTGGTGCGTTTCGCGGCAGAGGTTTTGGGGCGTTCCGATCCCGGTTTTCTATTGTCAGGGGTGCGATGAAGCGATCGCCGATCCCAAGATAATCGATCACGTCGCCGACATTTTTGCAAAGGAAACCGCCGATGCCTGGTACGCGCGGCCTGAGAGCGAGTTGCTGCCCGAAGGGTTCAAATGCCCGAAATGCGGCAGCGAAGATTTTCGTAAAGAGACCGACATTCTTGACGTATGGTTCGACTCAGGTTCGAGCTGTGTTGCCGTTTTGGAGACGCGCGACAACCTGCGATTTCCGGCGGACGTTTATCTCGAAGGCGGCGACCAATATCGCGGCTGGTTCAATTCGAGTCTGAGCTGCGGTATAGCCGCTCACGATGAAGCTCCTTATCGACGGATCATCACCCACGGTTGGGTCGTCGATGGCGAGGGCAAAAAGCAGAGCAAATCCCTCGGCAACGTGACCGCCCCGCAAGAGATCATCAACAAATCAGGGGCGGAGATCCTTCGTCTCTGGGCGGCGGCTGTCGATTACACCGAAGACGTGCGGTGCTCGGACGAGATTCTCTCCCGCGTTGTCGATGCGTATCGCAAAATGCGAAATACGCTGAGGTATACGCTCGGCAATCTCGACCAATTCGACCCGAAAACCGATTCGGTTTCGCACGACGAAATGCTCGAGATCGACCGTTGGGCGCTCGTAAGCTTGACCGAGGTTTCGGCAAAGGTTCTGAACGGCTACGAACGGTACGATTTCCAGGCGGCCTATCATGCTCTTTACAATTTTTGCACGGTGACGTTGTCCGCGCGATATTTTGACATTATCAAGGATCGGCTTTACATCATGGCGCCCAAATCGCGGGAACGTCGTTCGGCCCAGACGGCGCTATATCACATCGCGGACACGCTTTGCCGTTTGTTATCGCCGGTGCTTGTCTTCACATCAGACGAGGCTTGGGAAAATCTGCCGGGACGCGAAGTACAGTCGGTTCATATCGCTGAGTTTCCGAAAACTGAAACGGCGGACAATTCATCGCTGCTTTCGCGCTGGGAGCGCATTTTCGCTATACGCGACGAGGTTCTCCGTTCGCTGGAAGAAGCGCGAAACGCAAAACAGATCGGCTCTTCGCTCGAAGCAAAGGTGATACTGACCGCTGATAGCGAAACAACTCGGTTTTTGCTCGATTATTTCGATCAGCTGCGTTATATCTTTATCGTTTCGCAGGTTGAGGTGCATGAAGGCGATAAACTCGGCGTCGAAATACAAAAAGCGGACGGCCAAAAATGCGAGCGGTGCTGGAATTACTCGGTTCGCGTCGGAGAATTTGAAAAATATCCGACGGTTTGCGAAAGGTGCATCGTCGCGTTGAGTGAGATAGAAAAAGTAGCGGCTGCGTAGACCCCTTCGAATAAGTTCGAGGTTATCGTTTTTTCTGTGTCTTGGTTTCGGTGAATTCTGTGTTCAACTTCTTGGGAAAATAACCATAGAATGCACAGACGAAAGAGAGAAATACACGGATCAAATCCTGCTTCCGGTCATTAACAGAAGCCATGTACAAAAGTTTGTTCTTGTGTGTTGTGTTTCTCCTTGGTTTTGGCGTTCTAAGCGTTTCCGCTCAGGTAATCACCCATCCTGAAAAAGGTTCGCCGGAGCGCGCGGCTCTTCTTAACATATTGCGCGGGCCTGTCGAAACCGAGCTGAAACAAAAGATAGTTTTTGTCGTTCATTATTTAAATGTGCAGGGGAATTGGGCGTTTCTGAGCGGTGATTTACAAACGCCGGATGGCGGCCGGCGCCGAATTTCAATATCACGAAATACCGTGGGAACGAAGAAAACGGCGCGATGGACAGCAACG
>Ga0070681_10002218_pt1 | contig 17699 bp, 14 predicted proteins | sample KBSC83BmetaG_FD_65650 | JGI IMG/M metagenome (GOLD analysis project Ga0070681, IMG submission 65650) | Corn rhizosphere microbial communities from Kellogg Biological Station, Michigan, USA - KBS C8-3B metaG | ecosystem: Host-associated > Plants > Roots > Rhizosphere | place: USA: Michigan... | reverse complement strand
GGGGATCGACCCCGAATTCGAGCAGCGCGCGCATCACCATCGCCGCGATATCCTGCTGATGGAACTGCTTGGCCGAAAGGTTGACCGCGATCGGCACCGGCGTGAGACCTGCCTCCTGCCACGAACTGATTTGCTCGCATGCCGCGCGCAGCACCCATTCGCCCACGGGCACGATCAGGCCCGACTCCTCGAGCACCGGAATGAATTCCAGCGGCGGCACCAGGCGGCCGTCCGAACGCTGCCAGCGCAGCAGCGCTTCGACGCCCGTGATCTGGCCTGTATGCAGATTCGCCTTGGGCTGCAAATGCAGTATGAACTCGTAGCGCATGAGTGCGCGCCGCAAGTCTTTCTCCAGCAGAAGCTTCTCCATCGAGCGCTCGTTCATCGCGGCGGTGTAGAACTGAAAATTGTTCTTTCCCAGTTTCTTGGCGCTGTACATCGCAGCGTCCGCGTGGCTGATCAAAGCGTCCGCCGTGCTGGTGTCGGGAGGACTCGTAGTGATGCCAATGCTCGCCGTGATGAAAACTTCATTAGCATCGATCTGAAACGGCGTGGCGAGTGAATCGATGATTTTCTGGGCCACGCGTCCGGCGTCCTCTTGTTGCGCGAGCTCGGACAGAATGATTGCGAATTCATCGCCGCCCAGGCGCCCGACGGTATCCTCCGCACGCACGCATTCGGTCAAACTTGCCGCTACCCGCTGCAACAACTCGTCGCCCACACCATGACCGAGCGTGTCGTTGATTACTTTGAAGCCGTCGAGATCGACGAACATGACACCGGTAATCCATTTTCTGCGCTGCGCCTGATCGAGCGCGTGCGCGAGCCGGTCATAGAACAGCTCGCGATTGGGCAAAAGGGTCAGGCCGTCGTGATGTGCCTGGTGCTGCAGATCCTGCTGCAGCCGCTTGCGCCCGGTGATGTCTTCCATCACGCGGATAAAGTAAAGCGGTGCACCTGCGGCGTCGCGCACCATCGATACGGTCCGGTTCACCCAGATCACGGCGCCGTCCTTGCGCACGCAGCGCCGTTCCACCGAATAGGTTTCGAGCTCGCCGGCAATCAGCTGCGCCCGCCGTACCGCATCAATGCCGCGGTCCTCCGGATGTGTGACCTCGATGGCGGACATGCCGAGAAGCTCGTCTCGAGTGTATCCGAGCATCTCGCATAGCTTCTGGTTGACCTGAAGAAAGCGTCCTTCGGGTTCAGTGTGAGCGATACCGACAGCGGCCTGCTCGAATGTCGCGCGAAAGCGCTCCTCGGCCATCACGCGACCGGTAATGTCCTGCATCATGACGACGAAATAATCCGCTTCGCCATCGGGCCTGCGCACAAGCGACACCGAGATCGAGGCCCACACGATCGAGCCGTTCTTTGCGACGTAGCGCTTCTCGCGCGCCGTGGTCAAAGATTTCGTGTCACCCCCCTGCAATCGCGCGCGGAATCCGGTGCTCAGCGGACGGTCGTCGGGATGGCTCACGTCAATGAAGGTTCGCTCGAGCAGTTCCCGTTCGGAGTAGCCTAGAATGCTGCAAAACTTTTCGTTCACCCGCAGGTATCTGCCGTCAATTGACGTGTGCGCGATTCCGACCGCCGCTTGCTCGAACGTCGCGCGAAACTGAGCGTTGCTGCCCGCCAGGGCGGCGACCGCGCGCTTATTCCGACCCGCCGATGCCATCTGCAGCGCCGCAAATAGAATGATGAAAACACTGACTAGCAGTGCGGCCCAGAAATACTGACTCTGTTGTCCCAGAGCTTCCGCAAGAACTTCGTCCTGCGAAGTGCCTACCGCCACCACCAATGGATAACCGGAGAGGGTGCGAAAACTGACATAGCGCGCGATGCCCTCGGACCCATCGGTGCTGACAAAATTTCCGATCGAGTTTTTTGCCTGCTCTTCAAGCAAAGAGGATTTCGACATATCGATCCCGACGCTTGCGATATTCCCGATCCGCCGCGCGCGCGATATACCGTCGAGACCGACGAGATCCACCATTCCGTGTTTGCCGAGGTCGGTCTGCTGATAAAAGTCGGTGAAATAGTGGGGATCGACCAGGGCCGCTACGATGCCGCCAAAACTGCCATCCGGTTTGTTGATGCGACGCGACATTGGGATCGACGACGCGCCGGTGGTTCGCGCCAGCACTGGCCTGCCGATAAACAGCTTGCCGCTATCTTGCAGCATATGGCTTCTGAAGTGCTCGCGATCCGCGACGTTGGTCGGTATAAACGGATGGCTGCTGAGAACCATATCGCCGCGCTCATCTGATACAGCGACGTTGACGAACAGCTTACCTTCGATGATGCCGTTCTCAATGTAACCGGCGATGTCAGTATTGGTGCCGAATCGGGCATATTCACGCTCGAGAAAGCGCGTGGCCGAATCGATACCTTTGAGGGTCCGGATCGCTTGTTCTTCGAATGCTTTCGCAAGATTGGAATTTTGCTTAAACGCATTGTCGATCGCTTTTTGTTGGTCAAGCCGTGCCTGCGCGATTACAGCGCCCCAGGTAATGGCAACCAGGATCAAACAGAAAGTCACGATCACGGCATTCATGCCGAAGCGCCGTTTGAGCCAGCGTCCGGCCGGGTTATCCATGACCCATGACCTCCTCATCCCGGTAACAAGCATCATTATGGACAGCGGCCGAGCGAGCTTTGATTTGGTCTCATTTTCTGTTTTGGTACAATACAACAAACTGGAATGAATGCTGGCGGCGGCTCTGCCGCGGACTCGCCGGCTACAGGCGGTCATACCCAAGAAAATGCTGGCGGATATTCTACCCGCATATGAGCGTCAACCGGGTCGCCAAGAAGCCCTGATCAGTATCCTGCCTTTGGGGGTTTTTTGCGATGACTACGGTCAGGACAAACAGGGATATCCCGCGTGCTGCTTAACGATCCGACAAAAGGAGCGAGCCCTTCTATTTGAGCCAACGCAATCTGGATCGCCGGACAAAGAAGACCTGCGCGATCCTGGGCACGCTCAAAGCATGGACCGCATCACCCGTTTCGCATAACAAGGCGGTGGTAAACGCCAGCGCAATATCATGCGACAGGCCAAGCGGCTACGCGCTGCGCGGGACGTTCCAGCTTTGTTAGGGGTCGCAATAGACGTCGCGCCCAAATGTGCTAACATGCTCGCGCGAGCCGATTCTGGGGGGGGTATTTCCGTGCCGGGAATTTTCCCGCGGTGTCAACCCGTTTGTTTTCTCGCGCGTTACCCGTGATCTGTGCACCGTATTTTATCGTTACCCGTAATCCGTGCACCGTATTTCAACTAAAGGAGGTTTCATGTCTAAATTACCACTGGCTGCATTAATTTCCGGAGTGGCATTGTCACTGGCGATGCCTGTCGTAGTACAGGGGGCCGCGCAGGACACAATCCCGCAGGGCGCCGAAACCATCGTGGGCAAAGGCGAACCGAAGCCGAAGAAAGAAAAGGAAATGAAACCGGTCACCCCGCTTAAACGCGAACCAGGCAGCCTGAAGGACGCGGATCAACCTCAAGGTGTACCGCAGGCGAAGAAAGAACGGGTGCAGAAACCCGTCACCCCGGTTAAACGCGATGCGGGCAGTCCAAAAGACGCGGATCAACCTCAGGGCGAACCCGCAGTCAAGCCGAAGAGATAAAATAATATTTTTTCAGGATGCGCACTTCAAAATACGCGGGTGCGCTCCTGGTCTGCCGGAAATAACGCTGGCTGGCAATGGCTTATCGATCGGACGCACGCGGCAAACCCGGTTGATACGCAGCCAGTTGGCGTTTTGCCGTTTCTAACAGACTGATGCGGCGGTGAGCCGGCCGCTCTAGCGCGGCTGCAGTGAAGGCTGCGCGCAAGCCCGCAGGTTGATGCAATCCCAAAGCCCGCCTGCCACCTTCCGTCAGCCTGGTGAGCAGTTTCATCCTTACGCCTGTGAGCGCACGGCCTCGCTCGGACCATAGCGGTTCTCACTCGCCGTTATCATTGATGGCCGTAAATCGCCCCTTCCGCTACTTTGATTTTGTCATGGTGGCATTCGTCACCGTGTTGGTGTGCTCGAACCTGATCGGTCCCGCCAAGATCGCACAGCTTGAAACGCCGTGGCTCGGCTCCTTGCATCCAGCGCTTGCAACGCTTGAGTTCGGGGCAGGCGTTTTGTTTTTCCCGATCTCGTACGTGTTCGGCGATATCCTGACCGAAGTCTACGGCTATGCCCGTTCGCGCCGCGTCATATGGTCGGGTTTTGTCGCGCTTGCATTTGCATCGATCATGGCGTGGGTCATCGTAATACTGCCGCCTGCACCGTACTGGCACAATCAGGCGGCGTACGAAATCGCATTTGGATCGACCTGGCGCATCGCGCTCGCCTCGCTGGTCGCGTTCCTGTGCGGCGAGTTCGTCAATTCAATCGTGCTCGCCAAAATGAAGGTCTGGACGGCCGGACGCTGGCTATGGACCCGCACCATCGGCTCGACGATTTTTGGTGAAGGCGTGGACTCATTGTTGTTCTATCCGTTCGCTTTCTACGCCAGCGGTATTATTCCAGACGATAAGCTGCTGCCCATCATGCTCGCGCAGTACATCACCAAAGTCGGAGTCGAAGTATTGTTTACGCCGATCACTTACAAAATCGTTCGCTGGTTAAAGCGCGAGGAACGCGAGGATTATTACGACCGCAATACCGACTTCAATCCGTTCACGCTTAAAACGTAAGCGGCAACTGTACAAAAAAGCCCCGTCGTCAGGGGCCGATTCGTTGAATGTGACGCCGCACGAGCGGCTACAGACAATGCGCGGGATGGTTCGATTGAGCGAACCATCCCGCCACATTACCCCCCTGGGAGTCCTCCTCCTGCTATTCGTTGCGGTTCCAGCGCCGGGGGTTAGCGCTCAGGTTAAGGGCAATATAATTACCGCCGGTTCTTCTGTCAACGAGTTGTCGTTGTGCGATGCAGCGCGACATCCCGGATCAACCTTTGACGCACAATACCTGCTTGAGTGTGTGCATGATCTCGACCAGATCCGACTGATTAGCCATCACGCGGTCGATATCCTTGTAGGCCCCGGGAATTTCGTCGAGCACGCCTGAGTCCTTGCGGCAAATCACGCCCTCGGTCTGCGCCCTAAGATCGCCTGCCGTGTAGCGCCGTTTTGCTTCGGCGCGGCTCATGCGGCGGCCTGCGCCATGCGCGCACGATTCGAAACTGTCGGCCGCGCCCTTGCCGCGCACAATATACGACTTGGCGCCCATGCTGCCCGGGATAATGCCGAGCTCACCGGCGCTGGCACGAATCGCGCCCTTGCGCGTGATCCACACCTGCTGGCCGAAATGACGCTCGCGCTCGACATAGTTATGGTGGCAATTGACGGCCGCGCCGCTGACCGAAAAACTCGGCACATGACGTGCGAGCGCTGCGAGTACCCGATCCATCATCACTTCGCGGTTGCGCGCCGCGTAGCGCTGCGCCCAATCGACTGCGGCGACATAGTCGTTGAAATGCTGCGCGCCTTCCTCGAAGTAAGCGAGATCACGATCCGGCAGATGCAGCGACACGCGCTCCATATCGCGCCGCGCAAGCGCAATAAAATGACTGCCGATAGCGTTGCCGATGCCGCGGCTGCCCGAGTGCAGCATGATCCAGACCTGACGCGCCTCGTCGAGGCAGATTTCGATGAAATGATTGCCGCCGCCGAGCGTGCCTAACTGGAACATCCAGTTTGACGATTTGCCGAGCCGTTTTGCGAGATCCGGATGCCGCACGAGGATGCGCTCGAGGCCGCCCGCGAATGGCGCCGCCGCATCGAGCGCCGCGCGCTCGGGCCTGTGCTGTTCGCGCCCGACCGGCACGTCGCGGCTGATCTGGTCAAATGTTCTTTTCAGACTGCGCTCATCGAGCTGGACGGCGCTCAACGTCAGCCGCGCTGCGATCATGCCGCATCCGATATCTACTCCGACCGCAGCCGGGATGATCGCGCGCTGCGTCGCGATCACCGAACCAACGGTAGCACCGATGCCGGTATGCACATCCGGCATCGCTGCAACATGATGAAATATGCACGGTAGCTGCGCAATGTTCTCGAGCTGCCGGCGCGCGCTCGCCTCGATCTCGTCGGTGTAAACGCTGACCGGGACGCGGCCGCCCTCAATTTTTTGCAGCACGGGCATTGAACGAATCCAAGCAGAAAAAATAGTATGCCGCCTGGCGATAGCAGATACTAACCAAATTGTAGCGTAAGCGCGCAAGGACGAAGCGCGGCGGCAGTCAAAACGCGCTCAGGCTGATGTCGAACTCAGCGGGCTCTGCATCGGCCTGCTAAAATGCAATCCTACCGTGGATTCATCAATCTCAAAAAGCTGGCGCACTCCCACAATCATTCTATTGTGCGGCGGCATGGCGCTCACCATCGCGCTGGGCACGCGCCACAGTTTCGGTCTATTCCTGCAGCCGATCACGGCTGACCTCGGGTGGAGCCGCGGGACATTCTCGTTCGCAATTGCGCTGCAGAATCTGGTTTATGGAATCGCACAGCCGTTCACCGGAATGATCGCCGACAAGTTCGGCGCGGGGCGCGTGATGGCCGGCGGCGCACTGCTGTACGCGCTAGGTCTGTTATTGATGGCTAACCCCGGCAGCGGCTTGGAATTCACCTTGAGTGCGGGACTTCTCGTGGGCGTGGCATTGTCGTGCAGCGGCTTTAGCATTGTCTACGGCGTTATCGGCCGCGCGTTCCCGCCGGAAAAGCGCAGCGTGGCACTCGGCATCGCCGGTGCTGCCGGCTCATTCGGACAGTTCGTGATGTTGCCCTACGGCCAAACGCTGATCACCCATATCGGCTGGCACAATGCGCTGATGACATTGGCGCTGACGGTGTTGCTCGTCATACCGTTGTCGCGAGCACTCATAGAGGACCGTCGGACGGACGTAGCCGCACAATTCAAACAGTCGATTCCCGAAGCATTGCGCGAAGCGCTCGCTCACCGCGGCTACTGGCTCCTGTGTATTGCCTACACGGTCTGCGGTTTCCAGCTCATGTTCATTTCGATTCACTTCCCGGCGTATATGGTCGACCAGCACATGACGCCAGAAACCGGAATGATCGCGCTCGCGCTGATCGGATTGTTCAACATCTTCGGGAGCTATTGGTGGGGATGGCTCGGCGGGCGCTACACCAAGAAATACTTGTTGAGCACACTCTATCTGACACGCGCCATCGCAATTGCCGTATTCATCTCGCAGCCAATTACGCCGTTGTCGGTTTACGCGTTCGGCGCCGTGATCGGTTTCCTGTGGCTGGGTACCGTGCCGCTCACGAGCGGCGTGATCGCTCAGATTTTCGGCGTGCGATACTTATCGACGCTGTCTGGAATTGCGTTCCTGTTCCATCAGATCGGCAGCTCTTTCGGGGTCTATCTGGCAGGCTACCTGTTTGATTCGACCGGCTCTTACCGCCTGATGTGGATGCTGACGATCGGAATGGGAATACTCGCCGCAATCCTCAACTATCCCATCAACGACCGCGAGATCGTACGCCCGGCTGCCCGCGCTACAGTCTGAGCGCCGCTATCCCGCACGCAACCACGACTGCACCGGCGATGCGCAGCCGCCCCAGCCGTTCCTGTAACAGCGTGCTTCCGATTATCGCCGCGAAGATTACCGAGGTCTCGCGCAACACGGCCACCGCTGCGATAGGCGCCTGGACCATCGCCCACAGCACGATTCCGTAGGAACCCAGCGTAAAAATCGCACCCACGGTGCACGGCTTCCAGCGCCGTATCGCGTAATCCAACGCCCGCCGGCGATGAATCGCAAGCGCCACCAGCGCAATCGGAAGCGCGTCGAGCGAAAAAAGCCACACGCAATAGCTGAGCGCATTGCCGGAAGCGCGCGTGCCGTTACCATCGATCAGCGTATAGCATGCGATGACGACGGCATTGGCAAGCGCAATCAGCGTGCCTTTGACCGAAACCGCCGCCGGACGCCAAAGCACCGGGGCGAGTATGCCGATGGTTATCAGGGCGATGCCCGCCCACATCCCCGCGGTCAGTTGGTCGTCGAGCAAGAAGATCCCGCTCAACGCAACCAGCAGCGGCGCTATGCCGCGCATCAGCGGATACGCGTACGAAAGATCGCTCCAGCGGTAGGCTCCCGCGAGTGTCAGAAAATAGAAGACGTGCAGGATCGCTGACGCCGCAAGCCACGGCCACGACGCGCGTTCGGGTAACGGCACCCACGGCAGTATGGCGAGACAGATGAGTCCTGCCGCAAAAGAAAGCGTAGCAGCATCGAGCAGCTTGCTCGCGCTCGATTTGACGATCGCGTTCCACGCGGCATGCATCAGCGCCGCGAACAGCACCAGCAGCGTGATATGTAGCGGCAGGCTCATGGCGTGACACCGCACTCGATGTCAGGCACGGGCTCGATCTGCGCCGGCATCCGTTTCATTTGGTCGGGCTTGCGCGTGAATCTAATGCGTCCGATGTGGGTGCCTCATACCAGCAGCGCTATGCCTGCGAGTACATTCAGCAACGCCTGCAATCATGGCCCGCGGCCGAGAAGTTTTTCATCATTTGAGTTATCTTATTCCCTTAGCCACATGACAGGGAATCGATTTCGCCAATTTGCAGAGATCGATTGCGTCTTTATACAGGCCGCGCAACAACGGTAAACTCCTCGCTGACGCGCAAGGTCGGCGAGTTCCAAGTACAGGCGCCCGGGATGTTGACAACCCGGCAGCGCCATTCGCGCAACACAGGAGGCTCGCATGCCGAAAGAAGAATGGATAGATGTAGGTGCGAAAGACGAGCTCGCGCGGCGCGAATTACAGCCTGTCACCGCCAAACGATTGCGCATCGCACTCTGTTACCGCGACGAAACTTTCAGCGCGATATCCGGCGTGTGCAACCACGCCGGCGGGCCGCTCGGCGAAGGCTCATTGGACGGCGAGTACGTGACCTGCCCGTGGCATTTTTGGAAATTTCACTGCCGTACCGGTAAAGGCGAGCCCGGCTTCGAGGAAGACCGCGTGCCGAGCTATCCGGTCAAAGTCGAGAACGGACGCGTGCTGATCGATATCCGCGCGGCAACCCCGCGCACCAAAAAGCCGCACCCGCCCCACCCTCTCGCGCGTCCCATCAAGCGCGCCCCCGGTCCGATTCGCGTGATCGGCATTTCGACCACGGCGATGCACCCCGAGCACGCGCGCTACAGCACTTCGGATGCGCTGCTCGAAACCGCGCTCGCACACGCCAGGACGCGCGGCTGTGAAGCTGAGATCATCTATCTGCGCAAGCTCAACTTCCGTCATTGCGAAGGCTATTACTCGAAAAGCGCGCACGCGTGTACCTGGCCATGTTCGATCACGCAAATGGATCCGACCGACCAGCTCGACCGCGTTTACGAGGCAATCGTTCATTGGGCGGACGCGATACTGGTCACAACGCCGATTCGCTGGGGTGCCGCAAGCAGCCTTTACTTCAAGATGGTCGAGCGCATGAACTGTATACAGAATCAGGAAACGATCGCCAATCGCCAGTTGCTCAAGAACAAGGCGTCCGCATTCATCATCACTGGCGGGCAGGACAATGTGCAGGCGGTAGCCGGACACATGCTCGGTTTTTTTGCCGAAGTCGGCTGCCAGTTTCCGCAGTTTCCGTACATCGCGCACTCGCGCGGGTGGAGCGCCGAGGACATGGAAAACAACACCCGCTACGTTGAGATGAGCGAGGCGCTGCACGAAGGCGCGCGCGCGCTGGTCGAGCGCACGATCGACATGGCGAAACTGCTGGTCGCGGGAACCATTGCGGAGGTGGCCATGGTCGGCGGCGGCCGCAAAGGCAAACAGCTCGATATCAAAGCGCAGATCTGATTCGCGAGACGGGCTCGCTATAGCCGCAAACGACATTTGTCTCCACGGCGGGTAAAATGCCGTCAACGCCGGCGCTGAAACGTTTTGCCGGCGCAATAATAACGACAATGGAGCATAGGAATGGCTGCACGATCTGAAATCATCAATATGGCGCTGTTCTGTGACTTTGAGAATGTTGCGCTGGGCGTGAGCGACGCCAAATACGCCAAATTCGACATCGACAAGGTGCTCGAGCGCCTGCTGCTCAAAGGCAGCATCGTCGTCAAGAAAGCCTATTGCGATTGGGATCGCTACAAGAGTTTCAAGGCCCCGATGCACGAAGCGTCATTCGAACTGATCGAAATTCCCCACCTGCGGATGTCGGGCAAGAATTCAGCCGACATTCGCATGGTTGTCGATGCGCTCGACCTCTGCTACACCAAGTCGCACGTCGACACCTTCGTCATAATAAGCGGCGATTCGGACTTTTCGCCGCTCGTCAGCAAGCTGCGCGAAAACGACAAAGTCGTGATCGGCGTCGGGGTCAAGAATTCGACTTCCGACCTCCTGATCGCGAACTGCGACGAATTCATTTTTTACGACGACCTCGTGCGCGAAAAACCGGTGCGCAAGCGCGCCATCCCAAAGAAAACCTCTTCCAAACCCGAATCGAGCGCTGCCGTGGCCGAAGCCGCTCCCAAGTCGGACGACGACAAGAAACAGGAAGCACTCGACTTGATCCTCGAGACCATAGAAGCGCTCGGCACCGAGCGGGGTGAAGACGAAAAAATCTGGGGCTCGATGGTGAAACAGGCATTGAAGCGCCGCAAACCTGGTTTCAACGAGGCCTATTACGGCTTTCGCTCGTTCAACAAGCTATTGGAGGAAGCCGAGGCCAAGCATCTATTGACCCTCGAGCGCGATGAGAAATCAGGCGGCTACATCATCCGCATGCTGGCGCACGAAGACTGATAACCCAACGAACGCTTTTTTTGGCTGGACCGATTCCGGCGCTGGCAAGGCACGGCGCAGCTACGGAATTCACATCAGCTGTGCTTGCGCACCGCGGCCAGAAATTCGTCCAGTATCGGAGTCGGATCAAGCACTGTCGCATCGCCCGGACGCAGGAACTCCGGATGCCACTGGACTCCTAAAACATATTTGCGTCCGCGCAGCCGAATTGCCTCGATGACGCGATCGGATTCGCCATAGGCTTCGACGACCAGATCGCGTCCCAGCGTTTTGATCGACTGATGGTGTATGGAATTCACGCGCACAGTGTGGGCATCTGGATACAAGCGTGCGAGTCCCGATTCGGGCTCAATCACTATGCAATGGAGATTCCTGTCGTATTCCTCATCACTGTGATGCACCAGTGCGCTTTGCATTTGGCTGCTGATGTCTTGATACAGCGTGCCGCCCAAAGCAACATTGATCAGCTGCAGTCCGCGGCAAATCCCCAGCACGGGCTTGCCGGCCTCGACAAACTCATGCAGCAATTCCATCTCATAAACATCGCGCACGCGATCGCCTGTCCATTCAGGCTTGAGTGGCGCCTCGCCATAGCTTTCCGGCGCGATATCGGAACCGCCCTGAAGCACCAGCCCGTCCAGGTGTTTTGCGTAATCGGAAAGCCGGATATTGCTGCGATGAATGATGCCTTCCCTGTCCACCGTCGGCACCATCAATACCAGCACGTCGCGCGACATCACCCAGTGCGCGACCGATTGCTCGAGATATTGCAGCGTTCTGCTTTGGATACCGATGCTATTCGGTCCGGGATGGTAAATACGGGCCGAAACACCGATCTTGAGCGTGCGCTGAGCCATAATGCCTCCAAACATATATTGCCCCGGCCGAATTCATAGAGCATCGCCGGATAGAACTGCCGGAAGATAAAGAGTGTTTCGCGCGGGTTATGCGCAATATATCAAATGCGCGATTAGCAGGCTAAACCGCCGTCTGCTGCGCGGCCTCGGCCAACAACCAGTCGCGAAATGCGATCACAACGGGCCGCAGCGCCGTATCGCTCGATACCAGGTAATACGCCGATTGCAGCGGAACCTGCAGTTCGAACGGCAGAATCAGGCGCCCGACTGCAAGCTCCGCGTTTGCGAGCACCGGAAACGTCGCGACAACGCCAAGCGCATCGCTTGCCGCTTCGAGCGCCAGCACGGGCTGGCTAAAATGCGATCCGCGACTGGTATCGACTCCCTCCACGCCCGCAGCGCTGATCCACACGTCCCAGAATGCGACACCATCGTAACGCGCGCCCGAATCGTCATGCACTAACGTCTGAACACGCAGATCCTGCGGGGCTCGCAGCGCGTTGTCTCCCCGCACGAGCTGCGGGCTGCACATCGGCGCAATCGTAAGCGCCAGCAATTTATCGACCCGGTAACCCGGATAGTCGCCGTGTCCGTAAAGGATTGCGACATCGGACTCCTCGAGCCACTTTTCTATCGTTGCGCGCTCCACTGCGTCGCCCTGTCCGCCGCGGTTCAAGAGCCGCGTGCGCGCCGAGATTCGCACATCGACGTCGGGATGGGCGGCAAAAAAACGGTGCAGCCGCGGCATTAGCCAGCGCGCGGCAAACGACGGCGCTACGCTCACGGTCAACTGGCCGCTGTCGGTTTGCGGCCCCATCGCGGCGACTGCCTGCGCCAGAGACTCGAATCCCGCACTCAATTTCGGCAGCGCCGCGCGCGCCGCAGCAGTCAATTCGAGCGCCCGATTCATGCGCCGAAACAGCTTGACTCCGAGATAGTCCTCCAACGCCTTGATTTGGTGGCTTATTGCAGCGGGCGTCACATTCAGCTCATGCGCCGCGCGCTTCAAGCTCGAAAAACGTGCAGCCGACTCGAATGCCTTGAGTGCGTTCAACGGGGGTAGTCTATAGGACATTCCGATTAGTTAATCTAAATCGTGTATTGATAATATATCATCTATTGCAATGCAACAATCCATTATGAATCATGTCTATACTAAAGACTGCAGTAACGAATAGGACAGAAAATATCGTCTGAATCGTTTGGAAAATAATTGTGAAAGGATAGGAAATGGACAAGTTCAATGAAAGAAGTTCGAATTGCGAACTTTACGCCCGAATCCAGGCGCTTCCGCTGACGGCGGTCGAGCGTGAACACGCCTTGAGCGCAATGCGCGACGGCGCGGTGATCGCCGACGGTATCTTGTCGGTCGTTCGCGGAATCAAAATTCTGTTCGGCGGCACAGCATTTAAGCCGAGCTTGAAGCATTAAGCGCTCTCGAGGTCGTAACGCAGCTTGGAATGACCGCGAGTGACGTAGACTCCAGCGACAAAGCCCGGCCCCAAGCCGGGCTTTTTTGCGTTTATTTCGCTGTCGGCGGCGCGCCCAGCATGCGCTCTATCTCGCGCGCGAGCTTTGCGTCACCGGGCGCCACACTGCTCTCGAAGCTCAATACACGATCGCCGCTGCGATCGATCAGGTACTTGTGGAAATTCCAGCGCGGCACCCCGCCCGCGCGTTGCGCGAGAAGGGAATAGAAAGGATTTGCTTTCGAACCCGTCACGGAGCTTTTTTCAAACATCGGAAAGCTCACGCCGTAGTTGAGCTGACAAAATTCGGCGACCTCCCTGTTGCTGCCAGGCTCCTGCGCGCCAAAATCGTTCGATGGAAACCCGACCACCACCAGACCGCGTTTCTGGTAGCGTTTGTAGAGCGCCTCCAGCCCCTCGTATTGCGGCGTATAGCCGCACTGGCTTGCGGTGTTCACGACGAGCACGACCTTGCCGCTGTATTCGCATAAGGATTGCCGTTTGCCGGTAAGAAGCTCCGGGAAATCGTAATCGAGCACGGATTTACATGTTTCCTGCGGCGCACCCCATGCGACTGTGGCGAGCAGCAGAGCGAAGAAACCAAAATAACGTGCCGGCCGATTTGGCTTCATCATAGCTCCGCCGTTATCATTACCGACCCGTACCGAAGCGGTAAGAGCATGACAATTACGACGTCTGTGCCGCGCGTTTCACCGCTTTGACGATGTTGATGTATCCGGTGCAGCGGCACAAATTGCCCTCTAACCCGCGATAGATCTCCGCGTCGCTCGGATTCGGGTTGTCTTTTAGCAACGCCGCAGTTGCCATGATCATGCCCGGGGTGCAAAAACCGCACTGTAAACCGTGGCAATCACTGAACGCCTGCTGGACCGGATGCAGCGTGTCGCCCTTGGCCAGGCCCTCGATAGTCACGACCTTTGCCCCGCTCGCCTGCACTGCAAGCATGGTGCACGACTTGATCGCGCGGCCGTCAAGATGTACGGTGCAGCAGCCGCACTGGCTGGTGTCGCAGCCAATATGCGTCCCGGTGAGGCCGAGCTGATCGCGCAGGAAGTCGGCCAGAAGCGTGCGGTCTTCGACTTCGCCAATGCGCAGCTTGCCGTTAACATTCAGTTCTAATTTTGTCATGGTCTGAATTCTGTTTGGGTTTGTCGGGATGATGACCTTGCTATTTTGTTGCGAGCATTTTTTGCAGCGCACGCTTCGTCATGACTTTGGCCAGGTTGGCGCGATACTCGCGTGTCGCGTGGAAATCTTCATTCAGATCGGTGGCGTCGAGCGTTAATTTGTCGACCGCCGCGACATTCAGGTTTTGCGCGAGCGCGCTTTCAGCCTCGCTCCAGCGAAACACGCCGGGCCCTGCTCCCGTCACTGCGACACGCACGCCCGTTGCCATTTCGGCGACGAATGCGCCCGCCATTGCATAGCCTGAAGCGGGATGTGGAAACTTCTCGTACGCCGCGCGTTTGGGAACGGGAAACAGCACGCGCACGATGATTTCGCCCGCCTCGAGCGCGGTCGCGAACATGCCCTGGAAGAAATCAGCCGCGGCGATTTCGCGCTGGGTGGTGACGATAATCGCATCGAGCGCCAGCACTGCCGCGGGGTAATCGGCAGCCGGGTCGTTGTTGGCGACCGAACCGCCAAGCGTGCCGCAGTTGCGCACCTGCGGGTCGCCGATGTGGCTCGCAAGATACGCAAGCGCCGGAATTGCATTCCTGACCACGGCTGAGGTTGCCACGTCATGGTGCCGGGTGGCGGCGCCGATCGCGAGCCGGCCCGCCTTGAGCTCGATGCCGCCCAACTCGGGCAAGCGGCCGACATCGACCAGATGCGACGGTTGAGCGAGCCGCTGCTTGAGCGTCGGCAACAGCGTCATGCCGCCCGCCAGCAGTTTCGCATCCGGATGGGCGGCGACGAACGCCGCCGCCTCGGACAAGGAATTAGCTTTGAGATAACTGAACTCGAACATGTTATTCCGCCTTTGCTGTTTGTATCGCGTGCCACATTTTGCTCGGCGTAAGCGGCATGTCCAGATGCTGGATGCCGAGCGGCCGCACTGCATCGAGCACGGCGCTGACAAGCGACGGCAGCGACGCGGTGCAACCCGACTCGCCTGCGCCCTTGGCGCCGAGCACATTGACTTTGCTTGGCAGCGGATGGTCGTTGACGTGAATGTCACGTATCCATCCCGCGCGCGGCATGTAGTAATCGCTGAAGCTGCCGGTCAGCAACTGACCGCTTTCGCGGTCATACACCGCGTGCTCGCCGAACACCTGCCCCGCGCCCTGCGTCACGCCGCCGTGCACCTGGCCTTCAACCACACTGTGATTGATCACAATTCCGGCGTCGTCTACTGCGGTGTACGACAAGATTTCGGTGACTCCGGTTTCGGGATCGATTTCGACTTCGGCAACATGACAGCCGTTGGGATAGGTCGATCCCACCGAAGCTTCGGCCATGAGGTTCAGCGGGTGCGGGTTCGTGCCGACGAGCTTCTTTGCAAGTTCGAGCAGTCCGATCATTTTCTCGCCATCGCGCGAGCGAAACGCGCCGTCGGCATAATCGAGCTGCGAGGGCTCGAGTTCGAGCTCTTCGGCGGCGAGCGGCTTCGCCTGTTCGATCAACTTTTGCGCCGCAAGCTTACACACGCTGCCGCAGCCTACCAGCGAGCGCGAGCCGCCGCTATGATTTCCGCTCAGATTCTTGCCCTGCACGCTCTCGCGCAGTGTCACGGCTTCGGGCGCCACGCCGAGCGTTTGCGCCACGATTTCGGTAAACGTGGTCTCGTGGCTCTGACCCGTCGACAGGCTGACGGTATAGACCTCGAGCCTGCCCTGCGCGTCGAATTCGATCGCGACCTGGTCCTTCGGGAACATGCCGGCGGCGGTGCCTTCGATCACGGTCGAAAGACCGATCCCGCGCAGCTTGCCCGCTTTGCGCGATTTTTCGCGGCGCGGGTCGAACCCGTTCCAGTCGGCGGCTTGCAGCGCCTTGCCGAGACAACCCGCGAAATCCGATGCCTCATAGACCCCCATCGTCGGCGTCTTGTACGGAAATGCGTCGAGCGGAATAAAATTGCGGCGGCGCAATTCGTCGCGCTCGATTTTAAGCTCGCTCGCGGCCTGATCGACCAGCCGCTCGACCATATAAGCGACGTCGGGCCGGCCGGCGCCGCGATAGGCTGCAACCGGCGCGGTATTGGTGAGAACGACCTTGAAATTGCCGTGCAGCGCGGGAATCCGGTAAACACCGGTCATGCCGATCGCGGGATTGCGCACGTGGCTCGCCGGGCCGGTCGGCGTCAAGTACGCGCCCATGTCGCACAGAAATTGATAGCGCGCCGCAGTAAATCTGCTGTCGCGATCGAGCGCGAGTTCACCCGCCATCACGATGCCGCGTCCGTGGCTGTCGGACAAAAAACATTCGGAGCGTGACGCGACCCACTTGATCGGGCGGCCGAGCTTTTTTGCCGCGATCATCTGCGCCGCGTGCTCGGGATAGACCGCGCTGCGCTGGCCGAAGCTGCCGCCAACGTCGTGCAGATGAAATCGCAGTTTTTCCTCCGGCACTCCGGTTAGCGCGGCGAATTGCCAGCGCATCATGAGGATGCCCTGCGAATTCGTATAAATATCGTAGCTATCGCTTGCCCCGTCGTAACCGATGAGGCAGCCACGCAGTTCCATCGGACTCGGCACCACACGCTGCGATACGACCGTGAGGCGCGTGACGTGCGCCGCCTTTGCGAATGCCCGCTCGACTGCGGCAGCGTCACCCGTGTCCCACTCGAAACACAAGTTACCGGGCACGTTCGCGTGCAACTGCGCCGCGCCCGCCGCCAGCGCGTCTTCGACGCTGACCGCGACCGGCAGATCGCGATATACGATTGCGATGGCATCGAGCGCATCCTGCGCCGCAAGCGCCGATTCCGCGACGACCATCGCCACCGCTTCGCCCACGAACCGCACCTTGCCATGCGCCAGCACCGGACGTTCGGGTTTCAATATCGTCGCGCCGCTCGCGTTGGTGAACGTCATCATGTTGGGAAACTGTTTGTAATTGGCCGCAATTGCATCGGCGCCGGTAAATACAGCGACCACGCCGCGGCACTTGAGTGCGGGCTCGGTGTTGATGGTCACGATTTCCGCGTGCGCGCGGTCGGCGCGCAGGAAGCACGCATGCAGCTGATGCGGCAGATTCGAGTCGGCAACGTAGCGTCCACGGCCTGTGATCAGGCGCAGGTCTTCGCGGCGGTTGGCCGCGTGTGTATCAGTCATGGATCGATATTTTTTATTGATCGTTACGGACCGCGGTCATTCGCGCGAACCGCGGCAAACAAGGTGAAACTATATGCGTTTTGCGCGCGTTTGTCGAAGCACACCAGCTATTCGCACGTCGCGCGGGGCTGCGACGGCGATCAATCGAGCAGGCGTCCGCCGCCGACGGCGCGCACTACGCTGCCGAACTCAGCGAGCATGATCTCGCTAAGGTCGCGCGGCACCGGCAGCACACCGGCTTGCAGCGCCTCCAGCAACTGATGGCGTTGTTCG
>Ga0070681_10002212_pt1 | contig 17734 bp, 13 predicted proteins | sample KBSC83BmetaG_FD_65650 | JGI IMG/M metagenome (GOLD analysis project Ga0070681, IMG submission 65650) | Corn rhizosphere microbial communities from Kellogg Biological Station, Michigan, USA - KBS C8-3B metaG | ecosystem: Host-associated > Plants > Roots > Rhizosphere | place: USA: Michigan... | reverse complement strand
CGGAAGTCTCCGCGCGTGTGCTCATGAAGATGAAGAAGACGGCGGAGGACTACCTGGGTGAGCCCGTCACCGAGGCCGTCATCACCGTACCGGCCTACTTCAACGACTCCCAGCGCCAGGCGACCAAGGATGCCGGGCGCATCGCCGGACTCACGGTCAAGCGCATCATCAACGAGCCGACGGCGGCGGCGCTTGCCTATGGGCTCGACAAGCAGGGCAGCGATCGCAAGATCGCCGTGTACGACCTGGGCGGCGGCACGTTCGACATCTCGATCATCGAGATCGCGGAAGTCGACGGGGAGCGTCAGTTCGAGGTGCTCTCGACCAACGGGGACACGTTCCTCGGCGGCGAGGACTTCGACCTGCGCATCATCAATTTCCTGGCCGAGGAGTTCCTCAAGGAATCCGGTGTCGATGTCCGCAAGGACCCCTTGGCGATGCAGCGCCTGAAGGAGGCCGCCGAGAAAGCCAAGATCGAGCTGTCTTCCAGCCAGCAGACCGACATCAACCTGCCGTACATCACGGCGGATGCCTCCGGCCCGAAACACCTCAACATCAAGCTCACTCGCGCGAAGCTCGAGTCGCTGGTCGAGGAGCTGGTGCAGAAGACGATCGCTCCGTGCAAGACGGCCCTGAAGGATGCCGGAACGTCCACGAGCGATATCGCCGAGGTGATTCTCGTCGGCGGTCAGACTCGCATGCCTCTCGTGCAGAAGTATGTGAAGGACCTGTTTGGCAAGGAGCCGCGCCGGGATGTGAATCCTGACGAGGCTGTCGCGGTGGGCGCGGCGATCCAGGCGGGCGTTCTCGCTGGCGAAGTGAAGGACGTGTTGCTGTTGGATGTGACGCCGCTGTCGCTCGGCATCGAGACGCTCGGTGGCGTGATGACGAAGCTCATCGAGAAGAACACCACGATTCCGACCAAGGCATCGCAGACCTTCTCGACCGCGGATGACAACCAGACTGCCGTGACCATTCACGTGCTGCAGGGCGAGCGCGATCGCGCGGGCGACAACAAGTCGCTCGGCAAGTTCGATCTGACGGACATTCCACCGGCTCCGCGGGGCATGCCGCAGGTCGAGGTGTCCTTCGACATCGATGCGAACGGCATCCTGAATGTGTCCGCGAAGGACAAAGCCACCGGCAAGGAGCAGAAGATCGTCATCAAGGCCTCCAGCGGCCTGACCGAGGATGAGATCAAACGCATGGTCCGCGATGCGGAAGCGCATGCGGCGGAGGACAAGGAGTTCCGCGAGCTGGTGGACACGCGCAACAAGGCGGATGGAATGATCCACGCCGTGGAGAAGTCGCTGAAGGATCTGGGCGACAAGGTCGACCAGGGTGAGCGTGCGAAGGTGGAATCGGCGATCTCCGATCTGCGCACCGCGCTCAAGAGCGACGACAAGGGCGTGATCGAGAAGAAGACCGAGGCGCTGGCCCAGGCCTCTTCGTCCATCGCTCAGAAGGCGTATGCCGCTTCGCAGGGTGGCGCCGGTGCGGAAGGCCCCGGAGGTCCGGCAGGGCCCGGAGCAGCGGGCGCCGCGGGCGCTCAGCCGGGAGCTGGCCGCGACGATGTCGTGGACGCGGAGTTCGAGGAAGTCAAAGACAAGGATCGGAAAGCGTCCTAAAGACGCCGACCGGTTGGGACAGGGAGTTCGAGCCCCGGTAGAGTATCGCTGGGACCGGCCGATGAGGTGAGTGCTCACGAGCGCGCACCGTGCGGCCGGTCCTGTCTTCCAGGGGGCTTCTTTGTTTTACTAAAGCATGTCCAAGCGCGATTACTACAAGGTACTCGACGTACCGCGAACGGCGACCGAGGCGGAAATCAAGAAAGCCTACCGTCGGCTCGCCATGAAATATCATCCCGACCGCAATCCCGACGACAAGGAAGCCGAGGAGCTTTTCAAGGAGGCGAAAGAAGCCTGTGAGGTCCTGACGGACGAGCACAAGCGCGCGGCGTACGACCAATACGGTCATGCGGGCGTGGAAGCCGCTTCCAGAGGCGGCCGTGGCGGATTCGGCGGCGATGCGTTCAGCGACATCTTCGGCGATGTGTTCGGAGACATCTTTGGCGCTCGACGCTCCGGCGGACGTTCCCAGGTATTTCGGGGCGCGGATCTGCGCTACGAGCTCGAGCTCGATTTGGGTCAGGCTGTGTTCGGTCACTCAGTGGAGATCGAGGTACCCAAGCTAGTCGAGTGCGAGACCTGTAAAGGGAGCGGCGCGGCCAAGGGCAGCTCAGCCGTGTCGTGCGACGGTTGCGGGGGCGTCGGTCAGGTCCGCGTCAGCCAGGGGTTCTTCCAACTCCAACAGACGTGCCCGAGATGCCGCGGCGCCGGCACCATCATCAAAAATCCTTGCGATACCTGCCTCGGACAAGGGCGCGTGCGTCGCACGCGTACGCTGTCGGTCAAAGTCCCGGCAGGAGTCGATACGGGCGATCGCATCCGACTGAACGGTGAAGGCGAGGCAGGACGCAATGGCGGTCCTCCGGGCGACCTTTACGTCGAGATGCACGTCAAAGAACACCCGATATTCGAACGTGACAACGAGCATCTGCGATGTGAAGTACCGGTGAGTTTCGCTACGGCTGCTCTCGGTGGTTCCGTCAACGTGCCCACCCTCGATGGCGATGTCACACTGAAAATCCCGTCGGAGACTCAATCCGGTCGCGTCTTCTGCCTTCGCGACAAGGGCGTGAAGCCCGTGCGGGGAGGCGCGCGTGGGGACCTGTTCTGCCGTGTTGTCGTTGAAACGCCCGTCCATTTGTCCACCGAGCAGAAGGAGCTGATCCGCAAGCTCGAAGAGACGATCAAGCAGAATTCGACGCGCCACGCCCCTCGGGCCGAGGGGTTCCTGGAGGGAGTCAAACGCTTCTTCTCCGGCGGTCGCGCGTGATTCGGGCAGCCATCGTCGGCGTCACAGGGCGGATGGGTTGTGCGCTAGTGCGCGCGGCTTCGGAGACCCCAGACATCCGTGTCACCGGTGCCGTGGCGTCCCCGAACAACACCGCACTTGGTCGTGACGCTGGAGAACTCGCCGGGGTTGGAAGTATCGGCGTACCGGTCACAACAGATCTTGCTTCGGCAGCGGCTTCTGCCGATGTCGTCATCGATTTCTCCAGGGGCAATACCACTGCGGCGAATCTCGCCGCGTGTCGTACGGCTCGCAAGGCGCTGTTGATCGGAACGACAGGTTACGCTCCTGAGCTGGATTTCGAGTCGGCGGCCCGTGAGATCCCCTTGCTGGTAGCTCCCAACACGAGTGTTGGAGTGACTCTGCTCATCGAGCTCGTCAGGCAGGCGGCGCAATCGTTGCCACCCACGTTCGATATTGAAGTGATCGAGGCACATCACCGAACAAAGCGGGACGCACCCTCGGGTACCGCGCTCGCGTTGGGCAATGCTGCCGCTGCTGGTCGTCGCGGCACCGGCCAGTCCGTGACTCGCAAAGAAACGGAGTCGCCTCGCACAGAGGCGCGTCGTGAAGGCGATATTGGCTTCGCGGTGATCCGGGGTGGCGACATCGTGGGGGAGCACTCCGTGCTCTTTGCAGGAGCGGGGGAAAGGGTGAGCTTGAGCCACAGCGCAACTGATCGCGGGATCTTTGCCCGAGGTGCGCTCCAGGCGGCTCGGTGGCTCGCCTCCCAGCCACCAGGCCGCTATTTCATGCGCGATATTCTTGGATATAAATCAGCCACTTAGAAGATTGTGGGCCGCAGTTTCCGCGCCCCGCTCCCCGCGAATTCGGCCGCATTTGTCATGGACACCCGGGGCGGGTGACCGTAAAATTTCCCCGTAATCCGAGTACGGGTTAGTCCATGCAAGGCGGGAGGATGTTCGATGAGAACTCCTCCCGCTTTGTATATCTGGCACTTGATTCGGTGCGCCGTGCACCGATGGTGAGGTGCGGCGGCCACGAACCGTCGGACGGGGTCTTTACCTAGGGGATTTGATGAGCGTAACCGCAGTGCTGGCGCTTGCGGACGGAACGATCTTCCGCGGCCAGTCCATCGGAGCCAAAGGCAATACCACCGGCGAAGTCGTTTTTAATACTGCGTTGACGGGCTACCAGGAAATTCTCACCGACCCTTCGTACGCCCGACAGATCGTCACGCTCACCTGCCCTCACATCGGCAACACGGGCACCACTCCCGAAGACCTCGAGTCTCCCCAGATCTACGCCGCGGGTCTGATCATCCGCGACCTTCCGATACTGCCGAGCAACTGGCGCGCCAACGAGTCGTTGCCGGATTTCCTCGAGCGCGGCCGTGTCGTCGCCATCGCGGGCATCGACACCCGCAAGCTGACGCGTGTGCTGAGAGAGAAGGGCGCCCAGGCCGGCTGCATCATGACCGGCGACCAGGTGGATGAGAACGCAGCGGTCAAGGCCGCGCGCAAATTCCCCGGCCTGAAGGGAATGGACCTGGCGAAAGTGGTCAGCACCAAGCGCACTTTTCAGTGGAATGAAGGAACGGTGTGGCCGGACAGCACGCGTGCACCGATCCGTGCGCATCAGCGCCTGCACGTCGTCGCTTACGACTTCGGTATCAAGCGCAACATCCTGCGATTGCTGGCGGACTTCGGCTGCCGCGTCACGGTCGTTCCGGCTCAGACGAGTGCTGAAGAGGCGCTCGCGCTGGGCCCCGACGGCATCTTTCTCTCCAACGGTCCCGGTGATCCGGAGCCGTGCGATTACGCCATCGCGGCCACCCGCAAACTGCTGGGCCTGGAGGGAGACCCCAAGGACAATGACTCTGCGGCTCCCACCGATGCGACGCGGTTGCCGGTGTTTGGCATCTGCCTGGGTCACCAGATTCTTGGGCTTGCGGCTGGCGCGCAGACCCTGAAGATGAAGTTCGGCCATCACGGCGCCAATCACCCGGTGCAGGATCTGGATTCCGGGCGCGTGTTCATCACGAGCCAGAATCACGGCTTTTCGGTCGATGAGGCGACGCTACCGGGCAACGTGAGAGCGACGCATCGCTCGCTGTTCGACGGTTCCCTGCAGGGGCTCGCATTCAAGGACAAGCCCGCGTTCAGCTTCCAGGGGCATCCCGAGGCGAGTCCCGGTCCGCACGATCTGAAACCGCTGTTCGAGCGCTTCAATCACCTCATGCTGCGGCGCCTGCAAGCGCAGTTGCGATTGGCTGAGGAGAATGCGCGTCGCTGATACGACGCGCGCGGGTGCGGCGCCGCCGTGGCGCTGCCTACTTCTGGTTGGACTATGCCCAAAAGAACTGACATCAAGAGCATCCTGATCATCGGCGCCGGCCCGATCGTCATCGGACAAGCCTGCGAGTTTGACTACTCCGGCGCGCAGGCGTGCAAAGCGCTGCGCGAGGAGGGTTACCGAGTCATCCTCGTCAACTCCAATCCGGCGACGATCATGACGGACCCGGAGACGGCCGATGCGATCTACATCGAGCCGGTCAACTGGAAGACCGTCGCGCGCATCATCGAGAAGGAGCAGCCGGATGCGCTGCTTCCTACGATGGGCGGACAGACGGGGCTGAATACCGCTCTGGATCTGGTGCGCGAGGGCGTGCTCGAGAAGCACGGAGTCGAGCTGATCGCCGCCTCGCGCGCGGCCATCGACATGGCGGAAGATCGCGAGCTGTTCCGCAACGCGATGCGCGAGATCGGGCTGGAGACTCCGCGCTCGCGGATCGCGCGCAGCCTGGAGGAAGCGCTCTCCGTCGCTGGCGAGATCGGCTACCCGGTGGTGATCAGGCCTTCCTTCACTCTCGGCGGTTCGGGCGGTGGGATTGCCTACAATCGCGAGGAGCTCGAGACGATCGTGCTGCGCGGCCTCGATGCCTCACCGACCGGTGAGGTGCTGCTCGAGGAGTCGGTCATCGGTTGGAAAGAGTTCGAGATGGAGGTGGTGCGCGATCACAAGGACAACTGCATCATCGTCTGCTCGATCGAGAACTTCGATGCCATGGGAGTGCACACCGGGGATTCGATCACCGTCGCTCCCGCGCTCACCTTGACCGACAAGGAATACCAGCGCATGCGCGATGCCTCCATCGCGGTCCTGCGCAAGATCGGCGTCGATACCGGCGGCTCCAACGTGCAGTTCGCAGTGAGCCCGCGCGATGGACGCTTGCTGGTCATTGAGATGAATCCGCGCGTGTCGCGCTCCTCTGCGCTAGCTTCGAAAGCCACGGGCTTTCCGATCGCCAAGGTCGCCGCGAAGCTGGCGGTCGGATACACGCTGGATGAATTGAAGAACGACATCACCGGCGGGGCGACTCCGGCTTCCTTCGAGCCGTCCATCGACTACGTGGTCGTGAAAATCCCGCGCTTCACCTTCGAGAAGTTTCCGGCCGCCAACGATCGCCTGACGACGCAGATGAAGTCGGTCGGTGAGGTCATGGCCATCGGACGCACCTTCCAGGAATCGCTGCAGAAGGCGCTGCGTGGCCTGGAGACGGGCCTGGATGGACTCGCGGAGCAGATCGCGCTCCCGCTGACAGAGGACACCGAGAGCAAGCTGACCTATGAGCTGCGTGCGCCCGGGGCAAACCGGCTGCTGTACGTAGCGGATGCGATGCGCGCCGGATGGCCCACCGAGCGCATCGCCCAGCTCACGGGTATCGACCCGTGGTTCCTCGCACAGATCGAGGACCTGGTGCGCGAAGAGGAGCGCATCAAGGAGTTGAAGCTGAGCGATTTCACCGCCGAACGGCTGCGATCGCTCAAGCGCAAGGGCTTCTCCGACAGCCGCCTCGCCAAGCTGATCGGCGTGTCCGAGAAAGTCGTGCGCGCGAAGCGTCACGAGCTCGGCATCGTGCCGGTCTACAAGCGTGTGGACACCTGTGCGGCCGAATTCTCGACCTCGACGGCCTACCTCTATTCGACCTATGAAGACGAATGCGAGGCGAACCCGACCGATCGCCGCAAGATCATGATCCTGGGCGGCGGCCCCAACCGCATCGGCCAGGGCATCGAGTTCGACTACTGCTGCGTGCACGCGGCGCTGCAGCTGCGCGAGGATGGCTTCGAGACCATCATGGTCAACTGCAATCCGGAGACCGTCTCCACCGATTACGACACCTCCGACCGTCTGTATTTCGAGCCTCTCACGCTCGAGGACGTGCTGGAGATCCTGGCCAAGGAGAAGCCCGAGGGCGTCATCGTCCAGTTCGGCGGCCAGACGCCTCTGAAGCTATCGCGCGCGCTGGAGGAAGCGGGCGCGCCGATCATCGGCACTTCCCCCGAGTCGATCGACGTTGCAGAGGACCGCGAGCGCTTCCAGGCGTTGGTACGCACTCTCGGGCTGAAGCAGCCCGCGAATGCCACGGCGCGCACCGAAGACCAGGCCGTCCGCCTGGCGAAGGAGGTGGGCTTCCCGCTGGTCGTCCGCCCCTCGTATGTGCTCGGCGGACGGGCGATGGAGATCGTCTTCAACGAAGAGGATCTGCGTGCCTATATGACGCACGCGGTCAAAGTCTCCAACGACAGTCCCGTACTGCTGGATCGCTTCCTGGACGTCGCCATCGAGGTCGACGTCGATGCGATCTGTGACGGGGAGGACGTGCTGATCGGAGGGATCATGGAGCACGTCGAGCAGGCCGGCGTGCATTCAGGGGATTCCGGCTGCTCGTTGCCGCCCAACAGCCTGAGCCCCGAGGTTCAGGCAGATCTGCGCGAGCAGACGCGCAAGCTCGCCAAGGCACTCAGCGTCGTGGGATTGATGAATCTGCAGTTCGCCATTCAGAACGGCATCATCTACGTGCTGGAGGTCAATCCGCGCGCCTCGCGAACCGTGCCGTTCGTGTCCAAGGCCACCGGGCTCGCGCTTGCCAAGGTGGCGGCGCGGGTGATGACCGGCAAGAAGCTCAAGGAGCTCGGGCTTACTGAGGAGCGCGTGCCGGCCTATTATTCGGTGAAGGAGGCCGTCTTCCCGTTCGTGAAGTTTCCGGAAGCCGATCCGATTCTCGGCCCGGAAATGAAATCGACCGGCGAGGTGATGGGCACGGGCCGGACGTTCGGCGAGGCCTATGCGAAAGCTCAGGCGGCCTCGGGAGTGACGCTGCCGCGCAAGGGCGTATGCTTCATCAGCGTACGCGACCGCGACAAGACAGGCGCAGTCGGTCTCGCTCAGAAACTGATATCGCGCGGATTCGAGCTGTTGGCGACGGAAGGAACGGCGCGCGCACTGACGGAAGCCGGCGTTGCCTGCCGCAGGGTGAACAAGGTGCGCGAGGGAAGGCCGCACATCGTGGACATGATAAAGAACGACGAGATCGATCTGATCGTCAACACGACCGAAGGCAAACAGGCCATCCGCGAGTCGAATTCGATCCGCCGCGAGGCTGTGCATCGGCGCGTAACGTATTACACGACTCTCGCCGCGGGTCTTGCGACATGTGAAGCGCTCGACCACCTGGACGAGGTCGAGGTCAATCGCCTGCAGGATCTGCACAAAGAGGCTCTGCGCGCATGAAACGAACCCCCATGACCATGCGCGGCGCCGAGGCGCTGCGTGCAGAGCTGAAACGTCTGAAGACCGAGGCTCGCCCCAACGTCATCAAGGCGATTGCCGAGGCGCGTGGCCATGGCGACCTCTCCGAGAACGCTGAATATCACGCGGCGCGTGAGCAGCAGGGCTTCATCGAGGGGCGCATCAACGAGATCGAGGCCAAGCTGTCGAACGCGGAGATCATCGACACCACACGCCTGGTGAATAGCGGCAAGGTGGTGTTCGGAGCTCGTGTCGAGCTCGAGGACCAGGATGGCGGCAACCGGGTCGTCTACCAGGTCGTCGGAGAGGATGAGGCGGAGATCAAGGAAGGGCGGATCTCGATCACCTCGCCCATCGCCCGCGCGCTGGTCGGGAAGTCGGAAGGCGACGTCGTGGACGTCACTGCGCCCGGTGGCATGCGCTCGTTCGAAATCGTGTCGGTCAGATTCGAGTGAGCCGCGGGACGGCACGCCGGCAAAAACCACGTTTTTTGCCGGCCGCCTGGGCTGGCTGAGGGCCTCGATTCCGCGAAAATTCCCGAACGGAATTTTCGCTAATCAGGCAAGAGTATCCGCGGCAGGTCCGCGCGCGGACGATATAGAACGGCGACGTTCCCGATCCGGTGTACCAGGGCGCTCCCGGTTCGCTGCGCCAGGTCGCTGAAGGCCGCGTTGCGGGCATCGCGATCGCCGCCCGGCGCTTTGACCTTGATGAGCTCGTGATCGTGCAGCGCCCGCTGCGTCTCTTTGGCGACGGCGTCGGTAAGCCCGGCCCCGCCCAGCCGGATGACCGGCTTCAGAGCATGGGCAAGACCGCGCAGGTGGCGGAGCTGCTTTTCGGACAGCTCCGGGGCCGTGGGGGACGCGGGCGTGTGGAGACGCTCGGTGGCCGCCGGTCCGGTTTCGGGTTTCCCCGCCGATTTTGGTTTTTCCGTAGGCACTCTGCAGACGATTCTAGCTCGATGAGGCCCCAGCGTTCGAAAAGCAGCGGCCGGCTCACCCGGTGGGCCGGCCGGGCCGGGTGATTGCTACAGCATCCTGCCGACGGTCTTGAAGCCTGACGCAAGCGCCCTGATCAAAGTCTTCCAGGCTCTTTCCGCGCTTGAAGTCCCGAGATGTATTTGCTGGCTAAGGATTTTCGGATGGTGTAGGTTGGCCCAAAGCCATGCCCAGCCATTCCGCGAGTCGAGGTTAACGCCTTGAACGATTTGACTAAAAACATCCTCCTGTGGGTCGTCATCGTCCTGGTGCTGCTGGCGGTCTTCAGCCGCTACATGCCCACGGTGGGCCAGCCGGAGGAGGTTCGCTATTCGACGTTCCTGGATGACGTGAAGGCGAACCACGTCGACTCGGTCGTCCTGCAGGGCGACATGATCTACGGGTCCCGCAAGGACAAGACCCAGTTCAAGACCTACAACCCCGAGACGGACTACACCGCGCTCATCGGCACGCTCGAGAAGGCGCAGGTGCAGATCGAGGGCCGCCCGCCGAAACAGCCGAATTTCCTGGCTCAGTTGCTGCTGCAGCTGGCGCCGGCGCTGCTGCTGATCGTCGTCTTCGTGTACATGTTGCGACAAATGCAGGGCGCCTCCGGCGGCCGGGGGGCCATGTCCTTCGGCAAGAGCCGCGCACGACTGCTGGGCGAAGATCAGGTCAATGTGACATTCGCCGACGTCGCCGGTGTGGACGAAGCGAAGCAGGAAGTCTCCGAGATCGTCGACTTCCTGAAGGACCCGGGCAAATTTCAGAAGCTCGGCGGCAAGATTCCCAAGGGCGTGCTCATGGTCGGCTCGCCCGGCACCGGTAAGACGCTGCTCGCCCGCGCGATCGCCGGCGAAGCGAAGGTTCCTTTCTTCACGATCTCGGGCTCCGACTTCGTTGAGATGTTCGTCGGCGTCGGCGCCTCGCGCGTGCGCGACATGTTCGAGCAGGCGAAGAAGCACGCACCGTGCATCATCTTCATCGATGAGATCGACGCCGTCGGCCGCCATCGTGGCGCGGGCCTCGGAGGCGGTCACGACGAGCGGGAGCAGACGCTCAACCAACTGCTCGTCGAGATGGACGGGTTCGAGGGCAACGAGGGCATCATCGTCATTGCCGCGACGAACCGTCCCGACGTTCTCGATCCCGCGCTCCTGCGTCCGGGCCGCTTCGACCGTCAGGTTGTGGTCCCGCTGCCGGATGTGCGCGGTCGCGAGCAGATCCTGCGCGTACACATGCGGCGCGTGCCGTTGGCGGATGACGTCAAGCCCGGCTTGATCGCGCGTGGCACTCCCGGATTCTCGGGCGCCGACCTGGCCAACCTGGTCAACGAGGCGGCGCTGTTCGCCGCGCGGGCCAACAAGCGCATCGTCGGCATGGACGAGTTCGAGCGCGCGAAGGACAAGATCATGATGGGCGCCGAGCGGCGCTCGATGGTGATGAGCGAGGCGGAAAAGAAGATGACCGCCTACCACGAGGCCGGCCACGCCATCGTAGGCATGACCGTCCCCGAGCACGACCCGGTGTACAAGGTCACCATCATCCCGCGCGGGCGCGCCCTCGGCGTCACGCAGTTCCTGCCCGAGCAGGATCGCTACAGCTATTCGAAGCGGCGCCTCGAGAGCGCCATCGCAACGCTGTTCGGCGGCCGTATCGCCGAGGAGCTGATCTTCGGACCCGAGTCCGTCACCACGGGTGCTTCGAACGACATCGAGCGCGCAACCGAGCTCGCACGCAACATGGTCACGAAGTGGGGCCTGTCCGACAAGCTCGGGCCGCTCACGTATTCCGAAGACAGCGGCGAGGTATTCCTCGGCCGCAGCGTCACACAGCACAAGCAGGTGTCTGACGTCACTGCGCATGCGATCGACGAGGAAGTGCGACGCGTCATCGAGAGCAACTTCCAACACGCCCGCCGGATTCTCGTCGACGCGCTCGACAAGCTGCACGCGATGGCCGATGCGCTCATGAAGTACGAGACGATCGACGAGGAGCAGCTGAAGGACATCATGGCCGGCAAGACTCCCAAGCCGCCCGTCGGCTGGGACGAGAGCATGGGCGGCAAGCCCCCGAAGGCTCCCGCCGAGTCTCCTCCGCCTCCGCTCGGCTCACCCGCCGGCCAACACTAGCCCGCCTCCACCCGCGCGGCGCTCCGACTCTCTCGGGGCGCCGCGCCGTGCGCTAACGCCAACACTCGCGACGCGCCTCTCTCGGGCGGCATCGCTGCATCGAACCCACAATAATAATTGGAGCCGCCAATCGAGGCTCTGCCAACCGCTTCCGAGGCAACGCCCATCGACGCCATCGTCGCGCGCCGAGACAGAAGGCCATGTATGAAAATATTTTTGTCACGGCGCTCCGGATTTATTCAGGGGTTCGAGTGAAGACGTTGTGACACTCCTGGAGCTGTTGCCTGGCGCGCTCCTCCGGAGCGCCGTAGACAAAAATATTTTCATACATGGCCTTCTGCCTCGTCGCGCCCGAGATGGCTCGATGGAACGCTGCCCGGAAAGGCGCGGCTGAGCTCCGGTTGGCGCATAATCTTCGTGTGATGCTTGCTCTGCGATGCGCCGACAAGAGGCTCGATCTGAGCGCCCCCGTAGTGATGGGCGTCGTGAACGTGACGCCCGATTCGTTCTCGGATGGCGGGCGCTTCTACGACGCCGGCGCGGCGATAGAGCACGGCGTGAGGCTGGCGGAGGAGGGCGCGGCCATCCTCGACGTGGGCGGCGAGTCAACGAGGCCGGGTGCGGCTGACGTGAGCGCGGAAGAGGAGCTTCGGCGCGTCATTCCGGTCATCGAGCGCCTGAGAGCGCAAACCCAGGCCGTCGTCTCCATAGACACGAGCAAACCCGAAGTCATGCGCGCGGCCGCCGCCGCAGGGGCCGGGCTGATCAACGACGTTCGGGCGCTCAGGGAGCCGGGGGCACTGGAAGCGGTAGCCGCGACCGACTGTGCGGTGTGTCTCATGCACATGCAAGGCGAGCCGCGGACCATGCAGAAGGCCCCGAGTTATGGCGACGTCGTGAGCGAGGTCAAGGCATTCCTGGTGGAGAGAGCGCATCGTGCGCGCGCCGCGGGTCTGGGCGAGGGGCGCCTGGCCATCGACCCCGGTTTCGGGTTCGGCAAGACTCTGGAGCACAATCTGCAGCTGCTGCGGCAACTGCGCGAGCTCGAGGTGCCCGGGCTGCCGATGGCGGTCGGGTTGTCGCGCAAGTCGATGGTGGGCAAGTTGACGGGTCGGCCTGAAGGGCAGCGCGTCTACGGAAGCGTCGCTTTGGCGGTGATCGCGGCCCAGAATGGCGCCAGTATCATTCGCGCGCACGATGTGGCGGCAACGGTCGATGCGCTGCGCACATGGAGCGCAGTCGAAGGCATACGAAGCGCCGGCCCGCCGGGGCGGTAGCGACTTTCGCAAATAACGGTCAAGAGAGGCGTAAAGATGGGTCGACGATTCTTCGGTACCGACGGCGTCAGGGGCAAGGTCGGCGATCATCCAATGACCGTCGACTTCGCGTTGAATCTGGCGAGCGCCGCGGCGCGCGTGCTGGCGCCCAACGGCGGCACGGTGCTCATCGGCAAGGACACCCGGCTGTCGGGCTACATGTTCGAGTCGGCGCTCGAGGCCGGGTTCGTCGCCGCCGGCGTGAACGCGATGATGATCGGTCCGCTCCCAACACCCGGCATCGCCTACATGACGCGGCGCTTCAATTGCGATTTTGGCGTCGTGATCAGCGCCTCCCACAACCTCTACGACGACAACGGCATCAAGTTCTTCGACGCCACCGGTGCGAAGCTCTCCGACGAAGCGGAGGAGAGAATCGAGGCGGAGCTGCAACAGCCGCCCGTCACGCGCACTTCGCGCAACCTCGGTCGCGCCACCCGCGTCGATCGATCACGCACGCACTATCAGGAATTCTGCGCATCCACGCTGCCCCAGGGCACCGACCTGTCGGGGCTGAAGATCGTCATCGATTGCGCCAACGGCGCGACCTACAAGGTAGGTCCGCGGGTGCTGGCGGATGTCGGGGCGGAGATCGTTCCGATCGGCTGCTCGCCCAATGGCCGCAACATCAACGACGGCTGCGGCTCCACCGCACCGGATCTGCTGCAGCTCACGGTACCGGGCGTCAGGGCTCACGTCGGTGTTGCGTTGGACGGCGACGGCGACCGACTCGTCATGGTCGATCATCTCGGACGCATCGTTGACGGCGACCAGCTTCTGTACATCATCGCTCGCGCGAAGAAGGCCGACGGAACGCTTCGAGGGCCTGTCATCGGCACCGTGATGAGCAACCTCGGGCTCGAGGTGGCGCTACGGGAGAGCCGAATCGAATTCCAGCGGGCCCAGGTCGGAGACCGCTACGTGCTCGCCCAGTTGCGAGAGACGGGCGGCACCCTCGGTGGAGAGACCTCCGGGCACATCCTGTGCCTCGACAAGACCACCACGGGCGATGGGTTGGTGAGCGCATTGCAGGTGCTGGCGGTCATGAAGCGATCCGGGCTGTCGCTCGCCGAACTGTCCTCCGGAATGCGGAAATTCCCCCAGGTATTGCTCAACGTGAAGGTGGCCAAGCGCTTCGATCCTTCCGGTGTGCCGGCCGTGCAGAAGGCCATTCTGCGCATCGAGGAGAGAATGGCCGGTGACGGACGCGTCGTGCTGCGCGCTTCGGGCACCGAGCCGGTGATCCGGGTCATGGTCGAGGGCCGCGACGAAGCCGATACCCGTGCTGCCGCTACGGAGCTGGCGGAGGTAGTCAAGGCGGCTGTCGCCTAGCGGTCGCGGGGCCGCGTTCCGAGCCGCCGGGGGCCGCTCTTTCTCAGTCCCGTTCGACCCGCAAAACCCTCGCGTTGCACGGTCGGGGGGTCCGTCGTTATCATCCGCGCCCTTTTCGGGTTGAGGTCGCTCCCATGCGCCGCCCTGTCGTCGTCGGAAACTGGAAAATGCACGGCTCGCGTGCCGACAACGCGCGGCTCGTCGAAACGTTGATAGCGCAGTACCCCGCCCGCCCCGGGGCGGACTGCGTCGTGTGCCCGCCGTTCGTTTATGTCCAGGAAGTGGGCCGAATGCTGCGGGACGCGCCCATCGGCCTGGGAGCCCAGGACGTGTGTGCCGAGGGCCTGGGGGCGTTCACCGGAGAGATCTCAGCCACGATGCTGCGGGACGTCGGCTGCGAGTATGTGATCGTCGGCCACTCGGAGCGGCGGTTGCTATACCGCGAGAGCGACCAACTGGTGGCCCGGAAATTCGCGGCGGCCTGTCACTCCAAGTCCCTCATTCCGATCCTGTGCGTCGGGGAGCAGTTGGCGGAACGGGATTCGGGCCGCACTCACGAGGTGGTTGCGCGCCAGCTCGACGCCGTTCTGGAGCTGTGCGGCGCCGAGTCGTTGGACCAGGGGCTGGTGGCCTACGAGCCGGTCTGGGCGATCGGTACCGGCCGCAACGCCACGCCAGAGCAAGCGCAGCAGGTGCACGCCTTCATCCGTGAACGCATCGCAGCCCGGGATGCTAGAATCGCGGCCGCTACGCGGATCCTATATGGCGGTAGCGTGAAGGCCGGCAATGCAGCCGAACTGTTCTCCATGCCCGATGTCGACGGCGGCCTGATCGGGGGCGCCTCGCTCAAGGCGGACGAATTTCTTTCAATCCTGGCCGCTGCCGGACCGGGGTGAGCGGACCATCGGATGTTGCACACTGTTCTGACAGTCGTACAAGTGCTGTGCTGTTTGGCGATCATCGGGCTCGTCCTGATTCAGCGCGGCAAGGGTGCTGATGCGGGCGCCGGCTTCGGAGCGGGCGCTTCGGGCACCGTGTTCGGCGCGCGTGGGGCGAGCACCGCACTATCGCGGGCGACTGCGATTTTTGCGGCCATTTTCATGCTCAACAGTCTGATGCTGGCGTATCTCGGGCAGAAGGTTTCGACCGAGCAGCCGAAGACGATTCTCGACGAGGCGGCGGCTGGGCAGAGCACGACGCCCGGCAACACGCCGGTGCCTACGACTCCGTCCGCGCCGGCGAATGGCACGCCCGCGCCAGCGCCGGCGACGAGCAGCGCGCCCTCAGCGCCTGCGCCGTCTTCGACAGCGCCCGCGGGCACTCCATCGAGTCAGGCGCCGCCTGCAACGGCTCCGGCTCCCGCGGCGCCTGCAGCGCCGACGAAGTAAGGCGCCGTCGATACAGGTTCAGGCGGACGTGGTGGAATTGGTAGACACACTAGCTTGAGGGGCTAGCGCCGCAAGGTGTGGGAGTTCGAGTCTCCCCGTCCGCACCAAATCTCGCAATCCGCTGCTACAATACGTGGCTGCGATGGACAGAATGCGGCAGGCGTCGTTCGCGCCTGCCTTTATTACCGATTGAGGTAAGCAGGTGCTGCGACACTGTGCGACAGCGGGCGCGCGCGGCGCGTCTGAACGCGGGCGCTGAAGTTATGCTTGCGAACTATCTTCCGATCCTGATCTTCCTGGGAGTCGCCACGGCGCTCGCCGCCGTCATGCTGCTGCTGGGAACCCTCCTTGGGCGGCTCTCTTCGCGCAACACGCACAACGATCCCGCCAAGCGTTCGCCCTATGAGTGCGGCTTCGAGGCGTTCGAGGACAGCCGCATGAAGTTCGACGTGCGCTACTACCTCGTCGCGATCCTGTTCATCGTGTTCGATCTGGAGATCGCCTTCCTGTTTCCCTGGGCGGTGGCGATCGGCAAGCTCGGCCTGTTCGGGCTCGTCGCGATGGGCATTTTCCTCGCCGTGCTCGTCGTCGGCTTCATCTACGAGTGGAAGAAAGGGGCGCTGGAGTGGGACTAGCAGAGAGCGTCCAGGGGCAACTCGGGGACAGCCTCAAGAGCGTTCCGGCGCGGCCCGGCGAGATCGCCTTCGAGGTCGAGGCGGCCCATCTCCTGAAGGTCTGCCGCACGCTGCGCGATTCGCCCGAGCTGAAGTTCGAAATGCTCATGGACCTGGCGGGCGTCGACTATCTGCACTACGGCCGCGATGAATGGCAGACCGAGACGGCCACCCGTTCGGGGTTCAGCCGCGCCCGCGTCGCCCGCGTCACGGCGCCCGATCCGGCCATGGCCGGCCGCTTCGGCGTGACCTACCAGCTGCTTTCCATTACGCACAACCACCGGCTGCGCTTGCGGGTGAAGTGTCCCGACACCGCGGAGCCCGTGGTGGATTCCGTCATCGACGTGTGGGCGGGCGCCAACTGGTTCGAGCGGGAGGCCTTCGATCTGTTCGGCATCCTATTTCGTGGCCACCCCGACCTGCGGCGAATCCTCACGGACTACGGCTTCATCGGCCATCCGTTCCGCAAGGACTTCCCGCTGATCGGCAATGTCGAGGTGCTCTACGACAACCAAAAGAAGCGTGTGGTGTACCAGCCCGTGAGCATCGTGCCCCGCGTCCTGGTGCCGAAGGTCATCCGTGACGACAACCGCTACGAGCCGGCTCTGAAGGATGCGAAGTGATGGCGGCCGCGAGCAATAGTCCCGCGATGACGGAGATTCGCAACTACACGATGAATTTCGGCCCGCAGCATCCGGCCGCGCACGGGGTGCTGCGACTGGTGCTGGAGCTCGATGGCGAGACCATCCAGAAGGCCGACCCGCACATCGGGCTGCTGCACCGGGCGACCGAGAAGCTGGCTGAGTCCAAGCCCTTCAACCAGTCCATCGGTTACATGGACCGGCTCGACTACGTGTCGATGATGTGCAACGAGCACGCTTACGTACTGGCAATAGAGAAACTCCTGGGGATTACCCCACCGGAGCGCGCGCAGTACATCCGGGTGATGTTCGATGAGATCACGCGGATCCTGAACCACCTGATGTGGCTCGGCGCGCATGGGCTGGATATCGGCGCGATGACCGTGTTCCTCCTGTGCTTCAAGGAGCGCGAGGAACTGATGGACGTGTACGAGGCTGTGTCCGGTACACGCATGCATGCGACGTACTATCGCCCGGGCGGCGTGTACCGCGATCTGCCCGAGACGATGCCGAAGTACCAGGTCTCGAAGTGGCGCCCACAGAAGGAGGCCGATCGCCTGAATGCGGCGCGCTCCGGCACGATGCTCGATTACATCGAGGCCTTCACAGCACGGTTCCCGTCTTCCATCGACGACTACGAGACGCTGCTGACGGACAACCGCATCTGGAAACAGCGCACGGTCAACATCGGCGTCGTGAGCCCCGAGCGGGCGATGCAGCTGGGCTTCTCCGGGCCGATGCTGCGCGGCTCAGGCGTGGCCTGGGACCTGCGCAAGAAGCAGCCCTACGAGGTGTACGACCG
>Ga0070681_10002211_pt1 | contig 17734 bp, 11 predicted proteins | sample KBSC83BmetaG_FD_65650 | JGI IMG/M metagenome (GOLD analysis project Ga0070681, IMG submission 65650) | Corn rhizosphere microbial communities from Kellogg Biological Station, Michigan, USA - KBS C8-3B metaG | ecosystem: Host-associated > Plants > Roots > Rhizosphere | place: USA: Michigan... | reverse complement strand
GCCATCATGCTATTAATCAGACGCGGCGTATAGAACCTCTCTGCCTGCAGATTGTGCATGAGGTTGTCGGTATAGTATGGGGCCGGATGGCACGAGCCGCACTTCGCTTTGCCCACAAACAGCGCCTGGCCTCGCATCTCCGCCGCAGAGGCCCGCCGCGGGTGTAGCGTTCCGTCGACACCCAGCTTTGGCGCGGGCGGAAAATCCATTAATTCTTCGAACTCCGCCATGAAGTGGACCTGGCTTCCGCGATCCAGAATATTCACGCCCTTTTTGGTCGCGATGACCGGATCTCCATCAAAGTAGGCCGCCCGCTGCTCGAACTCCGTAAAGTCTTCCACGGTCTTCAACGCACGCTGCGAACCGAAAAGGCGTTGAATGTTCACGCCTCGCAAGGATGGCGTTTCGATGCGGTGACGGAACTGCTGCGGCCGGATATCGCCAACCAGATGCGCGGCGCCATTCGTATGGCCGTTCACGTGGCAGTCGAAACAAGTGACACCACGGTGCGGCCGCTCGCTGCGGCGATCCTCAGTCTGATTGAATTGTTGCTGCCCAAACGGCGTGACCAGAAGTCGCAGACCCTCGATCTGCTTAGGATTTAAGATGCCATTGAACAGCTCGTAGAAATTCGCGATGGTTACAAGTTTACCTTTGGAGACGTCGCCGAGATCCGGCCGAGTGGTTAAGTAGATCGGAGGCGGAAATTCCGGCAGCACATGATCGGGGAGGTCAAAATCCAGGTCGAAGCGGGTCAGATCGCGTTCTTCTTGTTTTTTCACCTCATCAATATGGAATTTCGGGAAGATCATACCGCCTTCGGGATGGTTCGGGTGCGGTAGCGGCATGAAACCGTGAGGAAACACGTCTCGCTCGCGAATCTGCTCGGGGCTCATCTGCCCAAGTTTTTCCCACGTCATGCCACTCGCGAGTTTCGCCCGCACACCTTCCTGAACGGCCTTGCCGCGCGACATGGTGACGCCGCTGGCCGGCCGGTTACTCAGGTCGTAGCGCTCCTCGAGCAATGACTTTTGCCGCTGCATAATGCCGGCCTTCGCCCCACTCATACGGGACATGATGCTGGCGAAGTCCTCCTGAATAACCACCGGCATGTAGCTGGATGGTTTTTTCGGCGCCTCCTGCGCGAGGAGCGTGCTTACGACTACACCCGCCATGATATTTAAGGTGATGATTCGCTTCGGTAGAAATCTCATTTCTCCCCTCGCTGATCCCGCTGCGGCCCCAATCTGCCGCATATTGGGAAATCATTATACAAGTGGGGGCATCGGGTATCGCAAGCGCGAACTCGCCTTCCACAGTACGATTGGACCCAAGTTCGCATGAAACGTGGGTCCGCCGCCCGGCGGGCCGCGGCGCAGTTCTAAGGGAATCTTTGACCGTTATACGCCGCTGTTCGCGAGCCAGTTGCGCAGCGTTGGCTCGTCCTGCCATCCAGCTGCACTCCGGCGGATTTTACCGTCAGGTCCAATCAGAATGAATTTGGGCACTCCTGAAACTTCGTAACGCTGGGCGGTTTCCCCATCCGGGTCGATCAGGTTCGTTAAGCGCAGGTGTTCGGAGGCCATGAATTCGCGTGCGCCGTCGACGTCCCTGATATTGATCGCCAGCACCTCGACGCCGCGCGCGCGCGGAACTCCGCACTGAGCCGGTCAAGAACCGGCAACTCATGTCGGCAAATACCACAGGAAGTGAGCCAGAAGACCAGCAGCACAGCCTTGCCCTGGTATGCGCTTAGATCGACACGTCCGCCATAAGCCTGGTCAAGTGTGAAGTCGGGAGCCGCGCGGCCAGCCATGCTGTCCCACTGGAGAAAGAAGAATGTCGCAATGATAACTAAAGTGACCGCTCCCAGGCCGCCCTTGCGCTCCATGCTTTTGTGGTAACACGGCCGGGGAGAGCGAAAACAGATGCCGTACGTTAACTAGCGGGCTGATTCGTAGTACGTAAGTCGCGAAACGCACCCCCAAGAGGTTGCCAAGCAAATCTGCGGTCGAGGAGCCTGCGTAAAAGTCCATGAAACAAATCGCTATGCAACAGCTCGTTCACAGGTCTGGGACATGGGCTGGGCGTGCAAAGATTTGCAATATGTTACCGAGGTGACCGTGAGGGATCGGTTGCGATACGGTCTTTATCAGCAGCCTGTTGAAGCCTAATCGTGTCGCAGCGCCTCCAAGGGGTTTAGGCGAACCGTACTACGCGCAGGCAAGTAGCTGGCGAGAAGGGCTACTAGGGATAGAAGAACCGGCACGGACGAAAAGACGAGCGGGTCGATTGGATTAACGCCATACAACAGGCCCGCCATCAAACGAGTCAGAGCGAATGCCGCGGCTAAACCGATCAGGATTCCGGTTACGGCAAGGGTCATTGCCTGGCGAACGATCATGTTGCGTAGGTTCGATAAATTGGCGCCCAAAGCGAGGCGGATCCCGAACTCAAGCGTGCGCTGTTTGACCACGTAAGCCATTAGTCCGAAAAGGCCAATGGAAGCAAGCAGGAGCGCCATGAAAGCGAATATGCCCAGCAGCAAGGCGTTGAATTCATCGCGGGCCGTGGATTTATGAACAAGCTGCTCCATCGAGCGGATGTTGGCGAGTGGAAGATCGGCGGTTTCTTGAATTTCGCGCTGGATCGCACGGGAGACCAGCGCTGGCGCGACGGCAGTACGGACTCCCCAGGACAGCGGATACCAACTCATCGTCATAGCCATCAGCCCATTGCCAACCTGCGGGAGTGGCACATACATGATGTTGCCGGCTTCCTCATGCGGACCAGCGTCGTGCACGTCGCCAACAATGCCGACGATCTCGCGAGGAAGAAGTTCCGAACCATCGGGCCCGCCCTCGTAGAGGGAAATTCTTTGGCCTAAAGGATTTTCTCTTGGCCATTCATACCGGGCCATGCTTTCACTGATCACGGCCACCCGGGGGGCAGCACTGTCATCGCGGATAGTGAAGCCGCGCCCACGCAGAATAGGGATTTTGAAAACATCAAAGTAGCGGTGTGTGACGTAGTGCCAGATGGCATGAGCGTGATAACCCTTTCCGTTAGTGAGCGGGCGGCCTTGAATGTTAAAGGCCATCCCGAGTCCGAATTCGAGCGGAAGCGAATCCGCCGCCGCGACAGCCTGAACTCCGGGAATCGCTTCAAGGTGTTCTTCGCACTGTTGCACTGTACCGGCAATGGCGGCAGTTTGATTGAATCGTCGTCCCATGAGCGAAGTTTGCATCGTCAGGACGTTGTGCGCGTCGACGCCGGGAGCTACCGTTCGCAGCGCCGTAAAAGTGCGAATAAGAAGGCCTGCGGCTACCAGTAGAACCATCGCAAGCGCCATTTCGGCAATCACCATCAGGCTACGCGTCCGGTTTTGGCGGCCGCCGCCGGTACGCGAGCCGCCTTCTTTGAGCGCCGAATTTACGTCACGCCGCGCGGCATGAAGTGCAGGGACCAAACCGAACAAGGTCCCGGTTATTAAAGAGGCGAGCAGGGTGAAAACGAGGACCCTCCAATCCAGGGTAATGGCCATACCGTCGAGTCCGATACGCGGAATGTTCCCGGGGTTCAGCGCAAGCAATGCGCGGATTCCCACGGTGCCCACGACGAGGCCGAGCCCTCCGCCGATCAGGGACAGAATTAGGCTTTCGTTGAGGAGTTGGCGAATAATGCGGCTCCTGCTGGCGCCGAGCGCGGAGCGAATGGCAATCTCGCGCGATCTACCGGCGGCACGCGCCAGCAGCAGGTTGGCCACATTCGCGCAGGCAATGAACAGTACGCAAGCAACGGCGCCAAGCAACACCAAAAGAGCCGGGCGCACATCCCCGGTAACAGCTTCCCGGAGCGGCACCGCGGTGAAGCTATTTGCCGGGACCAAATCCTTCGGAAACTTGCTTCGGTACTCTGCCGCGGCCAGCTTGAGACCCGCCTTGGCCCGTTCCAGGGTGACTCCGGGTTTTAATCGGGCGGCGGCCCATAGGAAGTAGGTAGATTCATCGGTGCTGTTGGGATCAGCCTGCAGCGGAAGCCAGACATCGGCCGGTGGATCGGGCGCGAATGCCCCGCCCAGGACGCCGACCACGGTGTGAGGTTCGCCACCCAGGGAAATGGCCTTGCCGACAATGTTCGGATCCGAGTGGAAACGGCGTTGCCAGAGGCCGCTGCTGATCACCACAAAATGGCCGCTGCCCGGACGATCCTCGTCGGCCGTGAAAGTGCGGCCGAGCGCAACTCGCGCGCCAAACACTTGGAAATATTCGCGCGAGACGCGCTTGCCTTTGAGTTGTTCGGGACGGTTGCCGCCGGTCAAGTTGATGCCGGCGCCATTCCAGTCGTAGGCGGTCACGTATTCCAGAATCCGATTCTGCTCTCGCCAGGCGTTGAACCTCGGAACGTTGGTCATTTCAAAGTTGCCAGCCGGGCTGGTACCCATCAGTTGAACGATGCGATTGGGCTCGGGGAAAGGTAACGGCTTCAGCAGAACGGTATTAATGACCGTAAAAATTGCTGTGTTGGCGCCAATCCCCAAGGCGAGGGCTGCGACCGCCGTGGCCGTGAAGCCGGGGCTTTGACGAAGTATTCGAAGCGCGTGCTTAATATCCGCGCCAAGTGTTCCCATCGTCTACCTCCACGTCGAATATGTTCGATGATACATCGCTTAGCTAATGTGATGAGGCGCAGATCGCTACCCCTTGACTTCTAGGAGAGCAGGGATCATACTACCCTAGATTTCTTAGGGAAGCTCCCATGGCCAAAGACACCTTGCGAGGTCCGCTCGATCTTCTTGTGTTGAAGACGCTCGGCCGAGGCCCACAACATGGTTACGGGATCACATGCCATATCCTCGCCGCGTCCGATAGTCAGCTTCGAGTCGAAGAAGGTACTCTGTACCCGGCTCTGCATCGCATGGAGATCGCCGGGCTGATCAAAGCGCAATGGAAGCTAAGCGAAAACAACCGGCGGGCGCGCTACTACTCCCTGACCAGATCGGGTGAGAAGCGCCTTGCTCAGGAACTGAAGAACTGGCATCAGCGGGCGGCAGCCGTTGCCGCCTTCCTTGATTTCGCTTGAGGAGCCTTGCGGTGCTGCGTAGATTCTTGAATCTGTTCCGCCCGAACCAGCTGGAATCCGAGCTGCGCGAAGAGCTCGAGTTCCATCGCAGCCAGACTAAGGGATCGTTCGGCAATCTGACGCTCATCATGGAAGACACGCGGTCCGCTAATACGATCGGTTGGCTCGAGTCGCTTCTAAAGGATGCACGCTATGGTCTCCGGCAGCTTCGAAGAGCGCCTGTCCTTACCACGGTCGCAGTGGTTTCTCTGGCGCTGGGCATCGGCGCCAATACTGCCATTTTCACCCTCATCAACGCCATCATGCTGCAAAACCTGCCAGTGCAGGATCCCGCGCACCTGGTGCTGTTTTTCGATGGAATTTCCCAAGGCGTTTACAGCGGCCAAAGTTTTCCCGGCGAGATCTTTTCATACGCCGCCTGGGAATATTTCCGCGATCATAACGAATCCTTCCAGAGCCTATGCGCCTTCAAGCAGGGTTCCGATCGCCTGGTGATGCATTTGGTTGGCTCTTCAGACTCCGGACCAAAAGAGCAGGCCCATGGCCATCTGGTCTCGGGAAGCTATTTCACGGTTCTGGCCGTCGAGGCCGCAGTGGGCCGGATGTTGACAGTTGAGGATGACGCACTTGCCGCGCCTCCAGTTGTCGTCATCAGTTATAACTTCTGGCGCGACCGTTTCCATCTCGACAGATCGGTGATCGGCAAGGCCGTCGATCTGAACGGCGCCATATTCACCATCGTTGGCGTGGCGCCGCGGGAGTTCTTTGGGGAACGCGTGCAAACACCTCCCGATTTCTGGCTCCCGCTGACCGGACAGCCACAGGTCTTGCAGCGTGAGTCCTGGCTGGCCAAGCGTGACGTCTACTGGCTGAACTTGATGGGAAGACTTAAACCCGGCGTGACGCTCCAGCGCGCGCAAGCCACTCTCAATACGCAACTCCACCAGTTCTATTCAGCGCAGACCGGTGCGCGGCTTTCCTCCGAACGGCAGAGAGAATTGAACCAGGCTCACATCGAACTGAAACCCGGTGCGCGGGGCATCTCATGGATGCGGTTGGAATACTCCGAACCCTTGCACGTCCTGATGACGATCGTCGGGCTCGTGCTCCTGATAGCTTGCGCGAACGTCGCCACGCTGTTGCTCGCCCGCCGATCCGCGCGGCGACAGGAGTTGTTTGTCCGCCTGGCGCTGGGGGCTTCAAGAGCCCGGCTGATTCGTCAGTTGCTGACGGAGAGCGTCCTATTGGCTCTTCTAGGCGGCGCTGCGGGCATGGCGCTTGCCTGGGGAAGCATAAAGTTGCTCGCCATTACGGTCGGAGTCACTTCGGTCGTAAACGTCAGGCCAGACTTCTGGTTCTCGGATTCACTCTCGGAATTTCCATTCTAACGGGAATTGGTTTTGGACTCGTTCCTGCTCTGCGCTCTCGCGATATGGAATGGAAGCTTGGCTCCGCAGTCAAAACTCCCGAGTTCGGCATGTCGCGGTTCAATCTAGCACACGCGCTGGTGGTTCTGCAGGTGAGCCTGTCCTCTGTCTTGCTTGTCGGAGCGGGCTTGCTCACTCATAGCCTCCTGGCTCTCGATCACCAGAACCTGGGGTTCAATCGCGATAATCTGCTGCTGGTCACGACGGATCCCCGGCTCGCCGGATACCGGCCCGCTGAACTATTTGCCCTGTACCGGCAAATCCACGACCGGCTGAATGTGCTGCCCGGTGTGCTGTCCGCCAGCATCGCCAGATACAGCCCCCTGAGCGGCAGCAGTTCATCCAGTAATTTCTCCATCGAAGGATACGTTCCGCCCGCCGACAGAAATATGGATGTATTTGGCGTAGAAGTGGGGCCACAATTTTTTGAGACGCTCGGTACCCCGATATTGCTCGGCCGGTCCATCGGTCCTCGCGATACACCCGCCTCCCCCGCTGTAGCGGTTGTCAGTGAATCTTTTGTCCGGGCCTTTTTTCCCGGCCAAAACCCTATCGGCCGCCATTTCTGTTTGGGGTCGCCATTCAAGCCGCCGGGCGTCGAGATCATCGGAATCGCCGCGGACTCAAAATATTACAAGATGAGCGAGAAGCCCAAGCCAATGGCTTACTTCTCTGCCTGGCAGTCTGGAGGACGGGAAACATACGTCGGTCAGCTCCTGATCCGGACGTCCCGCGATCCTTCCGGCGCAGCCGCCGGGGTGCGGCGCACCCTCCATGATATCGACAGCCGGCTTCCCATCCTGGATGTCACTACCCTTCGTGCGCAGGCCTATGATTCGCTACACCAGGAACGGATGATCACGACGTTCTGCAGCTTCTTCGGCCTGCTCGCGCTTCTGCTGGCCTCGATCGGCCTCTACGGGACGATGGCCTACTCTGTTTTGCGAAGGACAAACGAAATCGGCATTCGAATGGCACAGGGGGCTCAGCGCCCACAGGTACTCTGGATGGTCTTGCGGGAATCGGTTGTGCTAGTGATTCTGGGACTGACTATTGGACTGCCGTTAGCCTTGGCCGCCACCCGCTGGATCAAGAGCTTTCTGTTTGGAGTCCCCGCAATGGATCCGGTCGGCATTGGCGCGGCGGTCTTTCTGCTGGCCGCGGTCTCCCTCTTCGCAGGTTATCTGCCCGCGCGGCGCGCAACGAAGGTCGACCCGATGATGGCGCTGCGACACGAGTGAAGATTCGACATTGTCTGCTGTAACATAACGATAATGTGACCGTGAAAGTCCTGGTAGTCGACGTCGGGGGCACGCACGTAAAGCTGCTATCGACAGGCAGAAAAATTCGCGTAGAACTTCCTTCTGGACCCGCCTTAACCCCGGCGAAAATGGTTAGTAGGGTTCGAGCGGCCACAGCGGGCTGGGAGTATACAGCCGTGTCCATCGGCTATCCAGGGCACGTGGTGCATAACCAGCCCATTGCCGAGCCGCACAATCTCGGCCGCGGCTGGGTCGGCTTCGATTTCAAAAAGGCATTCGGGCATCCGGTGCGGCTCATCAACGACGCTGCTATGCAGGCGCTCGGCAGTTACGAGGGCGGCCGCATGCTCTTCCTCGGTTTGGGCACCGGATTAGGCTCCGCCATGATTGTCGACGGAATTCTTGAGCCGATGGAACTGGCGCACCTGCCCTACAGGAAAGGACGCACGTACGAAGATTATGTCGGGCTCCACGGCCTGAAGCGCCTCGGCAAGAAGAAGTGGCGCCGCCATGTGGCAGATGTAATCGCGCAACTGAAAGCCGCGCTCGAAGCCGATTATGTCGTCCTCGGAGGCGGCAACGCCAAGCTCCTCAAAAAGCTCCCTCCTGGCGCCAAGCTGGGCGACAATAATAACGCATTCCGCGGCGGCTTCCGCTTATGGCAGGGGAGTGAGGGACGTGTCAGGAGAAGGCCGAACCCGAATGCCAAGCGGTGAGTGAAATACATTGGTGCGCCTTTTAAAAAGGCTCAGTTATCAAAATGCACGTTTTCCTTGCGCACCGCGTCATCCAAGAGAAATGTTGCCGTTGTTGACCGATTTTCGACAAGCGGTACGAGGTCTCCGGAAATCGCCCACACTCGCCGCCGTCGCGGTCACTTCTCTGGCATTCGGTATCGGCGCCAACGTCACGGTCTATAGCGTCGTCCGCGAAATGATTCTGGATGATCTGAGCGCCCGCCAGCCGGACCGCCTTGCCCGTGTGGACGCAGTTGTGTCTTACGCCTTGTATCGGGACTTGCGGTTTGCCAAGGTTTTTCAAGACCTCGCTTTCTACCATTCGTTCCGCGACTGGAACTGGCATACGAAAACGCGTAGTGAACTGGCATGGACCATGACGACCAGCGCGAACTTCTTCGACGTGCTCGGCGTTGGCCCATCTATGGGTCGCCTCTATTCCCAGCGAGACGAGGGCCGCGCCATCGCAGTGGTGAGCTACGGCTTCTGGCGCAAGCGCCTGCATGCCGACCCGAACGCCGTCGGCCATCCACTCGAATTGAACGGACGCTCCTACATCATGCTAGGCGTCCTGCCGCGGGATTACCGCAGCGTCTACGGTCGCGGCGTCTCGCCGGAGGTATACGTCCCCATCATCACCGATCCCGATCACTGCCTTCTTTTCGGACGCCTGCGCGACGGTCTCACGCGCGCGCAAACGCGGCAAGCGCTCGTGACAACGGCTGAGAGGCTCGCAGGCAAAGACCTCGCGCGGCAACTCTCCGAGATGCGGCCAATGAGCGGAATCGCTGGGAATACGGCCCGCGGCGGAGACGAGAGCCGATTCTTCGTTTTTTTCGTGATGCTCTTCGGAGTGGCGGGAATGATGGCCCTGATCGCCTGCTCCAACGTAGCTGGTCTTCTGCTGGTGCGAGGAGTAAGCCGCCAGCGGGAGATAGCCATCCGCAAAGCGGTCGGAGCTAATCGTTTTCAACTCACTCGGCAGCTTCTCGTGGAAGGGTTTGTGCTCGTCGCGTGTGGCGCGGGAGCCGGCCTCATCCTGGACGCGTTTCTGCGTGACAGGCTCAGTTACGTGCGCTGGCCCTCTGCATACGGTTTGCCCTTCGAGTTCCATTTCCAGAACGACAGCGGATTGTTTCTGTATGCTTCGCTAACGGCATTTACGGCACTGCTTTTGTCCTCTCTGCTCCCAGCCCTGCGCGGTTCGAACGCGGACCTCAGCCTGGCATTTAGACAGGGAGAGCCTTCTTTCTCCGTGCGGCGATGGAACCTGCGCAACGGGTTTGTCATGTTGCAGGTGGTTTTGTCGACGGTGCTGCTCATGCTCAGTGCACTGTTCACGAGAAGCTTTCTGCATCTTTCGGAGACCGGCCCGGGCTTCGATGTCAGTCACACCTTAATCGCAGCGTTGCATCCGCTTCCTGGGCGGTATACGGAAGAGCGCTCCTGGGACTTACGCCAGAAAGTTGCTCGCCGTGTACAGGAGATCCCCGGTGTGGTAGGAGTCACATCTACTGGAATACTGCCGCTCATGGGAGAGATTCCGAATGCGACTCTGCGCCGGCAGGGCGAGCCTCTTTCAGCGGTTCGCCAGGTCTTCGTGATGGGAGTCGGGGAGAGGTATTGCAAGACCCTCGGTATTCCCATTCTGCGTGGACGGGACTTCGGAGTCATCGACCGCGGACGGAAACCGATGCCCGTAATTCTAAACCGGACGCTTGCGCACGAACTCTTTCTGGACAACGACCCAATCGGCGAGCACTTACTGATCGGCCTGGAAAAAGGGGACCTTGTCGAGATTGTTGGCGTCGCTGCGGATTCCAAAATGCGCACCTTGGGTGAAGGGAACACTCCCGCATTTTTCCAGCCGGATTTCAACGCGCAACTACTCGTTCGAGTCGCCGGCAATTCAGCACAGTGGATAGAGCCGCTGCGAAGTGCGCTGGCTGAAGTGGATCTCACGGCTGCGCTCGATATTCGGCCGATGGAGCACGCAGTAGCTGGGGCTATGTTTCCCATGCGCGTTGCATCCCTATTTGTGGGTGCGCTGAGCGGCCTCGGCCTTGTGCTGGCGCTCGCCGGCTTGTACGGTTCTGTCTCCTATGCGGTAAGCCGGCGAACGCGAGAAATGGGAATTCGTGCGGCCCTTGGCGCCTCTCGCGGCAGGATTGTTTGGGCGGCGCTGGGAGACGGTGTCGCGGTTCTTATTTGCGGAGCCATCGTTGGCATCCCATTGGCAGTCTCGGCCATTCGGCCGCTGGTCGATCTGATTCCCGAGGGGGTGAATCCCTGGGACCCAGCGTGGTTTTCGGCCGTTGCACTCACGTTGCTTGCGACAGGGTGCGCCGCGGCCTGGATTCCGGCCAGACGCGCTGCTAACGTGGACCCTTCCATCGCTTTAAGGCAGGAATGACGGGGCCGTCATCAAAGCCTCCTCCTACTCGTGGCGCAAAGACGCCATCGGGTCGACTCGCGCCGCACGGCGCGCCGGGATCCATTCGGCAATCGCGCCCACTATCAGCAACACGACACACGCCCCCGCGAGCGTCCAGGGGTCGTTCGGCGTCAGTCCATAAAGTAAATTCCGCACCAGCCGGGTTGTTGCTAATGCCATTGCGAGCCCTAGTGTCAGACCGGCAAGTAAGAGCCCGCCTACCTCCCGCAGGACAAGCCATTCGATCGCTCGCCGCCCGGCACCGAGAGCTATGCGAATGCCGATCTCGTGGAACTGCCGCGTGACCGAGTACGCCACCACTCCGTACAACCCGATAGCTGCCAGCACAAGGGCGAGCAGGCCGAAAAGAGCCGCCAGCAGCGCTACCAGCCGCTCCTGTAACAATGAGTCTTTCACCTGTACCGACAGCAGACTGAACTCCAGTGATATAGGGGGATTGACCGCGTGCACGGCTTCGCGAATGCGGGCCGTCACGTCAGCCATCGAGCCGCCGAAGCGCAGTTCATACCTTCCCACGACTGGAAATGGCGCGGGATTCTGCAGAATGGGCAAGTAGATTGTCGGCGGCGCTTCATCGCGTAGGCGACGGTACTTGGCGTCCCTGGCGATACCGACAATCTCGGTGATGAACTCCTTCACAGGCGCCCCCGGAGGCGCATCGTCGCGGTAGACCTTGCCGAGCGCGCCGACGCCCGGAAAGAGCTTGCGTGCCATGGTTTCATTCACGATGGCTACGCGGGACGAGGTGGCAGTGTCCTGCGGGCCGAAGCCCCGGCCCGCCAGCAGTGACGTGCGCATCGTCTGGAAATAGCCTGGCGAAACAAGGTTGAACCAAGCGTGCTCGGTTCTCACTTTCCCGCTGGGAGCGTCCACGCGCACATCCCACTGCCAGCTCCCGCCGCTGATGGGCGTGACCGCGGACCGGCTGGCGGATGCAACCCCGGGCAACGCTTGAAACCGCGCGAGCAACTCTTCTGCAATGGCGGGCTGCTGCTCAGCGGTATAGGTCGAATTGCGCAAGTCCGGGTCGACCATCAGGACGCCTTGCCGTTCGAAGCCCATGTTTTGTGTCAACAACGTATGCAGACTCCGTACCAGCAAACCCGCACCGGCAACCAGCAGCAACGACAGGGCGATCTGTGCGGCCACCAACATGCGGCGGGACTCCATTGCCCGCGACTTCCGGTCAGCCCGCGCGCAGCTTCCTTCAGAGCGCCATTCGGTGCGAGCCAAGTCGCCTGTAGCGCCGGGACCAACCCAACGATTAGGCTTGTTACGATTGCCAGGGCTGCGGTGAATCCGAGTACGCGTAGGTCCGGCGAGAGATCCAGATACATGTCGAGGTAGCCAATGAGGGCGCGGCTGCCGCATTGTGCGAGTGCAGCCCCCAAGAGCGCTCCAAGGCCGCCAAGCAACAGGCTCTCAGTGAGGAGTTGCCGGACCAGGCGTGCTCGTCCCGCACCGAGCGCGAGCCGTACCGCCACTTCGCGCCGGCGGGCATCCGCACGCGCCAGTAGCAGATTGGTCAAGTTCGCGCACGCGATCAGAAGGACAACCCCCACCATGGACAGCAGGATCACCAGACCACGGGCGTACCGCTCACGCAGACTTGAAAAGCCGGTGGCTCCAGGATGGACGGTGAATTGATTGCGCAGAAAATGACGCTGTTCCTCGGGCCTCAGATCCGGCGATGACGCGGCCTGAAAGATCGCCGGAGCAATCACGTTGAGCCCGGCGCCTGCCTTCTGCGGCGTGATACCGGGCTTCAGCCGTCCCATGACAGACAGCCACCACTGGAGGCGCTGGTCCAAGCCTGGCCGCTCTGGGTCGAAAATCACTTCGCTGGCAAGGGGCACGGCAACATCGAAACGGCTACCCACATCGACACCAAAGAAACCTGGTACCGTGATCCCGACGATGGTAAACGGGTGTCTGTCGATCCGGATCGTCCGGCCGACGATATGTGGGTCGGCGCCATACTGCCGCTCCCAAAACGCATGGCTGATCACCGCCACGGGAGCGCCTCCCCGCCGGTCGTCATCGGGCATGAGGACGCGTCCGCGCAGAGCCCGCACGCCAAGCGTACGGAAGAATTCGCCGCTCACGTAAAGGCCAGCTACCGGCTGCTTCTCGCCGCCCGCTGCGAGGTCGAATCCGGTATGCGCCCAGGCGAATGCTCCCAGAAATACGTTCTGCCGGTCCCGGAGTTGTTCCCAGATGGCGTTGGTGAAATCCCCTTGATCTTGGACATCGACCGCTAGCAACTCGCCCGGTTGAACGACTGGTAGCGAGCGCAGGATCAACGCGTCGATAAGACTGAAGAGCGTGGTGTTCGCGCCAATCCCGAGCGCCAGCGACAAAACCGCGACCGCCGTGAAACCCGGACTACGTCTCAGCCCGCGTAGCACATAGCGAATGTCCATCACGAACTGTTCCAGCCAAACCCAACCCCATTGCGCGCGAGTCACTTCCTTTGTCAGCAGCACATTGCCAAACTCGCGCTGTACATTGCAGCGTGCGTCGGTTGATGTCTCCCCGCGATCGATGCGATCGCGCTCCGCCATTCGCAGATGTGACTGGATTTCCTCGTCCAGCTCACTTTCGCGTCGCGTGCGGTTGCGCCACCATTGCCAGGGATTCATGATTCGCTCTCCTTCACCGCCGGGTTCATGGCGGCCGCCATCGCGTCAACCAGCTGACGCCAGCGGGACTGCTCAGCCGCAAGCTGCTTCCTCCCCGCTGCAGTCAGACGGTAGAACTTGGCGCGCTGGTTGGCCTCGGTTTGTTTCCACTCGCTCGCAACCCAACGCTGCTTTTCCAGACGGTGGAGGGCTGGATACAAAGAGCCGGTCTCCACCTGGAGTACATCGCCGGAGTTGGCCTTGATGGCCAGGCTGATCGCATATCCATGCTGCGGACCCCACTGCAGCGTGGTAAGGATCAAAAGGTCGAGAGTGCCTTGTAATAACTCGATTCGGTCGCGGTAAGGTTGCTTACGGGTTTGCATAGATGTAGTCAGGCTACATCATTCCATGTAGTATGTCTACAGGGAGCGCGAACGCGACTTGGGGCTGAGGACGGATGTTCCCAACCGCTTTCGCGCCCATCGGATGTGCCGGTAGTGCGTTGTGCGGCCCGCGTGGCGGCCGGGTGGCAAGAATCGTTCGTAAAAAGGCGCGGCGGCGATGAATGGGCGTGATTCTGGTCCGGCGGGAACATCGTATTCCAAGCGTCCGCATCCGGACATAGCTGGCCCGGAATCGAACGCCTGCCTTTCGGATCCCGAGCAAAGCTCCACAAAACACGTGCATCAGCAGCGGGTTTCCGGTTGCAGTATAGAGTGAGTGATCACGTGCTTTCTAGACCTTCGATACTCGGTGAGAAGTTTCATTCGAAGGCCAGGGTTGGCCCTGGCGTTGTTATTCACTATTGCGCTTGGCATCGGTAGCAATGTATCCGTCCATGGATTCGTTCAGGGCTTGACAAGGCCTTCGTTTCCTCTGACATCTCTCGACCGGGTAGTCTCGGTATTTGGGCGAGACGCGCATAGCGAAACGGGCCCGCTCTCCTATCGGGAGTATCTGGCCGCCAAAAGTCGACTCGGGGTATTCCAATGGCTTGGCGCGGCGCGCGTTTCGCAGGACACCGTTACGATGGCCGGCCAAACAGCAGTTGTGCCGGTAGCCGCTGTGACGTCCAATCTCGCCGGACTGCTCGGGCTGCCACTGGACAAAGGTGTTGTCATCAGCCATCGCATATGGCAGGTCGAGCTCGGCGCTAGGGCCACGATTCGTGGTGAGGAGATTCGAATCGATGGCGTTTCCGCTCGCGTCAGTGGGGTTGCGCCCGACTGGCTGGAAGGGATATATCGAGACCGTCCTGTCGAAGTCTGGATACCTTTACAAGAGAAAAGTCTCCAGCGTCGTGATGATAATAGCCGGAACCTCTGGGTCCTTGGGCGCATGGGGCGTGACATTTCGACGAGTCAAGCGCAGGCAGTCGCTCAGGCAAGCCGCGGGGCCGACGAGCTGCGCATCCTCCCCTACACCGGTGCCACACCTGATATGGCGGCTGGCCTCTCACGCGTCGGCACGCTGCTTGACTTCGCGGCGGCCAGCGTCTTCTTCATCGCCTGCGTCAACGTGGGTTTGCTCCTCCTTGGACGTGGCTTCGCACGCTTCCGTGAGACCGCCGTTCGCGTAGCGCTCGGGGCGAGCCGCAGCCAACTCGCCCGCGAGTTGCTCTCGGATAGCTTCGTCATCTCCGTTGCTGGCGGAGCTTCGGGCATGGTGCTAGCAGTGTGGACGTCGCGGCTTCTTCCTGCGCTCCTGTACGAACAGGATGCGAAGCGTCTAATATTCGCGCCGGACGTGCGCAGCATCGCCGAAGCATGCTCCGTATGCGTCGGAATCACGATCCTATGCGGTTTGTTACCAGCCCTGGTAATTCCACATGACCGTCCGATGATAGTCCTTCAACGAGGCAGCGTCGGGGCATCGCCGGCAATCGGGCGCCTGCAGCTCGGCCTTGTGGCGGCACAAATGGCAAGCTGCTGCGTCCTCGTGATCTCTACGGCTTTCCTGCTCGACGGTCTTCGCACCGCGCTGGTAACCAGCGCCGGCAAACGCCTTGGGCATACCGTTCTTGCCAGCGTGCAAGCGGACCCCCGTGTCGCCATTCAGTATTTCCATCAGGTCGAGGAAGCGGCCAAATTAGTGCCCGGTGTATCCAGGATCGAGTGGGCCGGAACGCTGCCGGGAAGTCAACCAATGCGGCAGTCGTTCCGCATCGAGCCACCGCAGTTGCCGCTCCGCGAAGTTACCTTGGACGTCGATTGGATCACGGCTAATTCGCTGAAATTCTTTACTCTCCCGGCCAAGACCGGGCATATGTTCAGCGTCGCAGAGCAAGCGTGTCGAGCCGCGATCGTGAATGAAGAGGCAGCCGAAGAACTGTTCGCCGGATGCACGGCCGGCCGAACCCTTCAAGACCGTGCGAGCATGATGCCGGTCGAAATGATCGGCGTGGTCGCCATGCAAAACCAGGAACATGCCGTCATGAGCAACCGTCCCACGATCTACTATGACTACACCGGTCACAAAGACCCTGCGCCGCGCGGAATCACTGGTGTGCGATTTCATGTGGCCATTGTCTCGGAGCTGGCTAGGGCCGAGCTTGAAACGAATATCGTGTCGCCGGGCTATTTCGATGCCCTGGGAATCAAGGTAATCGTAGGCCAGGGTTTTACCGGTCATACAAAATCAACCGATTGCCGGATCGGCATAGTCAATCAGGAGGCCGCCGGCCTCTACTTCGGTGGAAAGGCAGTTGGAGCCGCGGTTATCGACGAGCAGGGTCGCCGCACTGGCATCATCGGCGTAGTACATTCGGAGTCGCTTGGAACTTTCCAGCGGCGTGTGCAGCCCGCGCTGTATTTCCCAATGTTGCAGGACGTTCCGATACGAATGAGCATGCTTGTCCATGTCCGAGGGGTAAACGGCCCTGTGTTGGCGGATCTGCGCCGCACTCTTGAGGCGGTGCCAGGGCACGGCCCCGGTCCGGTCCTGGTGAGGACGCTCGAAACGTACCTCAATCAGACTTCGCTGGCGCCATTGCACATTGCGACCATGATTCTCGGCGTGTCCGCCACAATGGCACTGCTGCTCAGTGTTCTCGGCCTGTTTGGCGCGTTGAGCGACTCCGCGAGACAGCGCCGCCGTGAGCTAGCAATTCGCATTGCACTCGGAGCGCAGCGCTGGCGCGTAATCGGTCAAGTGCTTGGAGAAGGAGTACGGCTTGCTTGCGCGGGCACGGTGGCAGGGATGCTCGCGTCCTTTGCGTTATCGCGATGGATGAGTGGAATCGTGCGGGGCAGCGGTTCGCCAACCTTATGGGTGTGGCTGGCAGCGCCGATTGCGTTGGCCGGGGTGGTTGCAATGGCAAGCGTCCTGCCCGCGCGTCGAGCGTTGATGGTGAACCCACTCATGATCATGCGCGAGAACAGTTGAGGACGACTTCGTGTCATATGGTATGGTCCCATGCCGTTTGCCGACCGAGCTATTCGATGATTTTCGCCACGTAGCTGATTTGCGCGCCGCTCCAGCCTCTCACGATCTGCCCATACGCCGTGGCGCGCTCATTGTTGGCTGTCGAAACATCCGTTTTCTCTTGCGCGTCGCGATCGATGTCAAACATCTTGGATCGGCCGGATGCGAGTTCGTAAATGAATTTCCACGGGCCATCGCGGAGGCCCAGCATTCCCAGCGAGTAATCTGCGAAGAACAACGCCATCCTGGGTGTCGAGTCCAGCATGGAGCGTCCTTGATACGGCTCGGGCGCCGGAATTCCCAGCAGATCGAGAAGCGTCGGAGCCGTATCCACTAGGCTCACAACCTTTCGCGTACGGAATTGTTTTTGAATTACGCCCGGCGCGACGATTAAAAAGGGTACCCGCACATTCTCGTCATATAAGGCAAACGTGTGCCCGAAGTTGCCCTCATGCTGCCCGAACGCCTCCCCGTGATCTCCGAAGATGATCCACACCGTACTCTCCATAAGTCCTCGTGCACGTAATCCCTCGGCCAGCGAGCCCAACGCCGCATCTCCATAACGCAATGCATTGCGGTACCGGCCAATCTCTTCGCGATCCGGAAATGGGCCGCGTTGGGGAGTTTCGTAGGGATGATGGCCGGCGATCGGCAAATAGGTCAGGAAAAATCTCCCTCCTCGCGGCTGTGCATCGATCCAGGACAGCATGCGCGCCACCGTGGA
>Ga0070681_10002210_pt1 | contig 17743 bp, 19 predicted proteins | sample KBSC83BmetaG_FD_65650 | JGI IMG/M metagenome (GOLD analysis project Ga0070681, IMG submission 65650) | Corn rhizosphere microbial communities from Kellogg Biological Station, Michigan, USA - KBS C8-3B metaG | ecosystem: Host-associated > Plants > Roots > Rhizosphere | place: USA: Michigan... | reverse complement strand
TCTGGGTGGCGACCTGGGAGTTGCTCAGGGTGCCGGAGCTGAGCGTCGCAATCAGACTGTTGACGGCGCTGAAGACGCTGGCGCTGCCGGCCGGGGCCACCGTGAACTGATCGCCGGCTGCGGGCGTGCCGCTGACCGTGACCTGCGCACCGTTGAAGGTGATCGCGTCGCCGTTCACGTAGTTGCCGGAGGCCACCACGGCGCCGGCACCATTGGTGAGCTGGTACTGCGTCGGGCTGGTGAAGGCAAGCGTGTAGGTGTCCGGCACCCAGGCGGCTGCATTGGTGAGGCTGCCCGGGTCGATCGAGGCGCTGCCGGTGTTGCCGGCTGCGGCTGCGGTGGTGAAGGTGCCATTGCCGGTGGGCAGGTTCATGAAGACCGAGCTGCCGGCGTCCCCGACCGAGACACTCTGGTCGGGGCTGATCTGCACCTGATTCACCTGGTCGTTGCCGAGGTAGCTCACCGCGCCGCCGCTTTGCACGAAGGGCGGGGCGGTGCTCGCCGTGCCCCCGAACAGGTAGTTGCCGCCGGCGTCGCGGCTGTTGGCCGCCCCCAGCAGCGTCTGCTGCAGCTGCTGCAGCTGCGCGACGATGCCCTGCCGCTGGGTGGCGTTGAGGTCGGAGTTGTTGGCCTCGACTGCCAAATCGCGCGCGCTCTGCAGCGCGGTCGTAGCGTTGTTCAGGGCGTTCTGCTCCAGCTGCAGGAGCGAGGTGACGGCGCTGCCGTTGCTGACCTGCTGCTGCGAGGCCGACAGCTGCGCGGTGAGCGCGTTGAGCTGCGCCATCGCCGCGGGATTGTCGGAGGCGCGCTGCAGTTTCTTGCCCGTCGACAGCTGCGACTGGGTCTGCGACATGGCCGTCTCGAGCGCTTCCATCTGCGCCAGGGCATTGGTCTGGAACGTGAGCGTGGAGATGGTCATGGCTAGCGATTCCCGAGGGCGGTGATCAGCGAATTGAACAGCTGCCCGGAGGTCTGGATCATCTGCGCCATCGCGGCGTAGGCCTGCTGGAACTGCAGCATCTTGGCCGCCTCCGCATCGAGATTGACGCCGGACAGATTGCTGCGCGCGGTCGAGGCGTCCTGGTTGACCGACTGCTGGGCGGCGGCGCTGGCCTGGGCCTGCTGCGTGACCACGCCGATGCGCGCCACCAGGTTATTGGACGCGCCGCTCAGGGAAGTGGTGCCGTTGGCGAGGCTGGAGGCGCCGAAGGCATTGATCAGCGCCACGAGATTGCTGTTGTCGCCGCTGTCGGCGGCCGTGCTGCTGCGGATGGTGAAGCGGTCGCCGCTCGCCGGCGCGCCGCTGACCGTCACCTGCGCGCCCTGGAACGCAATCGGCTGGCCGGCGGCGTAAGTGCCGGAGGCCACCACCGCGCCGCCACCGTCGCTAATCTGGTACTGATTGGCGGCCGTGAATGACAGGGTATAGGTGTCGGGGATCCAGCTGGCCGGGTCGGTGATGGTGGCCGGTGAGATCGTGCCGGTGCCGGTATTGGCGGAATTCGTACCGGTCTGGGCCAGCGAGGCCGCGGCGATCTGCGGCGGACTGCTGAGCGTGACCGCAAGGCCAGCCGTGGCCGCGGCGGTCGGCCGGATCAGGAAGCTGTCGCCATTGGCCGCAGCGCCGTTCACCACGATCGACAGGCCAGCGGCCTGGAACGGACTGGCGGCCGTGCCGGCGCCGGTCAGCGCGACGCTTTGTCCGGTGGTGACGTCCTGCATCTGCCAGGCGCCGCCGGTAAAGCGCAGCGCGTAGTCGTCGGTCGTGAGCGCGCCCAAACCGGTGCGCGTGGCCGCGACCGTTGCCGCGCCCGCATTGTTGCTGCTCGGCAGCGTCTGCACGCCACCGACGCTGAACAGGGGCTGGCCGGGCGCGCCGCTCTGGTCCATGCCCGCCACCTGCTGTTGATTGACGATCGTGGCGAGCCCGACACTGATCTGGCCCAAGGCGTTACGGGCCGGATCGAGCACCTGGCTGCGGGCGCTCAAGAGGCCCCCCAGGTCGCCGCCGGTGAGCTCGCCCGTCACGTCCGCGATGCCGCCGCCGCTCGACAGGCCGACCTGCAGCACCGAGGCGTCGTAAGCGTTTGGCATGGTCGTCAGCTGCTGCGCGACGCCGCCGCTGACCAGCGCCTGGCCGCTGCCGATGTACACATCGAGCATGCCGCTCGGCTCCTGCGCGGTGCTGACGGTCACGTACTGGCTCAGCTGGTCGAGCATGCTGTCGCGCTGATCGAGCAGCTGGTTCGGCGCGGCGCCGTTGCCGGCGAGGTCTTTGGCAATCTGGTTGTTGAGCGACGCGATGCCGCTGGCGAGCGAGTTGATCTGGCCGACGTCGCCGCCGATCTGCTGTTCGAGGTTGCCGCTGTACTGGGCGAGCTGCGCGTCGTAACCGTTCAGCTGCTGGGCGAGCGCCTGCGCCTGGCTGAGGACCGCCTGGCGCGAAGCCGAGGAGGTGGGCGCGCTCGACAGCCCCTGCAGCGCATTGACGAAGTTCTGCAGGCCGGCGCTCAGGCCGCTGCTGCTGGAGCTCAGCAGGTTGTCGACCTGACCGGCCTGAGTCGCGAGGGCGTTGAGGCTGGAGTAGCTGGACTGCGAGGAGCGCACCTGCTGGGCCAGCAGCTCGTCGTAGGAGCGGGTGATGCTGCCTACGGTGACGCCCGTGCCAATGAAGCCGCTGCCGGTACTCTGTCCCGGTAGCTCCTTGAGATTCGCACGCTCGACGCTGTAGCCGGGCGTAGACGAATTCGCGATGTTGTTGCTCGTGACGTCGAGCGCCTGCTGGAAGGCGAGGAGGCCGGAAACGCTCGTGTTGAGGATGTCTGCCATGCCTTAACGCTTCCCTAGAGCGCCGCCGTCCCAGCGGTTATCGGCCGCGCATCGGCAAACTTGACGGCTTGCCGGCCGAAGGCCGGGTCGGCCATCACGGCCGCGACCTGGCGGGCGACCGCGGTGACTTTGTGGGCATAGTCGGGGTCGGTGGCATAGCCGCCGCGCTGCAGCGCGGTGGCATAGGCGCCGATGTCGCCGCCGGAATTGCGGGCCGCGCGGTAGCGGGCGTTGCCGCCGACGAGCGCGACATAATCCTGCCATCCCGCGTCGGGGCTGGCGTAGGCACGAAACGCAGCCGCTACCGTGCTCGCGCTGCCGTTGGCGAACTCCTGGGTGCTGGCGGTCACGGACGTGCCGTGCCAGGCGGCCGCCGCCTTCACCCCGAACAGGTTATGGCTCGAGCTGCCATCGCTACCCTGCGGCACGCTGCGGCCCCAGTTGCTCTCGAGCGCCGCCTGCGCGATGAGACCGACCGGATGGACACCGAGCTGGCGCCCCGCCTGTTCGGCCTGCGGCCAGAGGCTGCGGATGAACTGCGCGCGCTCGGCGCTGGTCGGGGCCGTGACGGCCGCCGGCGACGGCGCGCCCGGGGCGGGTGTGCTCGATGTGCCGGCCGCCGCCGCGGGGCTCGCGGAGCGTACTGCGCCCGCGGCATCCAGGGTGCCGCCGCGCAGCTGGCGCATCAGCATGTCGGCGAGGCCCAGGCCGCGGCCGCGCGTCAGATCGAGCGACAGCTGGTCATCGAACATGCCCTGGTACATCTGCGCCTGGTCGCTGCCGAAGATGGGATCGGTACCGATCGCCTTGCGCATGCTCTTGAGCATCATGCGGGCGAACAGGCTCTCGAACTGCTGCGCCACCTGGCGCAGCGCGCTGGGGTCCTGTGAGCGCGCGCTCGACTTGAGCTTCTCGAGTCCGGCAAAGTCGCCGTACACGCCCATCTGATTGGACACGCCGCTGGTCATGGCCGTGCGTTGCCCTAGATGACGATCAGCTCGGCGCGCAGCGCGCCGGCTTCCCTGAGTGCCTCGAGGATCGCCACCAGGTCGCCCGGTGCGGCGCCTACCTGGTTCACGGCGCGCACGATCTCATCGAGATTGACGCCGGCCTGGAACACGAACATGCGCGCGTCCGCCTGCTGCACGTCGATGTTGCTGCGCGGCGTGACCACGGTCTGGCCCTGTGAGAACGGTCCGGGCTGACTCACGTCGGAGCGCTCGGTGATAGTGACCGACAGCGAGCCGTGCGCGACCGCCGCCGCCATGACGCGCACGTGTGAGCTGATGACCACGGTGCCGGTGCGCGAGTTGATGATCACGCGTGCCGGCGCCTCGCCCGGCTCGACCTCGACCGCTTCCAGCGTTGCCAGGTAGGAGATGCGCTGGTTCGCATCGACAGGGGCGGAGACGCGGATCGACACCGCGTCGAGCGCCTCGGCGGTATCGGCGCCGAGCAGCTTGTTGATCGCCGCCGCCACGTGTGCGGCGGTGGTGAAGTCCGGGGTGTTGAGGTTGAGCGTCAGGTGTGGGTCGTTGGCGAAGTGCACCGGCACCTCGCGCTCGACCGAAGCGCCGTTGGGTATGCGGCCGCTGCTGGGTACGTTGAGGGAGATGCGCGACCCGTCCTTGCCATTGACGCCGAAGCCGCTGACCACGACGTTGCCCTGCGCGATGGCGTAGATCTGGCCGTCGGCGCCGCGCAGCGGCGTCATGATCAGATTACCGCCGCGCAGGCTCGAGGCGTTGCCGATGGTGCCGACCGTGATGTCCAGCATCTGGCCGGGCTTGGCGAACGGCGGCAGGTCGGCCGTCACGGTGACGGCGGCGACGTTCTTCAGCTGCGGGTTGGTGTTGGGGGGCACCGTGACGCCGAAGCGCTGCAACATGTTCTCGATGCTCTGGATGGTGAACGGCGCCTGGGTGGTCTGGTCGCCGGTGCCGTCCAGCCCCACCACCAGCCCGTAGCCGACCAGCTGGTTGCTGCGCACCCCGGCCACGGTGGCGATGTCCTTGATGCGGTCGGCACGCGCCGGGACGCAGATAAAGAGGAGTAGGCCGCAGGCGCACAGCGCGGCGAGCAGGCGGCGGCCGGCCGGGAGGGGGGCGCGCCGCTTGTCGATAGGGGTGTGCATCAGAAGGGCGCCCACGGCGAGTTGAAGAAACGGGACAGCCAGCTCTGGGCGTTGGCGTCGGCGACTGCGCCCCTGCCGTTGTAGGTGATCTTGGCGCTCGCCACGCGGAAAGAGGGGATCGAGTCGTCCGCAGCCAGGTCGATCGGGCGGATGACGCCGGTGAGGCGCACGTACTCCTTGCCCTGGTTGAGGCCGATCTGCTTCTCGCCGGCGATGTAGAGGTTGCCGTTCGGCAGCACCTTGAGGACGGTGGCCGTGAGGTAGCCGGTCAGGCTGTTGCTCTCGGCGCTCGCGCCCTGGCCTTGGAACTTGGTGGCGTCGTCGATGTTGTTCTGGAGAATCGGGTTGCCGTGGAAGATCACAGACTTGCCGAGCAGCGTCGGCCCCGGCATGGCCACGCTGGTGGCCTTGCTGGTGCTCGTGGTGGCGCTCTTCTGCGCCGCGGTCTGCTCGTTAAGGACGATCGTGACGATGTCGCCGACGTGGTGCGCCACCGGGTTCTCGGCGTACACGACCTCGCGTCCGGCCTGGTAGATGGCCCCGTTGGTCGGCGGCTGCGGCGGTTCCTGCGTCCAGGCGAAGGCGTCGTCGGGCTTGGGCGGCTTGCTCTGGCAGGCGGCCAGCGCGCCGAGCAGGGCGAGGACGATGAAATAGGTGGACGAGTTGCGCATGCGGCTCGGCTTACATGTTCTGCGTGGCGTAGGTGAGCATCTGGTCGGTGGTTTCGACCGCGCGCGAGTTCATCTCATACGCCTGCTGCGTCTCGATCATGTTGACGAGCTCCTCGACCACGTTGACGTTGGAGCTCTCCACGGAGCCCTGCAGCAGCGTGCCCATGCCGTTCAGGCCGGCGTTGCCGGTCACCGGCGAGCCGCTCGAGCCGGACTCGACCGCCAGGTTGCCGCCCTGGTCCTGCAAGCCCGCGGGATTGATGAAATCGGCGAGCTGCAGCGTACCGACGGTCTGCGGCGCGTTCTGGCCGGCCAGCTGCACGCTGATCGTGCCGTCGGAACCGACGGTGACGCTCTGGGCGCCGGACGGGATCGTGATCGCCGGCTGCACCGGGTAGCCGGCCGCGGTCACCAGCTGCCCCTGGGCGTTCACCTGGAAGCTGCCGTCGCGCGTGTAGCCGATGGTGCCGCTCGGCTGCAGCACCTGGAAGAAGCCGCGACCCTGGATCGCCAGGTCGAAGGTGTTGCCGGTCGTGTTGACGCTACCCTGGGTGTAGTTCTTTTCCGTGGCCACCACGCGCACGCCCGTGCCGACGTTCAGTCCGGTCGGTGCCTGGGTGCTCTGCGAGGTGTTGGCACCTACCTGCGAGCGGTTCTGGTACAGCAGGTCGTCGAACACGGCGCGGCTCTTCTTGAAGCCCGTGGTGTTTACGTTGGCGAGGTTGTTCGCCGTCACCGTCATCTGCGTCTGCTGGGCGTCGAGCCCAGTCTTGGCGGCCCAAAGTGCCGGATCCATGTGCGTCTACCTCTCTGTCAAAAGTAATACGGTGTGCGCCAGCTCAGCTCGACTGCAGCAGCTTGGCGGAGGCCTGCGCGTCTTCCTCGGCGGTGTGCAGGGCCTTGATCTGGACGTCGAAGCGGCGCGCCAGTTCGATCATGTTGACCAGGCAGCCGGTGATGTTGACGTTGCTGCTCTCGAGCACGCCCGAGGCCAGCCGCACGGTGGCGTCCGCCTCCGGGGTACTGCCATCGGCGGTGCGGTACAGCCCGTCGGCATCTTTCTGCAGCGTGCCGTCGGGCGGATTGATGAGCTTGATGCGCCCGACGGCGGCGACCGAGTTGGGCGGCTGCCCGAGGGGCACCACCGACACGGTGCCGTCGGCGGCGATGCTCACCGAGGTGGCCGGCGGCAGGGCCACCGGGCCGCTGTCGGCGAGCACCGGGCGTCCGCCCGAAGTGACCAGCTGCCCGGAAGAGTCCACGTGCAGGTCGCCGGCACGGGTGTAGGCTTCCTGGCCGGTGAGGTCCTGCACCGCGAAGAACCCGGAGCCCTGCACCGCGATGTCGAGCGGGTTGCCGGTGGTCAGCTGCTCGCCGGCGGTACTGTTCCAGCCGACGGTGGCGGCGGTGGCATAGGCGCGCGAGGCGAAGCCGGGACCACTCACGCTGCGGGTCTGGAACGCCGCCAGCGAGGCCTTGAAGCCGGTCGTGCTCGCGTTGGCGAGATTTTCGTTGTTGGCCGCCTGGCTGGCGAGCGTTTCCTTGGCGCCCGACATGGCGACATACAGCAGCTTGTCCATGCATCACCCCGCAGTAACGGTCGCCTTATCAGCCGCCACGAATATTGATGATCGACTGCGTGACCTGGTTTTCGGTCTGGATCATCTGCGCGTTGGCCTGGAAGTCGCGCTGTGCCGTGATCATTTCCACGAGCGCGGCGGTGGTGTCGACGTTCGACTCCTCGAGTGAGCCGGACTGCAGTGAACCGAAGCCGGAGTTGCCGGCCACGCCGTTGACGGCGGCACCCGACTCGTTGGTGGCGGCCCAGGTGGCAGCGCCGAGCTGCGCCAGGCCCTGCGGGTTGGCGAAGTTGGCGAGCGCGATCTGGCCAAGGTCGACCGAGCGGCCGTTGGTGAACTGCGCCTGCACCACGCCGGTCGGATCGACGTTGATGCCCGTCAGCTGGCCGGTGGTGAACCCGTCCTGCTGCACGGCGGTGACCGCGAAGTTGCCGCCGAACTGGGTGGTCTTGGCGAAGCTGAAATTCATGGTGAGCGGTGCGGCGCCGGTGGCCGGCGTGTAGGCCGGGAAGACCACCTGGCCGTTGGCTGGGGTCACCAGCGTGCCGCTGCTCGAGTAGCTGAGGGCCTGGGGCGTGCCGACCGCCGTGCCATCCACGTACAGCTGCGTGGTCCAGTCGTTGGCCGCCGCGCCCTTGATGAAGTAGAGGCTCGCGGTATGGGCGGCGCCGAGGGAGTCATAGACGGTGAGCGCGGTGGTGTTGTTGTAGCTGTTCGGGTCGGTCGGCGAGAACGGCGCGTCCACCGGCGGCTGGGCGTCGGCCGGCAGGTTGGCGGTGATGGCCGCATTGGCCGTCGCCTGCGGCGAGCTCTCGTTGGTATTCAGGGAAATGTTGCCGAGGCCGCCGGTGTTGAAGGCGCCGTTGGCGAGCGGCGGGTAGGCCTGCAGCTTCTGGCCCTGGGAGTTGACGACCTCGCCGGTGCTGTTCAGCTGGAACTCGCCGTCGCGCGTGTACTTGAGCGCGCCGTTGTCGCTGAGGACGAAGAAGCCGCTGCCGCTCACCGCGAGGTCCAGGGTGTTGCCGGTGGTCTCGATGTTGCCCTGGGTGAACTGCTGCGCCACTTCGGAGACGGTTACACCGTTGCCGACCGAGGTCGCCGCCACGCCCTGCTGGCCCGAGGAGAACAGGTCGGCGAACTCGGTGCGCGAGCCCTTGAAGCCCACGGTGGCGGAGTTGGCGAGATTGTTGGAGGTGACCGAGAGGTCCTCGTTGGCGGCGTTCAGGCCGGTAAGCGCGATATTGAAGGACATGTCAGATGTCTCCGGTAATAAGGAACGAATGCGTTACTGGATGTTGATGACCGAGCTCAGCGGCAGCGTGCCGTTGCTGGTGTTGAGCTGCAGGGCCTGCGTCGAGGGGTCGATGGTGACGCTCGTGACCTTGCTATAAAGGAGCGGGCTCACCGACTGCGTCGCGCCGCCCACGGCGGCGGTGACCTGAACGAAGTACTGACCGGCGGCAGCGGCTGCGCCCTGGCTGGTGGTGCCGTTCCAGGTGAAGGGCGTGTAGCCGGAGGCCGCGGGTGCCACGGCGAAGGCATCGACCAACGCCCCGCTCGCATCCGTCACCGATACCGCGAGCCCGCTGGCGCCGGTCGGCGCGCTCACCGCGCCGCTCACCGAACCGCCGGCCGCCAGCGTGGCGGTGTCGCCGGCGGCCAGAACCGAATGACCGAGGAGCGAGGTGCCGCTGAGCAGCTGTGCGCCCTGCAGCCCCGAGGCCAGGCCGGACATGGAGGCCTGGATGCTCTGCAGGCTGGACACCTGGCTCAGGCCTTCGATCTGCGCCAGGAACTGCGTCGGATCGGTCGGGTTGAGCGGGTTCTGGCTCCGCATCTGGGTGCTGATCAGCTGCAGGAAGCCCGCCTGGCTGATCTGCATGTTGGCGGGCAGGCTGTCCGAGACCGCGCCGGAGCCGCCGGCGGCCGGGCCGCTGCCAGTCGCGCCGGAGTTGCTGCCGGACGGGTTGTTGGTGGCCGCGTGGGCGTGGGGCAGGATCGCGATGGGCATTACCGGGGTCATGGGATTCCTCAGTAAGAGAGTGGGTCGTTACTCGCCGAGCTTGAGGGTGGCGAGCATCAGGTCCTTGGCGGTGCTCATGACTTCGACGTCGTTCTGGTAGGCACGCGAGGCCGAGATCATGTCGGTCATCTCTTCGATGACGTTGACGTTGGGGGCGTAGACGTTGCCCTGGGCGTCGGCGAGCGGATTGCCGGGGTCGTGGCGCACCGTGGCCTGCGCATGGCTCTCGACGATGGCACCGACGCGTACCGCCGCCGCGCTCTGGCCGTTGAGTCCGGCGCGCATGGCGGCGTGCACGGCCTGGAACACGGGGTGGCGCGCCTTGTAGACGGTGGCCGGATCGCCCGTGACGCTGTCGGCGTTGGCGAGGTTGCTCGCCACGGTGTTCAGGCGCACCGACTGCGCGGACAGCCCGGAACCTGCGATGTCAAACACCTTGAACGATGACACGTGCGTGACTCCTTACCGGCTCATTGGCCGGTGATGGCCGTCATCAGGCCCTTGAACTTTTCAGTGAGAAAGGTGAGCGCGGCCTGGTAACGCACGGTGTTCTCCGCGAACGCGGCCTGCTCGAGCTGCGGATCGACGGTGTTGCCATCGAGGGAGGGCGCGAGCGGCACGCGGTACTTGAGCGCACCGCCCGCCGCCGGGGCGTCCGCGGTCGCGCCGAGGTGCTGCGCGTGCGTGGCGACCATGGTCGGGGCGGCAACCGTGCCGCTGCTCTTCGCGTTCAGCAGGGTCTTGAAGTCCAGATCCTGCGCCTTGAAGTTCGGCGTATCGGCGTTGGCGAGGTTGTTCGCGAGCACCGCCGTGCGGCGCGCGTACAGCTTCAGCGCGTCCTGGTGAACACCGAGATAGGCGTCGAGATTCAGAGGCATGCACGGATCTCCGTGAGAACCTGCCCGGAGCAAAGCAAGAGCCATGCCAGAGCGCGCACCGCCCGCTGCGCGGCCGCGCCGGGGTATCCGAGCGCCGAAGGGTGAAGCGGGTCACAGGTGCAGGCGGCAAGGTATTGCCGTGCGGCCCGGAAGTGCGCCAGCTGGCGTGAGGTTTGCAGACTCTTTCATCCGTGTATCGGTTCGCAGGATCTGTCATGGCAAAAGCGTCAATAGTTCGTCGTCGCGGTGTGCTGAGCGCAGCGCTCGCGGCGCTGCTCGCTGCCGGCGCGACATTCGCGGCCGGCGCGGCCGGCGACTTGCAACCGCTCGCGAGCCTGCGTGCCGCCGCCGAGGCGGCCGTGCGCAGCCAGCTGCGGGGCGTGGCCTATCCGGTACACGTTCAGGCGACCGAGCCGGACGCGCGGCTGCGCCTCGCGCCGTGTCCCGCCCCCCTCATGGCCGCGACGGCGGGCACCGGTGAGCTCAGCGCCCGCGTCACGGTGCGGGTCAGCTGCGCGGTGCTGCAGGCGCAATGGTCGGTCTATGTGCCGGTGGCACTGGAAGCCGACATCCCGGTGCTGGTCCTGCGCCAGAGCCAGATCCGCGGCGCCCGACTCGGCCCGCAAGAGGTCGCAGTCGAGACCCGCCACGTCGCGGGCCTGGGTACGGCGTACCTGAGCGACGTGACGGCGCTCGCGCACCGCACCCTGCTGCGCGCCGTGCCCGCCGGCACGCCCTTAAGCGCCGACATGTTCCAGACCGACTATCTGATCCGACAGGGTCAGGCCGTGACGCTGGTCGCGTCGGGCCCGGGAATCGAGGTGCGCGCTCCGGCCAAGGCGCTGGAGGATGCCCGCGAGGGGGGCCGCGTGCGCGTGCAGAACCTGGCGTCCCTCAGAATCGTGCAGGGCGTCGTAGATCCCAGCGGCCTGGTGTACACCAGCCCCTAAAGATCTTCAGCGGACGGCCGTTAACTGGTTCGAGGAATGGAAGGAGACTGACGTGTCCCACAAGATCAATGAGTTAAATGGGCCCGGCCATACGGCCAGCACGTCCGTGGGTGGATCGCGTTCCGCAGGCGCTACTGCGGCCAGCTCGAGTTCCGCACCCGCGGGCGCCGACCCCGCGGCGAGCACCGCCGAGGTGCACATCACGGATACGGCCAGCCGCCTGGCGGCCCTCGAGCCGGCGCTGCGCGAGGCGCCCGCCGTGGACAGTGCGCGGGTCGCCGCGATCCGTTCGGCCATCGAGCAGGGCGGATACAGCGTCCGGCCCGAGCACATCGCCACGCAGCTGGTGCAGGTCGAGCAGGCTCTCGGGCAGCTCGGCCGGCCGGTCGCCGAGACGCAGGCCGCCGGTTCCCTCGCCAAGCCGTAACGCGCTGACATGAATCCCACGCTGTGCCGCGAGCACCTCGCCGAGCTCATCCGCGAGGAGCTCAAGCTCCTGGCTGAACTGCACAAGCTCCTCGACGAGGAGCGCGCCGTGATCGGCTCCGGCGACCTCAAGGGGCTGCAGCGCTCGACCGCCATGCGCCAGCAGCGCATGGCGGCGCTGGCGAACACCGAGGCGCAGCGGCGCTCGCTGTGCAGCCTGCACGGGCACACGCCCGATGCCGCCGGCGTGGAGCGGCTGCTCGCCTGGTGCGACCCGCAGGCCGAGCTGGCGGGGCTGCTGCGCGAGTGCCGCGAGAGCGCCCTCAAGTGCCGCGAAGTCAACGACCGCAATGGCCTCATGGTGGGGGCGCGGCTGAAGCGCGTCGACGAGCGGCTGCAGGCGCTGCGCGGGCGTGCCGATCGCAGCGCCACCTACGGTCCGCGCGGTGACATGGCCCGCAGCCCTGCGGGACGGGTACTCGGGGCGGTGTGAGCGGCTGCCTGGCGCGGCCGCCGCGGCTCACATGCCGAGCGCCTGGCGCAGCGCGTCCAGCTCGGTGTCCGATTCGCTGATCAGCCGCTCGTAGGCAGCCATATCCATGTGCATGCGTGCACAGGCGCGCACGTCCTGCAGATTCAGCTCGATCTCATCCGGCCACTGCTTGAACACCGCCAGCATCGAGCTGACGGTGAGCACGTCCGTCAGGTCGACCGCGCCGTCGTGCTCGCGGCTGTGGTCCTCGAATTCGCTCACCGCGGTGACGATCTCGGCCGGCATCGACCAGTTCTCGAGCAGCGCCTTGGCGATCGGCGCGCTCCAGTCGCGGATGACTTCGTTCAGGCTCGCCGGGTCGTTGAACAGGCGCGGATGCTTGGCCGAGCGCGTCAGGATGTAGAGCTTGCCGATGCCGTGCAGCATGCCGGCGAGCAGCGCCGAGTCGGCGTTGACGCGCGTGTGGCGCCGCGCGACCACGTAGCACATGGCCGCCACCGCCGCGCTGCGCTGCCACAGCTGGTCGAGCGGCTGCTCGAGGCCCTTCAGTCCTTCCACCCGCTTCAGCTGCGCCATGGCGAAGCCGATGGCGGCGCTGCGCACCATGTTGAAGCCCATGCGCGCCACGGCCGTGCGCAGGTCGGTGTTCGGCCTGCCGCTGCTGTTCATGGGCCGGGAGTTGGAGATGCGCAGCAGCTGCGCCGCCAGCGCCGGCTCGGAGTTGATGACCCGCACCACCTGGTCGGTCGCGACCGAGTCATCGGCCAGCACCTGGCGCACGCGCAGGGCGATGTCCGGGAAGCTCGGCAGGTCCACCGTGCCGCGGTTGAGCTCGGCGGCGAGCTCCTGCACGAAGGCAAACGCTTCCTCGTGGCCGGTGGGGCGCGGGGTGGAGGCGGGCGCGGGCTTCATGGCGAGGTCCTATCCTTAAGCGGGAATGATTTCACGGTAGGTGCTGGCGGCACGTGGGCTGCTGTGCAGACGGCACACGAGCTCCGCCTCGCTCTGCGAGATGCCGCACGCGGCGACCAGCTCCTGGGCCGCGGCGCCGCTGCGCGCCATGCGGATGGCGATCGGGTAACCGGGGGCGGCGCGACCGCCGCTGCCGTCGGCACGCGGGGCGCGCTCGACAGCCTCGGTCAGTTGCGCGATGAGATTGCGTGCCGCCACCAGGCGGGCGTCGAGCCCGTCGAGGCGCTTGAGCACCTCTGCCTCGTGGCTGACCGAGCGCTCGGTCTGGCGCACCGCCGCGCGGCGCCAGGAGGAAAACGTCACCGCTGCCAGCACGAAGGCGAACACCAGGAAGGCGGCGCGCCCGATGAGCAAGCATTCGGTCAGCGAGAAGGGCGAGGTCATGACGGCTTGCGCTCCTGTGATGGATGTCACGCTGACCGGCACGCGATGCGCCATCCGCACTGTCGGGATGTCGTCGCGCGGTGCCCGATCACAGGATTAGGTTGCATGATCCATGCCATTCGCGGCGGCCGGCGCGGGCGTCGGCGCGGGCAGGCCTTGCGGAGCCACCTGCGGTCGCGGCCCGTTGAAGAGCGGCGAGCCGGGATCGCTGAGCCCGGTCGAGAGGATGACTACGACGACACGGCGGTTGGCGTTGCGGCCCTGCGCCGTGTCGTTCGTCTGGGCGGGATGCTCCTCGCCGAGCCCCACCACGGCGAGGCGGCCGGGCGCCACGCCGTGCCCGGCCAACAGGCGCACGACGCTGCCGGCGCGGGCTGCCGACAGCTCCCAGTTCGAGTAGAAGACCGCGGTGCGGATCGGCACGTTGTCGGTGTGACCCTCGACGCGCACGGCGTTCGGCAGCGGGGCGAGCACCCCCGCCAGCTGGGCGATCACGTCGCTGGCACCCGGCGACAGCTGCGCCACGCCGCTCGGGAACAGCACGTCGGCACGGATCTCCACCTCGATCCACAGATCGTTACGCCGCACGGTCACGACGCCCTTCTGCACCAGGTCGTGCATGGCGTCCTCAACCTGGTCGGCGATGTGCGCCAGCTTGCCCGAGCCCTCCGCCAGCGCGGCGCTGCGCGCGCTGACCTGCTCGGGCACGGCGGGCGCCGGTGGCGCCGGCGGCGGCGAACTGGCATGCGTCGGTACCGGGGCGAGCGTGGCGCGCGGCAGACCATTGAGCAACGGCTGCGTCAGGGTCGCGCCCGCACCCACGGCGCTCTCGCCGGCCTGCACCGGCTCCATGGTGCGCGGGGTGCCGCGTAAGGCGGCGTAGAGCGAGTCGGACAGCACACGGTACTTGCCGGCGTTGACCGAGGAGATCGCATACATCACCACGAAGAAGGCGAGCAGCAGCGTGATGAGGTCGCCGTAGGGAATGGCCCAGCCCTCGTGGTTGACGTGTTCTTCGTGACGGCGTGCGCGGCGGCTCATGTGCATGCCCCTAGTGCAGGTAGCCCTGCAGCTTCGCCTCGATGGCGCGCGGATTCTCGCCCTGCGCGATCGACAGCATGCCGTCGATGATCATCTCGCGCAGCTGCGTCTGGCGCTGGATGATGAGTTTCAGCTTGGCGGCCACGGGCAGGAAGAACAGGTTGGCGAGACCGATGCCGTAGACGGTGGCGGTGAAGGCCGCGGCGATGCCGTGGCCGAGCCGGCTCGGGTCGGCCAGGTTCTGCAGCACCGCCATCAGCCCCAGCACCGCGCCGATGATGCCAAGGGTCGGGGCGTACACCCCCATGCCCTCGAACACTTTGGCGGCGGTGATATCGGCGTGCTCGCGCGACTGCAGCTCGACGGTCATGACGCTGCTGATGCTGTCCGGCTCGCCTCCGTCGACAACCAGTTGCAGCACCTTCTTGACGAATTCATCGCTTTCGCGCGCGATCTGCGGCTCGAGGCCGAGCAGTCCCTGCTTGCGTGCGCTGTTGCTCCATTCGACGATCTTGGCAATCATCGAGCGGCCGTCGGCCGCCGGCGGACGCACCACCCAGGAGAATATCGCGAGCGCGCGGCGCATCACCGCCCACGGCGTCTGGATGCAGATGGCGGCGATCGTGCCCACCACCACGATCATGAAGGCGGCAGCCGACACCAGCGCCATGATGCCGGCGCCCTTGAGCACCGCACCCACGAGCACGGCGCACAGGGCCAGCGCCAGTCCGGTGAGGCTCAGGATGTCCACGGCGCTCCATGCGGCGCGGCCTCAGCCACGCACCTGTCCGGCCCGGCTGCGTTCACGCCCGCGCCTCCTGCGCGGCCTCGCGCCAGTCGGCGAGCCGCGCCCGCAGGCGCGACAGCGCCTGGCCGTGCAGCTGGCAGGCACGCGACTCGGTCACTTCCAACACCGCGCCGATCTCCTTCAGGTTCAGACCGTCGCTGTAGTAGAGCGACATCACCAGCCGCTCGCGCTCAGGCAGGTGTGATATGGCCCGCGTGAGCGCGGCGCGGAACTCTTCGTCGGCCGCGTCCTGGAACGGGTCGGCCTCGTCGGCGAAGCTATCGCCCGCCGTGTCGTCGAGGCTCGCCAGCTGACAGCAGGCCGCGTCCTGCAGTGCCCGGTGGTAGTCCTCGAGCGCTAGCCCCATGTGCTCGGCCACCTCCTGGTCGCGTGCGTCGCGGCCGGTGCGCTGTTCGATCTCGCGCACCGCGGCCGCGACCGCGCGCGCCTGGCGATGCACCGAGCGCGGCGCCCAGTCGAGCTTGCGCAGCGCGTCGATCATGGCCCCGCGGATGCGGATGCCGGCATATGTCTCGAAACTCGCACCGCGATTCATAGACCAGTTGGCCGCCGCCTCCATTAATCCGAGCATCCCCGCCTGGATCAGATCGTCCACGGCGACCGAGGGTGGCAGGCGCCCCGCCAGGTGGTAGGCGATGCGCTTCACCAGCTCCGCATGGCGCACGATCAGCTCGTCGCTGGCGGCACCGGGGCCGGGCGCGGCCGAGTATTTGCTGAGCGCCCTCACGACACGGCCACCGGCCGGGTGCGGCCCGGCCGCACCAGCCGCTCGACGAAGAACTCAATGTTGCCGCGCGGACCCTCTGGTATCGGCCATGTATCGGCACGGCCGGCCAAATTCTTAAATGCCCGGGCGGCGGGACTGCCCGGATAGCCCTCCAGCACCGTGCGCTGCTCGCGCACCGCGCGGCGCACGGCCTCATCGGCCGGGATTTCGCCGGCGAATTCCAGGGTCACGTCCAGGAAGCGGGCCGTGACGCGCGCGAAGCGCTCGAACAGGGCCGCCCCGGAGCATTCGCCGCGTACCTGGTTGGCAACCACTTGAAAACGGCTGACGCCGTGAGTGCGACTGAGTACCTTGACGAGCGCATAGGCATCCGTTAGCGAGGTCGGCTCGTCGCACAGCACCACCAGCACGTGCTGCGCGGCCTGCGAGAACTGCAGCACGGCGTGTCCGAGTCCGGCGGCGGTGTCGACCAGCAATGTGTCGACCGCCAGCGGCAGGGTGGCGAAGGCGCGCACCAGCCCGAGGTGTTCCGCGGCGCCGAGCTGCGCGAGTTCCGCGGAGCCGGAGGCCGCCGGCAGCAGGTGAAAGCCCTGCGGCGCCGCCACCAGCACCTCTTCCAGGGTGCGCTCCCCCGACAGCACGTGCGCCAGGGTGTAGGCGGGCGACAGGCCGAGCAGCACGTCGGCGTTGGCCAGGCCGAGGTCGCCATCCAGGAGCACCACGCGCCGGCCGCGGCGCGCGAGCGCGGTGGCCAGGTTCACCGCGACGCTGGTCTTGCCGACCCCGCCCTTGCCGCCGGTGACGGCGATGACGCGCACCGGGCGGGTGAGGCCGGCGAAGTGGGTATTGCGGATCAGGCTGAGCTCAGGCGCCGACATGGGTCACCTTACCGAAGCGCCGCCGCAGCAGATCCTCGTCGGCGCTCGCACCGCTGTCGCGGGCGAGCGCCACGGCGCGCGACACCAGGTCGAGGGCACGTGCCGGGCGCAGGTCCTCGGGAATGCGCTGACCCTCGCTCACGTAGCACAGGCGCAGTTGCGAACGGATCAGCACCGACAGCGAGCCGCCGAGGCTGGCGGCTTCGTCGAGCTTGGTGAGCAGGGCGCCCTCCGGATGCGCCGGCTCGAAGCGCCGTACCACCTCATCGAGCGCCGCGGCCTGGGTGTTGGCCGACAGCACCAGCACCGATTGCAGCTGCGAGGCGCAGCTGGCGAGCACCGCCAGGCGGCTGCTGAACTTCGGGTCGCGCGGGCCGGCCCCCGGGGTGTCGATGAGCACGAGGCGAAAGCGCGACAGCTGGTTGAGCAGCGCCGGCAGGTCGCCGAAGCGCTGCGGAACGTAGACCGCCGCGCCCAGCAGCTGGCCGAGGGCGCGCAGTTCGTCCTGGGCGCCGATGCGGGCGGCGTCGGTCGCGACGAGCGCCAGGTCGTTGGCGCCGTGGCGCAGCGCCCAGCGCACCGCCATCTTGGCGAGGCTCGTGGTCTTGCCGACACCGGTGGTGCCGATGAAGGCGATGCGACCGCCGTCCTCGGCCCAGCGCTCGCCGGTGACCTGCAGGTACTGGGCGAGAGCGGTGAAGGCGAAGCGGCGCGCCTGGGTGACGTCCGCCGCCTGCGGCAGCTGTTCGATGATGCGCTCGGCCAGATCGCGCGCCACGCCCATCTCGGCCAGTTCACGCAGCAACTCGGCGTGCGCGGGCAGGCGGCGCGTGAGATCGCTCCAGGCGAGCTGCGCCAGCTGCGTCTCGAGCATGCAGCGCAGGGTCTTGAGCTCCTGGCCCACGCTGTCGGGCGGGGGCGGTGCGGCGATGACCGGCAGCGGCAGCTC
>Ga0070681_10002208_pt1 | contig 17746 bp, 13 predicted proteins | sample KBSC83BmetaG_FD_65650 | JGI IMG/M metagenome (GOLD analysis project Ga0070681, IMG submission 65650) | Corn rhizosphere microbial communities from Kellogg Biological Station, Michigan, USA - KBS C8-3B metaG | ecosystem: Host-associated > Plants > Roots > Rhizosphere | place: USA: Michigan... | reverse complement strand
CCGTGGAGGTCGTTGTACGCCTTGAAGTGATCGATGTCGATGTAGATGCATCCCCACTGCGACACCTTCTCCTCGCTCATCGAGTCGCCGAGGGCGAGGAGATAGCGGCGGTTGTAGCAGCCGGTCAGCGCGTCGCGGATGCTCTGCTCGCGGAGCTGGAGCTCCAGCTCCTTGCGACGCGTGATGTCGATCAGAATTCCGTGATAGTAGGTCGCGCCGGTGTCTGGATCGCGACACACGTACGTGGTGTCGAGCACCGTGCGGCGCTGCCCGTCCGCCGGACGCACGATCGTGAGCTCGAAGTCGCGCACGGCTCCATCACGGTCGAGCAGGGCCATCTCCAGCGCCCGGCGATTCGGGTCGGCGATGAGGTCGCCGGCACGGAAGCGCGCGAGGTCGCTGATCGATGACACGCCGAACATGCGCAGGAACGCGGGATTGGCGTCGAGAATTTCGCCGCTCGCGTTCGTGATGTAGATGCCCTCCTCCAGATTCTGAGCGATCAGGAGGAGCGTTTCGTGATCATCGAGGCTTCGGAAGCGCCGCCCGTCAGTAACGGGATCGCGCTCGGGCGTCGTCACGCAGCGGCCGGTGAGAGACTCGCGAAGGCCAGACGCGGCTCCCATTTCCCCATCATCGCGATGAATGCCTTCGCGATGTCCGCATCGAATTCGGTGCCGATGCCGCGCTCGATGTAAGCGAGCGTTGCCGCCGGCTCCCACGCATCGCGATACGGGCGCTTCGTGCGCAACGCGTCGTACACGTCGCAGACGTGTACGAGCGTGCTCGCCTTGTGGCAATCACAGCGAAAATGCCGATCGGGATAGCCGCCGCCGTTGATCATGATATGGTGTTCGAAAGCCACGAGCGCGGCCACGTCGAGCTTCTGGTCGCTCTGGAGAATCAGTCGCGCACCCTCTACGGTGTGCGACCGCATGAGCGACCACTCCTCCGGCGTGAGCTTGCCGGGCTTGGTCAGGATGTCTTTCGGAACGCGCACCTTTCCGAGGTCGTGCAACATACCTGCAACCCCGTATGCGCGCACCTCCCTCGGCGACAATCCGATGAACTCGGCGAGCCCCATCGACAACACCGACACGTTGAGCGCGTGCGTCGTCGTGTACTGATCGAACTCCTTCAGCTGCAGCAGCGGCAGCAGCATCTGACTGTCGCCGTGCATCGCGACCGACAACGAGCGAACGATGGACTCCGCCTCCAGGAGAGGAATCTCTTCCCGGTCGTTGACCTCGTCGTGCACCCAGCGGATCGCGTCGACCTCGGCGTTCAGGTCGAGGACCGACGTCTGTTCGGCGGCCTGAACCGCGGCGTCTGGCAACCGCACCTCGCTCGAACCGCGCACGCCGACCGCTCCAAAACGAATGGCGGTTGGACCGTTGCCCCGCCCCATCGGCGCGGCCGCAGCGGCGTTGGCTGCCACGACGGCGGTGAACGCTGACACGCGTGCGAGGACGTCCTCGAGAAAGCTGACGTACGCCTCGCGCTCGACCATGTCCGCAAACTCGAGACGCTGAACTCCGACGTTCGCGAGCTTCGTCGCCCATTCCCAGTCGGTCAGACCACGAATCGCCTGTTGCCCGTAAATGACTTCGCTGCCGAGGAATGAAAAGCTCGGCAGGGGATCGGCCCGCTGCAAATCGCGCAGCGTGTCGAAGGAGCCACCGGCTGCCCGCGCACGCGCAGGATGACCTTCGGCGTAGAGCGACATGGTCGCCAACGCCTGAGCCATCGACGTAAGGAAGCGGATTGCCAGACCTGTATGGTCGCTCATGCGGCTCCAGTTCGAGACGCCGCGCTCCGCAAGTCCGCGTCCTTGGACTTCGCGACCAGGGCCAGGACTTCGGCTGCTTCCGGCGCCGAGCTCCAGTGCGCGGCGAGCCCCACGATCGACGAGATGAGTTGCGGCGACTTTTCGCGAAGTACGGGAGTACCGCGCAGCCAGTGCTTCTTGATCGAGCGCTGCGCGATCCATCGCATCGCGTCGATGGATCCCGAGGCGGCGAGCGCGCGAATGCCGCGCGCGCGCAGCTCGGCACTCAACGTCGAGTTGTCGATGCGACGCATGAGAATCGGAACAGCGTCGAGCGGGCACCGTTTGAGCGACGCGGCCAGCGCGATACCGACCGTCCTGTCATCCTGGTCGTCGAGACCACGGACGATCGCGGCGTCCCGCATGTCGTCCCGGCGAAGCATGAGCTTGATCGCCTCGCGGCGCACGCCCGCATCCGCACTCTTCACGTACTGCTCAGGGCAGAAACCCTCTGGCCACTCACCGAGTCGGTCAATGACATGGAGAAGCTGTCGCTGCGCCTGCACCGGGGCGTCGACAAGGCGCTCCACGACGCGCGGCCGCGAAACGTCGGCGAGCCGCACGAGCATCTCGCACGCCCATCCGTGGAGTCGCTCTTCCTCGTCCTCGAGGAGATTGATGACGGGATCGACGGCCACCAGACGAAGGCGTAACGCAAGCCGCTCGCCCAGCTTCGTGTTAGGCGTTTCGGAATGCAGCACGTCGACGAGCCGGTTCGGCGTGACGATGCGATCGAGCAGCATCTCGCGCGCGGGACTCGCGGGCGCCCCTTCCACCAGGTCGAGAACTGGCGTGATGTCGGGCCGAGCAATCATCTGCGCGAACACCTTCTCGACATTTGGTCCAACGGTCGCAACCTCGAGGGCCAGTTGCAGCAGACGCTCGGGGTCAGCGGCAGCGGCGGCATCGCCATCGCTCTGCGTCGTGTGACGGGAGATCGAATCGAGCGCGGCCGTGTAGTCGTCGGGGTTCGGGTCAGCGAGCTCCCAGCTCGAGATCAAGCGCCGCACCTGGTCGCGAAGCTCCGCATCGGAACGCGACTGCAGTACGGAGCCGGTTGGCTGTTCTGCATGCGCTGCAAGCTTGGACAGCATGCGGACGAGAGAGCTCGAGATGGTCTGCCCGGAGACATCCGCGGCAGCACGCACAACGTCGATGACGGCGTCGACGGTGAGGCCATGCGTCGCGTTCACCGCGAACTGGAATCGCTGTGTCGCGTCGCCGCCCATAGCCAGCAGTCGCTGCAGCGTTTTAGGCTCCATCTGCCGCACGAGACGGGACACGCGGTCGCGAAGCGGCGACGACGCGCGCTTGTCGTCGGTGCTGAGCTCGTCCGCGATCTGCAGCATGTAACCCACGACCACCTGATCGTAGGCGGAGTCGTTCTGATGTGAGTCGATGGCGCGGGCGACAATTTCCGGGTCGGTCGACGGCAGATCGGCCGTTGCCTCACGAGCGAGCGCGGCGCGCGCGAGTCCGATCCATAATTGCGCAGCACGCGTGCGCGCGTCGCGCGACTCGCGTGCGTCCTCACCTTCCGCGAGCGCTTCGACGGGTTCGTCGTCGATGAGCTCGAGCTGATCGAACGTCAGCGGGAATAGTCGGACGTTCTGCCACCGTTGAAGCACCTCGGGACCCATGAGCCCCAGCGGCACCTCGACGCGTCCGACGTCGATCGCCACGGTCGCGAGAACTTCCGCGAGCTCGGCCTTCTCAAGGCCGCGCGTGAAGCGCATCGCGCCGATCTGGTGGCGGTGCAGTCTGACGGCGAAATCGCGAAGAAGCGGATGTGCCTCGTCGGTCGCGACACCCTCGATGATAAGCTGCCGGCGCGCGACACCAATGGAGAGTGCGGGCGAATGCTCGAGAAACGCCGCGAGCTTCCGCGCGAGGTTATCCACTGCAGCGATGAGCAGCGGATGCGTCCCGGGATAGATCGCATTCTTGTGCACCGCCACGGCCAACTCGATGAGCAAGTCGGCGCGATCCTGCGGCAGCGTTGCGTCGGCGGAGCCAGTGGCGATCGAGCTCATTCGTGGGTGCGCCCGCACGCCGGCGGGAGCCAATTCCTGGCGCGAGAAGTGCTTTCCCGGAAGAGGAACTACTGTCAGAAAAAGACGAGTCGGCGTGATCGAGGTTACGGGCAGGTCCGACGATGTTTTGGGTCGCAATCAAGTCGCGCTGAGCGCGGAGGCCGAAATGACCGATCGAGGGAAAGCAGCGAATAACGATCGCTCCCGGCATCAGGGCGCTGGGCGTGGCGACGAGGGTTTCGAGGCCAGCCCCAGCTCTGCCACCGGCGTACCGGACGGCGAGGAGGGCTCGATCCTCGAGGGCGAGCCAAGCCGTCGAGGCATGACGGCCAGCGATCGAGGAGAAACCGGCGCTGGTGCCGAGTCGGCCGAGGGAATCCACTCGACGAAGGGGAACCAACCCGAGAAGGGGTCGGCGGTGGAACACGCGCACGGCGAACCGGGTCGCGGCGAGGGTGCGGGACTCTCGGGATCCGAGCCACTGCGGCATCGTGAGGCGGAGCACAAATCCGGCTACGGCGGAGAGAAAGCGGAGCCGCGAACCAGCTCGGACAAACGGTAGTCGCGGCGCAGTAGAGTAGCAGCCCGATCCGCGCGAGGTACCTTGGGAGGATGCTTTCATTCTCCCATCGCGCGGTGCTCGAAGCCGTCGCACGGCGTGTCGTGCCCCACGCGTACGATGGCACGGGCACGGCCGTGGACCTCGTGGCACACATCGAGGCGCGGCTCGCGAAGGCGCCGCCCGAACGCGCGCGCGACCTCGAGCTCGCACTGACCATCCTCGGCAGTCGCGCAGCGGGACTCCTTCTTTCGGGAATGACCGCTCCCTTCCCGCACCTGTCAGCCGACCGGCAGGACAGACTGCTCAGGCGATGGTCGACCTCACCGCTGATGGTAGGGCGCACGGTTTACCAGGGCGTGCGGAGACTCGTGCTCGCCGTCTACTACACGACGCCTGAGTCGTTCGAGGAGACAGGCTATCTCGGGCCGCTGCACCTGCGTACCCCGCTGTACGCGTGGGAGGGGCCACTGGCGCACGCTCCGGTGCCTAACGCCGATGAGCCGGTGGCACGCGGCGACGCTGTGTCGATCGCGTCCGAGGACGCGCTGCCCTCGGACGCGGCGCGAGCGTCGGCGGCGTCCCGCGCAATCTCCGCCGACGCCGCTCGTGCGACAGCGGACGTGATCGTCATCGGGAGTGGTGCAGGGGGCGCGGTAGCCGCGGCACGACTCGCTGAGCTCGGACGCGACGTGCTGCTGCTCGAGGAAGGAAACCTCGTTGGCGCCGACGAGCTGACAGAGCGTGAAGACGACATGACCGCACGTCTCTACGCCGAGAGCGGCATGCGCGCGACCGACGATCTCTCGTTCGTGCTACTGCAGGGCGCGGCCGTTGGCGGCGGCACGCTCGTCAACTGGATGATCACGTTTCGCGCGCCCGATTTCGTGCTCGACGAGTGGGCGGATCGATTCGGCATCACGGGCTTCTCGCCAGCCGAAATGGCGCCAATGTTCGACCGCGTCGAGCGCGAGATACACGCGGTGCCGGTGCCTGACGATGCACACTCGCCAGCGAACCGGATTCTACTCGACGGCGCACGCCGACTCGGATGGCGAGCAGGCACCGGGCGCATCAACGCGCGAGGATGCGTTCGTGCAGGATTCTGCGGTCAGGGTTGCCGCTACGGCGCGAAGCAGAGCGCGGATCGCGTGTACGTTCCCCGGGCGCTCGCGGCAGGCGCGCGACTCCTCCCCGATGCGCGGGTGGACCGCATCGAGGTGATCGAGCGCGATGGCAGCGGCACTGCCGTCGCGCGAGGCGCTCGCCGGACGACGGCCCCGCTCAAGCGCGTTCACATCACGCTGCTCGATCGCCTAACGCGGACTCCGCGCGGGACACTGGTCGCCGAAGCGCCCGTCGTGATGCTCGCGGCGGGAGCCGTTGGCACGCCAGTAATCCTGCAACGCTCGGGCTTGGGTGGCGGCAGCGTGGGTCGATTTCTTCGGCTGCATCCGACCACCGCCGTGGCTGGCGAGTGGCATGACGACGTGTACGCCGCCGCTGGTATTCCGCAATCGGCCGTATGTGACGAATTCATTCAACGCGACGACCGCGGCTACGGACTCTGGATCGAATGCGCGCCGAATCATCCCGGGCTCGCGGCGGTCGCGGCGCCTGGCTTCGGTGCCGAGCACCGCGACGTCATGCGCCGGTTCAGGCGGACGACCAACCTGATCTCACTCGTACGGGATGGGTCCGATCTCGAGGAATCGAACGGATCAGTGACGCTCTCACGGCACGGCCGGGTGCGCATCTCGTATCGGGTCGGCCCGCGGGACCGCGCGAACGTCATCGCGGGTGTGCAGGCTGCCGCTCGGATTCTCCTCGCGGCCGGTGTTACCGGCGTCCGAACGCTGCACACGACCGGCGGCGAGCTGCGAGATGACCGCGACGTGGCCGCACTGGCCGGGCGCGCGTGGGGTCCGCACGATCTCACGATGTTCTCGGCCCACGTGAACGGCACGTGCCGCCTGGGGACCGACCCACGCGCGTCCGGTGTGAACGAAACAGGGGAGCGCCACGGCGTACGCGGACTCTTCGTCGCGGACGGATCGTTGTTGCCGACCGGACTCGGCGTGAATCCGCAGGCGACGATCATGGCGCTCGCGACAGTAATCGCCGAACGGGCGGCGAAGGCAGGCACGGTCTAGGAAGACTAGATTCAGCGATCACCCATCACGTCATTCACGCCGGAGCGCTCCCGTGTCAGAACCCGCCACCTCAACGGTCGCATCGTCGCTGGACGAGCTGTGCATCAACACGATTCGCACGCTGTCGATGGACGCGGTGCAGAAGGCAGACTCCGGACACCCAGGGACGCCGATGGCCCTCGCGCCACTCGCGTACGTGTTGTTCATGCGGCACATGCGGCACAATCCGGCGGACCCGACCTGGCCCAACCGTGATCGCTTCGTGCTCTCCTGCGGACACGCATCGATGCTGCTCTATAGCGCGCTCTATCTCAGCGGCTACGGGCTCGAGCTCGAGGATCTGAAGCGGTTCCGCCAGTGGCAGAGTCGCACTCCCGGCCACCCCGAGTACGGGCACACCCCAGGGGTCGAGACCACCACCGGACCGCTCGGGCAGGGCATCGCGAATGCCGTGGGTTTTGCAATGGCCGAGGCGCACCTGGCCGCGGTGTTCAACCGCGAGGGAAACAAGATCGTCGACCACTACACGTATTTCATCTGCAGTGACGGCGATCTGATGGAGGGGATCTCGCACGAAGCGTCGTCGTTTGCCGGGCATTACAAGTTCGGCAAGCTCATCGGCTTCTACGACGACAACCACATCACGATCGACGGCCCGACGGAGCTCACGTACACCGACGATGCCGGTGAGCGGTTCGAGGCGTACGGATGGCACGTCCAGCACGTCGCCGACATCAACGACCTCGACGCACTCGACGCCGCGATCGAGGCGGCGAAAGCCGAGACGCGGCGTCCGTCGATGATCATCTGCCGCACGCACATTGGGTACGGTAGCCCGAACAAGCAGGACACCGCGAAGGCACACGGTGAAGCGTTAGGCGAGGACGAGATCAAGCTCACGAAGCGGAACCTCGGGTGGCCGAGCGAGGAGCCGTTCTACGTGCCGGAGGAGGCGCTGGCACATTGGCGCAAGGTGGGGGAGCGCGGCGCAACCTTCCAGGAAGAGTGGCGTCGCCAGCTCATCGCGTACTCCAAGGCACAGCCCGACCTCGCAAAGGAGTTCGGGCGCCGCATACATGGCGATCTGCCGGCCGGCTGGGAGAGCGCGATCCCCACGTTCACGAAGGACAACGGGAACATCGCCTCTCGCGCAGCATCAGGCGCGGTGCTCGGCGCGCTCGTGGACAAGGTCCCCGAGCTGGTGGGTGGGTCGGCCGACCTGACGCCGTCCAACAACACACAGCCGAAGTCATTCAAGAACTTCTCGCCTGAGGACTTCGCCGCGCGCTACGTGCACTACGGCATTCGCGAGCACGGCATGGCGGGCATCATGAATGGCCTCGCCCTGCATGGCGGCGTGATTCCATACGGCGGCACGTTCCTGATCTTCTCCGACTACATGCGTCCGTCGCAGCGGCTGGCGGCGCTCATGCACCAGCGCGTGATCTACGTCTTCACGCATGACTCCATCGGTCTCGGTGAAGACGGGCCGACCCACCAGCCGATCGAGCAGCTGACGGCACTGCGAGCGATTCCGGGATTCACGATGATCCGCCCCGCGGACGCAAATGAAACGGCGGAAGCGTGGCGGGTCGCGCTCAAGCACAAGAACGGGCCGGTCGCGTTGGCCCTAACGCGGCAGAAGCTCGGCTGGATCGACCGCGAAAAGTACGGCGCGGCGTCCGGGCTTGCGAAAGGCGCCTACGTTCTCGCCGACGCACCGGGCGGCGCGCCCGAAGTCGTTCTCATGTCGAGCGGGTCGGAGGTCGCGCTCGTGCTGGCCGCGCAGACGAAGCTCGCCGAGGGCGGGATCCGTGCGCGCGCGGTGAGCATGCCGAGTCACGAGCTGTTCGCGCTCCAGCCGCTCGAGTACCAACAGGAGGTGCTGCCGCCCGGATCGAAGCGGGTGGCGATAGAGGCGGCGCACCCGATGTCGTGGTACCGGTGGGTCGGCGGCGACGGCATCATCATGGGCATCGACCATTTCGGCGCGTCGGCGCCGTACGCGGATATCTACAAAGGGCTTGGGCTCACGGTCGACAAGCTGGTCGAGGCGGCACGAGGACTCGTAGCGCGTTAGGCGCCATCCGGTTGTCATCCCGAGCCGACAGGCGAGGGATCCTCAGGGTCCCGGTAGAGGGCCCCTCGCTCGGGACGATGAGGATCCCTCGCTGCGCTCGGGATGACACGCCGTGTTGCTACCGCCCTCGCCCCTCCACCGTCCCCGCCTGTGGACCTCGCCGAGTCATACGTCAAGCTCGTTCTAGCCGTAGGACAGCATGACCGCGACTATGTCGATGCGTACTACGAACCTGACGAGTGGAGAACCCAAGCCAATTCTGGTTCGGTTCCTCTGCCCGAGCTCCAGCGACGCGCAACGGAGCTCGTGGCGGAGGTCGGAGACACATCGACGCTCGATCCGCGCCGGAAAGCGTACCTTCTCGGCCAGCTTCGGGCGCTCGCTGCGCGCGTGCAGATGCTCCGCGGCACGCGTTTCTCGTTCGACGACGAGGCCCGCGCACTCTACGACGTCACACCGCCCGTCAACACCGAACAGCACTTCCAGGACATCGTGGCGCGGCTCGACGGCGCGCTGCCCGGCAGCGGGCCGGTCCCCGAACGGTACGTCAGCTATCGCGAACAGTTCGTGATCCCGGGAGCGAAGCTCGACGCGGTGTTCCAGGCCGCCATCGCCGCCGGGCGCGAGCGCACCGCCCGCCACATTCCGCTGCCACCCAATGAGAGCTTCGTCGTCGAGTACGTCACGGACAAGCCGTGGAGCGGGTACAACTGGTACCAGGGAGGCTACCGGAGCGTCATCCAGGTCAACACGAGCCTCCCGATCTACATCGATCGCGCCGTGGACCTCGCCTGTCACGAGGGATATCCGGGCCATCATGTCTACAACGCGCTGCTCGAGCGAACGCTCGTGCGCGAGCGCGGATGGCTCGAGTTCACCGTGTACCCGCTCTTCAGCCCGCAGTCGCTCATTGCCGAGGGAACCGCGAACTATGGTATCGAGCTGGCGTTGCCGGGCGCTGAGCGCACCGCGTTCGAGCGTGACGTGCTGTTCCCGCTCGCCGGCCTGGCGCCGTCCAGGGTAGACGAGTACTACGCGATACAGACGCTGGTGCGGGAGATGTCGTACGCCGGCAACGATGCCGCGCGGCGTTACCTCGACGGCGAGATCGACGCCGCGGCCGCGACTCGGTGGCTCGAGCGCTACTCGCTCATGGCGCCGACGGTCGCGCGGCAGCGCATCAGGTTCTTCGACACGTACCGCAGCTACGTGATCAACTACAACCTTGGCCAGGACCTCGTTCGCGCGTACGTGGAACGCGCGGCCGGCCCGAGTGCGGATCGACGCTGGACCGTGTTCGCCGAGCTGCTGTCCTCACCGAGCCTGCCGTCGGCGCTTTCCAACCTGAGCGCCTAACGCGCAGCCTGTCGTTCCGATTCCCGATTCCCGATGATCAGAATGGCGAGTCGGGCAGAACGATCGTCGCCTTGCGGCCGCGGAGCGCGCCATCGAGCCTGAGCATCGAGAGGCCGACCCCCGCGGCGCCCTGCATTAGCCCCGTCTGCGCGAGAACCACGTTCGGGCTCACGCGATTCTCCGCCTGAATCCACTTTGAGCCGTCGCCTTCGGATGTCGCGCGTTCCAGTGTGTCATCGGCCACGCGCCGCGCGAAGGCCAGATACGATGCGTCGCCGGTGACGCCATGCAGCGAGACGAAGAAGTCGGACACGCCACAGTTGCCGCAGCACTGACTGATGTTGTTCCAGAAGCCCGGGCTGCGCTGCGGAACACCACTGCCAACGATGCCCTGAGCAAGTCGTGGCACATAGGCTGACCACGACCGATCACCGGTCACAGTGCCAAGGCGATGGAAGAGCCTCGCCGTTCCTGCCGGGCCATGACACCAGCTCAGGTAGAACAGATCCCGTCCATCCGGATCGTTATGGAAGATTCGACGGCCGTCGCCATCGGTTGGCGTCGCGATCGACTGCAGATACTTCCCGCCCCGTATCGCAGCATCCGCAAACGACCTCTCGCGCGTCTCCGATGCGAGCGACGCGAGGAAGTACGCAACGCCCGCGGTGCCGTGCGAAAAGTTCGGCATGTTCCGCGGAAAGCTGGACGACGCCATCCAGAAGGACGTGTCGCCGGACCGGAACTCGCGCTCGACAAGCCGCCGCCCGGCGCGGATGGCGACGTCGCGCGCCGTTGAATTCTTCATCGTCGCAGAGGCGCGCAGGAGATAGAGCCCGGTCCCGGCACTTCCGCTGATGATATCCGTCGAGTCGTTCCACTCGACGCCCGCGCCGGCATCCCGTGCGCCAGCCACGATGTCGCCTAACGCTTTCTGGATCGCGGCACGGTAGCGCGACTCACCACGTGCCCGGTCGGCCTCTTCCAGCGTGTACGCAATTCCTGCCAGCCCGCTGTACAGGCCAGCCCCTTCGTCACCGCTCTGCGATTCCGGGAGCGACGCCGCGAGCTGATCGGCCCCTTTCGTCGCGAGGTCCAGCCAAGCGCGATCACCCGTGGCTCGATGAAGCTCGATGAAGAACAGGACGACGCCGGGGAATCCCGTATAGAGATCGCGCTGGACGGTCTTCGCATCCGGTGGAACGGCCGGCCAGCTCGTGCCAGTCGGTGATTCGATGGCAGTGGCACGAAGCCAACGTGCCGCGGCCAGCGCCGCGTCGAAGTATCGGAGGTCGGGTTCCGCGAGGCTGAACGCATGTGCGACTCGACGCACGGGACCGGGCAGGGCGGCAACCAATGCGGTGCCCAACCCCATACGGAGCACGTCACGCCGAGATGGCGTGGATTCGGACTCGACCAGCTTGTCGTCGCGCATCGATCACCTCTGCTAGTTCACCTTGAACGAGGCGAGCATTCCACGCTGATAATCGCGCTCACGCTCCCCACTGTGGCGCATCGTGCAAAGCACGACATGCACCCCCGTCTGCAGCACGAGCTTGGTCTGCGCCGTGAAGCCGCTCGACATCGGCGTCAGTCCACCCACATAGATGAACGGAGCGGGTTCGGTCCGGTCGCGATCCCATTTCTTGACGTCGTCGAGCGTCTTCCCGGGCTTGAGCCGCCCGATGAGCACATCATGCGGTCGACCGCCCGCATTCTCCACCTGCACAACGCGCTGACCCGTACGCACCACGCCTGACACCTCGATCTGTCCGCTCTTCATCTTCATCGTCAGGTCGGGCACCGGGAAGCGCGCGGGAATCAGGACAGCCCCCGCAATCACGGACACTTCCCGCCAGATGAACTTGTCCCCTCGGGGCCTGCCGCTGGGGTCGACCTCATAGGCCACGAGCAGATACCGACCCGGCCGGAGATCGAGCGTGGCGGCGGCGTCGGGCGTCGAGTCGCGCGGCACCGACGGGCCACCGAAGCTCCAATCGTGAAACCATCGCTCCGGCCGTCCCGCTGCTCCGCGCGCCAACTCCTCGATTGTCGTGCCAGCTGGAACGCGGTGAACGACCAGCTCGCGCTTCGCCTTGCCTTTGAGGACAAGTCGGGCCGTCGTTATGCCTGCCGGCACTGTGGGCGACGCCTCGAGCGACGTGTCGTGAGCGACGACCGTGAGCACGCGTTGTGCTCGAGCGCGTGACAGTGGCGTCGCCACGAGTGCTGCGATCGCCGCAATGGCTGCGGTGGCCGCCATCGTAAAACGACGGAATTCGAAGGGACTCGTCAGGCTGGGCACCGGGCTGCGGACAGCTCGAGGTTTTGCAAGCGCGACCCTCGGGTCGCGATGCGGTGATGAAGCAACTGTGCGAACTTATTCAGCGGCCCAGGCTCGCGGGAGCACCGTGACCCGGTGCGCGCCAACCTGCCACCTCATCGATCACCCAGACATCGGAGCATTTTCATGGCACGCCCACGCGCAGGCATCGTGTACGTCGGTATCAAGGCGACAGTCACCGCTCTGGATCGGCGAACGGGCGCGCAGGTTTGGAGCACTCCGCTCAAGGGAGGCATGGGTCGCGCGACCTCGTTCGTGACACTCCACCGTGACGGCGACGTCCTCTACGCCGGTGTCGGTGGCGAAGTGTGGGCTCTGGATCCAAAGAGCGGAGCCATCCTGTGGCACAACCCGCTCAAGGGATTGGGCTACGGGATCCCGAGCATACTCGGCGACAGTGATAGTGCGCAGAGCAGCCCGCTCCCAGGCGCAGCAGCTGAGTATCAGCGTCAGGCGGCTGCGGCGGCGAGCGCGGGCTCGTAGTTCGGATTGGGGTCGGAGTCGAATTTCATCGTTACGTTGCATGCAACGTAACGATGAAATTCGACTCCGACCCCATACGCATCTTTCTAGCGCTCGCTGTCGCACTCACATCATGTGGCGGTGTCAGCGCAGCACCTCGGGTGGTAATCAGCGAGGTCATGGCTAACCCGCGCGCCGTGCCGGACGATCGCGGCGAGTGGCTCGAGCTCCACAACCTGGAGCAGCGCGCCGTCGACCTCCGCGGCTGGACTCTTCGGTCGAAGAACGACCGCGACGTTGCGCTCGAGCAAAGTGTCGTGATCCCGCCCGGTGGTTTCGCGGTGCTCGCGCGGGATGGCGACCGTGCAGCCAACGGCGGCGTCACCGCCGCATATGCATGGCGCGAAGGGCTCACTCTCGGCAACGGCTCTGACTGGGTCGCGCTCCACTCGGCCGACGGATCCATGGTGGATTCCGTAGGGTGGACCTCGACCGTCGCGGGTGCGAGCCGAGCCCTGATCGACGACACCGGGTCGCACGCCGACGTCATGGGACCCGCCTGGACGACATCCACCGCACCGTTTGGTGCAGGCGATCTCGGCACACCCGGCACCACCAACGCGGCAACCGAGACCGGTTCGCAGCGCACGGCGCCACCAGCGAGCACGTCCAACGAACCCATCATCGCCGCCAGCCCCGCACGCGACTCGACGCTGATCGTGCGCGTACTCGACGTCGGACAGGGCGATGCCATTCTGATCGAGAACGGAGGCAGCCGAGTGATCATCGACGGAGGACCAGAGCCGTCGCGATTCGCCCGGCAGCTCGATCGATTCGGGCTGTCAGGCGATACGATCGACGCGGTGATCCTCACGCATCAGCATCTCGATCACTACGGCGGTCTGCGCGAGCTCTTCAACAGCCGCCGGCGGATCGCAGTGCGCTACATGTTCGAGAACAAGGACCCCTACTCGAATACGTCTCTCGCGCAGCTTCGCGACTCCATCATCGCTCGCGCGAAACGGGGGACGCTCGACTATCGCGACACCGGCGATCCGTGCGGGACGGGCGCCCCGGAATGCACGATCACGCTGCGCGGTGGCGCGCGCCTGCATCTCCTCCGGCCGGACCCGCGCGGCGATGGGCCTAACAACCGGTCCGCCGTCGTGAAGTTGATCGCACCGGATTCCGCGGCGTTCACAATGTGGCTCGCGGGTGATGCCGAGCAGCAGGAGATCTCGTGGTTCGATGCGACCAACTACGACAAGGCGCCGGGGATGCGCGCGACCGTGCTGAAAGGCGACCACCACGGCAGCTGCGACGGGATCTCGCCACGGTATCTCGACCTCGTCAAGCCGGAAGCGGTGCTGTTCTCGCTCGCCGCGAAGAACGATTACGGGTATGTGCACGCGCAAACGCTCGACCTTCTCCAGGCGAGACGGATTCCGTGGTATCGCACCGACCAGAACGGCACGATCACCATCACCGTTCCCCGACAGGGCGCGAAATACAGCCTGTCCGTTGAACGCGGCGGCCCGGACATGCGAGGGCCGAGCGACCGACCCGCGCGGCACTGTGGCGACGATGCGCGCGAGCGGCGGCGGCGTTAGGCGTTCAGGTCGATGTCGCCGGAGCCGCCCGGCGGTGCATTTCGCAGCTGTTCGGCCGACCGCTGGTAGGCGAGCCGGGTTGCGTCGTGGTCCACCTCGATCGTGAAGATCGATCGCGACGCGGATCGGGTGTGGGCGACACGGAGGACGTCGCCGTCCTTCGCGTTGGTCGGCAGCAGCCATCGCGGGATGGGCGTGACGCGCTGCCCGTCCACCTCCACAGCGGCCGCGTCATCCTCGATGACGTTCACTACCCACGTGTGATGCGACGCGCGACGCTGCGGGTCCGCCCGGACCTCTCCCGGCGCCGGCAGGTCGGCAGGATCGGACGTGCGCTCCGCGAGCGGCGCGCCGAACATCGAGTCCTCGCGTCGCTCATGTGCCATCTCGGCCAGATCCACCTCGCCCACGCGACTTCCAATGAATTCGTCCCGGACGTTCTCGCGGAAGTACGAGTCGCGGGAGGGAGCGCGTGCGAGGTCGTCGTACACGCGCTCCGGAACGTCGGCGTAGTCGTACACCGCTCCGCTCTCGAGCTCCACGCGCAATGTTCGCGTGCCGCGGTCGAAGTGGACTGCCCGGACCGGGGCGTCGTCTGGGTGTCTCGTCATGCCTGTCGCGCCCGCAGACACCGTGCCGCCCGTTCCGCGTACACTCGCCGACTCAGGTTATCTGGTGATGTTGAACGTAAAGGTCTGTTCGACCAGCTGTCTCACCTTGCGCCCGCCCGCCTCCGCGGGCGTGAACCGGGCGCGGGCCAATGCTTCGCGGACGGACGCGGTGAAGAGATCGTGCGTGCTCTCGAGCGCGCGGAAGCTTCCCTGCTCCACCCTGCCGAGAGTATCCACGACGAACTGTGCGCGTACGCTGCCGTCGACACCGGCGCTCTGGAGCATTGACGGATAGCGCGGCGTCGCGCTTCCAGGGAGGGCGGCGACCTGTTTCTCGACCACGCTTGCCGTCAACGGCGCTTCTCCACCCACGTTAGGCGTGCCGGTCGGTGGCCCTGCCACACGTCCGCGACTCTTGTCGAACAGATGCTCGAGCACATCCGTCATCGACCCGGGGTCCGGGAGTGTGTCCGGTATGCTGTCGGAAATGGCGAGCGAAATCGTCGGCGGAGCCGGGATCGCCGGCCCACTCGCGTTGGAGCGGAAGCGGTCGACGTGCGGTTGCGGGGGAGCCGGACGCGGCGGATCTGGATCGTCGAAGATGACGACGTGCGGCACGATGTCCGGCTTCGGCCGCGGCGCAGCGGTCAGCCTCGTTGCCTGAACGGCAAGCGCGATGAGTGCCAGATGAACCACCGTGCTGACGACGAACCCACCGGTCCGTCGCTGCCGTCTCGCATTCGATTCCGGAAGTCGAGTGAACACGGTTCCTCCACGAGGTGGGAGCGTGAGCCTGCGGTCGGCCCTGCGACTCCCCGGAGGATGCACCGCGCGGATGAACCGCCCGTGATGGTGTGGTTAGGCGGCCGTGAATCGAATGTGAAGTTTGGTGAACACGCGGATTACAGATGCGTGAAGACGATGCGTTCGGGGTCAGACTCCTTCCGAATCATTCCGTTGCCTTGGCAACGGAATGATTCGGAAGGAGTCTGACCCCGTTCGAAGCGAAAGCTCGCTTCGTTCAACGCGAACTAGGCGTTGCGATCAACGCAACCCGTGTACCCCGGATTGTTCTTCTCTGCCTGCGCCGGCGGCAGGTTCTGGTCGGGGCCGTAGGCACCGCCCTTGAAGTAGGCGCCCGTCGGCCACACGCTTTCCGAATCCCGTCCGTACTGCCTGACGAGTCGGCGCAGATCGCCGATGCGGTGCGACGTGAAGTACATCCAGAACGCACGCTCGCGGAACAGCAGGTCCACACGCGCAGCGTCCGTACCCGGATCGGCGAGCGGGGCGAGCGTCCCGCCCAGGCCCGTCGCGCGGGCCTCGTTCAGCTTGGCGAGCCACGTCGTGGCGTCACCGGCCTTGAGGGCCGCTTCGGCCTCGATCAGCCGCGCCTCGATGCCCGTTGCGAGCGGCACCGGTGCGTTGCCCGTGATGAACATCTGCTGCACCCAGATCGGCGTGCCATCCTGGCCAGGCCGGGTCTTGGTTGCATCCACCTTGATGCGCGGATCGCCCGACGACACGTAATCGAGCCCGTTGATACCTTCCTTGTCGGACGGCCCGAAGTTCGGCGTGGCGTACATCCAGTCGTAGACGTCGTTGACGATCGTCGTCGCCGAGAACAGGGCGTTGTAGACGAAGTCGTCCGTCACCGGCGCGAGGAGCGCCGCCGCGGCCGCGTAGTCGTTGTTGTCCACGAGCGCCCGGGCTTTCCCGACCAGTGCGGCATTGATGATCTTCGTGTCCGTCGCTGCCGCTGTGGTCAGCGCCGTGTCGAAGTTCGCGATGGCCATGTCGAAGAGCTGGGCGTTCGTGACAACGGTCGTCTGCGGCTTCGCGTCGTCGACCGAGGTGTTGACCGGGACGCCGTTGCAGTAAGCCTCACCCGCCAGGATGTAGGTGAAGCCCTGCAGCATGTAGAGCTCCGCGATCTGCGTGACCTTTGTCGGACCATCCGGTGCGTACTGCGAGACCGCCTTGATGGCCCGGATGATCTGCGTGTTCGCCTGCCCGAACAGTCCCCACACGGAGGACGCCGGGAACACGGCGTCGTTCACGGCCCGGCTGTCCATGGGCTCGGTGCCGCCGCGCGCGCTGAGCATCTCGTCGGTGAGCAGGCCCGACGCGATGTTCAGGCCGATGCCGTTGCCGGCGTTGTCACCGGCATACCAGTTCGAGAAGTTGCCTAACGCGGACGCCCGAAGCGCCGCGGCGCCGGTCGGCGAGTTCGCCTGTTCCGGCGTGATCTGGTCCGGCGTTTCGACCTGCGTGAGCTTGTCGGTGCTGCAGGCGGCCAGCATCAGGGCAGCGGCGATCGCGGTCACGCCGCGACCGATCGCTCGCCCAGTGCCGCCGCTCGAATATGAATGCATGAGTTGATCTCGTCCGAGATTCGAGGTGAACGTGCGCATGATCAGAACCCGAGGTTGACGCGGATGAGCCAGTAGCGCAGGGCGGGCGGCGAGAAGAAGTCGTTGTTGCCACCGCCGGTGTTGGCCACGCTGCTGTTCGTTTCGGGATCGATACCCGGGTACTTCGTCCACGGCACGCCGAGGTTGCGGCCGCTCAGGATGATCGTGGCCGAGTGCGTGCGCGCATAGCTCGCGAACCGCGTTGGAACCGTGTACGACAGCGACATCTCGCGGAAGCGAATGAAGTCGTTCGGCACGAACATGCCCCAGAGGGTGCGCTTGGACGGGCTGTTCGCGCC
>Ga0070681_10002207_pt1 | contig 17748 bp, 17 predicted proteins | sample KBSC83BmetaG_FD_65650 | JGI IMG/M metagenome (GOLD analysis project Ga0070681, IMG submission 65650) | Corn rhizosphere microbial communities from Kellogg Biological Station, Michigan, USA - KBS C8-3B metaG | ecosystem: Host-associated > Plants > Roots > Rhizosphere | place: USA: Michigan... | reverse complement strand
CATCGAGACGTCGAACTTGTCGTCCAGCGAGCCGCGGCCGTAGACGTAGCCGTTCTCGACCACCGGCGTGAACGGGTCGCGCGTCCAGTCCGCCGCCTTGGCCTCCACCACGTCCATGTGGTCGATGATGACGATCGGCTTCTTCGAGCGATCGGCGCCGGCGTAGCGCGCCACCAGGATGGAGCTGCCCGCCACCGGTTCGATCTTCACCTCGTCCGGCTTGAAGCCCGCCTGCACCAGCACGCCCTTCAGGTACTCGGCATAGGGCTTCACTTGGTCCCCGGGGATCACGGTGCGAAAGGCGATGCCCCTCTTCAGAAGCTCCAGCGCCTGGTCGTGCAGGGCGCTGTCGGCCTTGGCGGGGGCGGCAAGGGCGGACGAAGACAACAGGGCGGCGGACGCGGCGAACGCGAAGAGGACGCTGGTTTTCAAGGTGCGGGAATCCACTGAGCGACGAAGACCCGGACCCTAGCCGTGGCGTGCGAACGAGGCGAGGGCGATCAGCTTTCCAGCGGGTATCCCGCCTCGCGCCACGCCTTCATCCCACCGTCCAGGGCTGCGGCGCGGCCGTAGCCCAGCTCTCGCAGGGTGGCCGCGGCCAGGGTCGAGATCTTGCCGAACTCGCAATAGGCCAGGATCCGCACCGTGGGGTCCGGCAGTTCGCTGTCCACCCGCAATTCCAACTGACCACGGGGCAGGTGGATCGCGCCTGGTACGTGCCCGGCCTCGAAGGCCTCCTTCTCGCGGATGTCGAGGATGATCAGGTCGCGGCTGTTGCCGCCCAGCCGCTGGTTCAGCTCGGCCAGGGATATGAACGGCACCTTGTGCGCGGCTTCGCTCAGGAGCTGCGCCACCGTCTTGCCGCCGCTCATGTTGGTGCGCAGCGCCTCGGTCAGGTGCGTGGGCGCGGCCAGGTCCAGGTGCTGCATCATCTCCACGAAGGCGGTCCGCTCGGACTTCTGCAGGCGTGGATTCCCGGCGATCTCAGCGCCGATCGTCGAGTGGCCGCGGCCCTTGTAGTCGTGCGCCGGATAGACCAGCGTCTCGGGCGGCAGCTTCAGCAGCTTGTCGAACAGGCTCTCGAAGAGCTGGTGCGGGTCGCCGCTCGGCAGGTCGGTCCGCCCGGTCCCGCCGATCAAGAGCGCGTCGCCGGTGAACACCCGGTCGTCCATCACCAGGCTCATGGAATCGCGCGTGTGGCCCGGCGTGTGGATCGCTTTCAGCCGCAGATCGCCCACGATCAGCATCTCGCCGTCGTCGAGCCGGAAATCGGCATACGGCGCCGGCGCCAGCCTGTGCATCACCACCGGCGCGCCCAGCGCCTTGCCGAGTTCCCGGCTGGCCGAGAAGTGGTCCGCGTGGGTGTGGCTGTCGACGACGTATTTCACCGTCAGCCCGTGCTGGCTGAGCAAGCCCCGGTAGTGGTCGATCTGCGTGAGCTCCGGATCGATCAGCACCGCCGCGCAGGTGGCCGCGCAGCCGACGATGTACGACTGGCACCCGCCTGTGGCGATCTGTTCGAAAATCATGTGGGGTCCCCCGACCGTCAGGACGCCAGAATAAGCGCCCTGACGTCGGCCCTGACAACCCGTCAGGCGGGCGCGAAGACGCTCTGGAAGCCGTAGGAATCCACCAGGTTCATGCCCACCCGGATGATTTCCGGCGGCGCGATCCAGCGGTCTAGCCCGTCGGCGCTGAACGCCTTGAAGCTGGGCAGCTCGGTCAACGCATCGGCGTCGTCCTGCGCCAGGTTCAGGAAAAGATGCAGGAACTCGTCACCATTGCGCATCAGCGCGTAGGCGATCGGCTGCATCGGCTTTTGGTTCAGCTCGGCGAACACCGCGCGTGACAGCGCCTCGTTCTCGTCGGCCCGTCCGGGCTTGGTGGCGTAGCGGACGATAGTGACCCGTTGCATTCTCTTGGCTCCTTCGAGGCGCAACCAACGTGCGCCGATGAAGGTCAGGACGCCGCATCGCCCCCAAAGGATTCTCGGGTCCTGAAAAAATGCGTGGCCCCAGAATCCTTTGCCGCTCAGAAGGCGTCTTGAAGGACAGACGGGCAGCCCTCAACCCGCGCATGGAGTTGCCCGATGGCCGATCGTGACGACCTCGACCCGCTGATCGCCAGGCTGCGGCCGAGCCTGCACCGCTATTGCGCGCGCATGGTGGGGTCAGCCTTTGACGGCGAGGACGTGGTGCAGGACGCGCTGGCGAAAGCCATCGACGCCTGGCCGGCGGCCGGCGCCATCGAGCGGCCCGAGGCCTGGCTCTTCCGCATCGCTCACAACACCGCGCTGGATGCGCTGCGCCGCCGCAAGCGCCAGGCCCAGGTCGCCGCGCGCCTGGATCCGCCAGCGTCCGACGCGGGCGCTGACGCGCGGGTGGCCGCGAGCGCCAGCCTCGCCGTACTGATGCAGCTCCCACCCGCCCAGCGCTCCTGCGTGATCTTGATAGACGTCCTGGGGCATTCGCTCGAAGAGACGCTCGACATCCTCGGCGTCACGGCGCCGGCCGCCAAGGCGGCCCTCCACCGCGGCCGCGCGAAGCTGCGGGGCCTCGCCGCGCTCGCGGACCCGCCGGCGAGGAGTCTCGACGCCGAGGCGGCTACGCGGCTGCGCGCCTACGCCGACCATTTCAACGCTCGCAATTTCGACGCTCTGCGCGCGCTGCTGGCCGAGGACGTGCGCCTGGATCTGGTCAACCGCACGCGCCTCGTCGGCCGCAAGGACGTCAGCGTCTACTTCACGCGCTACGATCAGGCCCCCTTCCAGTGGCGGATGGGGCCGGGCCTCGCCGACGGCCGCCCGGCGATCCTGGTCAGCGACCCGTCCGAGGCTACCGACGCGATCCGCTGGGTGGTGCTGCTCGACTGGCGAGAGGGCCAGATCCACGGCATCCGCGACTTCCTCTACGCCCGCTACGCCATGGACGGCGTGACGATCACGCGGCTCTAGCCGGCCGACCGGGATTCGAAGTCAGCCGTCCAGCAACGCCCGCGCCCGCTCGAACACCGCCTCGAACATCGCCGGCGTCAGCCGCCCGGTGTTCGTGTTGAGCCGCGAGCAATGGTAGCTGTTCAGCACGACGTAGGAGCCGGCCTGGAATTCCGAGCCATGGCCGGGAACGCCCGCCGAGGCCTTCAGCCCCAGCGCCCGCATGACGTTGCGGCGCGAGACGTCGCCCAGGGTGACGATCACCTTCAGCCGGGGCAGGGCGGCGATCCGGCTCGCCAGGAAGGGCCGGCAGTTGGCCTCCTCGGAGGTCTCCGGCTTGTTGCCGGGCGGGGCGCAGCGCACGGCGTTGGAGATCATGCAGTCGACCAGCCTCAGGTCGTCCTCGCCATTGGGATCGTAGGTCCCGGTCGCGAAGCCCAGCTTGATCAGGGTGCCATAGAGCAGCCAGCCGGCATGGTCGCCGGTGAACGGGCGGCCCGTGCGGTTCGCCCCGGTCCGGCCGGGCGCCAGGCCCGCCACCAGCAGGCGCGCGTCGGGGGCGCCCCACGAGGGCGCGGGCCCGTTGAACCAGGACGGGTTCGCGGCGGCATTGGCGGCGCGATAGGCGACCAGCCTGGGGCAGAGCGGACAGTCGCGCGGCGGCTCCGGCGAGACCGCGGCGGCGGGCGTCCTGTCAGGCCTCGGCATCCGCCTCCGGCCCGTCCTCGCGTTCGTCCTCGGGGCGGCGCCGCTCGCTGCGGCTTTCCTGGATGAAGCGGGGCAGGCGCGAGGGCCGCCCGATGATCTCCGAAAGATCCGCCAGGTCGACGAAGTTGTCGGCCTGCCGGCGCAGGTCGTCGGACGCCATCGGCGGCTGCGACTTGACGGTGGAGACGACAGTCACCCGCGCGCCGCGGCGCTGCACGGCCTCCACCAGCACCCGGAAATCGCCGTCGCCGGAGAACAGCACCAGGTGGTCTGCGCCGCCCGCGGCCATCTCCATCATGTCGACGGCGATCTCCACGTCCATGTCGCCGCGCCAGCGCTTGCGGCCCTGGCTGTCGGTGTACTGGCGCGCGGCCTTGGTCACCAGGCTGTAGCCGTTGTAGTCCAGCCAATCGACCAGCGGGCGGATCGGCGAGTACTCCTCGTCCTCGACCAGGGCGGTGTAGTAGTAGGCGCGGATCAGCACACCGCGCTTGCGGAATTCGTCCAGAAGCTTGCGGTAGTCGATGTCGAAGCCCAGGCCCTTGGCGGCCGAGTAGAGGTTGGCCCCGTCGATGAACAACGCCAGCCGATCGGTGGGATAAAAGGTCATCGTCTCGAAATTCCCAAAAGCAAAACCGTCAAAGACCGGCGTTGTGGGCGGCGATGACGCGGTCATCGTGGCCCTGGGCAGTAATCTCCCGGCCGGTTTCGCGTCGTCCGAGGCCTTGCTCGAAGCGGCGCTGAAGCAATTTCCCCAGGCTGGATTGCCCGTGCTGGCCCGATCGGGCTGGTGGCGCTCCGCCGCCTGGCCCGACGCTGAGGGAAATGAATATCGCAACGGCGTCGCCATTGTCGAGGCGAACGGCCCTCCAAAGGCGGTTCTGGAGGCGCTTTTTGCCATCGAGCGGGCGTTCGGCAGGATTCGCAGCGCCCCCAACGCCGCCCGCACCCTCGACCTGGACCTGATCGCCTATGGCCGCGAGGTCGTCGGCGGCCCCGGCCTCATCCTGCCGCACCCGCGAGCGCATGAGCGCCTGTTCGTGATGGGGCCGCTGGCTGAGATCGCCCCGGACTGGCGTCACCCGGTCAGCGGACGGACAGCGGCGCAACTCGCGGCCTCAGCGACGGTCGGCCGCGACGCGAGGCCGGTGGCCTAGAAGAATTTGGCCACGGAAAACACGGAAAGGAGCCGTTCTGGCGGGCGCGCCGGAGTGGCCCTCATTGATCGCGCGAGGGCGCGATCGGTCAAACGTCCCGGCCCATCGGAAAGGCCACTTTCCGTGCTTTCCGTGGCTATTCTTAAGCCACCACCCGCCGCTTGCGATCATCTCTGGCGATCTGCAGGCCGCGAGGGCCGGGCGCCAGCGTCCAGCGGCCGGGGTCGGCGAGCTCCGGGTCGATCTTCGAGCCGACGATCGCGCCTTCCATGACCAGGCTCGCGGCGATCCGCGGGCCCATCGCCTCGGCCGTCTGGGTCATCAGCCGCGCCGCCACCATCGAGAGCAGGATCGGCCAGTGCGCCTCGTTCAGCATCGGTTCGTCGCGCACTTCCAGCGGCATGGGTGCGCGCAGGATCTTGCGCGTCGTGGGCCAGAACACCCGCAGCAGGTCCTGCGGCTTGGCCAGGGTCTGGCGGCCCTCGTCCTCGCGCAGGTCGCCGAACTCGCCGTCCGCGGCGGCCTTGGCGACCTGGCGCTCCAGCTCCCAGTAGTCGGCGAACTCGGTGCGGGCGAGCCCGGCCGCGGCAGCGGCCTGGACCACGAAGCGCTGCAAGGGAAAGCCGTGGCCATAGCCCAGCAGCAGGGCTGCGTTGATCCAGCGCCCGGCCAGGAAACGGCGATCGTCCGCGGTCTTGCGCAGCATCAGGCTCTCGGGCGCCACGAGGTCCCGCCGCGTGGTCAGCAGTTCGCCCTGCTCCAACGCGGCGTTCTGCGCGGCGAACCCGACCAGGGCGCCGGCGGCGGCCAGCAGCGTCTGGGCGTGCATCCCGCTCGCGGGAATCTTCTGCGTCAGCATCTGGCGCACGGCCGCCGCCGCCAGGTTGGCCCGGTTGGTGGATTCGGGCTCCCAGGGATAGCGCTCTTGTCGCGGGGTCGGCGCAGGTGGCATCGGGGTCTCCGGCGGGATAAGAACCTCATAATGCCGACGATCTATTGAGGCTTTGCAACCTTACGTGGCGAACGGGATGTAAACGCGGCTGGGACGCAGGCCTGCGGCCTTTGCGGCGTTGCACAATGGGCTGCGAACCTCTATTTTCCCAGGTTCTCTCCCCGTCCCGAGGAATCCATGGCTCGCGTCACCGTCGAAGACTGCATCGAAAAGGTCCCCAACCGCTTCAACCTCGTGTTGCTGGCGGCCCATCGGGCGCGGGCCATCTCGGCCGGCGCCCAGATCCTGGTCGATCGCGACAACGACAAGAACCCGGTCGTCTCGCTGCGCGAGATCGCCGACGACGTGGTGGACGCCGAGGAGCTGCGCGAGACGCTGATCGGCACCCTGCAACGGGTGGACGAGCGTTCGGAGGCCGAGGAAGAGGCCGAGACCCTGGCCCTGCTGGCCGACCCGACCCACATGCAGATGAGCGAGCTCGAGCTGGTTCGCGCCCTGCAAAGCGACCGCGATGGCGGTCAGGAGGAGCGGTACTGAGCCCAGAAGGCGCAGAACCCCTCGTTGACAAGGCGGCGCCCGATCCCGCCGCCCTCCAGACTGATGCCCCGAAGGTCGCCCTGGTTTCGACCGCGCCTTCGGCCGTGAAACCGGACAAGCCGGCGACGCTCAAGGGCGCCGCGGCGCGTCCGCGGATGCTGCGCCAGTTCGAGCTGATCGAGAAGGTCCGCTCCTATGATCCCACGGCCGACGAGGCGCTGCTGAACCGCGCCTATGTCTACGCCATGCGCATGCACGGGGCGCAGAAGCGCGCGTCCGGCGACCCCTATTTCGCCCATCCGATCGAGGTGGCCGGCATCCTCACCGACTATCGGCTGGACACCGCCACCATCGTCACCGCCCTGCTGCACGACGTGATCGAGGACACCCCGGTCACCCGCGCGGAGATCGACGAGCTGTTCGGCGAGGAGATCGGGGAGCTGGTGGAGGGCGTCACCAAGCTTTCCAAGCTGGAGCTCTCCTCGGAGCACCTGCGCCAGGCCGAGAACCTGCGGAAGTTCATCCTGGCGATCAGCCGCGACGTCCGCGTCCTGATGGTCAAGCTCGCCGACCGGCTGCACAACATGCGCACGCTGCAGCATATCGCGAGCCCCGCCAAGCGCGAGCGCATCGCCCGCGAGACGCTCGACATCTACGCCCCGCTCGCCCGCTCGATCGGCGTCCACCGCATCTGCACCGAACTTGAGGACCTCGCCTTCGAGCACCTCAATCCCGTGGCTCGCGACGCGATCAGCCGCCGCCTCGAGACCCTGCGTCATGACCAGGGCGGCGCGGTCAGCCTGGTGTCGGGCGAAATCGCCGCGCGGCTGGAGGCCGCCGGCGTGCCGGCCCGCGTCTTCGGCCGCGAGAAGAACGCCTATTCGATCTGGCGGAAGCTGCAGCGCAAGTCGATCGGCTTTTCGCAGCTCTCCGATATCTACGCCTTCCGGGTGATCGTCGACACGGAGGATGACTGTTACCGGGCGCTGGGCGTCATCCACCGCGCCTGGCCCTCGGTGCCCGAGCGCTTCAAGGACTTCATCTCCACGCCCAAGCGCAACAACTACCGCTCGGTCCACACCACCGTGGTCGGCCCGCGCGGCATGCGCATCGAGATGCAGATCCGCACCGAGGCCATGGACCGCGTGGCCGAGGAGGGCGTCGCCGCCCACTGGCGCTACAAGGACCAGTCCTACGGCTTCGACCTGGAGCATCAGAAAGCCGCCGGCGGCCGCGATCCGCTGATCAACCTGCGCGCCCTCGTCCAGGTGCTGGAGCACGGCGGCGACGCCGAGGAACTGGTCGAGCACGCCAAGCTGGAGATGTTCCTCGACCAGGCCTTCGTCTTCACGCCCAAGGGCCGCCTGGTCAGCCTGCCGACTGGGGCCATGCCGCTGGATTTCGCTTACGCGCTGCACACCGACATCGGCGACACCACCATCGGCGTGAAGATCAATGGCGAGCTGAAGCCGCTGCGCACCGTGCTGCAGAACGGCGACGTGGTGGAGGTGATCCGCGGCGGCAAGCCGGTGGTGCCGCCGGACTGGCGCTCGATCACCGTCACCGGCCGCGCGCGCTCCGCCATCCGGCGCCATATCCGCCAGACCGAGAAGGAAGAATTCACGAGGCTCGGCCGCGCCACCGTCGACCAGACGTTCGAGGCGGCGGGCAAGTCGCGCAAGGACGTCTCGCTTCGCCCTGCGCTCGATCGGTTCGCGGTCGCCACCGAGGACGAGCTCTTCGATGCCGTCGGCCGCGGCCGGGTCTCCCCGCCGCAGGTGCTGGAGGCCCTGTTCCCGGGCCTGAAGGCCGAGGAGCGCAAGGCCGCCACCGCCCGCCATCGCATCGAGGACGGCAAGTCCGCCCGGCTCTATGTCCGGGGCAGCGGGCTGACGCCGGGCGTGACCATCCATTTCGACGAATGCTGCTCGCCCGTGCCCGGCGACCGGATCGTCGGCATCCTGGAAGGCGGCGGCGCCGGGCTCAGCGTCCACACCATCGACTGCCAACGTCTCGAGGCCTACGAGGACAAGGAAGACCTCTGGCGCGACCTGCAATGGACGCCTGAGGCCGAGCGCAACTCGGTCGCCCGCGCCAAGCTGATCGCCACCATCCGCAATGCGCCCGGCGTGCTCGGCCAGGTCTGCACCATCATCGGCGAGGCGGGCGGCAACATCGTCCAGCTTCGCATGCACCACCGCCAGGCCGACTTCTTCGACGTGGACCTCGACGTCGACGTCACCGACGCCAGGCATCTCACCCACATCGCCGCCGCGCTCCGCGCCAACCCGAGCGTGGAGACCGTCGACCGCCGCAAGGATTAGTTCACGGCGATCCGCTCCGGCCGCGAGCAGACCGTTACCTGCTGGCCGCGGTAGGCGCAGGGCCAGCCGGCGGGCGGCAGGGCCGGGGCCACGGCCACCACATTTTCATAGGCCAAGGTCAGCGGCGGGGCCGGCGCGCCTGGCGTCACCGGCTGGATATAGGCGAAGCCGCCCAGGCCCAGGAAGCTCAGGTGCCCGTCGTTGCCGTCCGCGACCAGGACGAGATTGCGCTCCGCGGCGTCGGGCGTGAGCGCCGCGGCGGCGCGGATCTCGGCGTCGAACGCGATCCGCTTCTGGATCATCGGCCCGACCCAGATGTGCTCCAGCCAGACGCCGAGCAGCCCCAGGGCCAGGAAATAGGCCAGCGCCACCCGCCACGGCGGCGCGCGCCAGGCGATCGCCCCGGCGGCCAGCAGGCTTGCCGCGACCGCCAGGGCGCGGAACGGCGGCAAGGCGCCGAGCGGCGCGCGCACGGGGTCGGGGTGGAAGAAGGCCAGCAGCGCCGTCGCGTCCCAGGGGAAGAGCACGACGCCGGCCTGGAAGGCCGCAAGCAGGCCGGCGAGCCCAGCCGCCATCAGCCCTGCGCACGCCAGCCGCTGGCGCAGGCTTGCGTTCTGCGTCCATCGCGCCAGGTGCGGGGCCGCGGCCAGCCATAGGAGCGGCGCATAGAACTCGAAATAGCGGCCCCAGAGCCGCTTCGTCTCGCTGGGCTCGACGCCGGCCTTGACCGCGAAGATCGTGACCATCGCCAGGGTCGCCATGGCCGCCAGCACCAGCATGAGCACCAGGACGTCCTGCCCGTCCAGCCGAAGCGCGCGGCCCTCGGTCCGCCAGCGGCGCGCCATCTCGCCCAGCGCCGCCACGGCGGGCAGGCCGGCGAACAACGCCAGGGCCGCGGTCATCGGCAGGAAGGAGAGCGTGGCGATCTCGACCGCGTTCGCCGGTGAGGCCGCCGTCAGGGCCTTCCCGTAGAAGTCTCCGACAAAGAAGGTGAGGGGGTTTCCGACCGGCGCGCCGGCGGCGAACTGGATTGCGTTGCCCAGCGCCAGGAACACGGCCGCCAGCACTGCGATGCGCTTCGCCGCCAGCCCGACCCGCCCGCTGATCAGCCCGTCCAGCGCGGCGGCCGCGGCCATCCCGCCGACGACCGAGACCCCATGCGGCTTGACCAGCGTCAACACCGCGAGCAGCGCGCCCGCCGCCGCGGCGTGGAGCAGCGGACGGCCGACATAGAGGCGTGCGGTCGCCACGCAGATCGCCGCCAGCACACCGACGTAGAGGCCCTCGGGCAAGGCTGCGACCACGAACGGGTAGTAGGGGAACGCCAGCGCCAGCAGCAGGAACGTCCACCGCTCCCGCGCCGCCAGGCCTCGCGTGCTGGCCTGGGTCAGCGCCGCGAGCCCGCCGATATAGGCCGCCAGGCTGCCGGCGCGGATCAGCACCAGGTAGTTGTCGCTGAGCAGGCGTGCGCCGCGGATGGCCATCAGGAAGATGCTGTTGCCCACCGTCGCGACCCACGGGTCGCGCGCCGCGGCGTGCGGGGAGAACAGCGCGCAGATTACGTAGGAGCCGACGTCGGCGGCATAGATCGGTTGCGGCAGCAGGATCTGCCCGGCGTAGAAGGCCAGCAGCACCGCCAGGGCGGCGATCGACAGGGCCGCGCCCGCGCGCCGGGCGATGGTCGCCGTACGCATAGGATATCCACCCCAACTGCCGGCCGCCCCCCGGCGCGCCTTCCATAGCCGCAACCCCACGGTCGCCGCCACCCATCAGGCGCGCTGAGCGCGATTTTCAGGCCGCTGGCGACCCCAGGTGGGCCAGCACGTGCTCCACGCCGCGCACCGCGGCCTCGCCGTAGGTTTCGCCCAGGATCGTGGTGTGCGACGCGCCCTCGACCGCCTCGAAGTAGCCGGCCTGCGAGGCTCGTTCCGGGACGCGGCGCGCATCGTTCCACTCCGGCCCCAGCCCCCGCCCGCCCGCCACGATCACGGCCACCGGCCAGCGCGGGTCGTAGGGCGGCGCCAGCCGCGCCTCGGCGGCGCTTCGCCGCCAGTTCACCACCTCGTTGGCCGCAGTGCGCGCGTGGCGTCCGGAGACGTAGGCGTGGCGCTTCTCGGCCTTGCCCTGCGCGGGCAGCCCGATCCGGTCGCCGGACTTGTAGTAGAGCGGCAGCGTCGTACCGAGCGTCGCCGACACCGCCGCGAACCGGCTGATCGCGGTGAAGACGGTCAGGAACTTGCCCGTATTGGGGCTGTCCACCTGCTCGGGCGTGGTCGCCTCGATCAGCACCAGCCCGGCCACCTTCTCCGGGTTGCGCCCGGCGAACAGCCGGGTGTGCAGGCCCGCCATCGAATGACCCATCAGGATGAACGGCCCGCGCTCGCCCGAGGCGGCGATCAGTTTCTCCAGGTCGGCGACGATGGCCTCGCTGTCGCGCGGCTGCGGCCCGGGGTCCGACCAGCCCATGCCCGCCCGATCGTAGGCGCAGGACCGCAGCCCCTTGGCGGTCAGCTTCTCCTGGATGGCGGCGAAGTCGGCGGCGAGCCCGAAGGCGCCAGCCTCCATCCAGACGGTCGGCCTGTCGCTCTTCGGCCCGGCGCAGACGAGCCGCAGCTTGCGCCCGCCGATGTCCACATAGGTTCCCGAGGGCGTGAACGGCCCGGCGCGGGCGACCATCAGCGCGCCCGTCGCGATCCAGGCGATCAGAATCAGGGCGAGGGCGATCAGCATCCGGCGCATGTCCGCAACTAAGGCTTCAGCGTGCAAGCCCGCAACACGAGACGGCTTCACGGGACGCCCCATCTTTCGAGGCCGCCGAAACCGGTCTATCCAGCCCTCATGAACACTGAGCAGGTCCTCGACGAATTCCGCGGCGCCGGCGCCCTGCGCGAAGGCCACTTCATCCTGGCGTCGGGCCTGCACAGCCCGATGTTCCTGCAGAAGAACCTGGTCTTCCAGTTTCCCGAGCGCACCGCGCGCCTCTGCAAGGCGCTGGCGGAGAAGATCGAGGCCCGTTTCGGCAAGCCCGACTGCATCGTCTCCCCGGCGGTCGGGGCCATTATCCCGGGCTATGAGACCGCCCGCTGGCTCGGCGTCCCGGCCATGTACGTCGAACGCGAGGCCGGCGCCTTCAAGCTGCGCCGCGCCTTCCGAATCGAGCCCGGCTGGAAGGTCGTGGTCATTGAGGACGTGATCACCACCGGCGGCTCCTTCCGCGAGGCCGTGGAACCCATCGCCGCCGCCGGCGGGGAGGTGCTCTGCTGCGCCTGCATCGTCGACCGCTCCGGCGGCCGTGCGGACGTGGGCTTCCCCCTGGTGGCGCTCGCCACCTTGGACGTGCCGACCTATCCCGCCGACAACCTCCCGCCCGAACTCGCCGCCCTCCCGGCCGAAGAGCCGGGCTCCAAGCGGCTGAAGTCATAGGAGAATGGCCACGGAAAACACGGAAATGGCAGGGAAAAAGGGGTCCGCGGAGACGTCGGGAATGTCGAACCGATCGCGCATTCGCGCGATCAGCCAGTACCATCACGTCGCGTTGATCGGCCCGCCGTGGGCCCGCATTCCGTGTTTTCCGTGGCCACCTTCTTCCTTTCTTCTGCGAGGCTAGTCGCATGACCAAGCTGCGCCTGGGCGTGAACATCGACCACGTGGCCACCGTGCGGAACGCGCGCGGGGAGGGCTATCCCGACCCGGTGCGGGCCGCCGAGATGGCGCTGGCCGCCGGCGCCGACGGCATCACCGCCCACCTGCGCGAGGACCGCCGCCACATCTCCGACGCCGACATCGACGCGCTGGCCGCGATCACCCGGCGGCGCGGCCGCCCGCTCAACCTCGAGATGGCCGTCACCCCGGAGATGGAGGCCATCGCGCTCGCCCACCGCCCGCACGCCGCCTGCCTGGTGCCCGAGCGCCGCGAAGAGGTCACCACCGAGGGCGGCCTCGACGTGGCCAGGGGGCGCAACGCCATCGCCCCCGTGGTGCAAAAGCTGGTCGACGCGGGAATACGCGTCTCCTGCTTCATCGACCCCGACCTTGCGCAGGTCGCCGCCGCCCATGGCTGTGGCGCGCAGGTCGTCGAACTGCACACCGGCGCCTGGTGCCAGGCGGTCCGCGAGCGCTCGCCCGCAGCGCCGGCCCTGCTGGTGAAGCTGCAGGCCGCCGCCGCCGAGGCGCATCGCCTGGGCCTGGAGGTCCACGCCGGCCACGGCATCGACTACGAAACCGTCAAGCCGATCGCCGCCATCCCCGAACTGATGGAGCTCAACATCGGCCACTTCCTGATCGGCGAGGCGATCTTCATCGGCCTTGGCCCCGCCATCCAGCGGATGCGGGCGCTGATGGACGAGGCGAGATCGGCCCCGAATTCCGGTGCGGAATTCGCGAAATCCTTGGCGAAATGAGCCGCATTTCCACAGAAATGCGGGGCGCCGCATGATCATCGGCCTGGGCTCCGACCTCTCCGACATCCGCCGGATCGAGAAGACGCTGGAGCGCCACGGGGAGCGCTTCACCCAGCGCATCTTCACCGAGCTGGAACGCGTACGCTCGGAGCGCAAGGCCGACCGCGCCGCAAGCTACGCCAAGCGCTTCGCCGCCAAGGAGGCCTGCGCCAAGGCGCTCGGCACCGGCATGCGCCGCGGGGTCTTCTGGCGCGACATGGGGGTCGTCAACCTGCGCTCGGGCCAGCCGACCATGGCGCTCACCGGCGGCGCCCACGCCCGCCTCCTGGAGATCATGCCGCCCGGCCATCGGCCCGCGATCCACCTCAGCCTCACCGACGACCACCCCTACGCCCAGGCCTTCGTGATCATCGAGGCGCTGCCGGAGTAAGCCGCGGCCTGGCCGGTCCCGGCCATCCCTTCGGCCGTCACGCACGGCGGCCTTGCCGCGAGGCCCCGACGGCGAAAATGTCTGCGGGCTGGACGCGGACCATGGCCTTCGGCTCGGCAAGCCCTTCGGTAAGCGGCGGGCCGCCCAGGTGCGTGAACCCCGACGCCCAGGCCGCCATCATCAGGCTGGTGGCGGGCAGGCCGTAGCCCACGCAGGCGAGCGGCACCTCGGCGGCGCGACGTGCGAACACCTCCAGCCTCATCTGCACCTTGCGGTCCGCAGCGTCGAGGTCGTGACAATCCAGGGTGACCCCGTTCAAGCCGCTTCCGCGCCATGCGCGGACGTCGGTGCGGTCGGAGGGCGCGCGCGCCAGCACGGCGCGGGCGTAGGGGGCGACCATGCTGACCTGCTCGGAAAGCCGGCTCTGGGGAAGGCCGTCGGACAACTCGGTGATCTCCAGGACCAGGAACCGCCGCACGTCCTCCGGGATCTCGCGCAACGCCTGCAGAAGCCGGTAGCGCGAGGTGCTGTAGGCCATGGCGTGCCAGGGCAGGGGTGCGTGCAGCGCCACCATGGCGCCGTTTCCCCCGATCAGGTCCGCCGCGAAATTCAGTCCGCCGATCGCCACCTCGGCGGCCAGGGCCGCCGTCAGCTCTCCGCAGGTGGCGGGGCGCTCGGGCTCGGCGCCGACCGTGAGCCACATCGCCGGGCGCAAGACGAACGAGGCCACGACCTTGGCCGCCACGTTCCAGGTGGGTTCCGGCGTGATCTGAAGGTCGAGTTCGATGTTGGGCGGCGATGTGAGCCGAATGCGCCGGGTGTCCGACCAGCTCAGGTCGCTCGAAGGCGGCGCCTGGAGATTCTCGTGGGCGGATCGCATTGGCCCAGGTCCAGCCCCGGGTTCGGCCCCGGCCTCCGCCTCGCCATCGCCCAGCACATGCACCGCATCCAGCGGCTCCACGTTGAGTTCGCCGTTTTCGAAACCCATGACCTGGAACAACCGCAGGTCCTCGCGGGCGGCCGCGCCCAGGAAGAAGGCCAGGGTTTCCTTCAGGATGCCCGCGCTGATGCTGACCGCCGCCGAGCGCGGCACGCTGGGCTGGACGGTGAGGAACTCCGCGTCGTTGAGGTTGGCGATGAAGTCGCCGGGTTGCGAGAGGCGGTTGAAGGCCCGCTCGACGAAGGCGCTGACCTGGTCGCGCTTGCGCGCCCATCGGCCCTCGGACCGCTCGCGGATGGCCTCGACGCTGATGATGTTGGCGCCGCCCGCTGCGATGGCGGGACCGACCCTGTCCAGCACGTCGCGAAGTGCAGCCGAGGTGAAGCGCTCCATGGCCGAGTCAGCTCCAGGAGCGCGCCGGATTCAATTGGGCGATCAGCGCTGACCCGTCCTGGGCCAGGTCGAGGATGGTCTGGAGTTCGGACCTCACTTGCGGCCCGCAAGGCTCCATCAACGCAAGATCCGCCGCGCCCATGATCTTGGTGAGCAGGTTGTTCAGGGCATGGCGCAACTCTATGGCGCTCATGCCCGGCTCCGGGGTCATGCCGCCACCTCCTGGGCCGAGGGTTTCAGGACCTGCGCGGCGAGGTCCACCAGCTTGCTCAGCCGAAACGGCTTGGCCAGGCTCGCGTCAGCGCCGACGTGCTGGGCCAGGTTGAGGAAGTCGGCGGGACCGACGCGGTAGCCGCCGGAGACTGCAATCACCTTGACGGTCCGGCTGGCGTTTTTCAGCGCGACGATGGTTTCGATGCCCTCGCGGTTCGGCATGACGATGTCGGTGATGACCAGGTCTGTCGGGGTGGCGAGGAAACGCGCAAGGCCCGCCTGTCCGTCGGGGGCCACCAGCACCCGATAGCGGGCCGAGGCGAAGGCCGCGGCCATCTGCCGCAGAAGCTCCAGGTCATCGTCGATAATAAGGACGTTGCGCATACTCCGCCTCAATCCGATCGCGCACGGCCTCCCGACGAGACGCTGACCACCCGGGGTGCAACCTATGCGCTAGGTTTCGAGCTGACGTTATGCGGGTTGAAATAATAAACTTATAATTGTGCGACGCCGAGAGCCGCCGTCGGCCGTTGGGGAAACAGGATGAGTTCAAATTCCGGCGGCCGGCCCGAAGATGCGATCGCCGCCCTGGATTTCGAAGCCTTCTTCGACGTGTCGCTCGACATGCTTTGCGTTCGCGATCGCGAAGGCCGCTTCGTGAAGGTGAACCGCGCCTGGACCACCTCGCTGGGCTATTCCGCCGCCGAGCTTGAAGGCGCCTACCTGCTGCCGCTGATTCACCCGGACGACCTGGCGGCGACGCTCGCCGAGATGAACCGCGTGCGCACCGAAGGCCAGGGCGTTCCGCGGTTCGTCAACCGCTATCGCCACCGCGACGGCGCCTACCGTCACCTCGAATGGCGGGCGCGGCAGGTCGGCGACCTTGTCTTCGCGGTGGCGCGCGACGTCTCCGACCGCATCGCCGGCGAACAGGATCGCGCCCGCCTCACCGCCGAACTGGAGGCCAAGAGCGCTCGGCTCGAGATCGTCCAGACCGTGGCGAAGATCGGCAGTTGGGAGATCGACTTCCGCAGCGACGAGCGGATCTGGTCGGCCGAAATGCACCGGATCTTTGAAACCGACCCGGAGGCGCCGCCTCCGCCGTACACCGCCATGCTGGACATCATCCATCCGGACGACCGCCAGCGCGCAACGGCGGCGTTTGTGCTTTCGCGCCAGGCTCCATCCGACCTCGTCCTGCAGTATCGCCTGATCCTGCGGGGCGGCCGCACCCGGTATGTCGAAGAGCGCTGGCAGTCCAGCGGCGGCGAGGCCGGGCGTCCCGTTCGCGCTCGCGGCACCTGCCAGGACATCACCGAGCTGCGCGAGGTGCAGGAGGCGAGCCGCCTGCAGCTCGAAAGCGCGCTGAGCGCGACCGAAGCTATCCTCGACAACTCCTACGATGTCATCTGCACCGTCGATGGCCGGGGCCGTTTTGTTCGGGTCAATCGGCGCGCAGAACAGCTCTGGGGGTACGCCGCCGCCGACCTGATCGGCGCGCCCTTCATCGACCTGGTTCATCCGCAGGACCGTCCCTCGACCGCGCAGATGGCCGCCGAGGTGGTCGCCGGCGCGCCCGCCGGCGGGCATATGAACCGCTACCTCTGCAAAGACGGCTCGGTGATCCCGATGATGTGGTCGGCGACCTGGTCCGACGCGCACCAGACCATTTTCGCCGTGGCCCGGGACATGCGCGAGCACCTGTCGGCGGAGGACCGCCTGCGCCAGTCCCAGAAGATGGCGGCGGTCGGGCGGCTCACCGGCGGCGTGGCCCATGACTTCAACAATCTGCTGACGGTGATCATCGGCAGCACGGAGGAGCTTACGGCGGCGCTCCCCGACGATCCCGGGCTGCAGGCCCTGAGCCGGCTGTCGCTCGAAGCGGCCGAACGGGGCGCCGAGCTCATCCGCCGATTGCTCGCCTATGCCCGCAGCCAGCCTCTCGCCTCCGAGCCGGTGGACTGCAACCGCATGCTCGAGTCCCTCGAGGAGCTGGTCAGGAGCACGTTCACGGAGGACATCAAGGTGGTCATCGAGCCGGCGCCCGAGGCGCTGTTCTGCCTCGCGGACGCGACCCAGCTGACCACGGCCCTGCTCAACCTCTGCATCAACGCGCGCGACGCGATGCCCGATGGCGGGCGGCTGACGATCCGTGTCGCGCGGGCGCAGCTCGGGCCGGCCGACCGATCGGACGGGGCCGAGGCGGCGTCGTCCTACGCCCTGTTCACGGTGGAGGACACCGGCCAGGGCATGTCGGCGGAAACCCGGGCGCAGGCGGCGGAGCCCTTCTTCACGACCAAGGCGGTGGGCGAGGGGTCCGGGCTCGGGCTGAGCATCGTCTACGGCTTCGTCAGCCAGTCCGGCGGCAGGCTGCAGATCGACTCCGAATTCGGCGCCGGCTCACAGATCCGCATCTGGCTTCCGGAGGCGCGGCCCGACCCGGAGGTGCGCCAGGTCGAGGTCGCAGGGATCGCGCCGCCGCCCGCGCCCGCCGAGGCGCGCATCCTGCTGGTCGAGGACGACCCGGTCATCCGCTCGCAGGCGGAGCGCCAGCTGCGCTCGATGGGCCACTCGGTCACGACCGCCGCGGATGGCGTCGAGGCGCTGGAGCTGCTGGCCCGATCGCCGGGCTTCGACCTGCTGCTGACCGACGTCGTGATGCCGAACGGACTGAGCGGGCACGAGCTCGCCGAACGCGCCAGGGCGATGGATCCCGCGATGCCGATCCTGCTGTCATCCGGGCACAGCGAGGAGGCCGCCCT
>Ga0070681_10002206_pt1 | contig 17748 bp, 13 predicted proteins | sample KBSC83BmetaG_FD_65650 | JGI IMG/M metagenome (GOLD analysis project Ga0070681, IMG submission 65650) | Corn rhizosphere microbial communities from Kellogg Biological Station, Michigan, USA - KBS C8-3B metaG | ecosystem: Host-associated > Plants > Roots > Rhizosphere | place: USA: Michigan... | reverse complement strand
TGAAGAGCGGCCTTTGCAGTTGAACTTTCGCAGCCAGCCGCCGCTGATCGCGTTCTTCAATCATCTCTTCGCGCGGTTGTTTCAGGTGCCACTCGACCTCCCGGCGAGTGAATACAAAAACCTGGACCATCTCGGTTACGTCAAGCATGAGAAGAGCGAACCGAAACGCGAGTTGCGCGATGAAGGTCCGCTCGTCGAACTGCTCGTCACTACGAAGCCCTCGCTCGAAGACGACCCGCGCGCCGAACAGGATTCGCGCGTGCTCGACGCGCAACAACTCGCGCGTCGCATCCTCGCGCTCACGCAAGGTCCAAACGCCGTCAAGTACGGCGATATCGCCTTGCTGTTTCGCGCGATGACGCAGGTGCAGATCTACGAATCGGTCTTCCGGCGCGCAAACATCCCGTATCAAACCGTGCTCGGGCGCGGCTTTTACGAACGCGAGGAGATTACCGACCTTATTCAACTGCTGCGTTTTCTCGATAACAAGACTGACGAGATCGCGCTCGCGGCAGTTCTGCGTTCGCCGCTCTGCGGTCTTTCAGACAATGCCTTGCTCGCGTTGCGATGCGCGCCGTTGCTGAGCGAAGTTGACACCGCGGATCCGATGCGCAGCTTCACGGCCACGCGCCGGCTTTACGTTGCATTGCGCCATCACACGGAGATCGCATTCATCAGCGACGACGAGCACGAGCTTCTCGATCGCGCCGCGAAGTTGATTGGTGAACTCGTCGATCGCCGCCATCATTATCCGATTCAGGATCTGCTTCGTTACGCGGTTCATGAATCGGAGTACATGACCGTTGTCGCCGCCAACTTCGATGGCGCGCAACGGCTCGCGAACGTCGAACGCCTGTTTACGCTCGCTGCGCGTTTCGAGAGCTCAGGAACACATCTGATTCGCGACTTCGTGCGCTACGTCGAGGAGTTTGAAGCTATAGGGAGTCGCGAGAGTGAAGGGCAAATCGATCAAGCATCAGATGCGGTTAGATTGATGACGATCCACCAGGCGAAGGGCCTCGAGTTTCCGGTCGTGATCATTCCCGACTTGCAACGACTCTCGCGCGTCGCGACTGACAACTGGTTTCTGCTCGATCGTCACAACGGCCTGACTCTGAAAGTGCCTGACGGCCGCGGCAACCTTGTCGCCGGCTGCACGTTCACTAATTTCGAGCAGCGGCATGCGTGGCGCGAACAGTTTGAAAGCATGCGTCTGCTTTACGTCGCAGCCTCGCGCGCTGAAGATCGTTTGATACTCTCCGGCGTAACTGAAGAAATTGCGAGCCTGGGCACGAAGAACGAGTCGTGGCTGAAATGGATTTGGCAGGCACTCGAGCTGGGAGATCGCAGTTCGAGCGGCGTGGTCCAACTCGACGACGATGTTGAGTTGCAACTGATGCTCAACCTTGCGGATGAACCCACCGAGCTTGAGGCTCCGGTTGAAGTATCGCAAACGAACCTGCACTCGGCTGACTCTTTGAACGAAGCGTTTCCGTTGATTCGTCCGTTCGGCCCGCTGAGCGGCATCGCGATTCATCGCTTCAGCGTCACGCAGTTGATCAATTATCAGCGTTGCCCGCGGCAGTATTACTTCGATCGCGTGTTGCAGTTGCCGTCCGCGGACCAGATGGCGATCTGGAACAACGCGGAGGCGCCCGAGCCGCCGGCGAATCTCACCGCGACTTTGAAGGGCTCGGTGATTCATCGTTTCTGCGAACGTTACACGCCGGATCAATCGGCGGAAGAGTGTTTGCGCGAGAGTTTCGAAGACGTTTTGCGTTTGCGCCAGGCGCAACTTTCGGATCGATTCATCGAAATCGACCACAAGGCTGCGATGAAAGCGTTGGCGCCGCTAGCGCAGAACTATCTCGCAAGTGACGTCTTCCGGCGCGTCGAAGCAGCACCGAAGATTCTCGAGCCCAACTCACCGCGTCCGGCAGGTCAGGATGGTCTCTGGAGTGAAGTTGGTTTTCGTTTGCGCCGGCCGTTGGGCGTGCTCTTCGGCATCATCGATAAACTTCTGATCACGCGTTCTGCGTCAGGCGATGTGGAGATCGAGATCATCGACTTCAAGACGAACCGCATCGCTTACGAAAAGTCAGACGTGCCGCACGAACCGCAACCGCCGCGCATCCGCACGCCGAAAGACGGGCAGTTCGCTTTTGATTTCGAAGCAGCGCCGCCGCCGAAGCCGATCAATCGACATCCATCTCTCGAAGACGCGCTGAAAATTGCTGCTGAAGATTATCAACTTCAGATGCAGTCGTATGCGCTCGCCGTGCGCGAGTTGTTGCCGTCGGTCGCGAGTGCGAAGATCCGTGTCACGCTTCACTTTCTCGATCCGAACGTCGAAGTTCATCTCGCTGATGAGTTGCTTGAACCGGCGCGTTGCGAACAGGCGGTTGACGAAGGTATGCAGCGTTCGATCTTTTCGGCGGACCCTCGGTTGTTCCCCGTGAAGACCGCGCCTCACTGCCGCATGTGCAACTTCCTGAGCGTGTGCGAAGCCGGGAAGCAGTGGGTCCGCGAGAACTGGTCCACAGATTCAGATTAGGCAAATTCTTGTCTGGTTCTATGTAATCTGTGTAATCTGTGGATTACTTATGCCAACAATCAAATCTTTCGACGGCGGCGAGTTCGATGGATATCTCTCCATGCCTGCGAGCGGTTATGGACCAGGCATCGTCGTGCTCCAGGAGATCTTCGGTGTCAATCAAAACATGCGCGGCGTTGCTGACTGGTATGCGGCGCACGGCTTTGTCGCGCTTTGTCCGGATCTCTTCTGGCGCATGGAACGTGGTGTTGCGTTAACCGAGAGAGACTGGGAAAAGGCGATCGATTTCTATAAACAGCTCGACGAGGCGAAGGCAGTTGAAGACGCGGCGGCCGCGCTCGAGTTCCTGCGAAAGCATGCGTCGTGCAGCGGTCGCGCCGGCGCGGTTGGCTTTTGTCTCGGCGGCAACCTGGCGTATCTGTTGTCAGTGCGATTCAAGCCTGACTGTGCAGTCGGATACTACGGCGTCGGAATTGAAAAGAGTCTGGATGAGGCGAAGAATCTTAGCGCTCCTTTGATGCTGCACATCGGCGGTCGCGACGAGCATTGTCCACCCGAAGCGCAGGCCCAGATTCATGCGGCGCTCGACGCGAATCCACTCGCTACGATTTACGACTACCCTGAAGCGGGCCACGCGTTTGGCCGTTCCACCGGCGCGCACTACGATGCCGCCGCCGCTGAGCTCGCAAACCTTCGCACTCTTGAATTCTTCGTCAGCAATCTCGCGGGCGCCGGTCTCGCTTCGGCGCAACAGACGCTCTCTTCACGTTGGGACGATCACGTGAAATACGAATTCGCAACGCGCAACACTGACGACACTCTCGAGACGATGGTTGCTGATTCGTACGTGAATCACGTGCCCGTGATGACTGGTGGCGTCGGACATGATGAGCTGCGCGAGTTTTACTCGAAGCGTTTTATTCCGCAGATGCCGCCCGACACGGCGATGACGCCGGTGTCACGCACGATTGGAATCGATCGTGTTGTCGATGAAATGGTGTTTGAGTTTACGCACACGATCAAGATGGACTGGATGCTGCCCGGAGTTGAACCGACGAACAAACACGTGAAGGTGGCGCTGGTCGTGATCGTGCATTTCCGCGAGGGGAAGTTGGCGCACGAGCATATCTACTGGGACCAGGCTTCGGTGCTCGCGCAACTCGGGTTGATCGATGCGTCGAAGCTGCCGGTCGCGGGTGTTGAGAGTGCGGAGAAAGTGCTCGACCCAACGTTGCCGTCAAATCAACTCATGAACATTTAGTGGCCACAAAAAGGCACAAAAGGCTCATAAAAGAAAGTGAGTGTTCGAGATTTCATTTTTTGTGATTTATGTGCCTTTTTGTGGCTTAATCTAAAATGAAGAGGCATGTAAATCGTTCGGTCGATCTGTCCTCTCGCCTGCGGCGCGATCTCGGCACGCTCGAATCGTACGCGGTGGTGATCGGTATACTGATCGGCGCCGGTATCTTTCAGGTTACGAGCCAGGCCTGGGCGCTGACTGGTCCAAGCGTTATTCTCGGTTACCTGATCCTCACGCCCGCGATTCTCGCCACTTCGATTCCGTACGCGGCGTACCTTTCAACCCCGCTCGGTCGAGAACCCGGCGGCGAGTACCTGCACATCTCGCGCACGGTGAACGGCTTTCGTCTCGCGTACGTCGGCGCGTGGCTCAAGATCATTTCTTACATCGGCGCGGGCGCGTATCTCGCTAACGCGATGGCTGGTTATCTGATCGCGTTGAGCGGCAATCGCATCAACGCGCAACGGTTTCAACTGCCCTTAGCTCTGACAGCATTACTCATCTTCTATCTCATTCACGTGATCGGCATTCGTTGGTTCGGACGGTTCCAGGTGTTGATGTCGGCGCTGAAGTGTCTTGCACTGCTGGTGTTGATTGTGCCTGGTCTATTCGTGTTGAAGAGCTCGAACTATGTGCCGTTCTTCACTCACGGCACGAGCGGTTTTGGCGCGAGTTTGCTGCCGTTGTTTTTTGCTTACGCCGGCTTCGAGTCGATCGCTCAAACTGCCGGCGAGGTGAAAGACAGCACGCGCCGTTTGCCGCGAATCCTGCTCAAGGGAATCACGATCACCGCGTTGTTCTATGTCTTCACATCAGTCGTGACGTTCGGCGTGCTGCCGGGCGGACGTTTGCAAACGAGCAGCGCGCCGATGGCCGAAGTGGCTTCGATCTATCTGCCTTCCGGCGCCGCAATCTTTGTAACGATTGGCGCGATTGCCGCGATCATGACGGCTCTCAACGGCACGATCTTCGTTCCATCACGACTCGCAATCATGTTTGTCGAAGACGGACTCGCACCGCGCTGGCTGGGTTTTATCAACAAAGCCACCGCGACCCCGATTCGCGGTCTCACACTGACGTTGATCGGTTGCGCGATTTTGCTTGTCAGCGGACAGCTTCCACTCGCGCTGAACGTTGCAGTCTTTGCCCTCGTCGTGCTTTATTTTATCCATAGCTTCGTATTTTTGTTCCTCCCGTGGCTGAATCCGGGCCTTGCGAGTGAAATCGAGATCAACCTGCCGCGGCGCGTGCAGCAGGTCGCGGCCATTGTCTCGGTGCTCTCGATGGGCTTGATGATTCTGATTCAGTTGCGCCAGGACACGGTGGTGCTAAGCACGCAAACGCTCAGTCAACGAATTGAAAACAAGTCGTTGACGAGCATTGAACTGCTAGTCATGTGGGGCATCGTCGGTGCGGTTCTTTTTCAGCTCGCACGAATGCGTCGCGGCAGTCGAGTGACGAAGGTTGACGTACATGGAGATTGAGAACAAACGGGTGTTGGTGACCGGATCGAGTCGAGGGCTCGGACGCGCGCTCGTTGCAGCTTTTATTGAGGCAGGCGCGAGAGAAGTGCTTGCGGGCGCTCGCAAGCCTGCCGATCTCGAGGCGCTGAAGTCAGATCGCGTGACGCCGGTGCAGTTGGACGTGACGAACGATGCGGACGTGAATGCAGTCGCAGGTCTCGGCGCGATCGACATACTCGTGAACAACGCGGGTGTTGCGTGGTTCGGCAATCCACTCACGATCGATTTTGAGAAGGTGCAGGAAGAGTTGGCCGTGAACTATCTCGGCGTGTTGCGTGTGACGCGTGCGGTTGCGCCGGGAATGATCGCCCGCGAAGACGGCATGATCGTCAACATCGCGACTGCGTTTGCGAAAATTAATCTGCCGCTCGTCGGCACCTATTCTGCGACGAAGGCGGCGTTGTTGTCGCTCGGCCAGGCGTTCAGAGCGTATCTGCTCGATCACAACGTGCGCGTGATCACGGTGATGCCGACGACGATCGACACGGACATGAGTCGAGGCGCGAACGTGCCGAAGCTGACGAAAGAGTTTGTCGCCGCGGAAATTCTGGACGCGATTCGTGAAGAGAGACACGACCCACCGATCGGTGACGAGGCGAAAGACGTGTTTGAGAAGCTCGCGAAAGACCCGGTTGCTTTCGAAAAAGTTTTACAAGATTACAGGATGAAGCAAGATTAACAAGATGATCCTGTAGATCCTGAAAATCTTGTTAATCCTGTCTATGATTGATCAACGTTACAGGCACGAGTTTCCGACCTTGGCCTCAGGCATTCATCTGCTCAGTCACAGCCTGGGGCCGGTGCCGCGTGCTGCGCGCGAATCGATGCTCGCTTACATCGACGCGTGGGAACATCACACCAGCGAAGATGCATGGGCTACGAGTTGGTGGGAACTATCGCGCCGCGTCGGCGATCGCATCGCGCGCATTCTCGGCGGCCAGGCGGGCTCGGTTCAGATCGAGCCAAACGCCTCGCTCGCGCTCGCGACAGTCGCGTCGTGCTTTGACTTTAAAAGCGCCGAGCGAAACAAAGTCGTTACGACTGCCCTCGACTTTCCCTCGATGGAATACTTCTGGGACGCGCAACGACAGATGGGCGCGCGAGTTGAAGTCGTTCCGTCAGCGGACGGAATTTCAGTCTCACTGGACCGGATCCTCGACGCGATCGACGATCAAACCTGCCTCGTCGCACTCGCACATACGTCTTATTGCAGTTCGTATCGCGTCGACGTGAGAGCGATCGTCGAACGCGCGCATGCGAAAGGCGCGCTCGTGCTGCTGGACGTTTACCAGTCGGCGGGTGTCGTCCAACTACACGCGGCTGACTGGAACGTTGATTTCCTGATCGGCGGCACGATCAAGTGGTTGTGCGGCGGTCCATCATGCGGTTATTTGTATGTGCGACCTGACTTGCAACGAGATTTGCGTCCACGATTGACCGGTTGGGTGGCGCACGATTCGCCTTTTGACTTCGCGCACGCGCCGATGCGTTACGCGCGCTCGGTGCGTCGCTTCGCGCAGGGAACGCCCAGTATTCCCGCGTTATATTCCGCGATTCCCGGACTCGGAATTATCGAGGCCGTCGGTATTCCGAACATTGCAGCGGAATCAGAACGCCGGACACAGTTGCTGATCGACGTCGCGTCGGAGCGAGGTTGGACCATCAACACGCCGCGCGAAAAGCAGCAGCGTGGCGGTTCTGTGATGATCGGAGTTGACGACGCGAAAGCCATGGTCGAACGTTTAGCGGAAAGAAAAGTGTTCGTTGACTGGCGTCCGGGCGCGGGGCTGCGCGTGTCTCCGCATTTCTTCAACACGAATGATGAGGTCGAAGAAGCTCTCAGCATTCTCGCGGAGCTGATGGAGTAAATGGGCAACAGTCTTGCAGTCAACGAGGCAGCCCCGGACTTCACGTTGAAGGACGGAAACGGCGTGGACTGGCGCTTGTCGGACCATCGCGGCAGGGTAGTGGTCCTGCTTTTTTATCCGGGCGATGAAACGCCTGTATGTACGCGGCAGATGTGTTCGGTGCGCGATCGTTGGGAAGACTATCGAGCGACTGGCGCGGAAGTGGTTGGGATCTCGTCTGACTCGATCGAGTCGCACAAAAAGTTTGCCGAGCATCACGAGCTGCCGTTGCGCCTGCTGTCAGATTCAGATCGCTCAGTGGCTAAACTTTACGGCGCCATCTCTTTGCTTCCGGGACGCGTCGCGCGTTCGGTTTTTGTGATCGACGCTAACGGCATCTTGCGCTACAGCGACGTGCGCCCGATCGGCTTATTCAAGCCGAAAGACGATGCTACTATTGCAGCGATTAAGGCAGCGCAACAAGGAGATTCAAATGCCTGACACAATCAAGTGCACACACTGCGGTCAGAAGCGCCCCGGCCTCGCATTCGCGCCATTCCCGAACGAGCTCGGCCAACGCATCGCGGCGGAGATCTGCCAGCCGTGCTGGAGCGAGTGGCTGCAAAAACAAACACAGATCATCAACCACTACGGCCTCGACCTCACCAACCCCGACGCGCAAAACTTCCTCTTCGACAACATCAAAGGGTATCTGTTCGGTGACGTACCGAAAGTCGCCGAAATCGATACAACAAAAGAAGGAACTGTTAAGTGGTAGTCTTTCTTTAACCGCCTCCGCTACGGCCCACTATTTGCTCTTGTTTGCAGCAAACGTATGTTTTTCGAACTTGGTCTGTCTACTGCAAGGAGGATTTCGCAAACATGAGACGCAGAATCGAGGGGTTCTTAGTTTTAGCTGCACTGCTGGTGCTCATCGCGGGTTGTAATAACACGGCGAACACGAACAACCGGACCGCCAACACAAACGCGAACGCTAACGCGAATACGAACACAGTCGCCACATCAACGCCCGTAACCACGACAAACGACAACAGGCGTGCCCCAACTCGCGAAGAGTATGAACGCGATAAAGAGAGATACGCTCGCGAGGCCAAGGGACAAGGACGCACAATCGGAACCGGCGTCAACGATGGATGGTTGTGGGTCAAGACGCGCTTTGATCTCGCCGCCGCAGACGACCTGCGCGATTCGACGATCAACGTCGACGTCGATAAAGCTGTCGTAACGTTGACTGGCACGGTCGCGAGTGCAGCGCAGAGGTCGCGCGCCGAAACGGTCGCGAAGTCAGTTGATGGTGTAACGAGTGTGAGGAACATGTTGAAGGTTCAAGCCAACACAAATACCAACACGAACAGCAACACCAACGCTAACAGAAACGCAAACGCCAACAGACCACACGGCAACGCCAACCACTAAACATTTTGATCCACAGATTACACAGCTAACTCAAAAGAAAATCTGCGTAATCTGTGGATTACTTTCTTTAGAAGCCGACTTGCGCTAATCTTTCCCGCATCTTTCCTTTGCTTTCGCTAAAAATCGAATGATGGGATTTGGTACCTATGCCAAAAGTCCGCTCGCGCCTTCTTGTCGCGCTTGTTTCGTTAGCGCTGCTGTTTGTTAACTTAAACGCAAACGCCCAACGCAATACCATCGACACCTACGCCATCACCAACGCTCGCATCGTAACCGTATCCGGACCGGTGATTGAACACGGCACCGTGGTGGTCCGCAACGGATTGATTACCGCCGCCGGCGAAAACGTCAGTGCGCCTCCTGATGCTCGCGTCATTGACGGCAGTGGCCTGACTGTTTATCCAGGGCTCATCGATTCGTACACCAATCTCGCGTTGCCGGAAGCTTCGCCTTCACCATCTCCGGGAGCGGGTCGTGGCGGCGGTGGTGACTTCTTTGCGCAGACACAACCTCGTCCAACGCCTGGTCCAAACTCGACTCGGCCGCCGGGCCTGCAACCCGAAGTGATGGTTGAAGACGTCATCCGTCCAGGCGGCGCTGAGATCGTGGCTGCGCGAAACATCGGCATCACGACTGCGCTCACGTTACCGCGCACAGGCATCTGGATGGGCCAGTCCGCTTTGATCAATCTTTCAGGTGAGACACCTCAGCAGATGATCATCGTGTCGCCTTTGGCGATGCACGTGGGTTTCACACCGCTGCGCAACGGCGGGTATCCCGGGTCGCTGCTGGGCGTGTTTTCGTCGCTGCGACAGATGATGCTCGATGCGCAACGTTACCGTGAGGCGATGCAGATCTACGAGCGCGCTCCACGCGGCACGCGTCGCCCTGAAACTGATCGCTCGCTGGGGGCGCTTGTGCCGGTGATTGAAGGACGCATGCCGGTCGTGATGCTGGCCAACACCGAACGTGAAATCACTCGCGCGTTGGATCTCGGTGAAGAATTCAAACTCAAACTGATCATCGCCGGCGGCCGCGAAGCGGATCGACTCAGCGAGCGTTTAGTAAAACAGCACGTGCCGGTGCTGCTGTCGCTCGACCTGCCGAAACGTACGACTGCTGCGCTTCCCGAAGCCGATCCGGAGCCGTTGCGTGTGCTGCGCGAAAGAGTCGAAGCACAACAGACCGCGGGAAAACTCGCGAAAGCAGGAGTTCGCTTTGCGTTCGAGTCAGGGTCGCTGACGAACATGTCAGAGCTGATGGCGAACGCCGGCAAGACGATTGAGAACGGTCTGTCAGCGACTGATGCTGTACGTGCGTTCACGATCTGGCCAGCGGAAATTCTCGGCGTGCAGAATCAGCTCGGGTCGATTGAGGTTGGAAAGATTGCGAACCTGACGATCGTGCGCGGAGAACTCTTCGATCGTAACAGCCGCGTCACGTACGTCTTCATCGATGGACGCCCTGTTGACCTGCGACCGCCACGTAACGAGGCGAGTACCGCGAGTCCATCGAATTAAATCTTTGCGTCTTTGCGCCTTTGCGGGAGACATTCTTTCACACGGAGTAATCAATGAAACGATTCATCGCAAAACTCCTTCTACTCGTCATCATCACCGCGCTGCCGCTAAAAGCTACGCGCGCACAGAAGCAACCCGAAACGCTGATCCGCAACGCCACCGTGCTCACCGTCACGCACGGCACGTTGCAAAACACCGATGTGCTTCTACGCAATGGCAAGATCGCGGCCGTCGGTAAAAACCTTAACGCTTCGCCCAACGCGCGCATCATCGACGGCACGGGCAAGTACGTCATGCCCGGCATCATCGACTGCCATTCACACTCGATGCTCGACACTATCAACGAAGGCACTCTCGCGGTGACTTCGATGGTGCACACCGCGGACGTGTTGAATACGACTGATGTCGATCTTTATCGCGAGCTTGCCGGCGGCGTTACGACTCTGAACCTGCTGCACGGTTCAGCGAATCCCATTGGCGGCTTGAACACCGTAGTCAAGATCAAGTACGGCCGCCCGGCGAGCGAGTTTCTGTTTCCGGGAGCGATGCCGGGAATCAAGTTTGCGCTCGGCGAAAACGTGAAGCGCTCGAGCACGCCGAACCAGCCGGGCGTCACGCGCCGTTATCCAAACACGCGCATGGGCGTCGAAGAAGTCATTCGCGACGCCTTCACGCGCGCACGCGATTACAAACGAGCGTGGGATGAATATCGCGCGGCCTCGAAGAACGACAAGAACCTGATTCCGCCGCGCAGAGATCTCCAACTCGAACCGCTCGTCGAAGTGCTCGAAGGCAAGCGTTACGTTCACGCGCACTGCTACGTCACGAGCGAGATCCTGATGCTGATCAATCTTGCCGACGAGTTTGGTTTCAAAGTCCGGACGTTTCAGCACGTTCTCGAAGGTTACAAAGTCGCGAAAGAGATCGCGGCTCACGGCGCCGGCGCGTCGATCTTCGCGGACTCATGGGCGTACAAAATCGAAGCTTACGATGCCATTCCCTACAACGCCGCGATCCTGACGCGCGCGGGCGTGGTTGTCTCAATGAACTCCGACTCCGACGAGCGCGCGCGCCGCTTGAACATCGAAGCGGCGAAGGCGATGCACTGGGGCGACCTGACGGAAGAGCAGGCGCTGAAGCTCATTACGATCAATCCCGCGATACAGCTCGGCATTCAGGATCGTGTCGGTTCGATCGAAGTCGGTAAGGATGCTGACATCGCGATCTGGAGTGGACATCCGTTCAGCGTCTACTCGCGCGTTGATACGACGTTTATCGACGGTGAGATTTATTTCGATCGCGCGCAGGATCTTGCTCGACGCCCGGAGCTCGCGAAGGAACGCGCCGCGCTCGAGCAAGCCGAACCGAATCGACCGCGCCCGCAAGGCCAGTCGCCGCAGACACCGCGACGCCGTCCCAGCGGCCACGCGGACGACGAAATTGAAGTGGAGAGACCATGAAGACGATAATTCTATTAATACTTTGTGCCGGCATGGCCTTGGGCCAGCAGATTGGAAATCCAACCGCGCAACAGGGAGTGATGCCGGCGCGTGGCACGTTCGCGATTCGCAACGCGCGCATCGTGACCGTGAGTGGACCGGACATCGAGAACGGCACGGTCGTGATTCGCGATGGGAAGATTGAAGCTGTCGGCGCGAATGTGGCCATACCGTCCGGAGCGCAAATGATCGACGCCCGCGGATTGTCTGTTTACCCCGGCATGATCGACGCGGGCACAAACATGGGACTCGTCGAGGTTCCGCAAGGCGCGAATGGCACTGTCGATACTTCCGAAGTCGGTGAGCTGAACCCCAACGCCAAAGCGATCGTCGCCGTTAATCCATACACCGCTCATATCGCCGTGACGCGTGTCGAAGGCATCACCAACACTCTCACCGCGCCGACCGGCGGCTTGATCTCAGGCCAGGCTGCACTGATCAACCTGCTCGGCACGTCGCCGAAGGAGATGGCAGTCGTGCCGCAACTTGCTCTCGTGATCAACTACCCGCCCGTGACCGGCGGTCGAGGCGGTGGGTTCGGCGGTCAACTACAACAGCCTGCCAACCTTGCTGAAACTCTGGCGGCAAACGAGCGTCAACTCGAGCAGATTCGCAAGATGTTGCGCGATGCCGAGGCATACGGCCGCGCGCAGGATGCTTATGCGAAGGACAAGTCGTTGCCGCGTCCGGAGCACAGTGTCGTGCTCGAACCGCTCGTGCCGTACGTTCGTGGCGAACTGCCTGTTATCTTCCGTGCGGAGCGAGAAGCGGAGATTCGTGGCGCACTCCGTTTTGCGGAAGAGATGAAGTTGAAGCCGATTATTCTCGGCGGCAACGATGCGTGGAAAGTCGCGAGTTTGCTGAAAGAGAAGAACGTTCCGGTGATTCTGACGGGCATACTTTCGCTCCCTCTTCGCGAAGATGATGCTTACGACACGTTGTACGAAAACGCCGCGAAACTTCAGGAGGCCGGCGTGCGTTTCTGCATATCCACCGGTGATCCGGGACCCGAGGCGCGAAACCTTGCGCAGTACGCCGGCATGGCCGCGGCTTTTGGACTCTCGAAGGCCGATGCGCTGAAGGCGGTCACCCTCTATCCGGCTCAAATCATGAATGTGGCCGACCGTCTGGGGTCGATCGAAGTCGGGAAGATGGCCAATCTGGTCGTGACCGACGGTGATCTTCTCGAGATTCGTTCCCACATACGATATTTGTTTATAGATGGGCGTCCGGTGGTGTTAACGAGTAGACACACAGAATTGAACGACGCGTTCAAAAATCGGAAGTAAAGTTCCGTAGAAGGAGGAATCCCCGTTTGTTTAGAAGCATCGCAATCGTATTCGCCAGTATCCTTGTTCTCTCCATCACATCCAATTCACAAACCAAGCTCCTGCGGTTCCCGGACATCCGGGGCGATCGCGTCGTGTTCACCTACGGCGGCGACTTATGGACTGCGCCTGCCGCTGGTGGCACTGCGGTTCATTTGACTTCGCATCCCGGCGTGGAGCTGTTTGGGAAGTTCTCGCCAGATGGAAAGTGGATCGCTTTCACCGGCCAGTACGACGGCGACGAGCAAGTCTATGTCGTTCCAAGTTCAGGCGGTGACCCGCGCCAACTGACTTTCTATCCGGCGAAGGGACCGTTGCCGCCGCGCTGGGGCTGGGACAACCAGGTGTTTGGATGGACGAGGGACAGTAAGCGAATCATTTTCCGTTCGCTACGCGATTCCTGGACGCTGCCGATTGCGCGCTTGTATTCAGTTTCGATCGACGGCGGCCCTGCGACCGCCTTCCCGATGCCGACGGCGGGTTCGGGTGATTTGTCTCCCAATAACGACGAGATCGTTTACTCGCCACAATCACGTGATTTCAGGACCGAAAAACGATATAGCGGCGGAGAGGCTAACCAGCTTTACATCTTCAATCTCGGCAGCAACACAGCGAAGCGCATCACCGAAGGACCACGCGCGACGCGCGATGCTATGTGGATTGGCGATACGATCTTCTTCAACTCCGATCGCGACGGGCACTTCAATCTTTATGCGTACAACGTCGCGAGCAGCAAGACCACGCAGGTTACAAACAACAAAACCTGGGACCTGCGTTGGCCCAGTTCAGACAACGAAAACCAGATCGTTTACGAATTGGCCGGCGAGCTTCAGGTGCTCGACTCACGAACGCTCAAGAGTACGCCGATTTCGATCAACGTTCCTGACGAAGGCAACGCGCGCCGCCCGAGTCGTGTGTCGGCTGCGAACCAGATCGAATCGGTTGGCTTGAGTCCGAAAGGTGAGCGTGCAGTGTTCTCCGCGCGCGGCGATATCTTCAGTGTGCCTATTGAAAAAGGTCCGACGCGTAACCTGACGGATTCGTCGGGCGCGCACGACAAGTGGCCGAGTTGGTCACCTGATGGTTCGCAGGTCGCGTTTATCTCGGACAAGAGCGGTGAAGAGGAACTGTATCTCGTGCCTCAGGATGGTTCGAAACCCGCTGAGCAGATCACACAGGGTGGCGCAGCGATGCGTTACGCGCCGGAGTGGGCGCCTGATGGCAAGCGCATCGCGTTCAGCGATAAAGACGGCAAGGTCTACGTGCTCACTCTAGCTGATCGGAAGTTGGTGCAAGTGGCGGATTCGCCGCGTGGTCAGGTTCGTGATTACACGTGGTCGCCGAGTGGAAACTTCCTCGCGTTCTCGATGTCGAATCAGAATCAGTTTCAGTCGGTGTTTGTTTGGAGTGCGAGCGACGGTCAAGTGCGACGCGTAACCGAGGAAGCCTTCAACTCCTACAATCCGGCGTGGGATCGGCAAGGCAACTATCTCTACTTCCTGAGCGATCGTGAGTTTGCGCCGCAGATTTCAAACGTCGAATTCAACTTCGCGACCAATCGCCAGACATACATCTACGCGATGACGTTGCGCAAAGACGTCAAGCATCCGTTTCCGCCGGAAAGCGATGAGGTAACGATTGGGAAGCCTGATGAAAAACCTGCGGAAGCGGTGCCCACGCCGGAGCCGTCACCGACGCCTCTGCCGCCGTTAACGATCGATTTCGACGGCATCGTGAATCGTGTCGCGCGCGTTCCTCTCGGCGCCGATAACTACGGCAACTTGTCCGCGAAGACCGGACACCTGCTTTATGCCGTTGGTGGTGCGGCTTACTACGGCCGTGCGAGCGATCGAAACACGTCGTTGCGAATCTATTCGTTGAAAGTTCGCAAGGAGACGACGCTCGTCGATGACATTCGCGGCTACGCTCTTTCGGAAGACGGTTCGAAAGTCCTTGTGGCCCAGGCAACGGGATTCAGTCTTTATGACGCCACGCCGCAGGGCGACAAATCGCGCAAGGCAGTTGCCACTTCGGGACTGTATGTCGACCGAGTGCCGGCTGAAGAATGGAATCAGATCTTCAACGAGGTCTGGCGTCGTTATCGCGACTGGTTTTACGTGTCGAACATGCATGGATTCGATTGGGTGGCGCTGCGTGAACAGTACAGGCCGTTGCTCAAGTATGTGGCCCATCGTTCGGATCTCAACTACGTGATCAGTGAAATGATCGCGGAGCTGACCGTGCAGCACGCTTACATCGATGGCGGTGATTTTCAGATTCCGCCGCGGCCCCGTTACGGTTTACCGGGCGCGCGTTTTGAGTTTGACCAGCAGGCCGGCCGGTATCGCATCTCGAAGATCTTCGACGGTGAAAACGAAGAGGATATTTATCGCTCGCCGTTGACGGAAGTGGGTGTGAACGCGAACGTCGGCGACTACGTGCTCGCAGTCGACGGCGTGGAATTGAAAGGAACCGACGACATCTATCGTCTGTTGCGGAACAAGGCCGACAACCCGGTCCAACTTACGCTCAACAACGTTCCTTCGTTTCAGGGTGCCCGGACGGTTTCGTATCGTCCGATCACGGATGAGCAGAACCTGATCTACCTCGATTGGGTGGACCACAATCGCGAGCGTGTGAGTAAAGCGACGAACGGGCGTGTTGGTTATCTGCACGTTCCCGACATGGGCGCAAATGGAATTCGGGAGTTTATCAAGTGGTACTACCCGCAACTCCGCAAGGAAGCGCTGATCATCGACGTGCGTGCGAATGGCGGCGGCAACGTCTCGCGCATGCTGATTGAACGCCTGCGACGAAAAGTGCTCGCGCTCAACTACTCGCGCACGAACGACGATGCCAGCACTTATCCGGACGGTGCGTTCATTGGTCCAATGGTGGCGCTGCTTGACGAGAATTCAGCGTCTGACGGCGACATCTTCTCGGCGATGTTCCGTGAAGCCGGACTGGGACCATTGATTGGCAAACGTTCGTGGGGCGGTGTTGTCGGGATCACGAATCGCGGGCAACTGATCGACGGCGGGACGGTTAACGTGCCGGAGTCAGGATTCGCGAGCAAGACGGGCCAGTGGATCATCGAAGGCTACGGCGTCGACCCGGATATCGAAGTCGACAACGATCCGCAGTCGGTGATTGCAGGCAAGGATCCGCAGCTCGAACGCGCGATCGTGGAAGCCATGGCGAAGCTGAAGGAGCCGGTGAAGTTGCCGCCGAAGCCCGCGCCGCCGGTGAAGACGATCAACAGCCGTCAAACTTCAAAGACGACCGAGCAAGAGAATAACTGATCATTCTCGTCCACAGATTACACAGGTTTTCTCTGTCTAATCTGTGGACAAAGCTACTCTTCTATAAGTCCCGTAAACATATCCGCGACGGAAATCTCGAAGCCTTCGAGCACGCGCGACTGCGCCTGCTGGCCGCGTGAGTATTTCAAAGTGTGCCAGACGAGCTTATCGCCAATCTTGCCGGCGTGACGCACTTCAATAGTTGCAGAAAATGGGTTGACGAGCCATAACTCACGAACGCCGAGCGCGAGATACGTATCGGCTTTCGTGGTGTGATCGTAAACAATCGTGCGTCGCGAAGAAAATTCGAAGACGATGTCTGCTGAGGTGAACGCTGTTCCCATCTTTTCTCGCGACTCCCTCGAGATGTACATCAAGTCGGGCTCAAGGTAAGTCGAACCTTCGGCCCGAACGTAAATGGGTGTATCTGGAAAGTACACATCGCCTTCGATTTTGTTACCGTCAACGAATCTTACCAATAACCTGTTCATTCGTGAGGCGACATCATGGTGAGGCGGATTTGGCGGCGAAACCATAAAAAGAAATCCTCCAATGAGGTTATAGCGCGCATGGTCCTCTCTTTCGGGCAGCGCCCAAAATTCTTCGAGAGTGTAGCGTCGCAGGAGTGGTGAGAAATTGACCTCGATCGATGTTTCAGTCTTTAACTCTTGCATCGTGGCCTCCAATTGCAGTCATGTTAGCACGAAGGTTCTATTCACTAACACGCAACTTGTCCGCGGGCAGCATCGCCGGCGAGCCTTTGTGTTGCCAGCAGCGTACTGGTCCATGAACGCGTCGCGAGCAGGGCGTGCCTTTCTTAGTTCGCGCTCCGCAAATGTAAACGTCGTCCGCAGCGGCTGACGCCTGCGTATTCGATGAGCCCTGCGCGGCAGTTGTATTAACGAGCCGCTCGATCACGAGCGGACGCGGTTCGTGCCTGGTTCCGCGTCCAAGCAAAACTCCGAAGACCAGCAAAGCCATCGCCGCCAGTCCTCGCCGGAGTAAGTGTGAGCCGGTAAACCGCGCAGCACACTTGTCGCAGAATCGTCTGCTGGTCCAAAAACGCCAGCGCAGCCGGACAATCTTTTCCCCGCATTCAGAGCAAAAATTTGGACGATATTTCGTGAGGAGCGACAAGTTCTGAGATCCTTTCCTGACTGCTGCCCGCATTATAGGTCATCCGCCGCAAAAGCAACCGATTCCCGCTCGTTTGCGTCCGAAATCAGCGCGTTTGAAAAAGTCAGGACGGGCGGGCATACTTTGCTGACCGATTTCCCTATGCGTTACCGAAAATTTTCTCAATCCCTTCTGTTTATTGCATTTTTAACGATACTCGCCGTTGCCCCCACCGCGGCGCAGGATGTCGACGAAGTCGTCCGCACGGAAACGTCGCTGGTGCAGTTGAACATCGGTGTCGTTGATAAACAGGGCCGGGCGG
>Ga0070681_10002204_pt1 | contig 17751 bp, 15 predicted proteins | sample KBSC83BmetaG_FD_65650 | JGI IMG/M metagenome (GOLD analysis project Ga0070681, IMG submission 65650) | Corn rhizosphere microbial communities from Kellogg Biological Station, Michigan, USA - KBS C8-3B metaG | ecosystem: Host-associated > Plants > Roots > Rhizosphere | place: USA: Michigan... | reverse complement strand
TTCAATTTGCTGCGCGACATCGATCCTGTCGCAGGGTTCATTCGCGTGCCGAACGTGATGGAGGTTCATCCATCGGTGCCGGCGAAGACTGTTGCCGAGTTCATCGCCTATGTGAAGGCTAATCCTGACAAGGTGAACGTCGCCTCGTCCGGCAACGGGACGTCGATCCATCTTTCCGGCGAGCTTTTCAAGATGATGACCGGCACGAAGATGACCCACGTGCCCTACAAAGGCTCCGCACCGATGCTCACCGATTTGCTCGGGGGCCAGGTACAGGTCACATTCGACAATTTGCCGTCGTCGATCGGGCACATCAAGGCGGGCAAGCTCCGCGCGCTCGCGGTGACAACCGCGAAACGCTCGGAGGAGTTACCCGATGTTCCAACCGTCGGCGAGACTGTTTCCGGATATGAAGCCAGCGCATTTTTTGGCTTCGGGGTGCCGCATGGAACGCCAAAGGAAATCGTTGATCTTCTCAACAAGGAGATCAACCTTGCACTGAAGGACCCGACCATGCTCGGCAAACTTAAGGACCTCGGCGGCACGCCGATACCGGGCTCAGCCGCCGATTTCGGCAAGCTGGTCGCGGACGAAACAGCCAAATGGGAAAAGGTTGTCCACGCAGCCAATCTTTCGATCGACTGACGCGCGCAGGGCGTACGGCATCGCTTGAATGACCACACGTAAACGTCCCGAAGATCTGCGCAGCCATCGCTGGCTGGGCGTCAGCGATCTGCGCGCCTTCGGGCATCGCTCGCGGCTTCGTCAGGGCGGTTTTGATTCCGCCGACTGGTCCGGCAAACCCGTCATCGGCATCATCAATACCTGGAGCGACATCAATTTTTGCCACACGCATCTGCGCGAGCGCGCGGAAGACGTGAAACGTGGCGTGCTGCAGGCCGGAGGCTTTCCGATCGAATTGCCGGCGATGTCGCTGTCCGAGCCGTTCGTGAAGCCGTCCACGATGCTCTATCGCAATCTGCTGGCGATGGAGGCAGAAGAGCTGTTGCGTAGCCATCCGATCGATGGCGCCGTCCTGATGGGCGGCTGCGACAAGACCACGCCCGCCCTGATCATGGGTGCGATCAGCATGGGTCTCCCGGCAATCTACGTGCCGGCTGGCCCGCAATTGCGCGGAAACTGGCGCGGGCAGCAGCTCGGGTCGGGGTCCGATGCCTGGAAATATTGGGACGAGAAGCGCGCTGGCCGCATCAGCGAGGCCGACTGGGCCGAGCTCGAAGGCGGTATTTCACGCAGTTACGGCACCTGCATGGTCATGGGCACCGCCGCGACCATGATGGCAATTGCAGAGGCGCTTGGGATGACGCTGCCGGGGGCTTCTTCGATCCCGGCCGCGGACTCAGGTCACGCCCGCATGTGCGCCGCTGCCGGCCGACGCATCGTCGACATGGTCTGGGATGATTTGACGCCGCAAAGAATTCTCTCGTCGGCGGCTTTCGACAATGCCATTCGCGTCCATATGGCCATGGGCGGTTCGACCAACGCGATCATTCATGTGGTGGCGATGGCGCGCCGCGCCGGAATTAAGCTCGACATGAAGCGGTTCGACGAAATTTCGCGAGAGATCCCCGTGCTCGCCAATGTGAGACCGTCCGGCGAATTCCTGATGGAAGATTTCTTTTACGCCGGCGGCTTACGAGCTCTCATGGCAGAGCTCAAGGGCGCTCTCGACCTCTCTTGTCCCACCGTCACCGGCAAGAGTATCGGCGAGAACATTGCCGGCGCGGTTGTCTACAAAACCGACATCATTCGTCCCTTGGCTGATCCGGTATCGCGCGAAGGTGCGACGGCCGTACTCATCGGCAATCTGGCGCCGCGCGGGTGCGTGATGAAGCCATCTGCGGCGGACAAACGTCTGTTGCGTCACCGCGGCAAGGCAATTGCGTTCGAGGACTACAACCATATGGCTCGTGAAATCGAACGTGACGATCTCGACGTCACGCCAGACCATATTCTTGTGCTCAAGAATGGCGGCCCAAAAGGCGGGCCTGGCATGCCCGAATGGGGCATGCTGCCGATCCCCAAAAAGCTGGTGAAACAGGGCGTACGTGACATGCTTCGGATTTCCGACGCACGGATGAGCGGAACGAGTTACGGCGCCTGTATTCTGCATGTCGCGCCGGAGAGTTTTGTCGGCGGCCCGCTCGCTTTCGTGCAGACCGGCGACGAGATTGAGGTGGACGTGCCGGGACGCCGCATTCATCTGCACGTAACGGATGAGGAAATCGGCCGCCGCCGCGCCGCGTGGAAACAGCCCGCACCACGTTACCCGCGCGGCTATGGCGCGCTTTACTCGCAGCACATCGGCCAGGCCGACGAGGGCTGTGATTTCGATTTTCTCGCACCGCTTGGTGCAATTCCCGAACCGGAAATTCACTAGAAACAAAACCGCGCGCACTCAATTTAGAACGCCTCCGAACTGGAAGCGTTCTAATGTCGTGGCGATTGATGTTTACGGGGGAATTTTTTGGATTACTTTTGGTTGTACGTGGGTAACGGGGCCCCGATGTCGGTCCGTGAACCGGCGTACAAGGAAAGTGCAGTGCATAGTCTCCGCAGTGCTGGCGCGATGATTCTTGCGGCGCCGTTTTTCGTCGCAAGCACCTTTGTAGCTTGTGCCCAGGACACCAAGACCAACAACCCGACGGTCTATCGTGACGTCGAGACCAAATACATTTTCGGTTTCACGGAAGGATCGGGCATCGGCCTCGAAGGCGAAAAGGAATTTTCGTGGGAGAGCGTCGCACGGTTTGGAAAGGCCGACGGACGCTACTGGGCGAGCGAAACCAAGCTCGAATATGAATTCACGCCGAACCAATACGTGCAGTTCGAATTTGGCCCGTTGGTTTCAACGCACAACATCAAGAACGTGACCGATTTTGAAAATCGCAGTCAGGTCGCGTTCGGCGGCTTCTTCGGTGAGATTCGCTATCTTTTGCTTGACCGGGGTCCCTCATCGCCGCTCGCAATCACTTTGTCGGCAGAGCCCGAATGGCGGCGAGCGGACGAAACCACCGGCCAGCATGTCACAAATTTCGAGCTGGAATTCAAGGTCAACGCCGATCTCGAGTTGATTCAGAACCGTCTCTATCTCGGTTCTAATCTGCTCTACGAACCGGAAGCCACGCACGATCCGGATCATGTCGGTGCGGGTTGGGAAAAGGAATCGACCGGCGGCGTTTCCGGCGCCTTGTCCTATCGAATAATCCCTGCGGTGTTCGTGGGTGCCGAGGTCTGGTACCTGCGCCACTACGACGGGATCTGGTTCAATAAATTTACCGGAGACGCCGTGTTTGTTGGGCCCACGCTTTACGTTCAACTCAATCCCAAGGCCTTCATCACCGCAGCCTGGAATACCCAGATCAGTGGCCACGATGCCGACATTCCGGGCTCAACTCTCAATCTTTCCGAATTTTCGCGCCAGCGCGGCAAATTGAAATTGGCCGTCGAGTTCTAGCCCGAGGGATGCCCGTGATCAGAAACATCGTCAAAAATGTTGCCGCTGCTCTCGTCTTCACCGCAGCCTGTATTCCCGCAGGTGCACAGCAAGCCGCGAGTGTGAGCATTAGTGTGAAGAATCACCGCTTTCAACCGGCCGAAATTCACGCCCCGGCCAAGGTGCCGATCGAGCTGCGCGTAAAAAATCTCGATCCGACGCCCATGGAGTTCGAGAGCGTGAGTTTGCGTGTAGAGAAGGTCGTGACCGGAAATGGCGAGGGAATTATCCGGCTGCGCCCATTGGAGCCGGGGCGTTATAACTTTTTCGACGATTTCCATCAGGAAACCACCGGCGTCCTCGTGGTGCGCTAGGACGTCATGCCCCGGTCGGGGAACCGGCGCCGGCACTTCGGCGCGATAGCGTGCACAGGCGTTCGCCGAAGCTCCCCCATGAGCTCCGTTCCGTGCGCGCAGAGCATGCGTCACCTTCAAAATACCAGGGTGCAAGCGTGGCCGAAATAGTGGTAGGCCGGTTTCGCCAACCGGACGTCACGGCATGAACGACGATATTCCTTTCGACAAGAACCTCGAACTCGCGCCCGATGTCGTGGACGAGCCGATGCCTGGTGTGCGTCGGATCATGGCCAACAATCCGGGTCCGTTTACATTCAAAGGCACCGTCAGTTACATCATCGGCCGCGGCAAGGTTGCGATCCTTGACCCGGGTCCGGACGATCCCGCCCATATCGGCGCGTTGCTCGCTGCCGTGAGAAACGAGACGGTGACGCACATTTTCGTCACCCACACCCACCGCGATCATTCGCCGGCGGTGCCGGCCATCAGGGCGGCGACCGGCGCTACAGTCTATGCCGAAGGTCCGCACCGTGCCGCGCGACCGTTGCATATCGGCGAGCACAATCCGCTCGATGCCAGCGCCGATCGTGACTTTCGGCCCGATGTGGCGCTGAAGGATGGCGAGGTGATAGCCGGCGACGGCTGGTCGATCGAAGCAGTCACGACGCCGGGCCATACGGCCAATCATATGGCCTATGCGCTCAAGGAGAAAAATACGCTGTTCGCAGGCGATCACGTCATGGCCTGGGCGACGTCGATTGTCGCTCCGCCCGATGGCGCCATGAGCGATTACATGGACTCACTGGCGAAGCTCGCGCGGCGCAAGGAAACCACCTACTTCCCGGGCCACGGGCCCGCCATCGGTGACGCGCCGCGCTTCGTCAACTACTACATTTTACATCGTAAGGCGCGCGAAGCCTCGATTCTGCATCGCCTCTCGAAGGGGGCGACCGATATTCCGACGATCGTGCGCGCGATCTATATCGGCATCGATCCGCGCCTGACCGGCGCCGCCGGCCTGTCGGTGCTCGCGCATCTGGAGGATCTGGTTACTCGCGGTTTGGTCGAGACCGACGGCCAGCCGTCGGTCGAAGGCCTTTATCGCTTGGCCGGCTGACCCTTTTTCTCCGGCTGGCCTTTTTTTCCGGGCAAAGCTTTCTTCTCCGGCAAAGATCGCGGCTCGGGGACTGAACTCACCGTGTCATCGATGTCTTCGAGCAAACTGCGGATGCGCGAAGCATTGGCTCCGAGGTCATGATTGCCGAAACGCGACGCCGAGCGCATATCAACGCGGGTGCCTTGGCCGAGCGGGCTCACGCGGATGACGACGTCGTCACGGAAACCCATGATCGGTGTGCGTGCAACAGCCTCGATCACGCCATCGCGGCGCGCCAGCGTCGGGGAGCGCGCGTCGCCGATGTACCACTTGCGTTTGGTCACAAGCGCAAGCGCAGCGTCATAGGCGGCCTTGGTCGGCACGTCGAGCTCAAGCGGCACAATATCCGGATAGGCTGTGCGCTGAAGCGCCGCTACCGCCGGGCCGGGATAGTCGGTGCGTCCACGTGGCCGTAAGCGTGCCAGGACATCGAAGCGCGGAGGATTGGCCGTATCGGTGGTAATGTCGGATATTGGCGGCAGCCTCAAAGCACGCGTGCCGAGATAGGCCGGGTAGGCGAGCAGTGCCAGGCCCAGAAATAGCCCGAGTAGCGCGCGTCCGAGGCCGGAGAGCCCCTGCCGCCAGATCACGATGAACGCCGCGAACGCGAGCAGGATCGCAAGGCCGGCGAAAACAAGGGCCGCGCCGAAAGTGGCGAGGGCCGGTACGATCTCAAGCAGGCCGGATCGCACAATGATGATCGAAAGCGCCGCGACGGCAAAAGCGAACAGTCCCAGGCGGGACGACCAGGTTGCGATCTTCGACATCGGCTCATCGTGGAGGGGGCGCCGCGCCATGCCTAAGATCCTGCACAGATGTTCTTGAGCGCCGCCCATTCGCTCGCATTGAGAAAGGGCAAGGGAGATACCACCGTCGCGGCCTTGCTGATTGCGGCGACGCGCGCCTTTGTTTCAGGATGGTCCATAAGAATTTTCGCGCCGGGCTCGGTAGCCCCGCCGATCTTGTCGAGCATGCTGGCCAGTCCGCGGGCGTCGCCGCCGGCCTTGTTGATCAGATCGGTGCCATAGGCGTCGGCTGCCGTTTCCGCCTCGCGCGTATAGGATGATTGCAGGACAGATCTGGCGGCGAACACGACCGCGCCGCCACCGACGAAATCGCCGAGCAACATGCCGAACAGGAATGACAGTCCGCCGCCTTCCAGCACCGCCTTGGTGCCATCGCGATGGGCGACGTGGCCGATTTCATGCGCAATCACACCTGCAACCTCGTCGGCGTTATCGGCTTTGGCGATCAGCCCCCGGAATACATAAACCTGTCCGCCCGGCAGAGCCAAGGCATTGGCTTCGTCCCGCCGGACGACATTGGTGCGCAACGGCAGCGATAGCGCAGCGGCAGCTTCAAGGCGCCGCACCAGTTTGTCGAGGGCCGCACGGCCGGGAATTTCCACGGCAGCAATGCCACACTCGAACGCCGCGCCCGCATTCCGGGTATCGAGCATGCCGCGCACCTGCATATTGACGGCGTCGCCCAGCTTGAGTTCGAGAGCCACCGGCAGCAACGGCGTCACGCGTGCCGCGATGGCCGGCACGCCAAACCAGGCGACCAGCAAGAGCGATACAGTAGCGCCAACGCTCCAGGCGATGACGCGCATGCGTTCGCGCCGCCGTGTCCCGCCGGTGCGATCGACATAGGCAGCGCGCACATCGATTGCGGCTGCAAAGGCGGGATCCCGAATTTCCAGACGCTCAAGTGTGGCGCTGCCGCGGCGGCCGAGGCGAAGAATGCTGTCGGGGGCAGTGAGTTCTTCAATTTCATCGTAGGGCCATTGGGCCCAGGACCGGCCGTCGTGGCCGGAAATCTGCAGGCCGTCCGGAGCGAGCTCCACAACGACGTCGCGGCGAGTGCTCGTGACGCCATCGAAATAGATCCCGGCGCCGGAATTCATCGGTACGATCCTTCGTCTGCACGCAGCATCAATAGCCGCCCACATTCAGCGCGTCGGCAAGGCCCTCACCGAGCGCTGAACTTGGCCGGCCCCTGGCTTTGACTGTCTCGAGGGCAGAGAGACCGGACAATTGCAACGATTCCATGCCCAACTGCCAGAGGGATAGCAGGACTGTAGCGCGGTAAATGGTCGAGAAACCGAGGGCAGTCACAACGTAGCCAATCAGCAGAGCGAGGATAGTTGCAATCTGATCGGCGGTGTCCACTCTTCCGATGCTGACGGCGGTGCCCATCACTCCCAGCACAAACGCACCGATAGCACCCATTGCAATGCTGAACACCATCGCATAGCCGACGAACCGGGCATAGGCGCCATACACTTGTCGTGTACGCAACACGGAGCGCACTTCAATGCCACCAAAGCGCAAGCCGGAGGCCCACCAGCGCAATATCATCGCCTGGAATGCAGGGTAGAGCAGGGCGGCCAGGGCAATGGTCGCCCCGGCCATGAGCATCGCAAAGACGATAGCAGCGCCAAGCCCCGGATTGCCGCCCTCAATCTTGCTCATGACGTCATCGCCGCCCTGTGCAACCGCATCGGCAAGAGCCGTCCAGTCCACCCCGAAGAAGCCACGAACGGCAAGGACGAGTGGCGCGAGCAACAGCACCCACATTGGAAAACCACGGAGGAGCAGCGCGATACCGGACCCCTCGAAGCGGCCACCAAGGTCGCCGTAGAACGTATTCCGCATCTTGTAGCGTTCGAGACTGGCGAGCTGGAACGGATAGGCAAGGCCGAAACTGAGGACGGTTATGATCCACCATAGCATTGCGCGGAAAGCGAAGCCCCACGCCGAGCCTTCCTGATGGAAGCGCAGGCCACGATAGATTGTGCGGGTGAGTCGATAGCGGCGCGCGCGATAGATCGCATACTGGCCCAGTACACCGAGAGCGGCAAAGGCGATGATGCCTGACAGCTTCCCGAACAGGCCCATGTCGAGTGCCGCCAGAAAAAATCCGGTATAGATGGGAATGAGAAGGGCAATCGCCACCAGGAAACCGAGCAAGAGCTCCAACGCGGTGCCGGTGTATTCAAGTGCCTCACCCGCAATTTCCGTGTTCGACCAGAGGAAGCGGCGCACATCGGTGACCAGCCAAAATCGGTAAATGCCGAGTGTGAACATCAGCAGCGCGGCGCCTCGAATAAGCAGGCGCCAATAGAAACGGCGTTGCCCGAGGAATCGCGCGCCGCCGCCCGTCGCGATCCCGCCTGCGTCGAGGCTGGTCATGGCCAGCAGGGATAATGGCAGTTGGAGGCGCAGGCAACGTCGTTTATGGCGTGAGGGTGATCGCCGCCGCTGTCATTTCATGGGCGTGAATTGAAGAGCGGTGCCTGACGCCGGGCGCACTAGGCGACCAGCTGCGCAACGGTTGTTGAGGCCTCCAGGCGCGCCTGAATGATGTCGGCAGGCATGGGCTCACCAAAGAAATGACCCTGCCCTTCATGGCAGCCGTGCATTGTCACCTGCTTCAGCTGCTCTTCCGTCTCGATGCCTTCTGCGACCACGGTCTTGTCGAGGCTGGCGCCGAGACCCGCAACCGCGCCGATGATCGCCTGAGCGTCGCGTTCTTCGCCAAGGCCGGCAATGAACGACTGGTCGATCTTGATCTTCTGGAAAGGAAACTTGCGGAGATAGTTGAGCGACGAATAGCCCGTACCGAAGTCGTCGAGCGAGATGCTGACACCGAGATTCTTGAGCTGCTCCATGACGGTCAGCGTTCCATCGCTGTCCTCAAGCAGCAGGCGCTCGGTGACCTCCAACTCCAGCCGTTGCGCCGGAAGCCCCGACTTCGCCAATGCCGACACCACCTGCAAGGCGAGGCCGCGATCGCGGAATTGTACTGGCGAAAGATTGACGGCGACCTTGACGCTTTTCGGCCACTTCGCCGCTTCGTAACAGGCACGCTGCAACGCCCATTCGCCGAGGGGGATGATCAGGCCGGTCTCTTCGGCGATGGGAATGAAGATCGACGGCGGCACCATTCCGCGCCTCGGGTGCCGCCAGCGCAGCAATGCTTCGCAGGTTGTTACGCGGCCGCTGCGCAGGTCGACCAGCGGCTGAAAGTAAAGATCGAATTGCTCTGAAGTGAGAGCCTCGCGCAAATCCAGCTCCAGAGCGCGGCGTTCCTGCGCCGCCTCCTCCATTTCCAATGCGAAGAAGCGATGGTCGCCGCCGCCGCCATTCTTGGCCGCGTACAATGCCATATCGGCTTTCTTCAACAGCTGGTCCGCGTCGACACCGTCCATCGGCGCCATGGCGATGCCGATCGAGGCGCCGATGTCGATCCTGTGCCCATCGATGTCGAATGGATCCTTGAGCGTACGAGCGAGGCGCTCGGCAAGCCATTTGGCGTCCTGATAGCGTTCGGTCCCGATCTGGAGAACCACGAATTCATCGCCGCCGAACCGCGTGATCATGTCGCCGGGCCGGATGACAGTCTTGAGCCGCGAGGCAACTTCCTTGAGCAGCTTGTCACCGATCGGATGGCCGAGCGTGTCGTTGATCGTCTTGAATCGGTCGAGATCGATCAGATGGATCGCGACGTGGTTCTTGCGCTTATGCATCGCGGCGAGCATGCCGTTGATGCGCTCGCGGAACTGGTTCCGGTTGGCGAGGCCCGTAAGGTCGTCGTATTTGGCAAGATGCGTGATGCGCTCCTGCGCACGCTTGCTTTCGGTTACGTCCTCGAGAATGACGACCGAGCCGCCGCCCGACATCATCCGGCGTGATACGGCGATGGTGCGATCGCCATCGGGCGAGGTCTGGACCTGATCGAAACGGTTCTGCGCCAGTCCTTGTGCCAGATCGGCGAAGACCTTTTTGATGCTTTTGGTCCTGTGGTTACCGGCGCGGATGCTGTGCCGAAGCAGGTACGTAGCCGGCATCCCGACGCGAACGGGCATGTCCTTGAGGTGAAGCAATTCCAGGAACCGATCGTTCCAGACCTGGAGGCGATTTTGCTCGTCGAGCATGCACAGGCCGTGCGACATGTTGTTGAGCGCAATATCGAATCGGTTTGCCTGCTGCTCGAAGCGGGCAGCGAGTGCGGCTTCCTTGCGCGTCATCGTGAGAGCCTGAATGATGATGTCGCGGATACTCATCGTGATGTCGATCATCCCGTAGACGAACATCAACACCACCAGGCCCATCGCCGTGTGCACCCAGTCGGGATAGAACAGCAGGGCAACCGCCATCGGGAGCGTGCAAAGCGTGAGCTGCCCGACCGCTATGAAAGGCCGTCCGGCATTGCGGCCCGAAATCGCTGCCGCATACCCCGCAGTCGTCGTCGTGACAGCCATCTGCAGCGAGGCGTCCGCAGTGCGCGTGATGGCCATCCAGCACAGCAGGCCGAGCAGGGCAGAGAACCCCCACGCGCCGTATTCGTAAACGTGTTCCCAGATCCTTGTGGCCGCGAGTTTGTCGGCTTCCTTGTATCGCTTGTAGAACAGCGCCGAGATGACGCGCAGCATGCCGACGGCGAGGATCGCCACCGAATTCGCCATGATCCATTGGTCGCCGACGCGGAGCGCGACGGCCGCGCCAACGATGGAGCAGGCGACGGCGCCAAGGATCAGCGAGGCGATCGGCGCAAAAAGCGACTCGATCAGCGCAGCGCGTATCTCCTTCGGCAGCTCCGCATCCGCCTTGCGGGTCTGGAGCAACTTCCTGATTAACATGCGACCTACGCGGCTATCTCGAAGCTTGAGATCCTACCGGCGATTGTTCAATGCGATGCAAATTGCTTGGTGTATCGGCAACCAAGATGAACGGACCGGAATCAGTTGAGCGACAATTTCAGTAAAATTGAATCAATCTGCGTTCGCGGCGGACGGCGCTATCAGTCGGTTTCGCCTGAATTTTTTCCCGTGAAAGTGGCATGCACGCCCAATGGCCGCGAACGCGGGAAGTGCGATGCTTCTTCAAATCGTAGTTAACGGGCGCGCGAGCGGAATTGTTGCGTGAATCCAAGCAAAAAAGTTCGCACGTCAGCGACGTGACGGTTTCGCGCACCGATGTTGCGGTATTGTATTATTGTCTTTCCGTAACCTTCTGTTAGGGTAAAAAAATCGTTAATTGGTACGCGTAAATGTCAATGTATGCCGTTTCGGATGCGCATTCTCTGGTGCGGGCTGACTCGGTAGCACCCGTACCGGCAAAACTGCCGGTCGATCCGTGGCTGATCGATCTGAAAAAGAGCGCCGACGCGCGCAGATTGTTCGAACTGGAGCAGCTGGACGTTTCCTGGGATGACCCGACAGGGGCCCTCTGGACCTTCATGCGGCCACGTGGACGGCCCAGCTACAACCTCGACCTTCTTGAAGATTTCCACGCCTGGCAACGCGGCATCATTGCCGCCTTTGAGAACCGTCCAAACGATTTGAGATTTCTTCTGCTTGGCTCGCACACGCCCGGTGTGTTCAATCTTGGCGGCGATCTCGATCTGTTTGCGGCGAAGATACGCGACCGTGACCGGCAGGCACTTGTTGCCTACGGTGAATCATGTGTGCGAATCCTGCATCGGAACATGAATTGTCTCGGCCTTCCGATGGTCACAATCGGGTTGGCGCAGGGAGATGCACTGGGCGGCGGCTTCGAATCGCTGCTCTCGTTCAACGTGATCATCGCGGAACGTGATGCGAAATTCGGTTTTCCTGAGAATATCTTTGGCCTGTTTCCCGGCATGGGCGCCTACAGCCTGGTAGCGCGTCGCGTTGGGGCGGCCTTCGCCGAAGAGATGATGTTAGGCGGCCGTATCTACACCGCAGAAGAAATGAAGGATGTTGGGCTGGTCCACATCCTGGCCGAGCCCGGCCAGGGCATCGCTGAAGCGCGCGACTACATCCAGCGCAGCAAACGGCGTCACACGGGTAGCCGCTCGATTTATCAGATCGGGCGCGAGGTCAACCCGATCACACTCACGGAGCTTGATCGCATCGTTCAGGTTTGGGCGGATGCCTGCCTGCAGCTGCGCGATCGCGATCTCAAGGTAATGCATCGACTCGTGTCCGCGCAGGATCGCCTGCAGGGGACACGACAAGCGGCCGAGTAGCCGCCCCGGGCCGTTGATTCAAATACGCCATTGCGCTGCGTTCAGCCGATGATTTCGTCAAGCGAAACCCATTTGCGCTCGGCCAGGCTGCGATAGCAGGCCTGGGCCAACTGCACGTCGCGAAGTCCCGCCGCGAAGTCGTTTGTCAGCGGTGCATCGTCGGCGACGTGGCGCAGGAAATTCTCCCACCCCATACGGTAAGAATTGATGTAGCTCCCTCTGCCGGCAACTTCTTTCCAATCGGCGCGATAATCGATGCCGAGATCGCGATCTGGATTGAAATGTCTGACAAGTGGTGTTTCGGCTGCAGTCTGGATCCAGCAGCGGTGCAAGCCGGCGATCGCCGAGCCGTCGGTGCCATCGATCTGCAAGGTCAGCAGATCGTCGCGCCGGACCCGCGTTGCCCATGAGCAAATGACAGAACCGATGACGCCATTCGCCAGTTGGGCGAGCGTCAGCGACGTATCCTCGACATCGACGCGATAGGGCACACCGGTTTCGTTTCGGCGCTCCGGTATGGCCGTCGACGCAGCTGTGACAACGCGCTGGATCGGGCCAAGAATGCCTTCGAGCACGTAACGCCAGTGCGGGTACATGTCCAGGGTGAGGCCGCCGCCAGTGGCACGCCTATAGTTCCAGCTTGGCCGCTGGCTTGCCCGCTCAATGCCATCGAAGACCCACCAGCCAAATTCGAGTCGAAAGCCGGTCACTCGCCCAAAAAAGCCGTCCGCAGAAAGCGTGCGGAGCTTTTGCAAGCCGGGCAGATAAATCTTGTCCTCGACCACCCCGGTTTTCAGCCCGCGTGCCTTTGCCGCAGTCAGCAATGCAAGTCCTTCGGCGACTGTCGGCGCTGCCGGTTTCTCGCTGTAGATGTGTTTGCCGGCGGCAATCGCCTTGGTCAGCACCGCGACCCGCTGCTCGGTTGCTGCAGCGTCGAAGAAAATGGAATAAGCCGGCTTGGCCAGTGCCGCATCGACATCGGTCGTCCATTCCACGCCGTCATGGAGTCGCGCAATCTCCTCAAGCCGTGTCGCGTTGCGACCGGCCAGCAGCAGACGCGGCATGATGCGATTTGCCCCCGAAACCAGGCCGCCCTCTGCGCGGATCGGCGCCAATGCATTCGCCAGATGCTGCGTCGCGCCGATTCGCCCGGTTGCGCCATGAACGATGATGCCGATTTCCTTGACGGTCATGCGCGCTTTTCTATCATGCTCCGCCGCCGCCGACAGGAAAGGCGAGGCAGGACCGGTGAATTGTCATGCCCCGCCACATCGTTTGTCTGACCTTCGATTTCGACACCCAATCCGGTTTTATTGCCCGCGGCATGACGAGCCCGACCCCGCTCTCACGCGGTGAGTTCGGCGCGATGGCATCGCGCCGCATTCTTGACCTTCTTGCATCGCGCGGTATCAGGGCAACCTGGTTCATCCCCGGCTTCACGATAGAGACCTGGCCGCGGGAATGCAGCGCCGTGGTCGCGGGCGGGCATGAGGTTGCTCACCATAGCTGGGCACATATTCCGCCGGCAACACAGACGCGCGACGAGGAGGAGGCCGATCTCGTTCGCGCCAACGATGCCATCGCCAAATTAAGCGGACGGAAGGCGCGCGGCTATCGCTCACCGTCATGGGATCTGAGCGAACATACCATCGACCTGCTGCTGAGCCACGGCTTCCAATACGATTCGAGCCTGATGGGCGCCGACTATCTGCCTTATCGCGCGCGCCGCGGCGACATCGCAAAGCTTGGTGAGCCGTTTCATTTCGGTGAGCAGACTGCGATAATCGAGATGCCGATCAGCTGGTCGCTTGACGATTTTCCGCATTTCGAGTTCATGCGCACGGCCACAACCGTATTGCCCGGTCTGCAGCCGGCGCGCGCGGTCCTGCAAAACTGGCTCGATGAATTCCTCTACATGAAGAAGTCTGTGGACTGGGGTGTGCTCACCTACACCATGCACCCCTATGTGATCGGTCGCGGCTATCGAATGCTGGCGCTCGAAGACTTCATCGACCGACTAATCGAGGAAGGCGCTGTCTTCACGACGATGGAAGAGGCCGCGCGGGAAGCGGATGCACATTTTCCCGCCGCGAAAGTGCGCGCGCCGGGAACGGGCTAGACGCTACGCCTACCAATGCGTTGGTGCCGCAGTCAGAAACCGGCAAAATAAACTGCGTCCGTCCTCTCCGTTGCGGCCGGTTGCCACCCGGCACGCGCCGAGGAAAACGCGCCTGAAAGGCTGCGGTTCCTCGCCGATGAGGTGCGTCAGCTCAACTGCCGTCCGGGTACCAGTTCGCCGCGTTCGAAGCTCATTTGGGAAAATCGGTCGCGGTATTCGCCCGGTGTCATTCCCGTATGACGCTTGAACAAATTGCGGAAGAAACCGATATCCTCATATCCAATCTTTGAGCTGACCGTCTGGATCGATGAAGAGCCGTGCTCCAGCAATTCCTTGGCCGCAGATACTCTCAATGTCTGAATGTAGGCGCCGGGCACGCGACCGGTTGCCGCCTTGAAACGACGGATGAAGTTGCGTGGGCCCATTCCGACCTGTTGAGCGAGACTGTCGATTGAGATGTCGCTATCGAAATGCTGCTGCAAATATTCTTCAGTTTGCCTGATCTTGTCGTCCGAATGCGGGCGCGATAGCTGCACCACCGAATATCCCGACTGTCGACCTCGCGGCATGCTGAGCAACAGGGACTTGGCGACTTGCAGGGCCACTTCGTGGCCACAGAATTTCTCCACCAGATAAAGGCTTAGATCGATCGAGGCGTAGACACCGCCGCTACAGAACAGCCGGCCGTCTTCCGTCACGAATTGCTCGGTGCGCCAGCGCACCTTGGGATAGCGCTCGCGATAGATATCAGCGACACCCCAATGGGTGGTTGCCTGTCGGCCATCGAGAATTCCGCTTTCCGCAAGGAATGCAACACCTGTGCACGTGCCAGCGATGTAGGCGCCGCGTGCGTGCCATTTTCGCAGCCAGGGTACGAGTGGAGTGTTTTTTGCAATGTCGTCCAACACCTCCCAGCCAGGCGCAGAGACAATGATGATGTCGGTCTGCTTGATGTCATTTATTGCACAGTCCGGAATGAGGCCAAGAGAGCCTGCTGCACTTACTTTCCGGCCATCTATCGATGCAGTCCGCACCCTGAATCGCGGCCGGACAGCCTCACCATGGAGCCAATTCCAAACCACGCCTGCGGAGTGAAAGATCTCGATAGGGGCAATTGCGGTCGACGAATAGCCATCTTGCAGAAGGACTACGGTGACATCGAGCAAACCGTCATCGCTTTCTTTGGTTGATGCTTGCCGCGCGCGGGGTTTTGCCCGCTGTGCCGTCTTTCTAGCCATGACCGTTCGCTTTCATGTTGAGCTCGATCGGCTCCCACAAACCGACCAGTGCGCCGACCGAATCCAGGATGAGCGCTATGCGCGCGACGCCGGAAACAAGGAAGGGATGAACAACAACGGTGCCACCCAGCAAGGCGGCTTGCCGGACGGCGTCTTTCACGTCATTCACCCGGACATAGGGAGTCCAGTGCGACGACATTCCATGATCGAGGAGCGCCTCCCGTAACTGATAGATAGAGCCGACGTCCTGATCCGACAGGCGCAAGCGGGTAAAACTGCCCCCGTTTGCCTGTTGTTCGTGAGAGGTCCAGCCGAAGAGCTTTCGATAAAACGTCTTCGCCCTATCGGCATTGGTTGCTGCGAGGTCGAGCCAACAGAATTGTCCGCTATCGGTTTTGCCAAGGCGCACCATGGCTCACTCCTGCCTTAACGCCCCCTTACCCAGGGCGAGATGCCGCCGCGATCGCGCGCGGCGGCATCGCGATGTTCAGCTATTGGCGGTCAGCGGATCGATGACCGTACGCACCTCGGTCACCTTCGTTGCCGGGAAGCCGCTCAGCTTGGCGTGCTCCTTAACCGCTGCCTCATCCTGAGCGAGATAGATGCAGAAGGTTTTGTTATCGACGACGTATGAGTGCTCCCACTGCGCCTTGCCGGCGAGCTTCGCCAGCGCGCTATTGGAGGTCGCGGCCGCGTCCTTCAGCTGAGTGCGGTTCATGCCGCCGATGCCCGGCAGGTCGCGTTCGATGACGTAGCGTTTCATTGATCCAACTCCGTGTTCGTATTTACGGAGTCCAAGATTGGCCTCTTCCCGTGTATAAACCAGATGTCGTTTTTGACAATATAGGAGGGTGATAGTGACAACAGCACAAGAGGTCCAAAGACCCGGAATTTGTGATTAGATTTCAGCCCGTCCCTGCCAGATGGTCGTTCGTGGGGCCAATGTTCAGGCTTTTCCGCTTTCCCGGGCTGCTCTTCCTGCTGCTGCTTGTGTTGGTCGGCAGTGGAGCGAGCTATGCGCAAGGCCCGCGCGGGTCCGGCAGCCCATCAGAGGCCTGTCTGGTATTCAAACGCGGGTTGTCGCTGGGCGCGCCACTCGCTGGCATCAAGGCGAAATTGCAGGCTGGCAAAGCGCTTACAATTGTCGCGCTCGGGTCATCGTCGACGACCGGTTTCGGAACCGGGTCCGGCGGCGCGTTTCCCGAGGTGATGAAAGGGGAACTGCTGCGATTGCGGCCTTCGGCGCGGATCGAACTGATCAACAGCGGACGCATCATGGATAATATCCCTGGCAACGTTGGCCGCCTCGAGAGCGACGTGCTGAGTCACAAGCCCGACCTGGTCGTGTGGCAACTTGGCAGCAACGATGCGGTCTGGCGCGGCATTGCCGCCAACGTGAAAGAAATGATCACTGAAGCCGTGAAGCGTCTCAAGGCTGCTAACAGCGATATCGTGCTGGTGGACTTGCAGTATGCGCCTCTGGTGCTCGTCAACGACCGTCATGTTCAAATAGGAAAAATCATCGCCAAAGTTGCGCGCGAACAGAATATTGGGCTTTTTCCGCGATTCCTTCTGATGAAGCGCGCGATCGATGGAGGTGTCACGGGGCTGGTCTGGTGGGACGGCTTTCACAATTCCGCCGAAGGGCACAAATGCGTGGGTGTCGCACTCGCACAGATGATCGACGCGGCTGCGCGTTAGGCAGATTTAAGACCGGTCGTAGCAGGAATTCACTCCGCGGCCTGCGCGGTCGGTAATCGATAGTCCTTGAATTGCTGCCGCAGCACCAACTTCTGGATTTTGCCGGTCGCTGTGTGCGGGATCTCGTCGACAAACGCCACGTCGTCGGGCATCCACCATTTCGCAACCTTGCCCTGCATGTAGCCGAGGATATCGTCCTTGGTGGCGTGCTCGCCTTTCTTGAGTATCACGACAAGCAATGGCCGCTCGTCCCATTTCGGGTGCGGCACGCCGATCACGGCTGCTTCAGCCACCTTTGGGTGACCGACCGCGAGGTTTTCGAGATCGATGGACGAGATCCATTCGCCGCCCGATTTGATCACATCCTTGGCGCGGTCAGTGATCTGCATGTAGCCGTAGCGATCGATCGTTGCGACGTCGCCAGTGTCGAACCAGCCGTCCTTTTCGAAAACCTGATCGCTATCCACATTGTAGTAGCTGTTTGCGACCGCTGGGCCGCGCACTTTAAGCCGCCCGAACGTCTTGCCATCCCATGGCAGCGGGTTGCCGTTGTCGTCGGTGATTTTCATCTCGACGCCAAATGGTGGATGACCCTGTTTCATCTCAACGTCGAGCTTCGCCTCGCCGCTGAGGACCGCATATTCCGGCTTCATCGTGCAGAGCGAACCGAGTGGGCTCATTTCAGTCATGCCCCAGGCGTGAACGAC
>Ga0070681_10002203_pt1 | contig 17752 bp, 16 predicted proteins | sample KBSC83BmetaG_FD_65650 | JGI IMG/M metagenome (GOLD analysis project Ga0070681, IMG submission 65650) | Corn rhizosphere microbial communities from Kellogg Biological Station, Michigan, USA - KBS C8-3B metaG | ecosystem: Host-associated > Plants > Roots > Rhizosphere | place: USA: Michigan... | reverse complement strand
TCGACGGAGGCCATGCAGGCGTCGTTCGGTCGCCACCTCGCGGAGTTCGTCGCCGACTTGCCGAACTTCACGGACATCGAGCCGGTCGTTCAGGTAAGTGAAGTGCTACTCTGACTGCGCATGGCGGCGGCGCTCTGCGTTGCCGCCATGCGCGAATCTTCGCGCGGTTTTTCGACGGCCAACTGATCGCGCGCCATAGCGCGCCCTTCCTAGCCGACGGCTCGCGTCAATACGCTGGGATCGATGCGCGAGGCGCGCCGCGCTGGGATCGCCGCCGCCGCGAGTGCAACGACGGCGAGCACCACCACGACGACTGCGAACGTCGTCGGATCGGTCGCGGTGATCTGAAACAGAAATCGCCCCAACACGCGCGTGAGCGCGAAGGACGCTCCGATGCCGACGACGATGCCTGGAAGCACGAGCGTCGTCGTCCCTCGCAGGACCATCCGCGCGATCTCTCCCGGCGACGCGCCAAGTGCGATGCGAACGCCGAACTCCCGTTGGCGCTGCGAGAGGTTGTACGACAGCACGCCGTACACGCCGATCATCGCCAGCAACAGCGCCGCGAGCGAGAACGTGAGCAGCATGCGCGACTGGAAGCGCGGCTCCGCAGTCGTTCGGCCGAGGATATCCGACATCGACGCCACGGTCTCGAGCGCGAGATTCGGATCCGCCTCGCGGAGAACGTGCGTCGTCGCGACGGCGATCGGCGTCGATGGCGCGTCCTCATGACGTCGCACGACAAACGTCATGCGACGGAGGAAGAACGGAACGTTAGTCTGTGCCAGCGGAACGTAGTTCGCGGAGGCGGGGCTCGACGCCACCGCGCCCGCTGGGCCTCTCCGGCGGAGAACAGAAGCGGCTTGCACGACGTCGTTCACCACGCCGACCACGGTCATCCAATCCGAGGGATCGGGCTTTTCGGATGACGTGATTCGTTTCCCAATGGGGTTTTCGCCGGGCCAGAACTTCTCCGCGGCCGAGTGACTGAGGATCGCCACGCGTGCGCCGTTCGCCTGATCGTCGCCGGTGAACGCGCGTCCGCGCTCGATGTGAATGCCAATCGCGCGAAAGTATCCGGGACTGACGGAGAGCGCGCCGACGCCGTAGCCCGGAAATTTGCGTCCGTCCTCGGCGAAGAGATTGCCGGAGACGCCGCGGTTGCCAAACGGCGACCAATTGATCGCGCCTGCCGATGCGACGCCGGGTATCGCGTTCAGGTTCGCGAGGACGCGCGCGTCGAATTCACGCATGTCGGCCGCGCCGTTGTACCGCGCCGCTGGAAGGTCGACGGTCACCGCGAGCGTGTTGCGAGGATCGAACCCGAGATCGACGGAGCGCATGCGATCGAAGCTCCGAACCAGGAGTCCCGCGCCGGTCAGCAGCACGAGCGCGAGCGCGATCTCGCCACCGACGAGGAGCGACCGTAGCCGCTGGCGTCCGCCAGTGACTGTCCGCGTTCCCGCGGCCAACGAATCGCGCAAACGATTCTCTGACGCATGCAGCGCCGGAATCGCGCCGCACACGATGGCTGTGACGATCGCCAATCCCGCCGTGAACGCCAGCGTCCACGGATCGATGCGAATTCCGTCCGCTCTCGGCAACATGTTCGCCGGAGCGAGCACCAACAGGAGCCGGAGAGTGCCCATCGCCACGGCGATACCGGCGACCGAGCCGAGCGTCGTGAGCACGAGCGTTTCGGTGAGCAATTGACGGACGAGTCGCCAACGTCCCGCGCCGAGTGCCGCGCGGACCGCCATCTCTCGGTCGCGCATCGCGACGCGCATGAGCAGGAGATTGGCAACGTTTGCGCACGCAATCAGCAGCACGAACCCGATCGCACCGGAGAAGATGAGCAACGGCGTGCGCACATTGCCGACCAGCACCGTCTTGAGCGGCGTGAGCGCAGCAACGAGTCCCGGCCGGGGCGGGCCCTCGGCCGTGGGGAGATGCGACGTATACAGCGCGAACATCTGGCCCGCCTGTTTGTCCGTGAGCCCCGGCTTCAACCGTCCGATCACCGGAATGAAGCTGATGTTCGTCTTCGGATAGACGATCCGCCACGGTTGCCACACGTCGGTGCCGGCGGGAAAGTCGAACGACGCCGGCATCACGCCGACCACCGTTCGGCTCACGCCCTCCAGCACGATACTGGTGCCGATCACCGATGGATTCGCGTTGAAGCGACTATGCCAGAGCGCATCGGAGAGAATGATCGACGTGCCGTCTTCGCCTGACGCTTCGCTCTCCTCGAACAGGCGGCCGAACTGCGGGCGCGCACCGAGTACGGAGAAGAACTGATCGGTCACGCGCGCCGCGCTGACGAGCAACGGATCTCCAACGCCCGTGATGGTGAGCGACCTCGTGCCGTATGCCGCCAATCGCTCGAAGATCAAGGTATCCTTCGCCAGCTGGACGTAGTGATCGTCGAACATTCCGGTCGCCAACCCGACGGCGGCGCGCATCTCGTATGATGGAACGAACAGTCGATCGGAGTCGGCGAATGGCAGGGGACGGAGCAGCACGCCGTGCACGACGGCGAACATCGCCGTGTTCACGCCGATTCCGAGCGCCAGCGTGAGCGACGCGACGATCGTGAACGTCGGCGAGCGCCAGAGCGAGCGGGCCGCGAAGCGGAGATCCTGGCGCAATCGCTCGAGCCAGACGCCGCCCCACATCTCGCGCGTGATTTCCTTCACCTGTCCCACGTTGCCGAACTCGCGTCGCGCCGCGGCCTCGGCGTCGGCGCGCGATTCGCCGCGCGCCATGCGATCGCGCACGGCCATCTCGAAGTGGGACCGAATCTCGTCATCGAGGTCGAGGTCGCGCTGCGCGCGCCGCGTCAGAAATCTGAAGATGCTCATTGCTCCGCCTCCGCCGTCAGTGGGCGCATCACGCCGGCGATGGCCGTCGAGAGGAGCTCCCATTTCGACCGCTCAACGGCGAGCTGTTTGCGTCCTGCCGCGGTGAGCTTGTAGACGCGAACGCGCTGCCGATTCTCGGAGACGTCCCAGTCCGCCGAGATCCACTTCTTTCGCTCGAGGCGGTGGAGCGCGGGATAGAGCGAGCCGGTGTCTACCTGGAGTACCTCATTGGAGTTGGCGCGGATCTGCTGCGCGATGCCGTAGCCGTGGCGCGGCCCCCAGCGGAGGGTCTGCAGGATGATGAAGTCCAGGGTGCCTTGGAGCAGCTCGATGCGCGACATGGCGAGTAGGGCTCGAGGTTCGCCGTGGGAGTAGGATGTCTACATCCCGCTGGTGTAGGATGTCTACTCCCGCGCGATTCGTCAACTGCAGGGGTCAATGGCCGGAGAGCCTGGTCGCACTCACCGCAGCGAACCTCACGGTACTCGCCGTGAACTTCCGACGCACGCCGTCGCCGCGCGACAGCCTGGATGCCGGGGCAAACTTCATGCGGCTCGCCAGCGAGCACGGGATCGACCCTCAGCGCCGGCACCTTGGACGCGCTTCCGCATCATCGGTTTGATTGCGCTCCTGATCTTGGCGTCGATCTTTGGAACCCTCTGACGGAACCGGACGATCCGTCAGCACCGAAAATCAATCAGCGCTCACTTTCGGACACAGCAGCGCGAGCGACATCACTACGCCAGCAAGACGCGACATCGCCGGCCGACTCGCCGCGCATTCGAGCCGCTGCGCATCAGTGATGTGACGAACGCGTCGAATGAATCGGCGTCGTTGTCCGCAATCATTCCCGGATTGCGTCATCCGAACGAGCCGATGTCACAACACGCGACGACGGCACTGTAACAGCGGCGTCGCGTGTCGATGTGGCCGGCACGTTTCACCGCGGTACGTCGATCGATGCGTTGCTTCACCGATGCCGGTGGTGCACCCATCGATCGGCGCTTCCGAGAAGCTCGCGGATGCTCTCTGCACTACGTACGCACGATGATTGTTGATGAGCACACCGCGGCGCACTCGGCGGAGGATGGCGTGCTCCCGCCGTATGAGGCGCCGCACGAGCATCTCGCGGATCTGCTGGTGCGTCACGACTGGCTGCTCAAGCGCCAGATCGCACGAAGCATGGTACGGAAGCCCGCGGACTTGCTCGGCTTCGCCGCCATCAGCGAAGCCGAGGTGCAGCGGCTGCTCGACGAGCCGCCAACGTTCGATGAGCCCACGGGCGACCTTCGCCTGATCGATCACGCGATCCGTCAGGTCGAGTTGGAGATCGATGCGAGAGTGGCGCAAAGCCGGCGGCACGGCCTGCGTCTGCCGATCCTCGAGCTCGCGCATCGCTTTGCGCTTCGGGCGCGAGAGCTCGATTTGTTGTTCGCGTGTCTCGCGGTTGAGCTCGATCGCCGATACGAACGCGTCTACGGCTTTCTGCACGACGACATGAGCCGCCGGCTCGCGTCGCCGGGGCTGGCCATCAGCCTGTATAGCGCGAGCATCGCGGAGCAGCTCGAAGCGCGGGCGTTGCTGAACGCACAGGCGCCGTTGCGCTACTACCGTCTGCTCGAAGTGACGGAGGACGGCGGAGCGATGCCGTGGTTGTCTCGATCCATGCGCATCGATGAGCGAATCGCGTCCTTCATCACTGGTGAGCACGCGATCGACTCGCGCATCGCTCGTCACGTCACGTGGCACGATGCCGGCGATGATGCGCTCGATCCCAGCACGCTTGGCCGCGATCACGCGGAGTCGCTCGAGCGCATCGTCCACTTCAGCAGTGCGTCGGCCGGGCGGAGAAAGCCGCTCATCTATCTGCATGGCGGTCGCCATTCGGGCGCCGACGCTCTGGTCCGCGCAGCAGCCAGGCAGCTCGGCGTGCCCGTGCTGGCCGTCGACGCCGAGCAGCTTGTCGACGCGACGGTCGATTTCGCGCAATCACTCTTCCTGCTGTTTCGCGAAGGGCCGCTGAGCCAAGCCGTCATCTATCTCCGTAATCTCGATCGCGCGCTCGAGCCGCCGCACGGCGCGGCGCGGTATCGCACCCTGCTGCGGTGCATCTCGGAAATGGGCAGCGTCGTGTTCGCATCCGGCGAACACACGTGGAGCTGGCAGCTGCCGGCGGAGCCGGTGATGCTGCGCATCATTGCGATGCAGCCGGACGGCATCATCGAGCAGCTCAGCGCTTGGCGCGCGCTCAGCGAGAATACGTTCAGCGACGCGGAGCTGCATCATCTGGTGTCGTTGCATCCGATGCCGCTCGCCGCCATTCGCGATGTCTGGCGCATGGCGCAAGCGCTCGGCGGCACGAACGACGACGACGCGACGCCAACGCTCGAGCAGGTGCAGCAGGCATGTCGCGCGTCCGCGGGAACGCCGGTCAGCACGCTCGCCCGACGCATCGAGCCGAGTCACCGCTGGACTGACCTCGTGCTGCCGAAAACGCAGCTCGAGCAGCTGGCCGCGATCTGCAGTCAGGCGAAGCACTCGTCGATCGTGTACGGCTCGTGGCGCTTCGATCGCAAGCTGTCGCTCGGCCGAGGGCTGAACGCGATGTTCACGGGGCAGCCCGGCACCGGCAAGACGATGGCGGCGGAAGTCCTCGGCGCGGAGCTCGGCGTCGAGATTCTGAAGATCGATCTGTCACAGATCGTCAGCAAATACATCGGCGAGACTGAAAAAAATCTGCGGCAACTGTTCGATCAGGCCGCGAGCGCGAACGCGATCCTGTTTTTTGATGAAGCCGACGCGCTCCTGGGTAAGCGCTCCGACGTGAAGGACGCGCACGACCGATACGCGAATACTGAGACGGCCTACCTCCTTCAGAAGATGGAGGAGTATCCGGGGATCACGATCCTGGCGACCAATCTCAGGCAGAACATGGACGCGGCGTTCACGCGCCGTATGCGGTTCATCATCGACTTTCCCTTTCCGGAAGAAGAGGATCGCCTCCGGATCTGGCAGTCGGTGTTGCCGAGCGAAGTGCCGCTCGGCCCCGACGTCGACTTCGCGATGCTGGCGCGTCAGTTCCGCTTGAGCGGCGGCAGCATTCGCAACGTCGCATTGGCGGCCGCGTTTCTCGCGGCCGAGCAAAACCAACCGGTCTCGATGCGCCATCTCATGCTGGCCACCAAGCGGGAGCTGCAGAAGATGGGACGACTGGTCAACGAGGAGGAGTATCGCCGGTATGGCTGACAGATGTCACGGCGAGCTGGGACGCATGGATGATCGCACGGCGAGGGCGCGGTGATTCAGGACGTCGACGACACGCTCAAAGAACTGCTCGTGACGCAGATGCCGATCAATCCGGTCGGCAGCATCGACGTCAAGTTCGACATGCCGAACAAGGATTGGTCGGCGACGGTCACGAAGCCAACGATCAATCTGTTCCTGTACGACGTTCGTGAGAACCACGAGCTGCGCAGCAACGACCGAACGCTCACTCGCAATACCGGCGCCGTGCCACCGACGGGCATTGTGAGTCGCCCGCCCGTGCGCATGGACCTCTCGTACTTGATCTCGGTCTGGACCACAGACATCGCCGATGAACATCAGGTGCTAGGTCAGGTGCTCAATACGCTGCTGCAGTTCCCACTACTTCCCAACGCGGTCCTGAAAGGTTCGCTGCAGTCGCAACCTTTTCCGGTGCAAGCCTGGATCGCGCAGCCCGAGCGGCTGCCGAACCCGTGGGAGTTCTGGGGACACATGGATCATGGCATGAAGGCGAGTCTCAACTTCGTGCTCACGACATCGTGGCAGCCCATCCAGGACGAGACGTTCCCGCTGGTGCTGAAATCGACGATCAAAATCCCGACCGCATTTCCAAACCCCACGAATCAAACGACGTAGCGCTGGACAAGACGCTCGGGACGTCGCAGGAAGCCGGCGCCCGGACGCATTCAACCCTCAAGGAGCAAACATGGCGACACTTCTCTCTCCGGCCTCTCCGGGCGTATTCGTCCAAGAAGTTCCATCGCAGATACAAGCCATCACTGGCGCCAGCACCAGCACGGCTGGCTTCATCGGCATCTGTCCAGCGACAGTGGCGCTGGTGGCGAAGAACCCCAGCTTCGACCCCACTGTCCCGGCGTCCCCGAAATTCAAGATCGTCAGCCATGCGATCACCGCGGCGGCGAACACGCCGGTTCTGCTCACGAGCTGGGCGCAGTTCACGCGCATCTTCGGTGATTTGGTCGGGGATGCGGCCGCCGATGGCACGTCCACCGCGACGGCTCCCGACGCGGGATACCTGCAGCTGGCGCAAGCCGTGTATGGATTCTTCAATAACGGTGGCAGTCGCTGCTTCGTCGCGCGCATTGCGACCATCGCGGATATCGACACGGTGCTCAGCGCGTTCGCCGCGATCGATGACATCTCGATCGTCGCCGCGCCGGGCGAGACTGACCCGACGGTTTACCAGAAGCTCATCGATCACTGCGCGAACACGCAGGATCGGTTCGCGATTCTCGACGGCCCGAAGCAGGACACGCTGACGGATCTGACCGGCGCCGCGGCACCGAGCAGGACCGACCTCGCTGCGTGGTACTATCCGTGGATCACGGTGTTCGACCCCGGAACGCTCCTGATGGGTGCCACGCCGGATGGCTCGATCGCCGTCGCGCCGAGTGGGCACATTGCCGGGATCTATGCGCGCGTCGACACCGAGCGTGGCGTCTTCAAGTCGCCCGCGAATGAGGTCGTGCGCGGCGCCCTGGGTGTGACGGTCGGTCTGAGCCGCGCCGATCAGGATGTTCTAAACCCCAAGGGGGTCAACGCCATCCGTGTGCTCAACGGCAACATTCTGGTCTGGGGCGCGCGGACGGTTGGCGGCGCGGCCAACGGCGACCTGACGTACATCAGCGTGCGTCGTACGCTGCTCTTCCTCCGTGAATCGATCGAGCAGGGGACGCAGTTCGCGGTCTTCGAGCCGAATACGCCGGCGCTCTGGGCCAAGATCTCGCGCAACGTGTCTGCCTTCCTCACGACGGTGTGGCAGTCGGGCGCGCTGTTCGGGAACACTCCGCAGGAAGCGTTCTTCGTGAAGTGTGATATCGACAACAACCCGCCGCAGCAGCAAAACATCGGTGAGCTCGTGGTCGATGTCGGTGTCGCGATCGCGCGGCCGGCGGAATTCGTGATCTTCCGCATCAGTCAGTCGGCGCCCACGAAGTAGCGAGAGCGATTCAATGGCGACGGTGCTCTCCGGCGTCCCCGGTGTCTTCATCCAGGAACGGCGCGCGCGCGCGGTGCGCGCGCTGCCGACGGGCGTGCCGGTCTTCGTCGGCTTGCTCGAGCAGACCGCGCCCATGCCGGCCGGCAGCGCTCCAAATGCCGATTCGTACGGACCAGTCGCGCTGCACCACAAGACGGAGTTTCTCGGCGGCGCGCCGGTGTATGGGTATCTCGCGGACTGCATCAACGGATTCTTCGACAACGGCGGCGATTACTGCTACGTGGTCGGGATCAAGGTGGACTCGACCAAAGCTGATGCGCTGGGTCCGGATCGGGTGACGGATCCGGGTGCCGCAGCGAATCGGATGAGCGCCGCGTTGGACCTCACCATCATGCTGGACGACGTCGACCTCGTGGCGGTGCCGGACGCGCAGGCCTTGTTGAACGGTCAAGATGCGTCGCTCGTGGTGCAGGTGCAGCAGGCAATGATCACGCATTGCACAGTGGCGGTGCCCACTCGAGTCGCGGTGCTCGACAGCCCGAACAGCAGCTCGGCACAGGCGCTGATCGGTCATATTCAGCAGCTCGCGGCGCCCGCGGTCGGGCCGACGAATGCCGCGATCTATCACCCGTGGATTCATACGATCGGATCCGGGTCCCGGGCGATTCCGCCGTGTGGGCAAGTCGCCGGCATCATCGCGCGCACCGACGCGGCGGTCGGTGTGTTTGCGGCACCGGCGAATGCGGAGATCCAGGACGCAACGGACGTCGATGTTGCACTCGATCCAGACTCGTTGGCGTCGTTGAATGCGAACGGCGTCAACTGCATTCGCGCGTTTCCCTCGCGCGGCATTCGAGTGTGGGGAGCGCGAACGCTGAGCCGCGATCCCGATTGGACCTACCTCAACGTGCGACGCCTCGTGCTCACGGTCCTTCGGTGGATCGATGCGAACATGACGTGGGCGACGTTCGAGCCGAACGTTCCGGCATTGTGGGCGCGCATCGAGCGCGAGCTGGGGACGTACTTGACGGATCTCTGGCGAGCCGGAGCACTCCAGGGCGATGTCGTGACCGACGCCTTCTTCGTGCGCTGTAACGCCGACCTGAATCCACCGGACAGTCGAGAGCAGGGCAACGTAATCACCGAGATCGGTCTGGCGCCGGCCGCGCCGGCGGAGTTCGTGATCATCACCGTGCAGCACAACTCCGGCACGACCGAGCTCACCTGATCAGCAATTCATCTTTTTCAACGGAGAATCGACATGGCTAGAGATGTCTATAAAGGCTTCAACTTCTTGGTGGAGATCGACGGCATCACCCAGGCGGGATTTCAAGAAGCCAGTGGGTTGGACTCGACGGTCGCGATGATCGAATACCGGGAAGGGACCGATCCAAATCGCACGCGGAAGCTTGCGGGCCTGAATTCGTTCAGTGCCATCTCGCTCAAGCGCGGCATCACTGATTCGACCGACCTGTACCAGTGGCATCTGAACACCGTCAACGGTCCGAATCCCGATCGTCGCAATGGTTCGATCGTGCTCCTCGATGAGACGGGCGTGGAGAAGATCCGCTGGAACTTCACGCAGGCGTGGCCGTCGAAGTGGACCGGGCCCTCGTTCAATTCGACCAGCAACAGCGTCGGCATCGAATCACTCGAGATCCAGCATGAAGACCTCAAGCGTGCGTGATGGTGGCGCGCGAAGCGACGCACGGCGCATCGCTGGAGAGGTGACCCATGCTGCAGACTGAATTCCCGTTTCAGCTGCCGCTCGGCTACGTCGATGCCGAGGGCAATCTGCATCGGGAGGGAACGATGCGCCTCGCCACCGCATTCGATGAGATCGCACCACTGAAGGATCCACGAGTGCAGAGCAACCCGGGCTACCTCCTGGTGATTCTGCTCTCGCGCGTCGTGGTCAAGCTGGGCACGCTCGAGCACATCAACCCGAAGACGATCGAAGGGTTGTATGCCGGCGACCTGGCGTTCCTTCAGGACATGTATCAGCGCGTGAACCAACACGGCCAGGATCAGATCCGCACGCAATGTCCGCACTGCGATAAGCCGTTCATGGTGGAGCTCAGCCCCGCGGGGGGGTCTGGCGCTACCCCGTAGAGCGGCTCTACGAAGAGGTAGCGTATCTCGCGTATCACTTTCACTGGCCGCACGACGAGATCCTGCACCTGGAGCATCGCGAGCGCGAGCGCTGGGTGGAGGAGGTCGTCAAGATCAACCGGCGTTTGAATGACGGGAGCGGCGGTTGAGCGTGAAAGTCCAGATGTGATCAATCAGGAATACGAGTTGTAGTATCGTCTTCGGAGCGAACATGCCGATCAACGGCGCCAGTATTGGAGTAAGCATCGCCGCGCGGCTCACCGGGCTGCGCGTTGATCCATATCAAGGCAGCAATTTCGTCGTCGAGATCGAGGGAATTGCGGCCGGCGGCTTCACCGACTGCACGGGCCTGGAGGTCGAAGTCGAAACCGAGGAATACCGGGAAGGCGGACAGAATGATTTTGTCCATCGCTTCGCGGGGAGAACCACGCATCCGCGATTGGTCTTGAAGCACGGCATGTCGCCCTTGGACGGCCTGTGGGGTTGGCACCAGGATGTTGCCGCGGGAAACGTGCAGCGCCGCAACGGGACGATCTATCTCCTGAACAAGGAGCAGTTCCCCGTGCTCTGGTGGAACATCCGTGACGCGTTCCCGGTCAAGTGGACGGGCCCGACTCTCGGCGCGGCGTCGGCCACGGTTGCATTCGAGAGCGTCGAGCTCGTGCATCGCGGTTTGAGTCGCGCGCAGCAAACGACCGCGGACAGTGCGGTGTCCGTTGCCGTGAGCCAGCTCGCCGCAGCCGCGACGCCGAACGGCGGATTCTTCTGATCATGGCAGAGAGTCCGGCGACGGAATCGCTGATGCAGCGTCTCGCGGTCGGCCGTCTCGCACGCGCGGGAGTGGTCGACCGGGAATCCCTGCAGCGGACGCACGACCGGTTCGCACGTTCGCCGCGCACGTCGGCCCTGGACCGGCTGCATCGGCGCATCGAACCGGCGACGCCAAGCAGCGGCAGTCTGCCGCTCGTTCGCATCGACCGATCGAACGACAGAGCGGGGTCCGGCTCCGTCGCCACGGACAGCACGACGTCGATGACGCCGACCACAAGTGCGCCCGCAGGTATCGTGGCCGAATCGGCGGCAAGCGATCAGAGGGCACGCTTCGTCGCTGCCGAGCGAGCGGCGCGCCAGGCGCCGAGCATCTCACGTACCGGCGCGTTCGTCGCGCGCCGGACTGCGAGCACGCCGGGACTCATTGCTGCCGGAAGCACGACGTCAGGAATATTGAATGTGCAATCGTCGCACGACGCGGCGGTGGCTCACGCTCGAGTCGTAGCGGGCGCCGCGCCGACTGCCGCATTACACCGCACGGCCGAGCGGAAGTCTGAACCGGCCGCGAGCTCCGTTGGTCTGCCCGCGCCGGCCGTGACTCCGCTCGCTCTGGCGTCGAGCGCGGGCTCGACGCCAATGATCATGCGCTCCGCGTCGCCGAGCCTGGGTGCCGCCACCGCGTCGCCGGCATCGCCCCCGAATGTTGCGAGCACGGCATCGCCGGCCGCACCGTCGATCGTCGACCGCGGCGTCTCGGAATCGCTTGCAATGAGCGGCGCCGGTGGGTCGTCGTCGAAACGAACGAGCATCAGCGGGTCGTTGTCGGCTCGAACTGTGGAGCAAACAGCGCCGAGCGCGGCTGCCTCGATAGGCGAGCTGCCGCGCGTCTCGGCAGGGATGACCGCCCGAGCAATTTCGCCAATCATCTGGCGAAAATCGGATCCAACCTCGCCGCCAATCCCGACGGTGCCTGCGCTCGCGGCGACGACGTCGTCACCGACTATCGTCGCGGCACCGACACAGCTCGTATTGCGCAAAGCGATGGTGTCACCCATCGCGAGTCAGAGTCACGTCCAGTTGCCGTCCATCACACCATCGGCGCCGCAGATGGTTGCGCGAACGGCGGATGAAAGCCATCGACATGCGCACGCGAACACATCGACATCTTCGCACGACTGGAACATTGACTGGATCACAGAGCAAGTCGGTCGCCGCTTGGCGCGCCGACTCGAGATCGAGCGCGAGCGAATGGGGGCACGGTCATGGCGCTGAGTAAACTGACCATCGAGCCGGAGTTCGCTGCGACCCCCAAAGATTTCATACAAGTACAGTTCAATCCGAACAGCTACACGGTCTCCAAGAGCGTCGTCTGGACGCCATCGACGGTGGCTACAGCAGACGCGAAGGCCAACGCACCGATTCTGTCCTTCGGCGGTGGTGAGGCACGCGGATTGGATCTGGAACTGTTCTTCGACGTGACCGAGGAGCTGAATCCGCCGAGTCGCGACGTTCGGATCCAGACCGACCGGATCGTGCAGCTGACGCAGATCTCGCGGAAGAAGGGGCGTCCGCAAGTGTGCACCGTGCATTGGGGCAGCAATGAGAGTGAGGATTTCCCGTTCAAGGGAGTCATCACGAAACTCTCGCAAAACTTCACGCTGTTCGGCCAAGACGGAAACCCGCTGCGCGCGCGCCTCAACGTGACATTCACGGAGTTCCTCAATCGCGAGGACGATGAGCGCGAAACGGACCCGGAGACGACGACGCGCATCGTGCGGCGCGGTGATTCGCTGGCCAGCGTTGCCGCCGACGTCTATGGCGATCCCGCCGCATGGCGCTTGATCGCGCTCGCCAACGGCATCGAAGATCCCTTCGTGCTACCGGCGGGATCCACGCTCACCTTGCCACAGGCGTAGCCGATCCATGGCGCTCTCGAGTCCGCTCGGCCCGTTTGCATTGCCGACCTTCACGTCCACGCTGAAGTCGCCGACCGCTGCGTTCACGCGTCCCGATCAGCCGTTGGTCCCGAGCTTCACCGTGACGCTGAACGACAAACCGCTGGCGAACGACATCGCTCTGTGGGTCGTCTCCGCGACCATCGAAGACACGGTCGACAGGGCGAGCATGTTCACGCTCCAGCTGATCAGCAAGGAGGACGAGCGCAGCACGAAGGATTGGACGAGCGATCCACGCTTGGCGTTGGGAGCAAAGGTGGAGCTGAGCATGGGATACGGCACTCATCTCGCCCGCCTGATCGTCGGCGACATCATGTCGCTCGAGCCGACCTTCACGATTGGCGGCCCGCCGACGCTCCTCGTGCGCGGCTTCGACCGGCGGAATCGCCTGAATGGTGTCCGGCGCTCCCGACCGTTTCCGAAAACCACCGATTCCGCGGTCGCCCAGCGCGTATGCAAGGATCTCATTCATATCGCCACCACCGATACCCGCATCGAGCACGACATCGTGCAGTCTGATCAGACGGATTGGGAGTTTCTGCTCGAGCGCGCGACCGCGATTGGATTCGAGCTTGTGATGGATCCCAGCGACGGCACGACGATGTTGTTCCGCCCGATGGGGAACGGCGCACCGGCAACCCTCACACTGACGCTGAACGACGACCTGCTCGAGTTTCATCCGCGGTTGTCGTTACAACCCGTGCGCGAGGTCCGCGTCGTTGGCTGGGATCCGAAAATCAAAGATGCCATCGTCGTGTCCCTTGCGTCCGATAGCGCGCCGCCGATGGCGGGCAAGTCGCTGGGATTGCAGACCGCGGCGGCGGCGATCTTTGGCGAAAAGATCGTCGAGACCGTAGCGAGAGCCGTCACGGATGTCGCCGAAGCGAAGGCGCTGGCCGAGGGCCGCATCTTCAAAGCCGTTTTAGGTGATGTCACCGCCAGCGGTACGGCGCGAGGACGAACGGACATACGCGCCGGAACGGTCGTGGCCATCGACGGGCTCAGCGACGTCTTCAACGGTGACTACTACGTCGAGTCGGCCGTACACCGATACGCGCCGCGAGCCGGATATCTCACCGACTTCCAGGTCAAGAGAAAAGCGTCATGAGCGCGTATTTGACGAAACTGCTCGTCGATCGCGAGCCGCGCGCTCGCGGGACGATCGCCGGCGTCGTTGTCGGGACCGTGACGAACAATCAGGACGACGCGGGACTGAATCGCGTCAAAGTCAGACTGCCCTGGCTGAGCGAGGGCGACGAAAGCCCCTGGGCTCGCGTGGCGTCTCCGATGGCGGGCAACGGCCGCGGCCTCTTCTTCCTCCCAGAGATTGGCGACGAAGTCCTCGTGATGTTCGACGGCGGCGATGCGCGCTTTCCATATGTCATCGGCTCGCTGTGGAATGGGAAGGACAAAGCGCCAGGCAGCAACGACGACGGCAAGAACAACCAACGCGTCATCAGGTCCCGGAGCGGTCACATCATCCGATTTCACGACGAGGGCGGGAAAGAGACGCTCGAGATCATCGATGCGAGCGGAAAGAACACCATCACGTTCGATACCGCGAAGAACACGATTTCCATCGAGTCGGCGCAGGACATCGCGCTCACGGCGCCCAAAGGAAAGATCACGATGCGCGCCCAAACGGTCGACATCCACGCCACCAACGGCGCGACGTTCGCGAGCGATGGCACGATGGCCGTGAAGGCGAGTGGCGATCTGGCCGTGACAGGCAAGACCGTCAACATCAACTGAGTGGCGCGTCGCGCTTCGACATCCTTTAGAGAACGATCATGGGGCAACCAGCCGCCAAGAAGGGCGACACAATTCGGGGAATGGACATGCATCTCGTGAAGCTCCCCAACGGAGCTCAGGCGATGTTCCCATTCGTCTTTCAAAGCATCATCAGCGACAAGGTGAGCACCAATGTGAGAATCCTAGGTGCTCCCGCGGCGATGGAGGGCAGCCTGGGCAAGAACACGCCGGAACACAAGTTGGCGCTGCCGCCCGGGGCGGATTTCGTAATCCAGCCAAACAATCAAGGAACGATCGCGAAAGGGAGTAAGACGGTGAGGATCAATGGCAAGCCGGCGGCGCGTAACAGCGACACCGCCGATACGTGCCACGACGCACCCGGCGCACCGGCGCTGGTGGTCGCCACCGGCTCAGTCCTGATCGGCTGACCAGGGATCACGATGGCGAAACTATTTCTCGGCATTGGCACTCAGTTCCCGCTGGGCCTCAACGACACCGGCCAGCTCGCGCGCGCTGAATACGAAGCGAGCGTGCGGGAGGCGATTCTGGTGATACTCGGCACCGCGAAGGGCGAGCGCGTCATGCGTCCGGACTTCGGATGCGGCATTCACGACCTCGTGTTCGCGCCCGTCAGCGCGACGACCTTTGGCCGAGTCGTACGCGATGTTCGCGAATCGCTGCTGCGCCTCGAGCCCCGAATCGACGTGACGCGTGTCGATGCCAAAGCCGGCGACACGAACAATGTGTTGTTGATCGACATCGACTACGAAGTGCGAGCCACGAATACGGCGTTCAATCTCGTCTACCCGTTCTATCTGCAGCAGGGTGCCGGCGTATGAGCACGACCGCGCCACTGCTCGATCCTCGAACGGCCGCGACGATCCGCGATCAGGTGACCAGTGATCTGGCCGCGACCCTCGGAGCAGCCTGGATTCCAGCCGGTGATCAAGCCAGCGCCGCACTGATCAGCATCATTGCGCGCTTTGGCGAGATCGTGATCGAGCGCCTGAATCAGGCGCCCGACAAAAACTTTCTTGCCTTTCTCGATTTGCTCGGCACCACACCGCTGCCGCCCGAGCCAGCGCGTGTACCGCTCACGTTCACCGTCGCCGCGGGAAGTACGACCGACGCCGTTGTGCCGGCGGGCACGCAAGCAGCAGCGCCGGCCGGGGAGGGTGAAACCGATCCGACTGTTTTTGAAACGGAACGCGAGCTCACCGCGGTTGCGGCAAGCCTTCAGATGCTGGTCGCCGCCGACGCCGAGCGCGATCTGATCGCGGATCACAGCGCGGTGCTCGCGGCCCCCGTGGCAAACGGCGTGCGCGCGTTCGTCGGCGACCAGGCCAACGAACACGTTTTCTACGTGGCACACAACGCCTTGCTGTCGCTTCCCAAATTGGACGCGCTCACGCTGAGCATTCAAGTCAGCGCCGGCAGTCCCGTGGCGCCCGACGCACGCGTACTGCAGTGGGAAGTGTGGGATGGGACAAATGGTATTCCGCTGCCTCCACCGTCAGTGGACACCACGCAGCAGTTGCGCGTGAGTGGCGTGATCACCTTTGCCAACCCAACGCAGGTCCCGGAACAATCGGTGAACGGTGTCACCAACCGCTGGTTGCGATGCCGGTTGCTCACACCGGTCAGCGCGGCAAGCGCGCCGGCGCAGGGCATGGTGCGTGTCGCGCAGCTTCCGCTGCTCGAGAAGATCGATATGAGCGCGGCGCTCAGCGGTGCGGCGCTCCTTCCCGATGTCGCATTTGCCAATGACCAGGCGGTCGACGTTTCCCGGGCGTTCTTTCCGTTCGGCGAGAAGCCGAAAATCGGTGATGTGTTCTATATCGGTCAGCGCGCCGCATTCGGGCAGCCCGGCGGGGCGATCACACTGCACGTCGCTCTGGCCACGCCTGGAGTGCCTTCATCGGATCTGGCTCTCAAGTGGGAAGCATGGGACGGATCACAATGGGCACCGCTCGGCACCGCGACGCCAAATGGTGCAACGGCGGGTAGCGGCTCGCTGAAGGACGACGACAAGGCATTCACGATGTCGAATAGGGTGACGTTCACGTTGCCGACATCGCTCGGGCCGACCACGGTGAACGGCGTCGAGAGCAACTGGGTGCGCGTGCAGATCATCGCCGGCAACTACGGCGTGGACTCGAGCTTTACCCGCAATGCAAGCACGCCCGGGGGATTTGATTTCAATCCGCCGACCTTTGCGCCGCCGCTGATCGGCAGCCTCACCGTCGACCATACCGTCGCGACGAGGCCCACGGCCCCGGATGCCGTCGTGGCTTTCAACAACGCTCAATTCGAGGATCTGAACGGTGCGCTGGCCGCCGGAGCGGCCGCGCCATTCACAGGATTGCCGACGCAACAGTCCGCGCTCTATACGGCATTCACGCTCCCGTCGGGGCGGGAGAGTTTTCCAAACCGCCCCGTCAGTCTCTACTACGGCGTTCGTCAGCCGCCGTACGGCGAGAAGCCCACGCCAGTGTCGCCCGAGTTCAGCGTACAGTCGAAGGCGACGCCGGGGAGCACGGTGGTGCATCACTTCACGCTCGTGAATACGAGCAGCGCTTCCATCGATTGCGAGCTTGCGACGCTCGGCGGCGTGTGGACCAGTTCGTTGGATCCGCACCAGCGGCAGTTCAGCTTGTCGCCGGGGACGACGGACGTTCAGGTATCGGTCGCGGTGCCTGCAAGCAATCTGTTGCCGTCGCCCGACGTGAGCGATCGCGGATTCTTGACCGTGCGCCTGTCCTCGGACTCCGTCGTCCATGCCGTCGGATTCGAGACGAGGGTTGGCAAGGCCGGCCCGCGCCGGCGTGACTTGCGATTCGAATATTGGAATGGCGCGGCGTGGACGCGGTTGGTCGCGAGCGACAGCACCGATCTTCTCGAACGTCCGGGAATCGCCGAGTTCATTGGGCCGGCGGATTTCACGCCCACCCAGTTGTTCGGGAACACCGCCTACTGGATGCGCGCGCTGTTCGAACCCAGCGACGATCCGCAGCCGCAACTGCGCACGCTGCTTCCGAACACCACGTTCGCAACGAACACCGTGACGTTGAACA
>Ga0070681_10002199_pt1 | contig 17766 bp, 12 predicted proteins | sample KBSC83BmetaG_FD_65650 | JGI IMG/M metagenome (GOLD analysis project Ga0070681, IMG submission 65650) | Corn rhizosphere microbial communities from Kellogg Biological Station, Michigan, USA - KBS C8-3B metaG | ecosystem: Host-associated > Plants > Roots > Rhizosphere | place: USA: Michigan... | reverse complement strand
GCCAATCTGGGAGAAAGTAATCCCGTCGGTGGAACGCTCGATTTTGAAGCCGTCTTCTCGGTTACCGTCGTCGCTCCAGGCCAGGTTGATCTGGCTACTCGACGCGGCACTGGCAGTCAGAGCAGTGGGAACCGCAGGTACATCGGCGGTCGTGGCGGCACTAGCGATATTAGAGTAACCAGAATCGCCGCTGGTATTGTAGGCTTTTATCCGGTAGTCGTAAGTCGTGACTGGGTTCAGCCCCATGTCGGCATAGCTGGTCGCGCTGGCCGCAGCCGTGCCGATCTGGATGAAGCTGACGCCATCGATACCGTCGGGTGCTCGCTCTATCGCGAAGCCAGTCACGTCCTTCGCATTGTTCGTCCAGGACAGGTTGATCTGATTGGTGGAGATTCCGGTGGCGGCGAGGTTGTTCGGAGATGCCGGCAATGCTGACGCTGCATAGTGGACGGCAATGCGTGCCGGAGAGAGTTCCTGATTATAGACCGCCACTTCATCCAGCATCCCATTGAAAAATGCGAGGCTATCGGTGCCCAGACGCAACGTGCTCGATGTGGCATTCGCTAATGTTTGGTTGGTAATCGTGCCCGTCACATCCGCCCCGTCAAGATACAGCTTGACGTTTGCTCCATTTTTGGTGACCGCGACGTGATGCCAGGCAGTATCACTGACTAGCCTAGTCGACTGCACGATGGTCGCAGTATTCGCTTTTGTGAAAGCCAGGCGGTTGCCATTTGTGAGCAACAGCTGATAAGCCCCCGTACCCTTATGAAAGATGATGTCGTTGCGATTGGTGCTACTACGTTGCACCCACGCTTCAAGGGTCAGCGGCCCATCACCCAAGTTCAACGAAGCGGTTGCGGTTACAGACACAAAACCAGTCGCGCCATTTAGCAGTACCGCGGTATCGACGTCGCCGGGAAGTGCTCCTCCCTGTGCCAGTGTGTAACCGCCATTGTAGGTCCCGGGGTTTACGCCCATGACGTCGAGTGCTGCTGTCCCAATCGATTCACCCAACCGCCAGTAACTCAGCGGTGAATCTAATAACACCTCGGTGCGGTAACCCGCTGAGGCTGTGGCCGTATTCGCGATATACGTGAACTGCATTTGCGAGTTTGGTACGATTGAGTTGCCGGCGGTATCCTGGACATTATTCACGGTGAGCGTGTCAGGGACTCCCGCTAACAGCGCCGAGGTGGAGAGCGTAACCGTCTCCAGATCGCCGCCCAGAGAGGCGCTGTTCACGACCGCGCCAGGAGCGATATTGTAGTTCAGTGGATTGGCGGCACTTATGGAAGCGACCGGTTCCGAGAAAACCACAGTCACCGTTGTCGGACCGCTCACGCTCACCGAGACGATAGCCGGAGGCGTGGTGTCTGGCCCTAGCGCATGTGCGAAGAAATTGCGTGTCATCTGCTGTGCGGCCGCACTAACAAGCCCCCGGCCGTCATAATCGTCTAACCCCCAACTGAACTGGATCGAGCCGGTGGCGAAGACGGTAGCTCCGCTTGTCGCCGTGTAAATGGTCATGTCTGCGGCGTCGCTGGTGGTCGGCACGGGCGAATGTGCCAGCAGTATGGTGCCCTGGGGTGCGTTACCCTGCATCCAGTCCACTTCGTAGCCCAGCAGGCCGACCAGGTGGTCGCCTGCATTGAGGCCGGTGTTATTGAATATCCAATGAGATGGATTCTGGATGACGATATCGGCGTCCACCGGATCCCGGCCGTACATAACACCGACCAGAGCGTCTTCGGGCCGATTGACCGGTGAATTCCGGAATAAAGTGGTCGCCAGATAATCGTTCGACGGATCGCTATCCAGCAGCACGGGGTCGCCGGTCGTGACAGCATCCTTGTAGCACACTTGGGTGCGGTAGGGATCGCCGGTGACCGGGCTCGGATCGAGGCGGATCTGCCAATACCCGACATTAGCGGCGAAGAACCCAAGACTGTTCCCATGATCGCGAGCCGCCTCAAAGTTGTTGCGTATCTGCCAGGACCAGTATTCGTCATGCCCCACCGAGAGAAAGACTTTATGGGAATTGATGAGCGCTGAATTCGCATGCATATCGACGCTGGTAACGTAGGTGAGATCTTTGCCTTCTCGTTCCAAGAAGCGCAGCATATAGATCTCCCACGAGAGGAAATATCCAGCGCCATTGCCGTCTTGGTAAGGCCGATTGAAAGAAACTTTGACCGCCTGGGTCCCGGTGCTGTTAAAGCTGTAAAGTGATTTGCCGCCCCAATTGTTATAAGCCTGATAGGTGGTTACGGCCGATTGGAAGAGGACGTCCGAAGCGCGGGAGTCATCGCGGACGACAAATACGATGTAAGCCTGCTTGCCGCTCGTGGCCGCAGTGAGCTTTGCGAGATATACGCCGCTGGCCCAGTCGCTGGGATCGGAAAGATTGTTCGGTATGGCCAGAACATATGGATCGCTCCAGTTGCACTCAGTCATGCCGGTGATGGGGTCCGGCGAAGGTGTTACCTGGGGTGTGCCGGTCCGGACTACCGGCGGGACCATCTGGCGAGCACCCAAGCCGCCGTACCAACCGACACGAAAGACTTCGATTTGGTAGCTCGGCTCGGCAGTGTTAACGAAGAATAGTATCTGACTACCGCGATTCACACTTGTGACAGAGGCATAGCCTTCTATCTCGCGATTGCTGGCGGGATCGGTGAGTTGCCAATCAGCCGTGCCCGGTTTGGTGTTTTCTATCTGGACGGGGTTGCTCTGGGCGCACGCCGGGGGCTGCAACATTAACCAGGCGATCACGCCCAGGTACACAAATCCATTGATCTTTTGCCGGATCCATTGTGTATCGCGGATACTCTTCACAACTTCCTCTTCTGCTCAGCTTGTGCAAACCTGGGTGATCGGATCGATACTCAGTTATGTTTTAGTTAGTTCGTGTCTAATGGCGCTGCGAGCAGGTAGCCACCCACTCTAGTGAACAGTGCTGATAGCGCTGTGGTCGATGTAGAAGGTCGCCGGACTCAGACTCGCGCCGCGGGAATACTTATTCAGTAAGCCCTCATCATCTGCGCGGATATTTCGAGGTCTGTGGGTTCCGTCGAAGCTCTTGGCTCAGGCGTCTACCTGCCATATCTTCCGCATGGAAATGAACTCATCGATTGATACGGCCTTCAGAAGAACCATGAGAGTGGCGTAGAGCGTCATGGCCACCGGCACCACGATCCAGAGTGGAAACCGATTGACCACCATAGCAGCCATGACACCCATTACGAGTGCCGCCATCGACACGCGCCAACTGAGACGGATTACGCCAAGTCGAGTTCCATCACGTCGAACGTAAAACTCCATGAACAGATTCTGCACCAGCATCGTCAATGCCGTGCTGAGGGCCGCACCCGCGACGCCCAACCAGAGGATCAACCCGTACCCGGCTGACAATCTCGCAATCGTGGTCAAGACCTGGGCGCGCAAAAGGAGGTTTTGCTGGTTGCGAGCCGCAAGTAGGCGCCAAAGCACTGAGGTAAGAGATGAAAACGGTATGCACCATGCCATGATCCTCAACGCCGAGACGGACGGTTCAAACCCAGCTCCATATACCAACGCCAAAATGGGACGCGCAGCCACTATGAAGCCAACCGCCAGTGGTAGAGAGACCGCCAGTAGATACTTAATGGATTTCTCCAGGATCACCCGGGCGGTGTTTCGATCGGCGACGTGCTCGGCATGCGACAGAACAGGATATACATTAGTCATGTAGGTCTGTGGTACAAGTTGCCACACGTCAACTATTCGGAGTGCTGCGCTATAGAAACCAATTTGCGCATCATTCTTAAACAGGGACAAGATGACGATCTCGGGACGAGCGGCCAGACCTGCGATCAGGGAAGAACCTGCAAACACTTTGATCTCATTGATCAATCGAATTGCAAAGCTGACGCTAAGCTTACATCGCAAACGTGCGATATATCGGTTGAGGAAGATAAAATAGCAAAATGCGACGATATACTGCACTACCGCAAATGCCGTGACGAGACTCACCACGCCATAACCCTGCCGCAAGCAGTAGAAAGCTATGCTCACATAGGCGACTGCTGCGATCGCCGTCGAATAGGTAATGAATTCAACTCTTTGGTGGGCTATAAAAACGGCTTCCTGAATAGTCTTTAGGGTCCCGGGTATAGCAGCGAGGATCACCACATACACGCTCGCCCTCAGTTCGGGAGAGTAGCCGAGATGGGGCACAATAAGCCAGGACACAGAAATTACGATAAGTGAAAGCATAACCGTCATGATGCCAAGGTGCACCACGTAACGGCTGGTCCGGCTTCGATCCTTTGCGATCTCGCGCACCAAGTAATTCGTAGACCCCATTTCGGCGGCCAAAGAGATCAAACCGAAAAATACCATCGCGGCGGAATAGATACCGAGGCCAGCCGCTCCCAGACGTCGCGCGACGAAGAAGCTCAGGACGACCGTGCTCGACCTCTCTACGACGCGAGCGGCTGCGAGTGCGGCGGTATTCCTAAGGATGCCTTTGAAAACGCTGTATTGGTTCATTTTTCATGTTGGGTCAGAGCTGAATATACGTTGGTCCGTCGGTTCAATCGCTGGGTTAGGCGCCGAAGACTGGTTTGAAGGAGTTTGAGTTCATACCAACCGCGCCAGTTGCGGAGAAGTCCGCTTACACGTCAATTTTGTCGATATAACGCGACCAAGGCCGCGGCAAAGCATTTGAGATAAGTCCTGGTTTGTATGCGAGCGATTCGTCGGAGATGTGGATATTCCATAAGTCTCCAGCCTCTCGGCAGTAGGAGACCAGTGACTGACTGGAGAGAGACTTCGCCAACCTCCTCTGCTAATAAACGTAGCTGTATGGTATCCATAACTGCTAACGGTGCTGTCTCCGTTCATCCCCCCGATCAGGCCCTTGACCCAGAACACAGGCCACCCGTACCAGCGGTTCTTTACTTCGATCACAATATAACCGCCGGGTTTCACCACTCTGGCCATCTAGCGTACAATACCGAAGTACGCCGCTCGGGGTAACGAGTGAAGAAAACGAAACGAGAAGCAGATGTCAAACGATCCCGTCCGGAACGGGAGAACTTCTGCTCGGCTATTCGTTAACATCACCTTGTCTTCTATTCCTGCCGCACGAGAGCGGGCTGAGCATTGACGCAACATGTTTGAAGCCACATCAACAGCGACTATCCTCTGATCTAAGTTTTCAACAGTAACAGCAATCTTGCCGGTACCGCATGCGACGTCGAGTGCTAACCAGTGATCGCAATACCCGGGCATGGTGTAGTAATAATGTCTTTGAGCAGCACCTCGGTCTTCTCAAAGTCATACCGCCCGGGTTTATCACTGTATCTGAGCAAATCGTAATCGGGAGCAAGTCTGTCATACGAATCTTCGATGGACATCCTGATGCCCTTAACCGGCTCGATTTCGTCTTGTCGCGTCACTGAGGGCGGACTGAGCCACAAGGTTCAGTCAAACATTTCTAGAAATATTTGCGGCCTGGCAAGAAGCACCAACCTCGACAGTCTCCTGCTCCGAGCTACTCATTTCGATGGGCGGCGAAATCCAGGTACGGCGAAACCAGTGCAGAAAGGCGGAGTGCACGACACGATGTCGTAGCTTGAACCCCGCACCTTCGATAGCACGACGCATGCCTGGCTGGCTGTGCAGACAGTAGACCCACGTCTCCATGCCTGCGCACTGCCGGACCAGGGCGCGAAGAACCTCGGGAGGCGCTTCCCGAGTACGAAAGCGTGGTGACGTCCACCCCTCGTCGATCACGAAAGCTGGTGTACTTAGCGAAATCGTACACTCACGTCCGATCTCTGGAATAGAGATTTCGTTGCGCTGTCCTATCCAGAAGATGGAAACGCCGTCGCCACTACTACGTGCTATAAAGACCCGGTCACCTTGTTTGAGGCGCGTCCGGTAATCCTGCAGTTTATCAGCGTTCAGGAATTCGGGATATTCCAAAGAAAGGCGGGCGAGATTGTCCAAGTTTCCCGCGGGAATGTCTACATCGCAAGTTTTCCCCACGGTTTGTAAGTAACGGGAAAAGAGGAACACTTCATCGCGCGCCCAGATCGTCTTGTGGTACGCCGTGCGAACCCCGTTTCTGCAGTGATGTAACAAGTCTTCGCCGCGGATAAAGCGAGTTACGTATGACAAGACTTCCTGTAGTCGTCGGGAATTGCATTTGAGAGCATTCTTTAATCCGGGCTTACTGCGGACTGTTTGGCGAGCAAGCCGCACAAGCCGTCTAAAGCGGGATTTCAACTGTTTCGGATGCCGTTCGAGACAAAGCGCATAATTGTGCTTGATATGATTTGCGAAGCGCTGTTTGTAAGAGTGGTCGCCGATGGAGAAATCGAACTCGGTCATTGTGGACTTCAGCGCATATTGAAACAAGTACAATAACAATACATATCCCGGCGAACAATCCCAGTAATTGACGTCAAATGTCGGCTTATAATGAATGAATTTCCCGTTTTGATGGAACCCCAAATGGTACGCAACCGGCCGGCCATCAAGCTCCAGGACAGCGAATCGCAGTTCTGCGCACGGATCGAGTTCTTCTATTAGGCCCTCATAAAATTTACACCGCTCAGGCTCCAGGAACTGGCTTCGCAACCCATTCAGCGCAAAGCGGGTAATGTGTTGCTCAAAGAAATGCCTCAGGTGTTCTCGGGCTTCGTTTCGTGTTTCGATATGACGGAATGTAAGTTGTCCGATTCTGCGCAGTTTATTATAATTCCGCTTCAGGCCTTTCGTTTTTACGAGCTTGCCGATGACCTCTTCCTTGTTCTCGTTGAGTTTAATGGTGGGCGACGAATATTGAAAAGTAAGCTGAACATGACGTCGCAGCCGAGGCGGCAGATCGCGCAAATGCCGGACGATGCGCGAATGTGCAGGTAAATTGTCAAGAGTGCAGGAACTCCACTGAAGCGATAACCGAAGGAGGGAGTCCAGAGCCACCTCAAGCACTTTGGCAGCCTTGTCCTCCTCACAGAGGAGATCGTTGTAGTCGGAATCGGGAAAGCCTAAGAAGTCAATCGTGTCGCCTCTACGCACGAGGGGCAGGATGCCAATCATATGATTCCCCTGATGCACGACTGGAGTGCAGAGCGATAATGCCCGGCCGTACGCCCTCCAAGAGGCCCGAGCCCAAGCCCAACTATGGAAGACCTCCGCACCGCAATCGCAGTGCGTTAGGCGCTGCCACTCAGGCGATAGCTCCTCCAATCGGTTAAAGTCTGTCACGATTTCACACCAGACGGCCGACTTTTGATTAGTTTCCTCCAATGTCGTGACGTTCATGAGCACCGCTCCGAATAAGCGGGCAACGTCGCGAATCCCTTACGCGGGGACGCTGCTCCTACGCTGATATCCATCGCTTCAAGAATCCGTGGAATCCGCTGACTCTGCTATGAAAGCTAGCCAGAGACGTACCGCTAGGAATGTATACTCGATCCAGCAAGAGTGGATCATCATCCGTGGAGGCTAGGCGGTTCGTAGCCATGAAAGCAACGGAGTACCCGGCGGAACGGACTTCCTCAACCACCTTTGGAGAAACGTCCTGGTATCCTCCGTTCGGATAGGCGAAATGAGAGCATTCGCAGTCAATGTGTTCTTCGATTATACGTTTGCTGTTCCTCAGTTCACGCTCGACCTGCTCGCGGTCAAGGTGACTGAGGATGGGATGGTCCATGGTGTGCGAGCCGATCTCGAATCCAAGATGCTTGAGCGCACGTACTTCATCCCAAGAAAGAAAGCCAAAGATCTCGTCACTGGGCTCTGGCATTTTATACTCCCGGAGTTGCCCCAAATAATGCGTAACCTTTTCTTGAGGCAGATGTTTGCTCCTCTCTCGCAACTCGCGCGCGAGGGCGATACGCTCAGAAAAGCCACCCGGCATCCGTCTTTCTCGAGGAGCATCGGGCACTGGTATAAAGCGTTTCGGCCAAAATACCACGCGCCAGTGAATCTCGTCGGGCCAGAGAAGTTGTTTCGTGCCGATGTGACCGGCACATACATTTATGATAGCGGGAACGCCAAAGCGCTGAAGCACGGGAGCGGCATACATTAAGTTATTGCGATAACCATCATCAAATGTAACCAGCATCGGATTGCGAGGCACGCTTCCGTTACACGCTAGCCAATCACGTAACTGGGATGCCGAGATTGGATGAAAGAGCCGCATCAGCTCACCGATTTGGCGCGCAAATTCGCTGACGCCAATAGCATTTCCGTACAGAACGGGATCGCGTAAGTCCTCGTCTCGGACCACGCCGTGGTAACAGAGTATTAGTAAACGCGTATCCCAGCAGGTTCGGAAAGCACTATTAACTCCGAGATACTGGGCTGCATTCGCTACCCCCTCTTTGAATTGTTCGCGCATATAGGTACTGAAAGCCAGACCTAGCCAGCCTACCGGAGAGAGTAAGCCAAACGCTCTTGCTGGCTCATGTGGCACTCTGATCGCTTTTTATTGCGTGTTTCTGGTCTTGCTTTGCTGTAACGAAGACCGGCACGGCTTCGCCGGATACAACCTGCAGCGGGATTGGTTGAGGTTGAGCTTCGGCCAGTACCCTGCGATAAACAGAGAGCAATTGGGGCACAGAATACGACCAAGCTAACTCATCTTCGACGCGCCGGCGGCCAAATGTTCCCATGGCCTGGCGACGTGACGGATTGTCCATCAGTTGCGCCAGTGCCCGCGCGAATTCCATCTCATTGTTGTCAGCCACAAACAAGCCAGCATCCTGAGCAGTGAAGCGGTTCTCACGCAGGTAAAACCCGACGATCGGCTTCCCCGCGGCCATATACTCAGCGATCTTGATCATCGTGGACCGGTCGTTGAACGGGTTGCACGGGTCCGGGTCCACGCAGATGTCGGCGCTAGATAGATAACGTAACTTTTCGGCCTCTGAAACCCAGCCCGTGAACCGAACGAAGTTGTCCAGACCCAGCTCCGTCTTCAGCGCTTTCAGGTTCTCCAACATCGCTCCTCCTATCCCGCCGACCAGAATGCAGACAAAGTCGGTCCTCGCCAGGTCGCAAACCAAATGCCTCAAGGCTCGTAGGAGGCAATCGATGCCATCATGGGGCCCCATTAAACCAACATAGACAATCACTATTTTTCCGCTCAACCGCAGAGCCGGGTCCGGCTCGACAGGGCAAAAACGGCTCATATCCGGCCCGTTGCGAACAATCGTGATTCGCTCGGCAGGTACTCCGCCGCGCGCCATCTCCATCTCCTTGTACGACCCGTTGGTGGCGATGATGTGGTCGGCAAGGCGGCAGGAGAGTTTTTCGAGCCAAATTAGCACGAGATGAACGAAACGATTACCTCTGCCAAAATTGGCATAATACATCTCGGGCGAGAGGTCATGGTGGTCGAAGATGAAACGTTTTCCGAAGAGCTTATGGAACCCCGCAATGAACACCAACGTGTCCGATGGGTTCGCAGCATGAATCACATCAAATCCTTCGCGCGCCCACACCACCACGGAAAGCCAGAAAATCGCAAGTGTTGCGTAACTGTATTCCCACAAATATCCTAAGAAGCCGTGCGCCTCAAAAGGTTCCGGAAACCGGTAGACGTGCACGCCATTTACTAGCTCGCGCCAACCCTGTCCCTTTGCCGCCGGGCTGATCACTGAAACCTGATATCCCGCACTACGCAGTGCTTCGGCTTCCCCACGCACGCGAGTATCTCGAGGATAAGAATTGTTTTCCACCAGCATTAAGATACGATTGCCAAGCTTGTTTGTCATATTCAATCCGCTGAGGCCACTGGTCACACGCTACTGCATGGCAACTACGGCACCCGTCTGTCGAAGCGAAGTCTGTGACGAATCGAGAAAAATGCGATGCCACAATTCAACACTCAATAATCCCCACAAGAGGGATCCGTGGTCCGCAGTGCCCGCTTCGTGTTCTTCCAGCAATTTTTGCACATACACTGGGTCAAACAGACCGCGCCGCTTCAAAGTGGCGGGCGCAAGAAGGTCGCGCACAAAGCAACGGGCTTCTTTCCGAAACCATATCGAGAAGGGCATCGGGAACCCCTCTTTCTTCCGGTCAATTACCTCCGTAGGAAGCCATTGACGAGCCACTTTTTTCAACAAGTACTTTCGCGTGAGTCCCTTTAATTTCATCTGGGGCGGCAGAGAAGCTGCAAACTCGACCAGTTTATGATCCAGTAGCGGCACGCGCGCCTCGAGCGAGGCGGCCATACTCATTTTGTCGCCGCGGGCCAGCAGGTCGTCGGGCAGCCAAAGTTTGGTGTCGACATATAACATGCGGCTCAGGGGATCTTCCGCATCCGTCGCCGCAAGATGCTGCGCGAAAATATGCTCCGGGGACACTTCCGAAAGCTGTCGCTTATACCTATTCGACAGTAGGCCGGATCGCATTTCACGGTTGAATAAGGGGAACCAGCTAGTAAGCCGGGTTACCTCATTCGACTGACACAGCGCAAACAACGCCAGCTTCGGCCGGCGAAGACCGGGAAGGCGAGCGCTCAGGTCTAAGGCTAGAGATTTCAGGTGCTTCGGAATAAGGCGGAACCAGGGCGACAATGCTTCTCCCGCATAACGCGCGTATCCTGCAAATAGCTCATCTCCGCCTTCGCCTGTCAGGACCATCTTCACATGTTGCGCAGCCAGTTCTGCAACCATATAGTTGGCGACGCACGCATTGTCCGCGATGGGCTGATCTAGATGCCAGATGACTCTCTCGGCAAGATTCAAGAGGTCGGCGGGGCGCACGAGAACCTCATGATGGTCCGTCTCATATCGCTTTGACACGAGGCGGGCGTAGGGTAACTCGCTGAAACCCGCGCCATCGCCATCGAAGCCCACCGAAAAAGTCTTTACTGGCCTCTCCAGTAACTTGCTCATCAAGGCGACGATAATGCTAGAGTCCACTCCGCCGCTTAGGAAAGCCCCGAAGGCTACATCGCTTACCAAATGAAGCTTGACGGACTCGCGCAGGAGCGCTTCGAGTTGCTCCGCACACGCGGCTTCACTAGCATGATAGTTTTCACCTGGTGCGAAAGAGAGGCGCCAGTACGGTCGAACGTCGAGTGTGTGCGGATCACATCTAATCGTATGGGCTGGCGGGAGAGCGTAGATCCCGGCAAACATGGTCTGAGGAGCAGGTACGTATTTCAGCGCCAGGAAATGGCTTAACGCCTCCATGTCTAAACCTGCCTTCACCTCCGGATGTTGCAAGATCGCCTTGATCTCCGAAGCGAATATCAGGCGGCCCCGATGCTCCATATAATAAAGCGGCTTGATCCCCAGCCGGTCCCGGGCCAGCAACAGACGCTGCCGGGACGCATCCCAGACCGCGAACGCAAACATTCCCCGCAGCTCACGGACGCAGTCCTCTCCTAGCTCTTCGTAAAGATGTACGATGACTTCCGTATCGCTTGCAGTAGTCAGCCTGTGCCCTCGAGCTAGCAGCTTTTCACGCAGTTCGACATAGTTGTAGATTTCGCCATTGAACACCACAGAAATGCTTCCATCTTCGTTGGAAATCGGCTGCTTGCCCCCCTGGAGATCAATGATGCTGAGTCGGCGCATCCCCATCCCCAGGTTCTTGTGCAGACAAATTCCTTCATCGTCCGGTCCGCGGTGACGGATCACGGACAGCATGTCGAACAAGGTCTGACTCTCCACAGGCCTGTTACTCGCATATTCATACACGCCAGCAATGCCGCACATACTCTAAACGACCTTTCGCCTTCCGCCGCTCCACAAGGAAGCGCGCCTCCTCAGGGTCTCCTCATACACATGGATTACCCTTCTGGCCACATTCGGGCCATCCAGGTGGCGAACATGCTCGCGTCCGTTCGTTCGTGGCTGGGAATCCAGTATTTGCCGCAGTCTTCTGACAAACTCGTCCACTTGAGGATTGCAGACGTAGCATCCGTCTGTATTTCCGATAACGCCTTGTATGTCCCCTACGTCGGTGGCGACGATCGGAAGGCCACACGCCATTGCCTGCTTGACAATGTTGGGAGATCCCTCCTGATAAGACGGAAACACGAGTGCGTCGCAAGCGCTCATGTACAGCGCTAGGCGAGGCTGCGGCTCTTTGTAAACCACGAGTAATTCGACGGAAGGATCTTCATTCTTGAGGCGCTCTACCGCTGTCTTCGCCAGCGTGAAGCGCTTTACTGGAATACGCGGATTGGACGCAAACAGAACATACTTTTTATGAAGGTCTAGCCCCAAACTTGTCCTCGCCCGATCCCGGTCCTCAGGACGGAAAACATCCAAGTCGACCTCATGAGGAATTATATGAACGTTCGAGTGTTTGAACTGGTCCGCCATCTCTTGGCTTTGCACGATGACGGCATCGACTACTTGTCCCAAAGTTTTGCCCAAGGCGGCAGTGAACTTACTGAAGCCGGTCTTGTCTCCTCGCTCATTGATGGTCCCAAGAACGTCGTCACCGTGATAGGTGACAATTACTGGCGCCTTCGCCTGAGTGCGGGCAACCATTCCCACGTAACCGTAGTGTGCGTGTACAAGGTCGACTGACGAGTTGGCAAGGCGTTCACGCAACTGAAACACCCCCTTCGGATAGATCAGCTTGCGATATCGCCCGTTCAAGATGAGGAGTTCAACATCAACCCCGGTCCGCTGCAGTGACAACACCTGGCTCCGGACAAAGGAACCGAACGCCGGGTTCTCCGCGGTGGGCCATAAGGCCGTTACGATTAACACTTTCATAACTGGGGCTGTTGTTGCGGCTGTGCTCCGATGGTCCGAGAGCCAAAACGCTACACAAGTTCTCCTGCCGAATTCGTTTCGGGTTGCTTCAGCGTGACTGCGTCTGTGATTCGCAAAGCTGGATCTGAATCCAGCCAGAACGCAAAATCCTTCGCCGTTCGGCGCTTGTTCTGAAAGGAGGCGAGCAAACTCTTTACGACCTCTGAGATCAACCGGGGCACAACAGGAGGGCTGCCCCAGCCAACCAGCGTCCGTAATAGGTATTTCAATTGCGACCCGGCTCCCGCCGTCGAGAGGATCGTAAAGAGATAGAAAAATGCTGCTTTGAAGTTCGTATACCGACCGTAGGAGTCCGGGTCATAACGCGCCGACTCCAGGGCACGTGGCGCCGGCGCTGAGGACTTAAGCGTACTCAAAACATCTGCGGGAATCCGGTCCGGGGCTAGGAAGCCGCTGACCAGCAGCAAGCCTTGGCACAGTTCATTCTTCAGAGCCTGGTATTCTGCTGCACGTATTACCTGTTGCCAGTCTATCGAGCCTTCGTACGTCCTAAAGAATTCAAGAAGGGAGCAAAGACCGAACAGGCGATCTCTGCATTGAATCCCCAATCGTACAGACAAATACAGTAAGAGCGCCTCGGGTGTGACAGCGACAACGCGAACCCGCACGACAAGTTTGCTCGCGGCGTCTCCGCCTCCGTGCATATTGTTGCGGATCGCCTTGAAAGCAATTTCTCGCTTTGACGGAGTGTCGGCTATTTTCAATGGAAAGATAAGGCCTCGGCACACCTCCACTTGCAGGTTCAAGGCACTCGGTCGATTTGTAAGGATTGGCGCTACAGATCCAACCATGGATTCTTTGACGTATTCTTCCGAAGCCTGAGTCCCGTTTGCATGGAAGCCGTAGTCTGCCAGGAGCTGTCGCATGTGAGAGAGTTCTTCCTGGATGATGAACAGGTCAATGCTTTGAAACGGTCGTAGAGCCGGATCGGGAATGATCTTCTCCGACGGAGATCCTTCCAGGATAATCGATCCTCCACCGGAATTTACGAACGCCGACGCGATATCATCAAGAACCTTGTACGTGTACATGGCGCCGACGGTTTGCCGCCTTGCCACCTCCTCGAATCTGTTCATGGTTTGCGCCGGAGGCGCCGTGAACCGTCGAATTTCGCCCAAGGACTTATGTAGGGCACCCAGATTCTCAAACAGCGGGTCGAACAGGTTCGCCTTGAAATGAGTAGGCTCCAGTTCGTTAAGAAGCGATAAGGGCAGCGGGCTACCGAATAACTGTTGGACAAGAAATAAGACGTAATATACCGAAGACTCGGCACGATATTTCTTAGTAAGCTCAATCAGGTAATGCCAATCCAGTTGGTGATTAAAGTGGCGAAGAAATTCGGCGATATCGCAGAATAGAATGAGTTCAGAGTACTTGTGCCCCTCCAGGTGAAGGCACAGATGAAAAAGCATGTCCTCCTGCTTTGGCACCATCATCTCAAAATCATCTACTGACATCGTCGTCGCCGCGCCCCACATCTGGTCTATTTGGAAGTCAAAGTTGCCTTCGTGATATACGTCCCACTCCCTTTGCATGATGTTCCATTGCAGGTCCACCCACACGTTATCCGTTGGACGATAGAAATGATGTCCCAAACCATATTTCAACGTAAAGTGCAGATCCGGGGGACGTGCCGTAAAACCTAGTTGGGTCATGCATTTGGCAACGTCCTGGTATTGCTCCTGACGTATGAGTATGTCGATGTCACCCATCGGACGTAGGCCTGGATCGGGATAAATAACCCTGGCTAGCTGGATGTCCTTTAACGCCATCGCCGCCAGTCCGGCGGACTTGAACGCTTTGAAAATCTCTCCCACAACCCGATACATGCGCCGGCTCCGCACCTGGTTGGCGCGGAAGAGTTGTTGCAACTCCTCCAGGACTCCTGAGGGAATTGCACGGTTTTGCGGTTCTAATTGCAATACCTGGTTGAGGCCGTAATATAGAAGGGGTGAGACGGCATGCACGATGGAGGTCTCCACGACACCGGCCCAATCCAAGGGCTTTTGAAGCACCCGGCGTGCCGCATGCATTGCTGCCTCTCCGACCTTTACAGAGCAGCAGCTAATTAACAATTCGTCTTCGGGGGCCCAGTTCATTCGAAGCGCCTTTGTGATGCATTGCTTACTCCGGCCGATACTGTCTGGGCGTGATTCAGACCAACAAGGCCAGGATTTTGGACAAATTCCATACGGCAGCCCTCGCAGGCAGCGGTGGCACCTTCAAACCTCAGTTGCAAGCCGCACTGGCAAACCCAACCAACCACGCGAGCCGGCGCGCCGGTGACGAGTGCGTAATCGGGCACGTCCCGGGTCACAAGAGCTCCGGCTCCCACGAGCGCAAACGCGCCGATGACATTTCCCGCCAGCACAATTGCGCCAGCCCCAAGAGACGCTCCTTCGTTCACTAGAGTGGGACACCGCCACTGAAGGTTGTTGTATCTGCTGGCGGCCTGGGGCAACCTCGGTGATCTCGGATATAAGTCATTGGTAAATGTGACATTCGGTCCGACAAACACACCCTCGGCTAACGTAACACCGTCCCACAGTTCGTTGCCATTCTTGACGGTGACATTATCTCCTATGACCACACCGGTCTCTAGGAAGCAGTGCTCCCCAACATTGCAATGAGCGCCGATCGCGACTCCCTTCATCACGTGGGTAAACGCCCATATTCTGGTACCTTTTCCAATGCTTTTGGATTCTACGATTGCCTTAGGATGTATGTATACATTGTCCATAGTTCTTACTCATCAACAGATCAAATTTCCAAAATCGCTAAGGCGTGCAAGCATTCTCGCTTACGAGGTGAAAAAGAATCATGCTTAGGTTACGAGGATAGGACCGCGCATCGTGAAGGAAGTAGTAGTCTCCCTGTGAGTATGGAAATGATCCGTCCGGCCGCTGCCGTAGCAGGAGGTAAGAGAAAACGCGGTCGCACAATGTTTCATAACCGTAGAAGCCAAGCCGGCCCGCTATGGCAAATGCCGCGCCAGTAACAGCCGCGTGGTAAATAACTTGCCTAGATCGATTCCTGCAATCGTAGAACATGTGGCCATCCTCGGCTATACCGGTGCGCAAGAAGCCCAAACAATCCTCCAGAACGGGCCGCACTGCTGAATTACCCGTGATTTTGTAATACCGCATTAAATCCAGACATTGGAAAGCGTTGTACTGATAGCACTGAAAGTGCTCCCAACACCTGCCGCCTGCGATCGATCCCTCCACCATGTAAGGAAATTCGCCGTTTGGTTTCTGCGCACGTCGCATGAATGCAAGCATTCCGGCACATTCCCGCATGTAAGCTTTCTCGCCAGTTACATCAGCCAGTTCCGCCAGAAATCGAAGGACAAAGGCCGAGTTGTTGGGCACTCTGGCCATCCGCGTTTTCGCGAAATAGTTGACCGCCAGTTCATCGCCAGAGCGTTCGAAGCCAACTTCATTGAGCAGGTAGTGGTGCCAACGCAATACACTCGAGAGGAATCGCTCATCCGCCGTATAGCGGTACGTCGCCAGCAAGCCCAGCGAGGCCCATGTGCATTCTGCGGTTGCTACGCGGTCCTTCCATTCTGGGTTTGGGTAGACCCATGCTCCGTCCTTGCGTTGCTCGTCCAACATCTGCTCGGAACAACGCAAAGCAATTTCACGATAACCCGCGTCGCCGGTATGTTGGAAAAGGCTCCAGTTTGCGAGAGACCAGTACCCTTGCGCTTGTAGGTAATAGTAAGAATCCCTCCAGGGCAAGAAGCGAAGATAACTCTTGATGAAGCGCCCGATTCGGCGATTGAACCGGACTCCTGAGTCCGGACCAACCACTCCGTACCCGTTCCAATGCGCGGTCATAAGGTACTGATGTAGCTTCAGCGCTGCCCGCACACACGGTTCGGTATGTAAATCTCGGAGACGCGCAACGGTCGAAGGTTCGCGTTCGAATGCCGGGGCCGCCTCTGGCCTGTGCTCTTGAAATGGAGACACTGCGATTTCAGTCCAATCGCTTGATGACGTCCAAGCTTGCGGGATAGGTTTCAGGAGGTAGAGGCTTCAACAGAAGGCCCCTTACCGTGCCCTCGATCGAGAAGAGCCTCTTGATCAGGCTGACTATCGTCCGGTAGAAGCTGTGCTTCCGGCGCGCATCACTGGCGACAAACACGGCTATCAAGAGGCACCACGAGCCAAACCATAGCCACTGGTGAGTCGTCAATGACCAGAGCAAGCTGAGCAGTCCGGCCATCAAGGCAACACCAGGAATAAATGCGAATCCGCGCTCTTTTACGTACTGCCAAAGGAGCTCGGTCCCGGCGTGATAGCGAATGTTCTGCCCGCAACCCAAATAAAAGTTGCGGCGCCGGCGACTGATTACACTAGAGAGCGTTTCATTTGGTTCGGTGTAATGATTGACCATTGGACGTCGAATGTGAATGATTCGGTACCCTTTGTGGCGGATGCGCAAGCAGAGCTCTGGCTCCTCATCGGCATACAAATAGGGGTTGAAAGTGCCCACCTGCTCCATTACGGTACGCCGGTACATGGCGGCGCCACCGCAAATCGGCGCTTCAATGGCTTCGCCAACTGCTGCGGCTCGAAGTGTACTGGCGCGCGCAACACACCCATCGGCCGGAATAGGCAGATCGATCACGTCCCCAGTCACAACCGCGACCGTGGGATCCCCCTCCATGACTTGAATAGCCCGTTCCAGCCAACCGGGATGGAGTTCCATGTCGCCATCCAAGAAGAGCAGGTACCTGCTTTGTGAATATTTAAATCCCATAGAGCGCCCAGCTGCAGCCGTGAGGCGCATATCGGGCCGTAGCCGAAGGATGTTGACTGGATATTTTTTCGCAAGGTCAACTGTCTTATCCGTCGACGCGGAATCTACCACTACGATTTCGCTCGAGGACACGCTGGCCGTTCCCAGCAAGACTGATTCGATCAGGCGCTGTATGTTCCAAGCTTGGTTCTTG
>Ga0070681_10002198_pt1 | contig 17767 bp, 22 predicted proteins | sample KBSC83BmetaG_FD_65650 | JGI IMG/M metagenome (GOLD analysis project Ga0070681, IMG submission 65650) | Corn rhizosphere microbial communities from Kellogg Biological Station, Michigan, USA - KBS C8-3B metaG | ecosystem: Host-associated > Plants > Roots > Rhizosphere | place: USA: Michigan... | reverse complement strand
GGCACTGGTACACCTGTCTACTGGAATGGAAAACTGTACTTTACCTCTAAATCGAAGGTGGAAATGTATCCGCTGAATCAAGGAATGCTGGACAGTCCTACTCTGTCCACATGGGTGCGGGCGGAGGGCATGCAGTTATCAGCGCGAATGGGAGCAATGATGGAATTTTCTGGAATCTTGGCGGCGGAGTACTGTTTGCGTTGGATGCAAAGACCTTAAGCCTGCTTTATAGAAGTGACCAAGCTGCGAACAGAAGGGATACGGTGCCTCCGCTAGCGCATTTTGCCACACCCATGGTGGCTGACGGCAAGGTTTTTATCGGAACACAGAACAGTCTTGTGGTTTATGGTCTCCTGCCATGACAGAGTAGCCAAAACGCTCACAACTTAGTCTGCCCGCAATCCATTCCGCTGATCGGCACAAGGTGTTGTCGATTTTCGATCACGGCAGCCTCAACTTTATTGATGATGCAGCCTGGCGGTCAGACAACTGACATGATGACGTTCGTTGGCATTGGCGGTTCCTTCGGTGGGGTAGGTATGTGATTGCGATATTTTGGCGGTCGCGTCCCGTATGCTACAGAGACTGGAACGGATCACGGCTCTTTGTTGGTTAGTGTGTCGCGGTTGGAGCACAAGTTGGCGCACTGCTCTTGAACGAAAGTGATAAGGGAGAAAGGCTGACGAGGTTGACAGCGGAATGTCAGTCTGCGAGAGCTTTGGAACGTGCCTAAGATGTCAGCACCAGAATTGCCAAAACAGGTCGGAGCGGCGTTGTGAACTTCGGCCCAACGCCAAGGCGGAGTGGGCGAATGGCGTTCCGGAGGGCGGTATACCCTGGCCAAACACGCGAACTGAAATACTGCGGTCATGGAAAGAAGGTACCAACTACGTTGGAGCTTGCGATAAAACGGTCCAGCGCTGGGTAAGTCAATACGACTTTCCGATTCGCCGCTTAGATCGCCGCAAAGGCGCTGTCGTGTTTGCATTCGAAGCGGAGGTAAATGATTGGTTGCAAATGCGAACGCGGCGGCCAAGCTAGGGCCTGAATTGCTTTCACCGGGGACGCACTGAAGTTCTCGCTTGCGATATGAAGTCGAACTCCAGTGGTTGCGGATGTGCGTAAAAAGACAAAGTCCATGCCGGGCGGATAGTCCCAACGCAAGCGGTCGCGCCGGCAATCATGGCTGTGGATCCCGCCCCGAGCCGCGTGGCAGGGGGAGCGCGTCGTTCACGACTCTGGAGTATGGGCGTTCTTGTGCTCGTACATTCTGCGATCCGCCCCCTCGAGCATCTCATCGAGGGTGTCTCCGTCGTGCCACTCGGCCAAACCGATGCTCAAGCTGATCCGGAAGCTCTCGAGGTGTCCTGCATTGTTCCAATTGTGGAACTCGTTCTTCTAGAATCGCGAATCCGATCCTCAGCGGGATGCGACTCAGTGCCGCTGTTTGAGAACGAGCTTTTGTACACGCCAGTTCAACAACTCGCTCACATAGAGCTCATTGTCCGACGGACATGCAATTTCGTGAATCCATCCGAACTGCTTGAGCTGTTTGCCCGATTCCCCTAGCACTCCCAGAACTCTACCCTCGAGGCTTAGCTTATAAATTCGACCGGGGTATGCGTCAGAACTAAACAGCACCTGGTTCGGTGGCGGCGTGATGCAAATTGCCCAGGGCGAGCCCGGCGCCATTGTCTGGGGTCCTTTGATCGGCAACAGTGGCTTGCTTCCTATAGCCGGGCTGGTGTTCGGATCAAATGGCACATCAATTACGATTTGTCGAAGGAACTTTCCTTCAGAGTCGAATACCTGGATGCGGCGATTGCCGCGGTCGGCCACGTAGACGTGGTCTTCGGCATCGACAGCAATGCTGTGAGGAGTGCTGAACTGCCCCGGTTGGTCTCCGGGTTCTCCCCACGACTTAATCCAGTTGCCGTTTTTGTTCACTTTTGCGATGCGCGAATTAACATAGCCATCGCTGATGTACGTGTTGCCCTCCTTGTCCCACGCCATGTCGGTTACCTGGCGGAACAGTCCATCGACGGGAGGCAGCGGCGGGTTCGGGTGCGGCAGAGGCCCGGTCTTCTCGTCAGACGCCTCCTGCTTGCGTCCGAAAACCATGGCTACACGGCCCTCGGGACTAAACTTGATGACCATGTCCGAGCCCTTGTCGGCCACCCAGATATTGTCCTGTTGGTCGACCTTGACGGAGTGCCCATAAGACCAGGCGTACAGGTTGTGACCAATTTCTCGCAGGAACTTGCCCTCAGCGTTGAATTCCAGCAATTGTGCCGCACCGGCCCCGTAAGCGGGGCCGGTCGAGTTCCCCCGCGACAAAACGAAAATGTGTCCCTTGGAATTGACCGCCACTCCAGCGGCTTCACCCAGGTACAGATCCGTGGGAAGTTTCAAGGGATCAGGAACTGATTGAAATGGGATTTCCTGAACCGCCGGTTGTTGCGCAACCAGAACATTGGCAAAAAACAGAAACAGCAGAAGGTAGATTCGTCTCATGACATTCTCCGGGCAGCGCAAGAGCACCTTGAGACGACAATTAGTACTTTTGTCGCAAAACTATATCTCGTGAACAATTTGATTTCCCCTCTGAAATTCTCAGATGGCTCCACTCACGGCAGCGAACCAGGGCTTGAATCTAACTGGCGAGTTCTCAAGCAGCGTTCCGATTGTTGTTGCCAACGCTTGAACCATAACGGCGGGAATGGTTGCCGACCGGAGTGAAAATTAGCCTGTAATCGCGATGGAAACAGGCCGGGCAGCGCACAGGATGCATTAGTAACAGCGGAAGGATGTAACGCTCCGACAAGTTGCGTGGGCGTGAGCGCACGCCAACTTCTCTACCGCAGTCCCGGCAGCGATACCGCTTGGCAAGCCCAAATCTTTTTCGTAACACTGCACAAACCGCGGGCGCTCGCGCCGTCAGAATCCGGCTCCAATGTCCAATCAAGAACACGGTTCGCTGCGTCCCGGATGTGAGTACGCCAAGAATCCGTTTGCGACTGGTCGAAGAAGTCCAATAATTTGTGATCTCTCGTACGACGATCTTCGCCCACGAGTACAAAACCGCGAACTTCGGGAATCTCAATTCATCAGTCGTCCCGTGCGCCCTCGGTAGATTCGGAGGTGTGGCGGGAGCAACGGCCGTCTCCGGTGCTCCCGCTCCTGATCTTCCTGCGTTCTCGCTCGGCGCCTCTACGATCTTGGAAACGTCGGTGAGAAGCCAACCTAAGGGCGATGAGACTGGAGCCAGCCTGTTTTTAACCGTGCCTCGCAGAGTCGGGTCGCGTTGAGCTTCTTGTAGCGAAAGGTCGACCATTTTTGCAGAAATCTTTGAAAGCTCGGCAAGTCGCGCTGTCTCCCTCTTGTATGGACCGACGCCTTGACGTTCGATGCCCTGCGAGGTCCACCCGTGCGTGGCTAGCTGCTCTTCGTCATGAGACTTCTCTGTGCGCCGCAGCAACATATGAAATGAATACTACTCAAACGAGCCTCGTTCAAGCGGAAACGAGAATTGCATCGAGATTGCACTTTTTCCTTGACGTACCATAACCCAAATTCGCTGCCATTTTCGCCCACGCGCGCAATACTCGCGCCACACAGTTCGGCATCTGGATTGCATCGCCAGGGGGGATCTCAGGAGTTTGATCTTCCAGGCGGAAATAGTAGCGGCCGCCGCTTACGGTAATACTACTGCCAATCTTTTGGTGATCACGCCGCCCTCATCGTTTTGCGCCGTGATCGTTACAACGGTGATTCCGTCGGGTAAGGGTCCCACAAAATGTCTGATCCGCGACCCGGCGAAGATCACCGCCGCCTTTTCGCCATTGACCATAACGGTTGTTCCCGGATCAGTTTCGGCCTGGATTTCTACAATGTGACCATACGGCGTAATCGACTCGACATTGAGCAAAGGGGGGCGAGGACCCAAAATCTTTGACGGGCTCTGGTAATTTGCTCTGGGCCTGCGAATTTCCCGAGGCACATGGGGGCGATTTAACCTAAGTGCCACGGCGATGACAATGAGAATCCCGAGGGTACAACAGGCGTAAATCGACCTAGGTTGGAATATTTTGACCAGCATCAGTGTTCCCAGTCCGCCGGACAGAGGTTGGAGATTACTGGAGCGGACGGCATAGCATCAGACGATGCCGGCCGGCCCCATCACGCGCCGGGCGTTGCATCTGCCCGCGTGGATTCTGCAAAGTCTGCCAACTCCAAGCGTAGGTTTCCTGCATTTGTCGCATAGGCCATCCCCGTTTCGAAGTCAATCATTCCAGCGCGGATCAGCTTTTCAATTTCGCCATCGAAGTGTTGCATTCCCTCAGTCGTGCCGACGCGCATAGCATCGAGCAGGGTTTTACCTTCGTCTTCACCCTTTTCCACGTATTCTCGTGTGCGCAGTGTCGATTTCAGAATCTCGAGCGCCGCTACTCGTCCGGCTCCACTCTTTAGAGGGAGCAGCCGCTGCGAAATGATGTAGCGGAAACTCTTTGCCAGACGATTGCGAATTATGTGCTGCTCGGCTAAGGGAAACACGCCCGCGATCCGTTCCACCGTCTTCGAGGCATCAATGGTGTGCAGGGTTGACATCACCAAGTGTCCGGTCTCTGCCGCCTCCAGCGCGATCTCGATGGTTTCCCGATCGCGCATTTCGCCCACCAAGATCACCTTGGGTGCCTGACGTAGTGCCGCTCGCAGTGCGGACGCAAAGCTGGTGGTGTCGCTGTGCAGCTCACGTTGGTGAACCAGACACTTTTGATGGGGATGAAGAAACTCTATGGGATCCTCAATCGTCAAAATGTGATATGCGTGTTGCTTGTTGATGCGGTCGACGATGGCTGCCAGGGTGGAAGATTTTCCAGATCCTGTCGGTCCGGTGACTAGAACAATGCCATTACGCAGAGCGACAATGTTTTCCAGCTCGGCAGGCAGATTCAGCTCTGCGAGATCAGGAACCTTACTGGGAATCACTCGCATGACAATAACGCAACTGCCGCGCTGCATGAAAATGTTCACTCGAAATCGAGATGTTTCCGCCAAGCTGTAGGAAACATCACATGAGCCGTGCTCGCGAAGATTGCCGAGCGCGTGCTTGTTGTTCCCAATCAGTTCGGTAGCAATCTGCCGTGTGTGGTCTGGCGCGAGGGCTCGTGACCCGACTGACGAAAGATGGCCATTGATCTCCACCGTCGGCGGTTTCCCAGGAGAAAAGAAAAGATCGCTTATTTTCGGGGCGCTTGCCAGCATTGCTCGCAAGAGTGCCGCAGTCGAAACAGGAGCACCAGCGGGCGAGCGCTTCGGCGGTACAGCGACAGCCGGGGGTGAGACCGGCGCAACGGAACTCTCGCTCGAGGTGATCTGTTCTACCATTTAATCTGACCTACGGCTTTGTCTGACCTATGGCTCGATTTTGCCAGCCAAGAACAGCGGAGCGAGATGAGAACAGGCATCAGCGGTTACGAAGGTGATCCACTTTGCACCAAAACGGAACACCTGAACAATGCTGAATAGCTGTCGCTTTGATGGAGCATTACGGCCGTGAATGTAAGCACCAGTGCAGTGGCCTCATCGCGATTGAGAGTGCTCGGCCTGTGCTTCACCTTCTCTGGATAACGCCGATGCGTTTTCTACCAGAACTCGATTCTGAACGGAATAGCCCCATTGCACGAGCTTCCTATAAATGGTTGTTTTGCCCATCTTCAGCACGTTGGCGGCTTTCGCGATATTCCCGTCACACATCTTCAGCACCCGAAGCACCTCCCGTTTTTCAATCTGCTCCATCGTCAACATGCTTTTGTTGTCGCTGATGACATTCCATTGGACCATCAGGTCGGCAATTTCGTGCAGTTGCCGTGCTGTGAGCCGATGGAACCATGCAGGCAACTCGCGCACATGGTCATATAAATATGCTAGCGCTGTCATCTGCGTAGGCGGGAAGGGGCTTTTCATGGTCTGGGTCTCACGAAAATCGGAGCGGGAGCAGCAATATTGAATACGGTCTCGCCGATGCGGGGTTTCATAGTGCCAAGTGGCGACGTCGGCTGCGATTTTAGCTTGGGACCCATTTTGAGGTTATCTACGCAGCATCGCTCCAGAAGCTATCTCAAGTTCGATGGCAACGAGTAACGCAAGGAAAAGACAAGCATCACGACAGTAATAGCTCTTGCTGACTAGTGCACCGCATCCGTATTCACTGCCCATGTGTTGTCTTCACACTACAATTTAAGAACTATGTCGTTTCTTTACGCTACTGTTGCAGCCCGATCCCGATTACCTTTGACATGGAGTTCATATGGATGTGTCATTGTGCATTGGACTTTTTATGCTCGGTGCCGCGACCGGAGCCTTGCTAAGCCGGATCGCCACAACTGGACAGCTTCGTCGACTCAGAGACCAATTGGGCGTCGAAGAAAGTGACACGACGGACGCATACAAATGATTGCCCTCCCCCCAAGGTATCGTCAGGTCGCAGGTCATGCTCCTTATCACTGCTAACGCGGCATTACTAACTTAGAAATTGATGGGGCCCTCGATGGTCGCGCGAATATAGTGTTGCGAGACCAGAGCAGCGCTGCCGACCGCATATAGTTCGTCTAAGTAGCGGTCCACAAGGAGGTTGAGACCAAACACGCCGGCTGTGTAGGGAGCCTCGCTATGGAACTCCTCCCCGGTATAGCGAGAGCGCCGGCACGCGATTACCATTGAAGCGATCATCACGCCCTGAGAAGCCAAAAACCACGGCGAGGTGAAGGTTTTGCGGTAGGTGCGAAGCGGAGGGTCGTCCCAGTGTTTACGAAAGGTATACACGTGCACTGGCCCAGGCATGACCGATGGCATGCCCTGACGGGGTGCCGCGGGCGGATATTGCCCGATGAGCTTGTGCAGCCACTCCGGGCACGGCTGGTCGTGACTTACACAAGTCGTGGATGGTGCAGGAGCGTCTGGCAGTTGGGCTAACGCTTCGGCTCTGAGTGCCATAGCGACTGTAAGCAGCATCAACAGTTTCATAAGTCTTTGGTCACCCTCCCCAGCAAATCAACACGCGCACTTGAAAAACGATGAAAACGGTTCATCGCGGTCGAAAGATGACTCGGATATGGGCTACCGAAAAGGTTTGGGACGGGGCTCCTATCTCTTTGTGGCCATGCAGGCGAAACTCCCACATGACTTGCTCGTCATTGCTGCCGAGCTGACGGCACTCTGCGGAACGCCCACACGCGCCGTCGCCACTCAGCCAGAATTCAACCCGGCTAACCGCGTAGCCAGCGGGAGCCCTGGTCACCCCAATGCGATACCAGGGGCTCCAACGGCTTCCTCGTCCGCTCGGCCGCGGCCCGGAATCAGCGGTCATAATTGCGGGTGCGACCGCTTGCGAAATCGGCATGAGCGGAGAGGCGTTCGTTCCGTTCACAAATGAGGGAGTAGACCCATCGGCTGATTCGCGAATTAGTTGCACGTCCCCCAAAGCGCCGGTCATCGGTGCCAGAGACACGGTGCGATAGCCCGGTGCTTCGATTTCAACGCGATTGACTTCCTGTTTTGCCAGCCAGAAGCTAAATTCGCCTTTGCCGTCTGTTCCCCAAATGGCGTTATCGGTTGACGGAAGCACTTTGACACGAGCCGCTTCGATCGCTTTTCCTGTGTGCCGGTCTCTGACGTGACCCGATAAATGGATAGCTGCGTTCTCGGTACCGGCAGAAGTCGCGCCGCACAACCAGGTGCTAAGCGAGAGGATGCACAAGAGCGACCAGAGTAGCCGTGCAACGTCTGGGGGATTATCCGAGGCAACCTGCTGGGCATCAGACGCAGACTTGGTTTCTAGATTCATGTGGAAATGGTCATGCAGCCAATCGTGAAAAGCTTTGTCTGCAGACGAACTGGCGCATTCGAAGCTGATTCCAGCTTTGCCATGCTTGTCGTCCCAGATCACCTTGCCATCGGCGCTTACAAAAATGTCAGTGTTGGGAATTGCGAAGGCCAACTGAATTGCTTCTCCGACGGTGAACACCGCGGGAGTGTTTATGGCCATGCCGGTCTGACTTACATTCAGGGTGGTGCATTGCAGCAGTTTGCCATCACTTCGCCGTAACGACACTCGAAGTTCTACCGCTAATCGGAAGTACACCTGGCTGTCACGAAGCATCCGTCCGTACGCTGAAGTGACCAAGTTCCGCAGGCGCTCGGGATCTAGCGGACGCTCAAGGATGAAGCTGGCTCCCAGACGCGAAGCGATTGCCTTGGCCACGGTGTCGCTGGCAACAGCGATCACGACGGCACGCTTGTTGGCTCCAGGAAGGTTTTGTAGAACATGGTCACATCCGGGGAGCTGGTCAAAGTCCAGCACCACGGCTGCGAATTTTTCTGATGAAAGCTGTTCCACAGCTTTTTCGGAGCTGCACTGTTGGGTTGAGATCCGTTTCTTTCGAAATGCATCCGAGAGAATGCCGACCATTTCCGGATCGCGGGCAATGACCAGTGCTTTCATAACAAAGCGCGCATCGCAACCGGCTGGCTGATTGGCAGGAGGAACGGTTATCTTAGGCAATCTGCTAACTTTGGTTAGCCCGTGTTTCTCGCTGAGGTAAGTTAAAAGCGCACCTGACCCCGAACCTGCAATAAATGCTGCCGTAAGTGCCAAAGGATTTGACAACACGTTAAGACTTTTCCCCGTCGTCCTGACTGTCTGCTAGCAACGTAGCTGACGGCCTACACATGGGGGTAACGTAAAGAAGCGACAGTAGGCCCACAAAGGTAACTACATCGTGATACGATCTCACAAGAATGAGGGCCAATAGTCGAAAGCCAGCCGCTGCCATTTCGTTCTGATTCTGGAACAAGATTGACAATGCGTTCCAGCGTGCCCGTTCCGGCCCTAATATCCGCTAACACTCGTCGGAAGGGGGTGCGATGCCGAGAAAGGCGAATTGGGAAGAATTGATTCGGTCAGAGAGGATGGGTGCTGAGTTCTTCAAAGACTCTATGGTGGGTCTCGCAATATTTGATGAGCGGTTGTACTACCAGATGGTCAATCCGTATTTAGCCGCCTCCAATGGCACCCCGATTGAGTCTCACATGGGAAAGCATGTGCGGGAGATTTTGGGAAGCGTGAGTCTTCCGGTGGAACTGGCGATTCAGCAGGTATTCGCAACCGGACAGCCAGTTCTGAATTGCGAGGTTGCCGGACCATTGCCGACCAAACCGGGCGGAGGCCACTGGGTTGATAGCTTTTTTCCCATCGCGGACTCAAGTGGAAGGGTAAGACGGGTCGGCGCCGTAGTCGTCGAATTGGAGAAGGAGCAGCGACTAGAGCCGGTGCCTGACAACAGTGCGTTTGTAAATCACGTATTGCGATCCTGGAAGGGTATTGCCCAGTATATGGGGACATGCGTCAAGACGGTACAGCGTTGGGAGCGTGCCTACGATTTACCGGTGCGACGAGTGCAGCCGGGTAAAGGCTCCGTTGTCCTCGCGTTTAAGAACGAGGTCGATCAGTGGCTGCTTAACAGGACTCGCGAGTTGAATGTGACTGAAACTCAGAAGAGCCGTCGTTTCAGCTAGTACCCGTCAGTTTTTCTTGGGACGTCCGCCCTTTCTGCCCCAACGCGAGAGCTTCTTACGATGTTTTCGAGTGGTGGCTTTTCCGCCTTTTTTGCCAATACATCGAGGGCAAATCATTTTCGTGAGAGGATGGCGCGGGCAATACATAGCGATGGCAACCGCATACTCTTATCCTGGAACTTGCTTTGTCAAGCCTCCGGCTGGCTTTTTCTTCCCCTGCCTCCTCGTTTTCCCCATTCCGAAAGCCGTGTTTTGTGCTTGCCAGCGGTGGTTTGCCCGCCCTTCGACGCAATGCAGCGAGGACAAATCAGTTTTGAGCCTGTGTGTTGGGGACACATTGGCAGGAGGCATTTGACCGCCAACACCAGCTGGTCAGCCACTTCTTGGAGGAACTCAGCATGTCGTTCGGAATATTGATTCAATTGAGAACTGAGAATGATCATTACGCCCAGGCTCTCACCTCGCACGATCAGGGGCACGGCGCAGTATGATCGAAGCCCCTCTTCGATGTTGTGCTGCTCGATCTGGAATTCAAACTGCCTTCGAAGGTCGCGCCGCACAATTGGCTTCTGGTTCTGAAATACCCATCCGTGATGGCTGTCTTTGGGGTCCAACGACAGACCCACGTGATAATAGCTGCCCGGATGCTGCCCAATCGCCGCCGCCATTTTGAGCGATGCATCTTTGGGAGCATAAAGGCTTAAAGCTATTCGATCGAAGGACATCACCTTGTTCAGCGTTCTCGAGGTGCCCTGGAAGATTTCAGTCAGGTCGGGCTCGCTGATGACCGCTCGGTTGACTTCGCGTATCGTTCTGTAACGCTGTGCCGTTCGTAATGCCAGAGTCATATTCGTTCACGTACTACATGAAGTACACTGCTGCGCCCAGTTGTAGCATGTCTAGGGTTCACTTCAACAAGCCACCAGCTGGCTTGTTACGAAATCAGAACAAGCACGACGAACATGAAAGACGTGGCTCTTACCAGGCGTAAGGCAATTCGCCACGAAGTATGCAGACTTATGTGCAAACCAACCAATCAAGGAAGTCGTCAGCTTGAAAACGTATATCGCTTTAATCGGGATGATGCGGTGATCATTACCTCAGTACCGATGCGCGCTCCTAACCCTGACGCATAAACTCTCTGGGAGTATCCTCATGTTGAAGCATCCTGAAAGTACGGTCGCTCGTGTAAGCAAACAACTCTCCTCCCTGGAGAAGCGCGATTGGGAACTTTGGGCGATCGTTTCCCTCACAGGGGTGTTGGTGAGCGCCGTTCTGCTCGCTGTCCTTTTCCGCGTCGCCTTTCAGGATGACACTGTCCATGTGGAGTTTACGGTATCCCGTCCGCTCGTCATCGCGCTGTCAGTCTTGCTCGCACTCCTCAATACTTACCTCGTAACCAAACGCTTCGAGGTTCGTCGTTTGCGCGAGCAGTTGATCTCCAGCACCTTACAAGCGCAGGCTATTGAGCAGCAGTCGTTCACCGATCCGCTTACCGAGATATACAACCGTCGCTCATTAGATGACATCGCAGGCCGGCTCATCAGCCATGCCCGGCGAAGGCACGCCCCCCTCACGTTTCTGATGGTCGACGCCGATAATTTTAAGCAGGTCAACACCCGCTTTGGGCACCTGACCGGTGATTACGTCTTAGCCGAGATTGCTGCAATCCTGCGAGCTTCGATCAGGGGCTCAGATGCGGCGATACGTTACGGAGGAGACGAGTTCTTGGTGTTGCTAGCGGATACGACTGCGATTGGCGCTCAAAATGTGATTGAACGGATTAAGAACGAGCTCCACAATTGGAACAATGCAGGACACCTCGACAGCTTCCAGATCAGCTTGAGCATCGGTTTGGCCGAGTGGCACGATGGAGACACCCTCGATGAGATGCTCGACGGGGCGGATCGCAGAATGTACGAGCACAAAAACGCCCATACGCCAGGGTCGTGAACAACGCGCTCCCCCTGTCACTCGGCTCGCGGCGGGAATCCACAGCCATGATTGCCGGCTCTCTGCTGCACGTCAAAACAAATTTGACTCGCCTTTGAATGACAAACGCATGAGCCACGGTTGGCCAGCAACGCACTTGTTGGGACCATTCTGTTGTTATGATGCCCTGAGATGCTGACGACCATCCCTATCCGCCTCTTGGCCGGGCTCGGGGCCCTACTTCTCACCATGCTTTGAAAAGGGGGGCGACCCGCCCCAATGAGCGGATCAGATTGTTGGTTCGGGAAAATCGCCGCCTTTCGGGCTCGCGCTTTGTCAGTGATGCCGCTCACGTGGAAGAAATCCTGTGTAGTGAGTCGTCATGTGACCTCAAATTTCTATGCCAGATTCCTTCCATCGGTCATGCGTGCCTTCGACCAGTGCAAAGGAAGCATTGCAAAAACGTTTATCGGATCTGAAACGTAAGGAAACACAACGTAAAATCTTATTGACTATGCGCATATTCACCGACTAACATCGCAAACCGCAAAACGCTTTTCGGACGCTCGTCAACACTTCGGGGGAGGGGTTGACGGGCGTTTTCCCTTTTTATGCAGCACCGCAACACTTCTGGAGGTGCTTGTGTCCACGAAATGGATGGGGATCGCCAGGTCTACATTTGGGTAAGTATTTTCCGGAGGTTGCCTCCGATGAAGAACACCAAGTCACGGAACTCTGCCAGCCAGAGCCAGGCTGATACGAAGCAAATCATCCGTGTATGCGTCCTGCAGCCATTGGGGGGGAATGTTATGCGGAAGCTGGTGAGGGTCAACTAGTCGCATCCGGCGGAAAGGTACGAATGAAGTGCAGCTGATTGGGGACGCGACTGCCGACTACTCGGATGTGGAGATGCGTGCCGCCCTCGAAGTTAACCTCCCGAGCTTCGCCAATGCGGTGCCCACGAAAGAAGTGGTAGTGGCGATTTCCGTATTCATTCTTCCGAGAAAAGAGACTATCCCTGTGTTCCATGACGGAATCCCTTCTTGATCCGTTAGCATCGGAATCAGGATGAAACACCCGTGCACCGAAGTATTCACCACAGCTGCAGTGCAGTCTCCCTGTGTACCGGCCTCGCGACCGTGGGTGCTTGCAGCCACGATTCTCGGTTCGAGCATGGCGTTCATTGATAGCACGATCGTCAACGTGGCTATGCCTGCGCTGCAATCCACGCTTCATGCGACCGTAGTGGACGTGCAATGGGTCATTGAATCGTACGGGCTGTTCCTTTCTGCCCTGATCCTGGTGGGCGGTGCTCTTGGAGATTCAGTTGGCCGTCGGGCGATGTTCCTGCTGGGTATAGTTGGTTTCGCACTCGCTTCCGTTGGCTGTGGTTTTTCTTCGACGATCAGAACTCTGTTGATATGGCGCTCAGTTCAGGGGATTGCCGCGGCTGCTCTGGTGCCAGGCAGTCTGGCTATCATCAGTGCATGCTTCGACGAACAATCCCGGGGCAAAGCAATCGGGACGTGGGCCGGATTCACAACCATCACAACTGCTCTAGGTCCGGTCCTCGGAGGATGGTTGATTGAGCATGTTTCGTGGCACTGGATCTTCTTCATCAATGTTCCCCTCGCAGCACTTGCTCTCGTCATCTCTTTTTGGCACGTGCCTGAATCTCGCAATCCTGACTCACGGAGCATCGATTGGTTGGGTGCTTCAATTGCGACAGTTGGCTTGGCGGCACTTATATACGGCTTTCTGTCGTCGTCGACTCTCGGATGGGTCCACTTTCGAGTAATCGCGAGCTTAATCTTCGGTGTGGGGGCGCTCGCCGTTTTCATACTTGTCGAAAAGAACGCAACGGCACCTATGGTGCCGCTCAAGCTATTTCAGGTCTCTACGTTCAGCGGCGCGAATCTGCTAACGCTGTTTCTTTATGCCGCATTGGGAATCTTCTTCTTTATGTTTCCGCTGAACTTGATCCAGATTCAGAAGTACTCAGCAACCGCGACAGGTGCCGCTGCGCTTCCCATGATTTTGTTGATGTTCCTGTTATCGCGTTGGTCTGGAGGACTCATCAGCCGCTATGGTTCAAAGGTACCGCTCATCGTTGGACCGCTGATCGCTGCAGTTGGATTTCTCCTTTTTGCAGTGCCAGGAGTACGTGCGCAATATTGGATTGCCTTCTTTCCAGCTTTCGTTGTTTTGGGCGTCGGCATGGCCATTACTGTCGCGCCTCTAACAACCGTTGTCATGAACTCTGTCGGGCCGGAACGGGCCGGCGCCGCATCTGGCATCAACAATGCCGTGGCCCGAGTTGCTGGAGTGTTGGCAGTGGCAGTGCTAGGCGCGCTCATGACAGCCGCTTTCGCTCACTCTTTGCGCCAGTCACTTGTCACTCTGAATTTGAATGCCGACGTTGTTCGCCACCTCGAATCCAATCTGGCAATGCTCGGAAACCTAGATGCTCCGTCAGGCACGGATAAGGCAACTGCCTTGGCGATTCGTTCCAGAATTGCCGAAGCATTCGTGTTCGGTTTCCGGCTGATCGCTGTACTCTGCGCGGTCCTCGCGATCGCGAGTGCGGTGGTGGCGCGGTGGAAGATGCCGTCCCACACATCTTCAAGCGTGCAGGATTTCAGGCGCGCTCAGGCTGCTGATTAACTGATGATGTGCGCTCTTAGGCGAACATCGGCGCTGGTCACAGAGTGGTCACAATAAATCGCCTGCTCCGACGAGTTATGTTGTTGATTGAAAACCTGAAAAGGCTGGCGTCGGCGGGAATCAAAACGGGTTCCTCCGCGCCGGCAGCGGCGGATTGGTTCACGATGATAACGGAGATTCCAGTAGATCCAGGAGCGCTCATCAAAGATCCTAGATAAGGATCATCTAGGTCGCCGAACGGAATACCTTATCCTTCTGTCTCCGGACTCTTTAGCTTTTGCCGCAGATCCTTGAGGTCACTGCTGCGGCCTAGAGCTCCTTTGTTCGCGAGGAGGTGGTCCAGTGAAATAAAATGCACTGGAACACCGAAGAAAGTGCCTGCGACTCTTCTATTCCAGGCCTCCGGGAATTCCACGCCAGTGATCTCGGTAAGAATGTCGATGCGCACAGGAGCAATTCCGATCTGGTAGACGACCTGGGTTCCAGAGAATGTGCTTGGTGTTATGCGATCATGATCGAGAGGGGCCCCGAACTTCCGAAGTGCTTCGACTACTCGGACGGAATTCTGGGCGGAATTGTGGACCCACACATCGAGGTCTTTGGTATAACGCGGCTCGCCGTACTTCATGACTGCGAAGCCACCCACAATCAAATATTCGACCTCAAATTCGTTTAAGAGTTGTAGCAGTTCTTTGTAGTGTGGGTTTTCTGCCATGGCTGACTTCCTCCGCTAGTTCCACCAGTTCCCATGCGGCGGCAAAGATGGCTTCATCGCCCTGGTCCTGCCAAAACTCAATGTCAAACGAACGGTCCGGGAACTCACGCTCCACTAGCCGCGTCTTCCATCCTGGTTTGTCGGCCGGGTTCATTTCCACGCTCTCGAATTTGGTCTTCAACTTTCAGCATATCAGGCCAGATGGTTTGCGTTCTTGTCTTCCCTTACCCTGTAACCAACATGAGCGACAGTCGAAGGTCCGGGCGGTATTGCCGGAAACGAGAGGTACCGCGCTGATCAGCCGTTCGGGCTGGGATTTCGCATCTCCAGCGACTTCCAGCGCAGCCACTCACGCAGTGATCAAACTATCAAGCGGCCGCAAACCAGGTGTTTGATCTCTGGTAAGATTGCCACTCAAAGAGAAACGGTGCCAGGGGTGGCGCTCAGCTTTAAGCAGACGCGGTTGATGTTGGCTAAGGAGTACAGTGCATCTACAACGGCTCAAGGACGTCGCCGCTGTACTAATCTCCCGCCATTGCCAGGATGGCGTTCGGCGTCAACGACTCGAGCGCCCGGCTTATTTCCTCGTCGATGTGCGCCTCGTCAACTCTGCTTTCCATGATGACGGGCCACAACGCTGGGGTATCTGCACCCGGAAACGGCGGCGATCAAAGCCGTCATCGATCGTCGCAATCAACAGAAACTCAAAGGCGCTGCGGTCCAAGAAGAGGGTCGCGAGCCACGGATCGAGGAGAAATACCTGATGTAAAAATCAGTTGCACAGCCACAAAAACAGCCACAGCAACTGATTTTGTGGACCGCGGTCTCCCGAAGTGGTTCAAAATATGGTGAGCGCGGAAGGAATCGAACCTTCAACCTACTGATTAAGAGACACACCAGCCACAAATTCAGTTCTTACATAACCCACGATTAAACATTAACTTACACAAGCCTTGCGCGCACAGAGAACCATTCGTAAGTGCTTGAAATGCTGTCGATGTTTTGCGACGTACAGCCACAATTACAGCCACAGATTGGCTCGGTCTCTGCGTGTCGTGGAACTCCATCACAACTTCCCACATTCTTGCCTAGCAAGTCCGATCCGCGCCTCCGAGATTCAATCCCGAACCCGACGAAGGTGGGACGCAACGACGAGTCGGAGATAAGGGATCGCTTCACCGCTATTGCCGAGGGCAGCGCCGTAATCGAGTGACAGTGGGCGGACAAGAAGCAGAAGTCCGCAGGGCGGACTCGGCCTGGTATTGACGGGTCGGCTTAGTCACCGACAGTGCCGAGTCGAGATCATCGAAGAAAGATCATCGCCCAGACGCTCGCCAATCTGCGCAGCTCGGGACACGTCCGAGGCTTTGGCTAATAATTAGCTGAAAAGTTGCAGTTTTTGGGCAGGAGTCCGAGTTTTTGGGCAAAGCAGAAGGCTTTGCCTAATATTTTAGCGGTACTTTTTGGGCAGTGGACGGAGTTTTTGGGCAGCCCTCGCGGTTCAGAGAACGCCCCTAAATGTTGCTATTTCTTGTCGCAGGACGTGATGAACTACCATTTACGCCGCTCTGGGTATGCTGGAGCCTCGAAGCCACTCGCGAGCTTTCTCAAGCGTTCTGAAAACGCGCAAGTGGTCTCCCATGTTTGAGACTTCCCGGTACGTCTCATACATCCGCGCTATAGCGAACAATGCCTCACTCCCGGATGCGACTGGAACAATGGCGATTCTTGAGGCTCGCGAGAATAGGGGTTCTCGCGACAGAGTTCGCATCGCATCCAAGTCGAGACTTGTTTCTGGAACGTGCGTGAAGTCAACCAATGCGTTGAAGCTGGGATCAAAATCGGGATCACTAAGGAGTGCTTGCCGATTGGCCACGATGTCATTGGCGGCCACATCACCGGAACCGACTATCAGTACAAGGCGCTGCTCCTTCAGAACTCGGTGAGTCAACGGCATACGATAATCTGCGGCTCCACGAAGTTTGATTGCCGATGCTGCTTGAGGGTTGCAGCGAGAACAGTGGGTACGAGTCATAGAACGGTTTCCAATTTGGAACTTCACAGAACCGAGGCCCGCCAATGCTGGGGCCTTTTTCCTCCCTAGCGCATACCGTAACCAAGGACATGGATTTGGGGGGTGCTCCTGAGCTGGCGCAGGGCCTAGCATGGTTTTTGTACCTCCTATTATTGAATTTCTGGAGTAGCCCTCATACTCTTTTTCGTACCGCACGGACAGGAACACAGGGATACCCCTTCTTGGTAAGGAGCACTAATGATGGAAATCCACGAAGTTTTGAAGCAGAAAGAAGCAGAGCTTGCCGATGTACGCAAGCAAATCGAGAGCTTGCACATCGTCGCGCCGTTGCTCTCGAATGAATCAACGGCGAAAGACCCTTTTGATTTGCTGGAGCAGAAACAAGCGGCTGTTGCTTGTGTTCGCCACGAAATTGAGAGTCTACAGATCGTCGCGCCCTTGCTTTGTGACGAATTGCTTTCCAAGGAACTGAGTAAAAAGGCCGCGAGTTCAGCAAAGGAAACATTGGACCTAGGCCATCATTCGCAGGCTACAGGAACTGACGGCATGTTTTCCTCACTCAGGCCCAATTCCAGTCACAGATTTTGGAAGATTCTGAAGCGGGGATGAAGAGACATTGATATGGGGCAGTTCTCTGCATGACTGCGCAGGTAAAGCGACGTTTACCGAGACCGACCTGTCGGGAACTTTGATTCTTACAGCAACGGTGGATTTCGTATGGGTGAACAACATGCGAGAGATCATGTTCATCTTCACATCAGTGACTCTGGCTAACGGCACACCTCTTGGGATCGTGATAAACGGCAATGCCAAGAAGTTGGTCCCCTGAACCGGGTGAACGTGCC
>Ga0070681_10002196_pt1 | contig 17779 bp, 12 predicted proteins | sample KBSC83BmetaG_FD_65650 | JGI IMG/M metagenome (GOLD analysis project Ga0070681, IMG submission 65650) | Corn rhizosphere microbial communities from Kellogg Biological Station, Michigan, USA - KBS C8-3B metaG | ecosystem: Host-associated > Plants > Roots > Rhizosphere | place: USA: Michigan... | reverse complement strand
GGACCAGGGCGTTGACCTCGCCTGACTCCGTCATTCGCGTCATCAGTTGGAGAGTCTCGTCCGCGACTCGAAAGCCGAGATCAGCGTATCGCGCTGCGAAACGCGCGACTCGCAGAATTCTGACGGGGTCTTCCGCGAAGGCCTCTGAGACATGACGCAGGATGCGCGCCTCCAGGTCCTTTTGGCCCCCGTATGGATCGATGACTTGGCCGTTCGAGCTCTGCGCCATCGCGTTGACCGTAAGGTCGCGGCGGCGTAGGTCTTCTTCGAGCGTAACGTCGGGGGAGAACTGGGTGGTGAATCCCCGGTAGCCGGGAGCTACCTTGCGCTCGAGTCGGGCCAGCGCGTATTCCTCGCGCGTTTGCGGGTGAAGAAAGACGGGGAATTCGCGGCCGACGGACAGATACCCTTCGCGCTCGAGGTCCTCGGGTTTCGCGCCGACGACGACCCAGTCGCGCTCGCTGACCGGACGACCCAGCAACCTGTCCCGAACAGCGCCGCCGACCAAGTACACTTGCATGCGGCCATGGTAAATATCACCGGCTATGGAATGCTATAGCACTGCTATTAATTTGCTGTAGCACTGCTATAGCCCTGCTTATCGAATGCTAGCCACTCCGCAACCGGGTTCGTCGCTGCGATGTCGGTCTCTGCGCTGATCCGCGCGGCGCTCCTGGCGCTGGTCCTTACCGGGCTCCCGGGCTGCGGCACGCTGTACCTCACGCAGGCGGCGTTCGGGCAATGGCACGTGATGCACGAGCGCCGGCCCATCGACAAAATCCTCGTGGATCCGCATACGCCCACGAAAGTCCGCGACACGCTGTCGATCGTCCGCGACGCACGTGAATTCGCTTCGCACGAGCTGAATCTGCCCGACAACAAGAGCTATCGCACCTATGCGGACATCGGGCGCCCGTATGTTGTGTGGAACGTCGTGGCGACGCCGGAGTTCTCGGTCAACCCGAAACGCTGGTGCTTCCCGATCGCCGGTTGCGTTGCCTACCGGGGCTACTTCAAAGAAAAGCGCGCGCGTGCTTTCGCCGCGAGTCTGGCGAAGCAGGGCTACGATGTAACAGTGGGGGGTGTGACCGCCTATTCGACGCTCGGCAAACTCGCCGACCCGGTGCTGAGCTCGATGCTCAGCTACGGGGACACGGATCTCGTTGCCACGATTTTCCACGAGCTCGCACATCAGCGCCTGTACGTGAAGAATGACTCAGAGTTCAACGAGGCATTCGCGGTCACGGTGGAGGAAGAGGGACTTCAGCGTTGGCTGATGACGCCGAACGCGGCCGCAGGGAACTTCGAGACCATCGAGCAGTATCGGCAGCAGCGCGATCGCGAGCGACAATTCGTTGCGCTGTTTGCTGCCGGGCGGGCGAAACTGGTGACCTTGTACGCCTCTCACCTGCCACCCGACGAAATGCGTCAAAAGAAAGCTGAGACGCTCGCCGCGATCGGGAACGATATCCTGGCGCTGGAAAAAAAACAGAAGCTTCGCTACCCGTTGTACGAGCAATGGGTGGCGCACGGGCTCAACAACGCCCAGCTGGCGTCAGTGGCGACGTATTACGACTGCGTGCCGGGGTTCGAGAAGCTGTTGCAGGAGCAGGGCGGCAACTTGCCGCGCTTCTACGAAGCCGCCCGCGAGCTATCGAAGCTGCCGCGGGCGGAACGCCACGAGAAGTTGTGTAAGAAGCCGCAGTGACGGGCGGGGCGCGAGGCGCGGGCAGCGGCCCCCGATAGTCGGCATGTCTTATCGCAATGGCACCAGGATAATCGTGTTGCCGCGCCTGACTTCCAGCACCAGCACCGCCGCGCCCTTCGCGCGCTCGCGAAGCTGCTGAAGGTTCGTAACCTTCCCGCGATTGGCGCCGACGATCACGTCGTTGTTACGTAGTCCCGACTGCGCGGCAGCGCTGCCGGGCTCTACATTCTTGATGAGCGCGCCGCCCTCATCGGGGGCGTCGGCGAGCGTCGCGCCCTCGAACGCCTTGTGAATGGTTTCCGGCGGGCCCGCCTGAGCGGTATTGGCGGCGCTCGTGTCGGCGATCGTGGCTGTCAGGCGCAGGGGTTTGCCATCGCGGAGCAGGCCGACCTCGACCTTGTCCCCGACACGCAGCAAGCCGATGGCATTGCGGAGCTCACCGTTGGATTTCACGGGCTGGCCGTTTACCGAGGTAATGACGTCGCCGGTACGGATTCCCGCCTTCTGCGCGGGTGAGCCGTCGATTACCTGGGAAACGAGCGCGCCTTGGGCGCTCGGCAGGCCGAGTGATTGCGCGATGTCGGGCGTGACGGTGTACATGCTGACGCCCAGCAAACCGCGCTTCACGGACCCGAATTTGATGAGCTGGTCCATCACGCTGTGGGCCATGTTCACGGGGATCGCGAATCCAATGCCGATGTTGCCTCCGCTGCGGGACAGGATCGCGGTATTGATGCCGATCAGTTCGCCCCGCAGGTTCACCAGCGCGCCGCCGGAGTTGCCCGGATTGATGGAAGCGTCGGTCTGGATGAAGTCTTCATACCCGTCCGGGTTGATACCGGAACGGGACAACCCACTGATGATCCCCGACGTGACGGTGTGCGCGAGACCGAACGGATTGCCAATGGCAACCACAAAATCCCCGACTTCCACGTGCGAGGAGTCGCCCAGGGCGATTTGCGTGAGACCGTCCTGTTTCACCTTGAGAACCGCGACGTCCGAGGGCTCATCGCTTCCCACAATCTCGGCTTTCAAGTCGCGGCCATCTTGGAGCGTGACCGTGATTTCACTGGCGTTCTCGACGACGTGTGCGTTGGTGACGATGTAGCCGCTCTTCGCGTCGAAGATCACTCCGGAGCCGGCGCTCTGAAAGGGCCGGTCGCGGGGACCGGAGTCCGGCGGAACATCGAAAAACCTGCGGAAAAAGGGGTCATCGAGCAGCGGATTCTGCGGGCCCTTTTCGTGGATCGTGCCGCGCGTGGCGATGTTGACGATCGCGGGCGAGACCTTCTTGATCATCGGCGACAGGGAGGGCACGGCCACATCGCCGACCGCTGTGGGAAGCGCTCCGCGGGCCGGCGCCGGGGCGACCGGAAGGCTCAGCAACGCCAGGGCGGCAATGACCTGCAGGCTCCTGGCGGCAGTAACGGGCGCGTGGGCAGGGGCGGTCGCGGCGGCGGGCGCCAGGTGAATGCGTTTCATGGGCTCTTGAGATCGCCTGCAGGACGGGGCACAAATTCTACCCATGGGCCTGCCGCGGCTGTGGATATCCGGTGCAAAACCTGTGACGTGGCTGGGCACAATGTGTGACCTAGCTGGGCACAACATCTAGGGTTGGCTGGGGCTTGGCGCTGTCGGGGGAATTTGAAATAAAATTCGCACGCGGCGCGGCGCACATCGCCATAACCTGTTGAAATACTGTAGTAATATTGACATGACAGAATGCCGTCGCGAGCCTTGACGCCTGTCGGGGCGCTCATTACGCTCCTGACCCCGACACAAGATCTTGTGTTCGCGCGAAGCGAACCGAAGATTCGCGGTCGGGGAGGTTCGGGGGTATCAGCTGTCTTGCCAGCTGCGGCCTTTAAGGTCTTACCGCGGCTGTGCTCGAGTTCCACGCTCCTGATCGGGCGTGCAGGGCTGTATTCCCTGAGATCCGTTCAATAGGCGTAATAACACTCGGAGCGCCGCGGATTCATGAATACCGTTGTGAAGATCGAACCCCGTGATATCGATTCCATTGCCTTCCAGGAGGCGTCCCTCGATATCTGGGACAAAAAATACCGGCTCACCGCGAAAGACGGCTCGGCCATCGATAAAACGATGGACGACACGTACAAGCGGGTCGCGCGTGCGCTCGCGGATGTTGAGCGCGAAGAAATCCGCGACCAGTGGTACGAGCGTTTCTTGTGGGCGCTGCGGCGTGGAGCAATCCCTGCGGGTCGCGTTACCTCGAATGCTGGCGCGCTCGAGCACAAGCCCGCGACGTCGACCATCAATTGCACGGTCTCCGGAATCATCCGCGACTCGATGGACGACATCCTGCGGAAGGTTCACGAGGCTGGCCTGACGCTGAAGAGCGGCTGCGGCATCGGATACGAGTTTTCGACTCTCCGGCCGCGTGGCGCCTATGTATCCGGGGCGGGCGCCTATACCTCCGGGCCGCTGTCGTTCATGGATATCTACGACAAGATGTGCTTCACCGTTTCGTCCGCGGGCGGGCGTCGCGGTGCGCAGATGGGCACGTTCGACGTGGGCCATCCGGATGCGATGGAGTTCATCCGCGCGAAGCGCGAGAACGGACGTCTCCGTCAGTTCAATCTGTCGCTACTCATCACCGACGAGTTCATGAAGGCCGTGCGGGAGGACCGTGAGTGGAAGCTCGCCTTCCCGCTGTCGAAGATCGAGTACGAGTCGGACCATCCGGACCTGACGGACGCGACGAAATTCGTTTGGCGTGAGTGGCCCTCGCACGATAACTATGTCGTGAACGACGAAGGCCTGGTCGCCTGCAAGATCTACAAGACCCTGCCGGCGCGGCGCATGTGGGACGTCATCATGACGTCCACGTACGACTTCGCCGAGCCGGGCTTCATCCTCATCGACCGTGTCAATGAGATGAACAACAACTGGTGGTGCGAGAACATCCGCGCCACCAATCCCTGCGGCGAGCAGCCGCTGCCGCCCTACGGCTCGTGCCTGTTGGGCTCGGTGAACCTCACCCGCTTCGTTCGTCAGCCGTTCACGGAGTTTGCCGAGTTCGACTGGAAGGAGTATCGCGAGGTCGTCAGAGTCTTCACGCGCATGCTCGACAACGTCGTGGAGATCAACGGTCTGCCGCTGGAGAAGCAGCGCGAGGAAATCACGCGCAAGCGCCGCCACGGAATGGGGTTTCTGGGGCTGGGCAGCACGATCACGCTGCTGGGCATGAAGTACGGGTCGTCCGACTCCGTCCGCTTCACGGAAGACGTGTCCCGTGAAATGGCCGTTGCCGGCTGGGAAGCGGCTCTGGAGCTCGCCCGCGAGAAAGGCCCGGCGCCGATCATGAATGAGGAGTTCACGGTTACGAAGGAGATGCTTCGCAAGCGGCCGGAGATGGCGCGCGACGGGTGGCGGCCCGGTGCGAAGATCCCGGGACGGCTCCTGCACGCCCGCTACAGCCGCTACATGCAGAGAGTCGCCGAGGTCTCGCCGCAACTCGTGCATGAGCTCGCCGAGATCGGCGCCCGCTTCACGCACCACACCTCGATTGCCCCAACGGGCACGATCTCGCTGTCGTTGGCCAACAACGCATCCAACGGCATCGAGCCGTCATTCGCGCACCACTACTTCCGCAATGTGATCCGCTCCGGACGCAAGACGAAGGAGAAAGTGGACGTGTTCTCGTTCGAGCTGCTCGCGTATCGCGAGCTCGTGAATCCGAACGCCGAGCCAGGGGCGACCGGTGCGAACGGCCTCCCGGAGTACTTCACAGCGGCTGATGATGTGACGCCCAAGCAGCACGTGGATATCCAGGCGGCTTCGCAGAAGTGGATCGATTCATCGATCTCGAAAACCGCGAACGTCCCCACGGATTACAAGTACGACAACTTCAAGGACATCTATCTCTACGCGCACGAACAGGGCTTGAAGGGCTGCACCACGTTCCGGTTCAACCCCGAGGCGTTCCAGGGCGTGTTGGTGAAAGAGGAAGACCTGAAGAACACGACCTATGTGTTCACGCTCGAGGATGGGTCGGAGATCGAGGTCAAGGGCGACGAGGAGATCGAGTACGACGGCGAGACCCACAGCGCCGCCAATCTCTACGACGCGATGAAGGAGGGCTACTACGGGCGGTTCTGAGAGTGCAGCGTCGGGCAGTCGCTTCTGCCCGCCGAGACTCGAGGTACCCGCACTACCCGTCAGCCCTTGAAGTTCGCAGGAGTGACGCCAAGTGAGCGCCATGAAAATTGACCGCAAGATCGTCAAGTATCGTGTCAAGAAACCCGACGAGAAGCCGCCGGAGAGCAAGGCTTTGCCGGGCGAGGAGGTCTTCCGGGACAAGAACGGCAAGACCGCCAAGGTCATCCGGATGCACGAGAAGGTCGAGCGTCCGGAGGTCCTGATCGGATCGACCTACAAGATCAAGACGCCCGTCTCGGACCATGCGATGTACGTGACCATCAACGACATCGTGCTGAACGAGGGCACCGAGTACGAGCAGCGCCGGCCGTTCGAGATCTTCATCAATTCGAAGAACCTCGATCATTTCCAATGGATCGTGGCGCTCACGCGCATCATCTCTGCGGTTTTCCGCAAAGGCGGCGACGTCACCTTCCTGGTGGATGAGATGAAGGCCGTGTTCGACCCGCGAGGGGGCTACTGGCAGCCTGGCGGGAAGTTCATGCCTTCGATCATCGCCGAGCTGGGCTACGTGGTGGAAAAGCACCTGCAGACGATCGGGCTCATGCGCAAGCCGCAGCTCGATGAGCATCAGCAGAAGCTGGTTGATGAAAAGCGCGCCGAGTTCGAGGCGCGTTCCAAGCAGACCGACGCCTTCTCCAAGTCGCACTTTCCGGACGGCGCGCAGCTCTGCAGCAAATGCAGCACCGCCGCTGTGGTCATGATGGACGGCTGCATGACCTGCCTGAATTGCGGCGATTCGAAGTGCGGCTGAAGATTCGAAGCTGACTGACGACCTACGGCGAGGACGCAAGTCCTCGCCGCGTTTCGCGCTCAGCCTGGAGTCTCGGCGGCGCGTGCCCGACGGCCTATATCACTGCGGCCCTCGAGCAGTTCCTCGAAGTCCTCCGCAATGCGCTCGAACGAGAAGTTCGAGCAGGCGAACTGCCGTCCGGCAAGCCCCATACGGCGCCTGCGATCCGGGTCCCGCAGGAGTTCGAGTATCGTCCCCGCGAGGTAGGCCGGATCGCCTTTGCGCGCCAGCAGACCGCTGGTGCCTGGCGCAAGCGTTTCGGGTAGACCACCGGAGTCGCTGCACACAACCGCCGTTCCGCACGCCTGCGCTTCGACGGATACACGTCCGAACGGCTCGGGGTACTCCGACGGCACCACAAGGACGTCGAGCGCGTTGTACACGCCCTGCATATCTCCCATCCACCCGCGGAAGATGTGCCGCTGTCCCTGGGCAGGGGAGTCAGCGCGTATACGCAACTCTTGCAGGTCCACCCCATCGCCTACCCACAGAAGCCGCACATGCGGTGCGGCGGCCAGCAGCGACTCGGACGCTTTGAGCAGCGTAAAAATCCCTTTGTCGCTCACCATGCGTCCAACGTAGCCGATAAGAACCTCGGAGTCCGTGATTCCCAGCGATGCCCGGACCCGGGTCCGGGCTTCCGCTGACGGAGCGAGCCGGGTTGTATCGATGGGGTTGTAAAGAACCGGCATCCGGCGGACGTTGACCCCTCCACGCCGCAGATGCTCGCGTTGGAAGTTGGAGACGAGGATGAAGCGATCGGCCAGGCGGGGCATCAGCTTGCGGGAGGGCAGGCTGCGTGACATGTATTCCCAATGCCGGAAGAGCGCCGTTCGCGCCCCGGTCGTGCTGCCGGCCAGGATCAGCGGCCAGTAGAGACGTGGATTATTGGTGATCAGCCAGTCCGCTCGATGGCGGGATGCCAGCCGATGGAGGCCGACGATCTGCTTCAGGTCCAGGCTGCCGCGGACGCGGCGGCTCAGCACGATGGGAATGGCGGCTTCGCGCAGCACGGCCTCGAGCGGGCTGCCGGGGCACATGCTGCAGCACACCGCGTGGCCGCGCCGCGCCATGGCGATGGCCAGCGCCGCAAAGTGTTGCTCGGTCCCCCAGCCCCGGGTACTCGATTCCGCGAAAAGAAGCTGCACTTGCGCTCCGAAGGATGTCCGCTGCCGGCCGGATTCGCTTGGCGTCGTGGCTGAGGGCGTCGCGACGGCCCGGGCGCGGAGGATGATAGTCGAGCCGTTGGTCCAATACTGCACTCACGGATCAAAAAAAACCCCGCAGGAGCGGGGTCTATCGGTCGCTTGCTTGTGTGTGGAGGAGTGCTCTTCTAGTTGTTATCCGGTAAGCGCGGGTAGCGGCGGGCATCTCGTCCTCTTTCCGCTTCCGCATCTTGTTCGTTATCCCACTAGCGCTTGTTCTTACCTTCCGGGCCGTTGTGGCCTTCGCTGGGATAGATAAAGCAACGCCCGTGCCAAGTGCCTCGCGGGCTGCTGCGATGTGACATGTTGTATCTGCGACGTGGGTCAACTGTGACGCATTGCCCGTTATGCGATGGTTTCATCGGCGCCGGGAGCCGCTCGCGGCCCCACCCGGAGGACCTGCGTTTGCGGTCGCGGGCGGCGGTTGTCAAAAACGTCGACAGATTTACGGACGAGCGTCGTCGCGGGCGGCGTGACGTGGATTATAAGTATTTGAATGTACATAGAAAACTGTTGTGTCACGGGGTGTAAATGAACTCGACATGCGGGCGGGATAAGGGCCGCCGTTGCGGCGGCTCCAGCAGCCCGCGCAGCGGCTCCGGGGGCCGCGTAGCGCGAAGGATCATGAGTTTCTGGCTCTGCTGGGTGCTGTTCCTGAGCGCCTCCGGAGTCGTTGCGGCGGCCGACAACACCGCGATGCCACGTCCCCCCGAACTCGAACGCGATGTGCAGTTCTGGATCCGCGTCTACACGCAGGTCGATACCAACAGCGGCTTCCTGCATGACGAGCACAATCTGGCCGCCGTTTACGAGACGCTGCATTTCGATCCGAACACCTCGCCGCATCAGCGGCAGAAGCTCGTGGAGCAGGGCAAGGACCGGATCGCCGCCGCGCTGCGCCGCATTGCCGCGGCGAACGGCGGACCGCTTGCCGAGAGCGACCAGAAAATCCGCGATCTGTGGGGCGAGGAAGCCACGCCCGCGCGCCTGCGTGAGGCCGCGGATGAAGTGCGCTTCCAACTCGGGCAGGCGGACCGCTTCAAGGAAGGCCTGATCCGCTCAGGCGCCTGGGAGACTCACATCGCCGAGACCCTGGCCAATCTCGGCCTGCCGGCCGAGCTCGCCGTGCTGCCGCACGTCGAATCCTCATTCAACCCGGCCGCGTACTCCAAGGTGGGCGCCGCCGGCCTGTGGCAGTTCATGCGCTCGACCGGCCGCCGCTATATGCGAATCGACAGCGCGGTGGACGACCGGCTGGATCCGTTTCGCTCCACGGAAGCCGCCGCACAGCTCCTGGCCTACAACTATCGCCTGCTCGGAAGCTGGCCGCTCGCGTTGACCGCCTACAACCACGGCGCGGAAGGAGTGCGGCGCGCCAAGGAGTCCCTTGGCACGGATGACATCGTAAAGATCGTCCGCAACTACAAGGGACGCACGTTCGGGTTTGCCTCGCGAAATTTCTATGTCTCCTTCCTCGCGGCTCTGGAGGTCGATCGCAATCCCGAAAAGTATTTCGGCGCCTTCGATCGGCTCGGTGAGGCGAAGTTTCAGGAGGTGGTGGTCCCGGGATTCGTGAACATCGTTCCGTTGACGCGGGCCCTGAAGATCGATGCGCAGAAGCTGCGGGCGTTGAACCCCGCGCTGTTGCGTGCGGTGTGGGACGGACAGCGGCACGTGCCGAAGTCATACCACCTGCGTTTGCCGATCGATGGCGAGAAGTGGACTTCCGAGCTGCTCGCGACGCGGCTCTCGCCGAATGACTTCTTCGCGGGGCAGCCGCAGCCCCGTCGTTATCGCGTAAAGGCGGGCGACACGATCGTCACCGTGTCCGAAGAATTCGGAGTCACTCCGCAGGCGCTCGCTACCGCCAACCGCGTCAGAACGAGCGCGAAGCTCAGGGCTGGAAGAACTTTGACCATACCGGAGGTGGCGCCCGGAACCTTGGTTGCCGCGGTTGCTCCCGCGCCGCCGCCGACGGCTACAGCCATCGCCACGGTGGGTGCCCAGCAGGCGCCTCCTCCGGCGTCCATGCAGATTGCCTCCGCTGCGCCAACCCCGGCCGCATCGACCGGCGCCGCCACGGCTGACCAGAACGGCATCTATGTGGTTCAGCGCGGCGAGGCGGTGTCGGAGATCGCAAAGAAGGTCGGACTCTCGGAGAAGGAGCTGCTGCGGATCAACGGCATCCGCAACCGCGACTTCATCTTTGAGGGACAACAGTTGGTCGTGAAGCGCTCCGAGGCTCCGACCCCCGTGCCGGAGAACAAAGCGCCCACGACTCCGCCGAAGGCGACACTGGTGGCGTCCGCGGGAACCGCGCCAGTGGGCGCGGGCGCGGTGCCTGCCGCTGAGGCGAAGCGTGAGAGTCAGGAAGACGCAGCTGCCGTCGCGAGCGCAAAGGCACCGGAGAATTCGCAGCCGGTGTCCGCGGCCCAGGCCGAAGAAATCAGTCCCGCTCTGGGGCCGGCGGCGGAGTCGGGTCAGAACGCCGATCCAACCGACTACACCGTTGGCAAGGACGATACGATCGAGGTGGCCGCCGCGGAGACTCTCGGGCACTACGCGGATTGGCTGAGCGTGAGCGCGCAGCATCTGCGCGACGTCAACCATATGAAGTACGGTCGCGCCGTGATCGTGGGGCGCCGGGTGAAGCTGGACTTCCGCAAAGTCTCGCGCGAGGACTTTGAGAATAAGCGGCGCGAGTATCACGCGGAACTGCAGGCGAGCTACTTCGCTGCGCATCGGATCGTGGGGAGCGAGGTCTACATCGCTCGCCGCGGGGACTCGATGTGGACGTTGACGAAGCGGTTCTCGGGGCTGCCGATCTGGCTGCTGCGTCAGTACAACCCCGACCTGGACTTTGCTGACCTGCGTCCCGGTACGCAGATCGTCATGCCAAGAGTGGAGGACGTGGTCGCCAACGGCACCTGACCCGGCCCCGGTCAGTTAGCCGAGTGGTTGGCGAATGCCTTGAGGGGCGCGAGCGTCTTTCCAGTCGCCGTGAAACGCTCCGCTTCCCCCTTCAGCCCTGTGGTCTCGAGCGAGATCCCCTGCGCGCCGCCCAGGCACTCGAGCGACTCGTGAGGCAAGGAGTAGTACCACTGCGAGCTGAACGGGCCTGGCACGGCATAGGGAGCTTTGGCGAGCTGCAGCTGGGAGAGATCCGAGGGAATGGACTGGAGCGCGAGAACCCGGCCGTCGCAGAGCAGCTTGGGCGCATCGATGGGGCCGATGTTCTGCGGCGCGGACACCCACAGATACAAAGCCCGAGTGCCGGCGCGGTCCGTCTCGAAGGGCGCGACGTAGGCGAAGGGGTCGCCGGCGCCGCCGCGAGGCGATTCGGTAATCAGCTGGATCGGTTGCGCGACGACGGTCACCGTGGTGGCCGTGTCGGGATCGAGCCTGTCCAGGATGGAGTCGGCCGGTGTCGAGGCGCACCCCACGAGGCAAGCGGCCCAAAGAAGCGCCCAATACCGGGTAAGAAGCGCTGCGAAAGGCTTGCGACCGAACACACCGCGCATGATACGCCGCGAACGCAAACTGTGACGCAAAGTCCAACTCCTGAAAGCCCAGGTTTGTTCCGGCCTCGTCCGCTCGTCGTCCTGTGGCGACGCTGTGACGGGGGTACATCGCCGGTTAAAGATTGACCGCCTATAATCGGTCACGCATTATCTAAGTGGTTGTTTGATCGACAGATGACTCAGCTCCCGAAGCGAATTGTCCTGCTCTGCGCCGGCGCTGCGACGCTGGGACTGGCGCTGTCCGGCGCGTACGCCGATTCTGCCGCGACGGACTCCATGCCCCAGGCCGAGCGCGTCATCGCGGCGCACCCTCTGCAAAGCCTGCCTTCGGTCGATCACCTCGTCGTGCGCAAGTCGGAGCGCAAGCTGTTCCTCATGCATGGCGAGGATGTCGTGCGCTCCTACAAGATCGCCCTCGGGTTGAACCCCGTCGGGCAGAAGGAACGGGCCGGCGACTTCCGCACGCCCGAAGGCCATTATTTCTTGAGTCGCCGCAATCCCCGCAGCGACTATTTCCTGTCGATGCAGGTCTCGTATCCGAACGACCGCGACATGAAGCGTGCCCGGCGCAACCACTGGGACGCGGGCGGATCGATCATGATCCACGGGCTGCCGAACCAGCTCAAGCACACCCCCGGTTACTACGAGAAGACGGACTGGACGGACGGGTGCATCGCCGTCACCAATTCCGATATGGTCGAGATCTGGCTTCTGACCCCGGACGACGCCCCGATTGATATCCTCCCCTAGTCGATTGGCACAAAGTCGCCTGCGGCGCTTTGTGCGGAGTACGAGCCCTCAGCTAGCCCGTGGGCGCGCAAAAAGCGTGGTTTTTGCGCATGCCAGCGGTTGGGATGGGGTGCCGCGCGCCCACCAGCACTGAGGTGAATATCTCCAAGTGGAAAGTACCGTTGTCGTTCCGGAATTCGTCGACGCCCGCGTAGGCCCGCGCGGCAGCCTCGAAAACCTCTCGCAGGCGGAAATCAGCAAGCTGCTCGATTCGGGCCAGGGCGGCCTGTATCCCCTGTTCCGCAAGTGCGCGCTGGCCGTCCTCAACAGCGGCGCCGACACGGACAACGCCAAGGAGATCTTCGACCGTTACCGTGACTTCGAGGTCGAGATCGTTCGCCAGGCCTGGGGCATCAAACTGGAAATCCACAACGCGCCGCCCGCCGCGTTCGTGGACGGGCAGATGATCCGCGGCATCAAGGAACACCTGTTCGCCGTGCTGCGCGATGTGGTGTTCATCTCGAACGAAATCATCGACAGCGGGCGGTTCGATCTGACGGATTCGGCGTCGATCACCAATGCGGTCTTCCACGTGCTGCGCAATGCGCGGGTCCTGGACTACAAGGCGCGGCCCAATCTCGTGGTCTGCTGGGGCGGTCACTCGATCGACACGCGTGAGTACCAGTACACGAAGAAAGTCGGCTACGAGCTCGGTCTGCGCGGCCTGGATGTGTGCACAGGCTGCGGTCCTGGCGCCATGAAAGGTCCCATGAAAGGTGCGGCGGTCGGCCATGCCAAGCAGCGTATCGAGCATGGGCGGTACATCGGCGTCACCGAGCCCGGGATCATTGCCGCGGAGCCGCCCAACCCCATCGTCAACCAGCTCGTTATCCTGCCGGACATCGAGAAGCGTCTGGAGGCATTCGTGCGCCTCGCGCACGGCATCGTGGTGTACCCCGGCGGCGCGGGAACTGCCGAGGAGATCCTCTATCTGGTGGGACTGCTGCTGAACCCGGCGAATCGCGAGCAGCCTTTTCCCATCGTGTTGACCGGGCCGACCGAAAGCGCTGCGTATTTCGAGCAGATCATCAACTTCGTCAAGCGCACGCTCGGCGAGGAGGCGCTGCGGCGCTTCTCCGTGGTGATCGACGATCCCGCCGAGGTGGGCCGGCAACTGGTGCGCGGCATGGATACGGTGCGCGAGTTCCGCCGCCAGAACAACGATTCGTACAACTTCAACTGGCTGCTGTCCATCCAACCAGAGTTCCAGCAACCGTTCGAGGTCACGCATGAGTCCATGCGCGCACTCGAGTTGCACCGCGATCAGCCCGTGCATCAGCTCGCGGCGAACCTGCGGCGCGCCTTCTCCGGAATCGTCACGGGGAACGTGAAGGAAAACGGCATCAAGGCGATCGAGCGGTTCGGCCCGTACGAGCTGTCGGGAGACGCGACGATCATGCGGTTGCTCGATGAGCTGCTTGCGGCTTTTGTCGCACAACGGCGCATGAAGTTGCCCGGCGCGGAATATCGGCCGGTCTATCGCCTCGTTGCCTAAAGAAAACACTTTCCCGGCCGACATCTTTCTCGCAACCGTTCATGGCGTTACATAACGCTCGTGTGCGGTGCACATGTTGGTGGAGTGCGCGAGAGATGCGTCCCACCGTGCGCTAACGGCGAGATGCCTGTGAACCAGTTCCTGCGGCCTCACGCGCGAACACCTTACGCTGCTGCAAAGTTTCAGGAGCTGCGATGAGCTCATCCGACAGAGGGCGAGGCGATGCGCCCGGCACGCGCAACGAGCCGGCGGCGCCCGCCAAGACCCCCGAAATGACGAAAGGGTCGGCCCCGCCAGCCGCGGCGGATCCCTATGCGAACTGGCTCGATCGCATGCAGCGCGCTCGCGTCCGGCACGCCGCCATCACCAAGAACCTCTACACCTGGTCGAACTACAAGAACTGGGCCGACCGGATGCGCGATTCGTTCGAAGGCGATGGCCCGCCCCAAGGCACATCAGGCAACAGCGTGGCTGGCAACGGCTCGCCCGCCAAGCAAGCCCCGAAGAAGTAATTACGCGCTCGCCGTAGCCGGCGGTGGCGAAGTCTCAACGGGAGCCTGCGTTCCCCTGGGCCTTTCCAGCCACTCAATCAGCGGCACCCACTGATCGACGTCTTCCTGCGCTACGTAGGCCTTCATCTCGTGCACGCCGATGCCTTGTTCGGCGGCCCGCACGTAGTTCTGTGAGTCCCGGATCGTCGCCACGATGGGGATCCCGAGGCTCTGCAGGAACTTGATCAGCGACTGATACATCAGCGTATTGCGCCGCACCCGGTTCGCGATCACGCCGATACGGTCGTCCTCGCGCCGGATCTTGGCTACGAGCAGCAGGTCGCGGATGACTCGCGAGCAGGTATGGATATCGATATCCGAAGGCAGAACCGGAACGATGATCTTGTCGGCCTCGCGGGTGATCTCCGGAAGATTGCGAGACTCCACCGCCGCGGGCGTGTCCACGATGATATGAGTGGTGTTTTCGGGGACGCGCAACTGGAAGGCGCGCGTCGTGCGGCTGTCCTTCTCGAACGCCGCGATCGCGTGAATGGGAGCCTGAGTGCCCTGGCGCTTTTTCACCCAACGCATGGAGGAGCCCTGTGGATCGAAATCCATCAGGACCGGCGTTTGCTGACGAGAGGCAAAGTAGCTCGCCAGGTTGATCGCGAGAGTCGTCTTGCCCGAGCCCCCCTTGGGGTTCAGGACGACGATGCGCTTCATGGGTACGACCCGTATATTGTCAGATGCGCTCGCAGATGCGCTGAATGGTCCTCGTGATGGGCTCAGCCTACGCACGGTTCCAGGGTCCTGCAAGCGGCCGTGGTCGATAGCTGTGAGATCGAACACGTCTGCTGTAACAAGCGGTCCGTAGAGTCCGTTGCCTATGGAACGCCTGCTACTTCTGTGGGATGAGCTCGATGACTTCGTCGGCGCCTGTCGCCACGTAGCAACGTCGGCCGCGGAAGAGGTCGCAACGACCGTCTCCGCCCCGCTGATGGCCGCCTTCTCCGCGGTCCTCGGAGCTTGGCTTCTCCTACCGATTGGCTGATCGGCGCAAAGTCGCCCATCTGCGCGAAAAAAAGCGTGGTTTTTGCGCGCGTGCCACCCTCGCGCTTGGCTTTGCGCGCCGCCGCGCTTGAAAAATCGCTGAGCATTCCCAAGATCGCGCTTCCAGCGGCATCAAGACCGCCCACTTCGAGGAGCGCACCGATCATGTCGACACCCATACAGGATGTAGAGGCGTCGTCCCAAAAACAGACGCACGGCTTCCAGGCGGAGGTCCGCGACCTCCTGAAGCTGATGATTCACTCCCTGTACAGCCACCGGGAGATCTTCCTTCGGGAGCTGATTTCGAACGCCTCGGACGCCAACGACCGGTTGCGGTTTGCCGCAATCGCCGAGCCCGCGCTTCTGGGGTCGGAAACGGAGCTCGAGATCCGCATCGATGCGGATTCCGCCGCCCGGACCGTCACCATCAGCGACAACGGCATCGGGCTCACCCGCGAGGAGGCCATCTCCAATCTGGGCACGATCGCCCGCTCCGGAACGGCCGAATTCTTCCGCTCCCTCTCCGGTGACCAGCAGAAGGACTCGCAGCTCATCGGCCAGTTCGGTGTGGGGTTCTATTCCGCGTTCATCGTGTCCGAGCGGGTCGAGGTGATCTCGCGCAAGGCCGGCGCACCCGAGGAAGCCGGGGTGCGGTGGGAATCCAGCGCGGACGGTGAGTTCACGGTGGAAACCGTAACGCGATCGCAGCGGGGGACTTCCGTCATCCTGCACCTCAAGGAGGACGCCAAGGAGTTCGCCGATTCGTACCGGCTGCGCTCGCTCATCCGAAAATACTCCGATCACATCGGATTTCCGGTGCGGATGCTCAAGGAGGTCTTCGACAAGGACAAGCAGGACAAAGAGGCCGCTGCTCCCGAGTACGAGCTGGTCAATCAGGCCAAGGCGCTGTGGACGCTGCCGCGCTCGGACATCAAGGACGAAGAGTACAAGCAGTTCTATCAATACATTGCCCACGATTTCACCGACCCGCTGGTCTGGTCGCACAACAAGGTCGAGGGCAAGCGCGAGTACACGAGCCTTCTGTACGTCCCGTCCCGCGCGCCGTTCGATCTTTATCAGCGTGAGGCCGTGCGCGGGCTGAAGCTGTATGTACGGCGTGTCTTCATCATGGACGATGCCGAGAATTTCCTGCCGATGTACCTGCGGTTCGTCAAGGGAGTGGTCGACTCGAACGACCTGCCCCTGAATGTCTCGCGCGAGCTGTTGCAACACGACCCCGAGGTCGATGCCATCAAGGGCGGTCTCACCAAGCGCGTCCTGGAGCTGCTCGCCAAGCTCGCCAAGGATGAGCCGGAGAAGTACGCGACCTTCTGGAAGGAGTTCGGCACCGTACTCAAGGAGGGCGTGGCGCAGGACTTCTCGAACCGGGAGCGGCTGCTGCCGCTGCTGCGCTTTGCCAGCACCCATGATCCCGGCAACGAGCCCACGACGAGCCTGGCTCAATACGTGGAGCGCATGAAGGAAGGGCAAGACCGGATCTACTTCGTGATCGCCGAAACGCTCGACGCAGCCCGTTCCAGCCCCTATATCGAGAAGCTCAAGGAGCGCGGCCTGGAAGTACTGCTGCTCGCCGAGCGCGTCGACGAGTGGGCGATGGGGCAGCTCGACAGCTTCGAGGGCAAGCGCTTCAAGGACGCCTCCCGCGGCGATCTGGAACTCGGCGGACTGGAGAGCGAAGCCGACAAGAAGCAGCACGAGCGGGAGATGAAGGAGAGCGAGAGCCTCCTCAAGCGCATCAAGGAGTCGGTCGGCGACCGGGTGACCGAGGTCCGCGCCAGCAGCCGCCTGAAGGACTCACCGGCGGTACTGGTGGTCGGAGAGCACGACATGGGCGTCAACATGCGCCGCATCTTCGCCGCGGCGGGACAGAAGGTCCCCGAGTCGAAGCCCGCGCTCGAGGTCAATGTCGGCCATCCGATCGTCAAATACCTCGATGGACTTGCCGACACCGAGCAGTTCGGGGAGCTCGCCAGGCTCCTGCACGATCAGGCGGAGCTGGCCGAGGGCGGGCAGCTCGCGAATCCCGCGGACTACGTGCTGCGGCTGAATCGCCTGCTCGTTCGCCTGGCAGGTGTGTCAACTTTGGTGACGTGAACAAGGCGCCCCACGTCGAACAGCCGACGATTCCGGGGCCCGCGGGCGGGCTCCAGGCTCTGGTCGAGACGCCGCAAGCGGGTGAGGTCACGCGCTTCGCCGTGATTTGTCACCCGCATCCGCTGTATGGCGGCACGCTGGTGAACAAAGTTGTTTACACCCTGGCGCGCGCGTTTCAGGAGCTCGGCGCGGCGACGATTCGTTTCAACTTCCGAGGCGTCGGGGCGAGTGAGGGGGCTTACGATCACGGCGCCGGCGAGACCGAGGACGCGCTTGCGGCCGTCGCTTATGGGCGACAACGCTGGCCCCGCGCTGCGCTATGGCTCGCGGGGTTCTCGTTTGGTGGAGCGATTGCTATTCGCGCCGCGCCTCAGGCGCGCCCGGAACGGCTCATCGCCGTGGCCCCGGGGGTAACACTCCTCGACGTCGC
>Ga0070681_10002193_pt1 | contig 17783 bp, 14 predicted proteins | sample KBSC83BmetaG_FD_65650 | JGI IMG/M metagenome (GOLD analysis project Ga0070681, IMG submission 65650) | Corn rhizosphere microbial communities from Kellogg Biological Station, Michigan, USA - KBS C8-3B metaG | ecosystem: Host-associated > Plants > Roots > Rhizosphere | place: USA: Michigan... | reverse complement strand
GGCCTGATCCACGACATCCCGACGGCGAAGGAATTGATCGACCGCATCATGGCCGAGGCCGAGCAGATCATTCGCCAACGTCTGGTCGGGTTCCTCGACGGTGTGGAGCCGGCAAAGGCGATGAAGGTCGCATGACGTGAGCCGCGACCGAACCTGACGGCCTGAGAAACAACGCGCACGGCTCGAACCGGTGCAAAGGGAGAGAGACATGAGTATCAGACTAGGTTTCGCGGCCGCATGCGTGGCCGCTTCGCTGTTCGCGTCTTCGGCTCTGGCCGCCGACGAGCCCGGCGTCACTGCGACGGAAATCAAGATCGGCGGGATATTCCCGTTCAGCGGTCCGGCGTCTTCGATCGGCCTGGTCGGCAAGGGCGTGATGGCCTATGTGCAGTCGATCAACGATCGGGGCGGCATCAACGGCCGCAAGATCAATTACATCGCAATGGACGATGCCTATAGTCCGCCGAAAGCGGTAGAGCATGCCCGCAAGCTGGTCGAAAGCGACGAGGTATCGTTCATCTTCGGGCAACTCGGCACGCCCGGCAATTCGGCGACGGCGAAATATCTCAAGGGCAAGGGCGTTCCCTCGATCGCGATCGTCAGTGGCTCCAGCAAGTTCACCGAGATCGCCGATTATCCGCTGACCACGACCGGTCTCGTCAGCTACCAGACCGAAGGAAGAATTTACGCCAAATTCCTCGACAAGGCCTTGCCCGGCGCAAAATATGCGATTCTTTTTCAAAACGACGATCTCGGCAAGGACTACGTCAGCGCCTTCAAATCGTTCTTGAAGGGAGAATTCGATAAGCGTGTCGTCACCGCGGCCTATGAGGTGACCGAGCCGACCGTGGACTCCCAGGTCGTCAATCTCAAGAGCTCGGGCGCCGAGGCGCTGTTCATTGCCGGGACACCGAAATTCGCCGCGCAGGCGATCCGCAAGGTTGCGGAGATCGGCTGGAAGGCCAAGGTCATCATCAACTTTCCGTCGGGTTCGATCGGCGGCACGTTGAAGCCGGCCGGCCTTGAGAATTCCACCGGCGTCATCGTCGGAACCATCAACAAGGATCCCACCGATGCGAAGTGGAGCGGCGACGAAGGCATCCAGGCTTACAAGGCGTTCTTTGCCAAGTACCTGCCGGGCGCGGATTTCGAGAACACCAGTTATCTCACCGGCTACATGCAGGGCATGATCCTTGAAGCGGTACTCCGGCAGTGCGGCGATGACCTCTCTCGAAAGAACATCGTCAAGCAGGCCAAATCGCTCAGTCATGTCGTGCTTCCCACCGCCTTTCCGGGAATCGAAGTGAACACCAGCGAAACCAGCAACATGATCTGGAGCCAGATGCAGTTGCAGCGCTGGAGCGGCAGCAGCTGGGAACCGTTCGGCGGGATCTTGGACGCAAGCTCCGAGTGATGCAGGAGAGGATGGGGAGCCGGGAAGCACGGCCAAACCCCCATCTCGCGATGACTGGCATGAATGGAGAAGCAGCATGATTAAAGTCGGTTTTCATCAGTACCCGCCGATGGACCAAGTGATCTTCGGAAAGCCCGCCGGCCAGGCCTTGCGCGAAGAGGCCGAGAAACGCGACGCCAAGCGCGTGTTCCTCATCGCCAGCAAAACGCTGAACACGACGACCGACGAGATCGAGAAGATCCGCAATGCGCTGGGCGACCGATACGCCGGTACCTTTGACGGCGTTCCGCAGCATACGACGCGTGCATCGGCCGTTACGGCGACGGCTGCGGCCGCAGCAGCGAAAGCGGACTTGATCGTCGCCGTGGGAGGCGGATCCGTCGTCGATGCGGCCAAGATCGTCCTGATGTGCCTTGAACACGATATCACCGACGAATCCGGCCTCGATGGATTCGAGCTGGTCTCGACGCCGGAGGGGCCGCGGCCCGGTCCATTCCGTGCGCCGAAAGTGAGGATGATCGCGATCCCCAGCACGCTCTCGGGGGGAGAGTATAACTCTGGAACGCTGGTGACGGACTCGCGCAGGAAGCTGAAGCAGATCTTCAGCCATCCGATGATGATGCCGCTGTCGATCATTCTGGATCCCCAGATCACGCGGCACACCCCGCAGACGCTGTGGCTCGGATCCGGCACGCGCGCGATGGACCACGGGATCGAAGCGATTTGCTCGCCGCGAGGCAACCCGCTGGTGGAAAGCGTGTGCTTGCGCGGTTTGCGGTACCTGTATGATGGCTTGCTCGCCACCAAGGAAAATCCGGACGATCTGGAGGCCCGGCAATTCTGCCAGCTGGGCTCCTGGATGTCCGCCTTCGGACTGCAATGCCGCGTTCCGATGGGCGCAAGCCATGCGATCGGACACGTGCTGGGCGGTACCTGCGATGTTCCGCACTATCTTTGTACCGCGGTCATGATGCCGAGCGTGCTGAAATACAATCAGGCCGTGACCGACGAGGCGCAAAAGAGAATAGCCAAGGCATGGCGCGCGCCGGACGCCAGGGCCAGCGATACCTTCGCCCGGTTCATCGGCCGACTGGGATTACCCGGTCATCTTTCGGAGGTCGGTGTGACCCAGGACAAGTTTGAACTGATCGGCCGCAACGCGATGCTTTCGGTATTCACCCGAGCGAACCCGAGGACCATCAAGGGTCCGGAAGATATCGTCGAGATTCTCAGGCTTGCTGCATAGGGGCGCATTCAGCGCGAAGCATCGAATCGTCAGACAGGAGCAACGGCCGCATGACCCTTCACCAATCTCCAGATGCCCTCTCTGAAGGCCCCAAATTCGCGCCACGTGAAATCCGGATCGAGAAACGCCCCGACGGGACGCTGGTGCTGCGGTCCCCGATCGCGTTCGAGAGCCCGCAATGGTCGATCCTGGATTTTATTCCGGAATGGGCGGAGAAGTCGCCGCAACGGGTATTCCTGGCCCAGCGCGGCCGCGACGGCGAGTGGCAGAAGCTCTCCTACGCCGAGCTATGGCAACGCGTGCAGTCGGTCGGGCAGGCCATGATCGATCTCGGCGCCAGGCGCGGCGACAGATTGGCGATCCTCTCCGGCAATTCGATCGAGCATGCGATCGTGATGTTCGCGGCGATGTCGGTCGGGGTCGTGTCCGCTTCGATATCGCCGAACTATTCGCTGATGCCGGGCGGATTGGCCCGCCTGCAGGATATCGCAACATTGCTGCAGCCTTCGTTGGTCTTCGTGCAGGACAGCGAGGTCTTTTCCGGCGCACGCAAGATTCCGGAGCTTGCGTCCGCGACATGGATCGCGGCGGATCAAGGGCCTGGAATCGTCTCGCTTCAGTCGCTCTACCTGACGCGTCCCGGCGCGGAATTCGAGCGGGCCTTTCGTTCGATCGACAAGGAGGCAGTCGCCAAAATCCTGTTCACCTCGGGTTCGACGGGGCTGCCGAAGGGCGTGATCAACACGCACAAGATGATGGCAAGTGCGTTGCTGATGGGGACGTTGCTGGTATCGCCTCGCGAGGCGCCGGTGCAGGTTGAATGGCTTCCGTGGCATCACACGATGGGAAGCAACGTCATCCTGCATGGCATTTTGAAGCATGGCGGTACGCTCTATATCGACGAGGGGCGTCCGGTCCCGCAATTGTTTCACAAGACGATTGCCAATCTGAAGGACGTATCGCCGACCGCCATGTTCAACGTGCCGGCGGGATACACCCTGTTGTGCGAAGCCCTGGAAACCGATCAGGATTTGCGGGCAAGCTTTTTCCGGCAACTCGACCGAATGAGCTACGCCGGCGCCGCGATATCGCCGACCACGCTCGATAGATTGTATCAGCTGGCAAAGGCAGCGACAGGCAGGTCCATTCCGGTGATGTCCGGGTACGGTACGACCGAAACGGCTCCCACGATCGCCACCACGCACTGGGCGACCGACACGCCGGGCGAGTTGGGACTTCCGGCTCCAGGGGTGGAACTGAAACTCGTCCCCGCCGGCGACACCTATGAAGCCCGCGTGCGTGGCCCGAACGTGACGCCAGGCTATCTCGGCCGGCCTGATTTGACGTCGGCGGCGTTTGACGATGAAGGTTTCTACCGGGTCGGCGATACCATATCCTTTATTGATCCTGCCAACCCGGGTCGCGGCCTTTGCTTCACCGGCCGGGTCTCCGAAAATTTCAAGCTCGCAAACGGGACATGGGTGGCCGTCGGCAGTGTGCGAGCCGCGGTGCTGGCGGCCACGCACGGCGTCTTGCAGGACATCGTCATTGCCGGCGAAAATCGTCACTCATGCGCCGTGCTGGGCTGGCTAAATCCAGTCATGGCCAGGAAGCACGCTGCCAATCCCGATGGCAATCTCAACTGCGACCCGGGCGTGATCGCAGTTCTCCAGCAGAGCCTTCGGCTTTACAATACCGGTGTCGGAAGCAGCGAACGCATCTGCGCCCTGACGCTGCTCGAAGAGCCGCCTTCGCTGGCGGCCGGCGAGATCACGGATAAAGCCTACGTCAATCAACGCGCCGTCCTGATCAATCGGGCGGCGCAGATGGAACTCGTCTATTCGTCCGAGCCGTGCGGCCAGGTGGTGGTCATTTAGGAGACAGCGAGAGATCCCGGCTTCGGCAGTCGAAACAGGAGCGGTTGAGATGGCAAACGGTCGGATCGAAATCGACACCGGAACCGGCGAGTTGTTGTGCGAAATCCGCGACCGCGTCGCGGTCATCACGCTCAACCGCCCCGGGGCGCGCAACGCGCTCTCCGACCACCTGACGCCGGCCCTGCGGCGGATGATCAAGCGATGCGGCGATGACCCTGCCGTCGGTGCGCTGCTGATCACGGGTGCCGGCAATGCCTTTTGCGCCGGCGGCGATGTCAAGGGCATGGGTGGCAATTCCAACAAAGCCGAAATGCCGTTCGAAGAACGCGTCGCCGACTTGCAGACCAAGCAGCGCACCTTGACCGGCGCGCTGGTAGCGGTGAGGAAACCGACGATTGCAGCACTTCCAGGTCCCGCGGCGGGCGCGGGGATGGCGCTCGCGCTTGCCTGCGATATTCGCGTTGTCGGCGAATCCGCGATCATGTCCACCGGATACGCCCGCATCGGGTTGACGGGCGATTACGGTGTCGCGTGGTTACTGACCCGGTTGGTCGGGACCTCGCGCGCGAGGGAACTGATGTTCCTGTCGGAAAGGATCGATGCCCGCCGCTGCGAGACACTCGGTCTCGTCAATCGGGTGGTGCCCGATACCGAGCTTCGCGAGGCCGCCTTTGCGCTCGCGAAATCGCTGGCCGAGGGGCCGTCGATCGCACTGGCCCACATCAAGGACAACCTCGACCACGCCCTGAAGTCGGATTTTCTGGATTCAATGGATCAGGAAGCGGAAAACATGGTGCGGTCGTCGCGCACGGCCGATCACAAGGAGGCGGTGCGCGCCTTCATTGACAAGCGCAAGCCTGCGTTCGCAGGGCATTAGAGCCGTCTGGCCCGTTAGCTCACGTCGAATTTGATTGTGTTATATTATGGATATCATCTAAAATAATGAATTCAAGACCGAGCGTTTGGTGCCCAATGCTGTTGAAAATCCTGTCACAGCGATGCAAGTCTTCTGGAGGCGCCGATGCCTGACAAGCCGATTGCCATAGTCACAGGCGTCGGTCCGGGCACCGGCTCCGCGATTGTTCGGCGCTTCGCCGCAGAGGGATTTCGTGTCATTGCGCTGGCGCGCTCGCCGGATCGCATCCGCGCGCTGGAACGGGAGCTTCCCGATACCCACGCAATGATCTGCGATGTCTCCAGCGAGAGCCAGGTCGCGGAAGTCGTTGCCGACATCCGCAAATCATATGGCTCCCCGAGTGTCCTCATCCACAACGCGGTGGGAGGTGGGTGGGGGACATTTCTCGAGATCGAGCCGAAAATGCTCGACCGGAATTTTCAGGTGAACGTGATGGGACTGTTGTATCTGGCGCGCGAGGTGGCCCCGGACATGATCAAGGCAGGCAAGGGCGCCATCCTCGTCACCGGCAACACCTCCGCTATTCGCGGCAAGGCGAATTTTGCCGGCTTTGCGCCAACCAAGGCAGCCCAGCGCATTCTTTCGGAATCGATCGCGCGTGATCTCGGGCCACGCGGTATCCACGTCGCCTACGTCCTTATCGACGCGGTGATCGATGTGCCGCGAATGCGCGAACGTCTGCCAGCCGCGCCGGACCATTTCTTCATCAAGCCGTCCGCAATCGCCGACGAACTGTGGCATCTCTACAAGCAGGACCGCTCGGCATGGTCCTTCCTCAGCGAGATTCGCCCATTCGGGGAAAAATGGTGAGCCTGAGCATACGTGAGAGCCCGCCATGCGCTACGTGAAAGGCCACGGCCTGCAGACCCGGAACCGGATCGTCGAAAATGCTTCCCGTGCGCTTCGGCAAAGCGGTGCCGAGGGCATGAGCGTGGCCGACTTGATGAAGCTCGCGGGTCTCACGCATGGCGGCTTCTATTCTCATTTTGAATCACGCGAAGCGTTGGTCATCGACGCATTTACCCTGGCGATGGACCGAACGGTCGCTCAATGGATGAGCCTTACGAAAGCAATGCCGGTCGAGCAACGGTTTGAGGTCTTCGTTGAGGCTTATCTGACCCCGAAGCATCGGGATGATCGCGCACAGGGTTGCGTGCTGCCGGCGCTCGGAGCCGACATCGCCCGTTCAAGCAAGCAGGCGCGGCGCATATTTGCGCGGAAGCTCGACGAAATGATCGACGTGGTCGCCGGGTTCTTCCCGGGAGAACCACCGAAGCAGGCGCGCCAGATCGCGACCGCCGCGCTTGCAACCATGATGGGCTCGATCGCCCTCGCGCGTGCGGCCGGCGACGACAGGCTATCGGACGAGATTCTTGGCGCCGGCCGGCGGGCCCTGAGCGGCAGATCCGCGAGACGAAAATCACCGACGGCATCGAATGTTCGACGACCGAACAAAACCCGTAGGGAGACGAGCGATCATGACTGAACATGTGAAAACCGAGATCGACGCTGGCATCATGACATTGACGCTGGCCCGTGCCGACAAGAAGAATGCCCTGAGTAACGCCATGTATAGCGCGCTGTCGGATGGGCTGGAGCGCGCGGAGAAGGACCCGGCTATCCGTGTGGTCCTGTTCCAGGGCGACGGCGACAGTTTTACGGCCGGAAACGATGTTGCCGATTTCAGCGCCCAGGCCACTGGCAAGGACACCGGCGAGCCGCAGGCGCATCGGTTCATCAGCAATCTCGGCAAGGCCACCCGTCCGCTCGTCGCCGCTGTGCAAGGCAACGCGGTGGGTGTCGGCACCACGATGCTACTCCATTGCGATTTGGTATTCCTGGCCGACACCGCAAAGCTGATGACGCCGTTCGTCAACCTGGCGCTGGTTCCGGAAGCCGCATCGAGCTGGCTGATGCCGGCGCGGATCGGGTACGTCCGTGCCTATGCGATGTTTGCGCTGGGAGAACCGCTCGACGCCGCCAGTGCGTTGGCATGCGGTCTGGCCAACGCCGTGGTGCCGGTCGCCGATCTGCGCGCGAAGGCCCGGGCCGCGGCCGAAGCCCTGACCCAGCGGCCGGCCGGCGCACTGAACCACACCAAGGCGTTAATGCGCGACATGGACAAGATCGCCGCTCAAATCAGCCGGGAAGGCGCGTTGTTTCGCGAGCGTCTACAGACTAGCGAAGCCCGCGAGGCATTCGCGGCGTTTGCCGAGCGCCGCAAGCCCGACTTTTCGAAGTTTGCGGGATAGATCGCATTCCTCTGATTGCAAGCAGGGGGGCCATGCATACGTTGATCCATCCAGGTTTTGCGGCGGCGGACTGAAAGCAAGTAATTGGAGGTTTATCGGTTATTGGATGGCCGCTTTTGACGCAAAGCCGTCATTCACGCGCATGTCCGTTCCTGGGGGAGGAGCGGACATGCCAGAGTGGCAGGCTGAGGTCGCCTTTTGACCCTGAACGGGCATTGGCCGAAGACTTTATGGGACATCCGATAATAGCGTCGGATGAGCGGCGGGTGCCACCTACCAGCACTCGGAAGTGGCCGGGACGGGGGCCGCCGGCTTTTTTCAACGTCGTCGAACGGTGGGCCGATGCCGAGCGACATGGGCCGCACAGCAGCTGCCTCGTTGCGGCTGGCATGGGGCGCACTGTGTTAAAACGTGAACAGACGAACCGCCGCGTATCTAACGCGCTCAATTTCTATAACGACAGATTTCATCTCCATTTTCGTATTCCGTGCGCGGGCGAGAACCCAAAGCTACGTGGGTTCCAGTGAGCTACAGGAACAAAGGTCCCAAAAGAACGTTCCGTTCCACGCCGCAATGCACAACCGCGCAATCGGCGCCACGACAAGCCAAATGGAGCAAGCTGTGCGAATCCCCTGGAGATTGAAATGGACTTTGGCACAGTTTGCGTCCCTCGATTACCGGAAGCATTCGGCCGTTTTGCAGTCGGCTCCCGCCTTCTATGTCACGGCGTTGGCAAAGTTCATCCCTGGCGTGTCTCCAGACGTGAAATATCTTCCGCTGAGGGATGGACATGTTATTCCGGTGCGGGACTTCATGACACTTTACATTTACAAGGAAATTTTCGTCGATCGCTGTTACGACTTGTCCTTCGATCGCTCGGCGCCGGTAATCGTCGATATCGGCGCCAACAGCGGTTTGTTCGCGCTAAGACTGAAGCAGCTTTATCCATTGGCGAAGATCGTGTGCTACGAACCGTTTCAACCGAATTTTGTGCAGCTTGAAAACACGATAGCCATCAATAGACTTGATGGGGTCACTCCGCTTCAGAAGGCAGTGGGCGCGCGCCCAGGGCACGCCAAACTTTTCATACACAAGAGGAACATGGGGGGTCATAGCTTCTATGCCGCCGAAGCGCTCAATAATGATCATGTTGATGTCGAAGTCGTCGATGTTCCATCTATTCTCGGCGGCCTTCAGCAAGACGTGGATCTCCTGAAACTCGACTGCGAGGGTGCTGAATTCGACATCTTGATGAACCTCGCTGCGTCAGACGCGCGACAGATCCGCCGGATCATCGTCGAAACCACCTCGGGCCTCTACGATGTCGATAAGCTTAATGACCGAATGGCATCGCTGGGCTATCACCATCAGCCGAAAAGTGGCTTGTGCCTTTATAGCCAGCGCGCAGACGCTTGAGCTCAATTGCCGCGGAGGCCATCAGGTGAAGCTCGTCTGGCACGCCGACAATCTCTTGGAAGTCAGCTGGCTGCGAGATGTCTTGGGTGACCTCGTCGACGAGGAGTGCACTGATCTGGATCTGACTTGCTTCGATGACGACTGCATTCACGTAGTGAGCAGCAACTGGCAGCCATTGCCAACCTATGAAAATTACTTTCGCGAATGCCGGGCCAGGTGCCGGCGCCTGGTGCTGCTTCATATCAGCGACGAGTGGTTCTCGGGGGGCTACTCGTTGTACCGCCATTTCGATGGGGTCATCCGTAATTTCGCAACCAGCCTTGCGAGACACGAAGGCATCTGGACGATACCGGAGGGTTACACCAATGGCACGCGAACTGGCATCGCGCTTCGTCCCGTCACCGAGCGAGAATACGCATGGTCTTTCACGGGAGAGATCAAGGCGTCGCGGGTCAACATGGCGTCGGCATTCGCAGCCCTGGAGCCAAATTTCTTGACCCGCACCACATCTATTTACAAGGACGGAGGCAAAAAGCTGAGCAAGGCCGAATTCGACGACGTGCTGGAGAATTCAATCTTCTCGCCTTGCCCGATGGGAAACGTCATTCTTGAGACATGGCGTCTTTACGAAAGCCTGGAACTCGGGTGCATACCGATCGTTGAAACCAGAGCGTCTCTTGATTATTTTACCAGGCTACTGGGGCCGCATCCCATCCCATCATTCCGGAACTGGGGGGCGGCGCGATGCTACGCGCAGGACGCCCTGACGGATAAGACATCGCTGTTGCTGAAGCAGTTGGAGATCCGCAACTGGTGGACCGCGAAGAAACAATCCGTTCGAGCAGAGATTCATCGGGTAGCTACGGGGCCCTCCCGGCAGCCGGCCTTGCAACACTATGCCACGCTGGCGCGCAATCGCTACCCTGCGCTCCACGAACCTCTACGTCTGGCGGAACTGCTGCGCCATCAAGATGGCACCAGTTTCTTGAACAGACTGAAGCGGCCGGGCGGACCGCTGAAGCGTATTGCGCGCGAGAGCCTGCGTAATAGCGGAGCCTAAAGTCTCGCGTTCCAAGTCTTGGCCGCTCCGGCCCCGGCGGCTTCCCGGGAGTTCCGGTGCCCGGCGAGGCTTCGCAGCGACTGGCCTAGCGAATAGAGACATTCCGCGTAGAGAAGTGAGCCTGATCCGTAGACGATCACATAGCCGATCACGAACGTATCGATGCTCCAGTGAAATATCACCATTGGCACGCTTATCGACATCATGCCGGCTAGCGTGATGTAGGACCGACGGGCGAGTTCCTCGAATTTACCGACTCCGATTAACACAATCTGACAGGTCGTTTGTATCAACATGAATACCAGCATTGCGCAGATGGCGACGCGCATGACGGGGGAAACGATCTCGTTGTGGTTCAGAATGACCGCGAAGACCTTGTCGCCGAACATCCCGATCGCAACGATACCTAAAACCATCGCGAACAGTCCGATCATGAAGCCCTTCGCTGTCGCGCGGGCCAGCCCTGATGCATCATGGTTGTGCACGGCGCGGGTTTGGTGCGGCAGGACGGTTTCCGCCCCAATCAGATAACACATCACGGCAAAACGCGTCACCTTATAGAACATGTCGAAGGCAACTATCGCCGTAGCGTCCCTTGTCGCAGCGAGCAGGTAGTAAGGGTAAACGCTGATGGCAAAATCAGCCAAGGACAACAGAACGGTTGCCCGTACCCCGCGAACTTCAAGACGAAGCAAACGCAGGCCCCGCAGAATTGCTCCGCGTTCTGGTGTGAAGCCGTATCGGCAGGCCAGCCATATCAATCCCGCGCTGGACAATATCCACGCCAGCAGGTTGAGCGCGCTGTAGGAAATAAACGAGAGGCCGAGCAGCATGGCGGCTGTGATGCCGAGGATCGTGGTGCGCCGCGCCAGATCGACGAGTTCCGTCCAGACAAAGCCATCCCGGGCGTTGATCGCGACGCGCAACGCCATGCGCGGCAGCGCGTTTACCGCGCCGGCAAAAATCAACAGATACGCGATCCCATGCGGCGCGGTGTGCACGAGGCCAGCTGCGAGCGCGACACCAAACACCGCAACCGAAAGGACACCGATCGCGATGTAGATCGTGACAATCGTAACCACCACGTCCCGATCCTCCTGGCTGGCGCCATCTCTTCCGGTTTCGGCAAGGTAGTGAGAGCGGAGTTGGTAGAATGTCAGGCCGGTAATGCCAAGGTCAGTCTGTAGAATAAGGGCAGCAATCGCCAGCAGGCTCGCAATGACCGCGTACGACTCCAGGCCAATGGTTCGAACCATGACATAGGTCAGAACGAAATTCGAAATCGCGGTGAACGCGGTGTTGAGCCCTTTCAATGCAAAGAGAACAAACGATTTTTGCGAAAGCCGGTTCAGACAGATCGCTATCGCGCTCTCCGGCTCTGGCTGGCCATCGGCCGCTGGCGAATTCAGCTCGAAGTCAGTCACAGGCCGTTACCCCCTCAAATGGTGCGGCTTCAGGGTCCGGGCGAATAGTTAGCTCTCCGATCATCTGGCTCCCAACGCTCCCATGTTCCGGCTTATGGTAAGATGGCCGCTCGTCTCGGCCGGAGCCTGAACAGGTCGATCGGCTGCGTCCGATGTCTTCCCGAGCCAAACGACGAGTGATGCTACCTGCATCAGGATCGACGGATTGAGGAGGTACCCGCCGAGGAACAGGTAGGTGTAGCCGACGGCGAAACGCAGCCCTTTGGGCCCCTTGTAGAAGGCAAGATAGAAAAGCCGGAAATAGGCGAGGGAACCTACCAGGCCATATTCGTAAATAATCTTACCCCAGGTCGGATCGAAGGCGTTGAACGAATACAGCCGAAACTGCTCTTGCACCGTGCCGGGCCCTCGACCGAGGAAAAATGTCAGATCGTTGGCGAACACGATCTTCTGAAGCACGCTAAACATTGACAAGAAACGCGCCCATCCGCTCGAATCAACGTCGGAAAATTCGCTGAGGCGTCGCGTGAACGCATCGAGTGAGAGGGCGTCACCGAAAAATATCAACACGAGCGAAAACAGCCCGGCAAATAAAAACAGGCGAGAGTGCCCGTGGCGCAGGAAATAGAACGGCATGAACAGCGCGAGCATCGTCAGGCCGGTTCCCGAGTAGCTGCACACTAGCCCAGCCGTGAGAGCCATCAGGCGGAGCGTGCGTGGTCCCGCCAGCAATTCCGCGACCACCGCCATCGCAAGAAACTGGCAAAAGAACGCCGGTTCCAAAAAGAAGACCCCATTGCTCTTGTAGACCGGCGAGGTCCAGTAGAGGGGAATGAGGGAATTGTATCCGGAGACGGTCATGCTCTCCGGCATGTGCTTGTCCAGAAAGAACACCACATCAACGCCAGCGACAAATTGACCCATGAACTGTAAAACGCCGATCACCGCGCAGAGGCAGCCTAGCGTTGAAAGGAAATCCAATACGCGTCTGTATGGAACATCCGGTGACTTGCAGTGGAAGACCAGTGGCAGCTGTGCGACGATAAGAAAACCAAGCGACAGGATTGAGACGTGCGGGCTCGGGGAGACGGCTGTGCTCAGGACACCCACAAGAATGAATCCGGCGTACCCGAGGAACGCAGGCATGTTTACCTCGAGCAAACCGGCCACAAAGGCGGCGGCAGTGATGGCGGGGAAAATGAGAAGGCTCAGCGGATAGACACCGCCCGTGCCGGGTAGAGCGATCTTCTGAAGAAAAACTTCCAGCAGCAGAACGGCGGCGCAGAGCGTGAAGCCGGACTGAGCGGCAGGCCGTGCTGTGATTCCAGAAGGGGTTATCCCAGACATCATCGAGCGCTTCCCGCTGCCGCCGATGCGTCACTTACGGCTACGATTGATGATAATGGCGATATCTTGCAACCTGATGTGCCGGAACAGGAACCTCAGGCTCGCGGGCCCAGCGTTCTCTGAATCGCTCGTCCGACGTTTCGTCGTAATCTTCAGGCACAGCCCAGTCCTGAAAACGCTCGTCCGCGATGTCTTGCCTGCTCCTATAAGCTTGCCGCCGCCGCGCGCGCGCCGCTTCCAGCAGCACACACGCCGCCGTGCCGCCGACCAGACCAATGACGGCCCCGAGCGCGACGAAAAGCGGCTTGGGAGGAAATACGGGCTCGGTGGGAGCAGTGGCGGACTGCGCCACTTTGACGTTCGAGAGCTTTTCGCTCGCGTCCCAGTCGGCGTTCATCTGGGCGTCCGCGGCGCGGCCGACATGCGCTTCGAGCACCTTGGAGACTTGCTCGAGCTGGTCATTGAGGCGTCGAAATTCCGATGAAATCGACGAGAGCGATCCCAACTTCCTTTCGACGTCGGCTAAAGCATCATTTTGCGATTTTTCCAGTGACTTCAAACCGACGATCTCGGAATTGAGATTGACCAGCGATTGAGCCGTTTCCTGAAATACTTTCACGAGCAGTAATGGCGATTCGTTCGCTGGTATCTTGTTGGAACCGGTGAGCGCGTCATTGGTGTCCTTGGCGTCCTTGTTTCCGGCGCCGCCAGTCGCAGCCGGCGCATTGTACTTCGGGCCGACGATTTCGCCTGGAATGGAAATGCGGCGTCTCAGCTGCGTCAGCGTGTTCTGGAACGTTGCCGCTTGCGCCTCTTTCTCCGCGATCGATCCGCGCGTTTTAGCTAAAGCAGCGAGCGTATCATCGCGCCGTGACAGGGCGAGCTCGATTTCTTGGCGGACCGAATATATGGCGTGCTGCTTGGAAAAGTCGCTCAGTTCGTTTGAAGCTTTCTTATACTCATCCCGATAGCGCGCGGCTTCCTGGTGAAAGAAGGCGGGTGCTTCCGCGTTGCCGCTAAGATCCGCTTGCCGCTGGAGAAAATCGCGGACAATCAAACTGAGAAACTGCTCAGCTATCTTCGGGTCCTGATGCCGAAAGGTCAGCGAAAGTATCTGCGAATCCTTTTCGAGATTTACGGCGAGCCGCTTCTTGACCTTCAATAACGCCCGATCAACGTCGGAGAGTCCTTCATCCGGGTTGCCCGATCGAAGCAGGTTCGCACCCATCGCGACGACCGCGGACATATTTGGCGGCAAGCCGCCCTGCCAATGCCACGCCTTCTTCTGGTCAGGATATAGCCGTTGCGGCCCAAATTCGCTGATGGCCTGCCGAAGCACATCCTCGCTGTAGACGATGTAGATCTGCGAATTCAGTTGATAGCGGAGCGTGTCCGGAAACTGGGTTTGCTGCCGTTGTGCGCGATCCAAGGTGGTCATTAGCAACGCTTCCGATTGGAACATCGGTGTCACCAGTTGTGTGAATACGATGGCGCATGCGGTTATCAATGCGAAGACAACCAGGAACGTGAGTTTTCTCGCCCAAACAATCTTGCTGACCACGCTGAACGACATGCAGCTCTCGCTGTTAGAGGATTTGGCAGGTGCGACGTAACCATCTGGCAAGTGCGTGATAATGCGTTGGTTCCAAAAATTCGTTTAGTGAACGGGGCCAAATTCATCGCAGACGCTGCCAAAAAAGTGAGCATCCAAGATGCGAAGGGGAACCCTAATGGTTAGATCCGCTTCCGTTGCTGTCTTTGTGTACCTTTGTCTCGAACTCCCATGTTCCGCGGGAACCCCCGCACTGAGCGCCTACGTGGGGAACAGTCCGGCACAACTGCGGCAGTTCGAGAGCTGGCTCGGCAGGCCGGTCGATCAGATTGCTGCCCATACCGGGAGGGCGAGTTGGAAGGATTGGGTCAGCAGCATTAGATGGTCGGTGGAACTTTGGTCACCGCTCAATAAGCCGATACGCTGGACCATCCCAATGTTCGCCGACGGCGGATCTCTGGCGGATGCTGCGGCAGGAAGATATCAAAGCTTCTACGAACAGGCCGCACGAAGCTTGGCTCAAACGCGCCCGGCCGACAACGTGATTTATGTCCGCACCGGCGAGGAATTCAACGGCAACTGGATGCCGTGGTCAGCGTCGGGACGCGAGCAGGATTACGTCAAGGCCTATCAGAATTTTGTCCAGGCGTTTCGCTCGGTATCAAACCGCTTTCGCTTCGAATGGAATGCCAACATCCGCGAAACGCGCATGAATCCGGTCGATGCTTACCCAGGGGATGAGTATGTCGACGTAATCAGCATGGATTTCTATTACAACACCAGGTGGAATCCGACCAACCCCGTTCAAGCCTGGAACGAAATGGTCAGCAGCCAATATGGGCTGCAATGGCTAGAGGACTTTGCGGCTGCTCATCACAAGCCGACCGCGTACCCAGAGTGGGGCGTCAATTTCGATGGTGCAGGCCCGTATATCGAAAAGGCCGCGGAATGGTTTTCAGCACACAATGTGCTCTACCAAAGCGTCTGGAATTCCAACGATGACTTTCCGGGCAAGTTGACCGAGAACCAGTACCCGGAGGCGGCAACCGCTTATGTCGCAGCGTTCGGGCCAAAGGCTGCCGATCAACGCCAGCGTTAGCGGAATGCCTCTGTCGAGATGGGCGCGTGAGGCGTCCTGGAAACCGAGATGCGAAGAACCTGATAGATAAAACCGGCTGCCCAGCTCTGGTGCATGGTTATTGCAGCAAGACCTGCAGTGCAAGCGGCCGGATCACGCTCTGACACCCCCAAAAACAAACCTCCGCCCAGGCATGCTCCGAGGTAAGTGAGGCTCGGCAGGAGAAATGGCCATCCGAAACCTAGGCACGAAGCCAGGCTGAGGACGTTCACTCCGAGCGCCCCCAACGGGAGCAGTTGCCTGACTTTTGGCGGACGGCGATGCTTCAACATCGTTCGCGCGCGTCCGGAGCCATGGTTGAAATATTGCCGGGCGAGAGCGCCGAACGAGTTGCGAGGAAAATAGCTGATAGCCAGTTCCGAACAGAGCCAGATTTGTTCTCCAGAACTTCTCAGACGGATGTCCAGTTCGGCATCCTCGTTGTGGGTAAAGCTCTCATCATATCCGCCGACTGCAAGAAAAGTCTGGCGATCGAAAGCGGCATGGTGGCCATGGTCTACAAACCGCGAGTTTTTCGCTGTACGATGCGCCGCTCCGCCGTTTCCCAGCCGGCTATTTTGCGCAGCTGCGATCCCTCGCTGCAGAAAGCCCTTTCCGCGCGTCCGCATGGGCACAACGATCGATGCGACGCCGCGCTGTCTAAGCTCCTTTGCGAGGTGAATGACAAAATCGGGTGGGTACTCCGCGTGGGAATCGGCGCGAACGATGATGCTTGAGTCCGGTTTTGCTATCTCTGCGCCACGATTTACCGCGGCGGACTGATATCGGGATGGGTTCGGCTCGAGACGAATTCTCGGATTGGCCGCGGCCATCTCCTCTACGATTAACGATGTACGATCCGTGCTGCCGCCGTCCAAGACAATCAGTTCGTAATCGACGGTTTCGCTCTTGGGGATCAGCGAAGCGACGGCATCTCGGATGTACCTCTCCTCGTTCAATGTTGGAACAATGATCGTTACGGACAGTTCAGGTGGCACGAGATGATCCCCAAGCGGAACTTAAGCCGACTGCACGTTCGCGCGTCGCTTTTAGTGCTGGCAATACGGGGCACAATGCAAACCGATAGCGTGAGTTCCAAAATGACCCTTTCGATCTTGTGGCTTGGTAGGATTATTCCAGTTCCATTCAACGCCGGTGACCGGGTTTATTCAGCGCAACTGTCGGGCGCGGTCGCGCGACAAGGCGCCGACGTTACTTTTTTTGGACTGGAAAATCCTGATGAAAGAGGCGGCAGCCTTGCCGATCTGGAGCCGCGGGTTCGGTGGAGGAGGGTGCGTGGCGCCGCTCACTCCAGGTTGCGTTCTCTCTTCAGTCCACTGCCGATGGTCGGTGCGCGATTTGCGACAGCACAATACCGGAAAGCAATTGCCGGAGAAGTGGAGAAGAACGACTACGATGTCGTCGTAATCGATCAATACGGCATGAGCTGGGCAGTAGCTCACGTAAAAAGCGTATCGCGAAATAGGCCGCTGCTGGTTCAGCTAGCTCACAACTTTGAGACCGACCTCAACGACCAGATCGCGCGCAATTTCTCCGGCGACTTTATTCGAAAGCGGCTGCTGCAAGAGAATGCGAGAAAAACGCGCCTCGCCGAGCTGCATCTCGCGCAATCCTGCAACCTGCTGGTGACGCTGACAGAGGAAGATAGAGCTGCATTTGGGGAGATCAATCCTTCGCTAGCCTCCATTGTTCTGCCGCCCGGCTATGCAGGTGGGAAGCAGGATGTCCGTTCCCTGAATGAGACGGTTCCGAGGCGTGCGATCATCATCGGATCATTCCGCTGGATAGCCAAACAGATCAATTTGGAGCGTCTTCTGCACGTTGCGAATGTCATTTTCGTCCAGAACAGGATCGAGCTTTACGTTATCGGGTTTGTTCCCGAGCCATTGCTGTCCCGTTTACGGGCGCAATATCCGTGGGTTGTCTTTCGCGGGTTCGTCGAGGATCTCGACGAGGAATGCCGCGGCGCCCGCGTTGCTTTGGTTCCGGAGGAGGTGGGGGGCGGTTTCAAGCTTAAGACGCTCGATTACATATTCTCTCGTGTCCCTGTCGCTTCCGTCGAAGCGGCTCTCAACGGGATCCCGGATCGGTTAAAGGCGCATTTCATCGTTGAAAGCGACATCCGTGCGCTGCTGAGGGCG
>Ga0070681_10002189_pt1 | contig 17788 bp, 30 predicted proteins | sample KBSC83BmetaG_FD_65650 | JGI IMG/M metagenome (GOLD analysis project Ga0070681, IMG submission 65650) | Corn rhizosphere microbial communities from Kellogg Biological Station, Michigan, USA - KBS C8-3B metaG | ecosystem: Host-associated > Plants > Roots > Rhizosphere | place: USA: Michigan... | reverse complement strand
CCGGGCGTTTTTTTATGAGACGCGCCACCGGGGTAGAGGATACCGACTATGAGCGAAACACTTATACCACCACTACCTGCCGCTGACGAGCTACCGCCAGTATCTGCGGTAGTACCTCACGAAGCGCCGGCTGATATACCGGAGGCCGAGATTGATCACCCGCACCACTTTGACTGGCGAATTGCTCGGGTGGCGTGGTTGGAGCGTAATCGCGGCGAACTCAAGCAGAATTTGCGTGATCGTCTACCGACTACGGAGCGTGAATTTGCCAAGCTCTGGCAGGCCGTCGAAACAGGCATTGCCCGGACTGACGTCTACCGTACCACACACGAGCTGAGCAACAAGCACCTCGTGGCTGGTTACTGGGAGGATGAGCCCGGCGTGGGCGCCCTCGTGCCGGTATCGCCCGCCGACATGTCAGCTCGCCGTATGGTCGAACTGCGCAAAGGTTATGGCTACAATACGCTCGCTGGCAGCAATGCCACCCTACCGCACTACGTGCCGTGGGTGGGACGAGCTGCACTGGCGGTATTTGCGGAGCAAGAATTGAGGGGGCGTGCGGCCCTGGCCACGGTGACACACGCCGAAGCGCGGCAGCGGGCTCTGCAGCAGCTTGCAAAGGATAAATCGCTGTCTCTGGAAATCGGCGGCGTTGGCCAAGCCGGTAATTGGGAAGGTACCGAGCACTTGGACGCCATTATGGCGGGGCTGCCCGATCGGTTACTGGCGGCGAATCCGGGACTGGAAGTTGTGCCGTTCTCGCGTGATGCTCGGCGCCACTACCAGTTTATTCCCTTACGGGAAATGGAAGGGGCACCATTACCTCGTGATAATTGGACTCCTGGTGAGCTAGAAGTGCGTCGAGCGCTGAGAAAGCGTCCGAGCGTAGAAGAAGAGCAGGATGCCGATGGCCACGCTCAGGAACCGGTTCAGAGCGACGACAATGCCTCTGAGCAAGAAGTCTGGCTGGACGATTGGCAGTTTACAGACATCGCCCCTGAATACGCTATGGTGCGCCGACGTCGGCCGGTTTGCGATGTCCTCGCGCCCGGCGGTGAACGAGTGCGTATTTTCAAGCAGTCGGTAGGCTTACTGGCGCTCAACTTTTTACCGACAGCGGTCTATGAGGTGGCGCAACTGGCCTCAGAAGTGTACCCCGACTATGACAGCTACAGTGAGGAGCAACAGCTAGAAATCCGCGTACGCCGGCAGCAGGCAAATGCACTGGCAAACGTAATGTGCGGCGAGACCTTTGAGTGGGGTATCAGAACCCACGACCCGGCAGTGGTGCCGCTCAGTATGCAGTACATCATGAAGGTGAAGCGGCCCGGGGTGCACGATCTAGCTGTCTAACCGAGCACGGCATTGACAAAATGCTCATGAGGTGATAAAATCACTAATAGTGCTTACCCTGTACGGGTAGCGAACAAAAACGAACACCGCTGAAGTCCTACGAAATAATGTGGGGTGCGCGGTGTTCTTGTGTTTTTAAAGGAGTTTTCCCGTATGTCCGTATCTGCTGAAGTGACTATGCCTACTGCACGAGTGTCCGAACCGGTGAGCGTTGATTCGGCGTGGCTGGATGTAGCCGTCTGGTACAAAATTACGCCGCCAGAACCCCTAGATGCCCCTGCGTTGTCACCATTTAGCTACGACTTAGAGTATGGTGAATACGCTATAAACCTGGTGCACCCCCAGGCACTGCGACTGGCACGCCTGGTGCTGGAAGGCGCCGTTGACCATGACAAAGTGCTGTACAGTGAACTTGACGGTCAGGTGTACGACGGTGTCATTGATGCTGACGAACAAGCCGAACAAGCGCTACAGCGTCGTGTGGCCGGTAGGCTGATTGGTTTTGTTGACGATAGCGATCTACAGAAGGCGTCGCTTATAGGCGTGGCTGCGGCTAACCCGCGCACCCTCTTTGATTCGCTCGATGCCTACACTCGGCTGCCTCAGCTGTCGATTACGGATCGGGAACTAGCGCACGATGTCCGCCAGAAGTTCATCGACTTCCAGCACGAATTTGCGCTCCAGGGTGTGATCGACTAGCTGCCAAGTGGCTTATTTTACAGACGTTAACCTGGCCGACTCTTATGCTAGATAAGTCTCGGTAACAGCACTAGTGAGACGCCCGCAGCGCCTCCTCTTTAGAGGGGTAGCTGCGGTTTTTTTGTGAAAGCATATGAGTAGTGAACCAGAGCCCATCATCGATCACCCCGCTCAACCCGGATGGCAGCCCGGGGGTCTCAGTGTCGCTAGCCCGCAGCGGGTCGAAGCATTGCAACAACATTTGGCGGCCTGCGGAGAAGGCCCCGAGGTCGGACTACAGGCGGTTGACCTGCTGGCCATTCAGCTTGACAGCTACCGCTTAACCCATGAGCGTGACAACGTGGGGCGTCTGCGGCTCGGTCCGCTCGGTATGGCGGTCTACGAACATCTGGCTGGGCGACCGGAACATTTTAGCGAGTATATCCATTGGTTCGGGGCGGTAGCGACCCGCGCCTTGTTGCGTCGTGACCACGCCTACGCCTTTAACTCGATGGCCCTAGAACTGGCTGGCTGTCGTCAGCTGGGCTACTGGGATGCTGCGCGCCAGCTGGACACCGCGGTCCGCCGTATTCCGGAACAGTTCCGGGCGATGTCGGCGGACATTGCGGTGCGGCCTCCGGAAGCCGGTAGCAGCAACTACCGGCTCCACCCGCTGTATGACGATGTTCAGCCTGACTACCGTTTTCGGTATGCCGGGGTTCGTCACCGCCAGCCGGTGCTTGATATCCGCGAAGGCTACTACGAACGCGTCTGGGTATACCGCCAGGCGGTTGGTTTGCTGGTACTCGGGCAACTGGAGCCGGAGGCGCGGCGCAGTATTGTCACGGCCTACGAGGCAGCCGGGCCGGAGCATGGGGCGGCGAACAACACCCCGGCGGCCACGATTGCCGGTCGAGTCTTTGAGCGGGCCCTGGCTGATTGGACGGAGCGGGCCATCATACCGATCGGCACCCAGTACATCATGCGGGTCGGCCCGCTGCAGCCGGAGGCCGGGCAAGATATTTCACAGCCTGACCAGTGAGTCGTCCGTATTATATCCAAGATTCAGCAACACGCCGGACGACATTCCGGCGGTAAGAGGAAGGTAGGAGCGTGGTGGTAAGATCTGGCAGCGTCAGTGTGTCGACCCAGCGTAACGGGGTCGAAGCTTCGGCAGGGGGGTATTTTGCGTACAAGCCGGGCTCGGCGGAGTACCGGGTGGACCCGCGACATGAGGCGGCGCCCCACTTGGCCCGCATTATCCTGGCTGGTGCGGCCGATTACGATCGGCTGCCCGATGACGTGGTGCGCCGGCGGATAGGCGGCGCGCTGGTGCCCATACTCGCTAACATGGAGGCTGCGCCGACCTTAGCGGGCGTCAGTACTGACAGCCCGACGCGGCTGCACACCAGCCTCGATGCCTTTATCCGGATGCCGGACATCACGATTTCCGACCGCGAACTGGCCCACCTGGCGCGGGCCGATTTTGAAGCTTTCTGGCTGCGGGTAAGCGGGGAGGCGGCGACGAGTGCCGCCTGAGCGCTATCGGGCCGCTCATGCTATAATTGGCTGAAATGGCCAAAACAAAATCCAAAACCTCCCGCACTCAGCCGCAAAACACCGAAGTCGACGGCGTCTACCTTCTGAAGCTCGTCTTGTATGTATTACTTGGCTCGCTGTGGCTGAAGCTGGGCAGCGCCAATAACCTGGACACCACCTTCCCCTTGCCGCTCGGGCTGGCGGTAGGACTCATCTTCGCCGGTCACGAACACTTCCGGATCGACCGCAAGATTGAGTACGCCGTGCTGGTCGTGGCGGCTCTCGTTGGCCTGATGGCGCCGTACGGCTTATTTATGGCCCTCTAGGCCTATTGTTTTTGTGCTTACTGTGAATTGACGTACACACGCTGGCCGGCTTGGCCGGTAGTATAGCTAGCTATATGTCGGCAGTCGAAGGAATGAAAGCGCGGTCCTACGAAGTGGCCGTACCGAAGGAGCATGAAATGCACCTACGGCGTACACTTGGTGGCTTGGCGGCTGGTGCCGCGCAACTCGTACGGCGCGCCGGGCCGCAGAGCGCTCTGGCGCATGTGCCGCTGGGCGGCGAAACGGCCATCTCGCAGCGCGTCCAGGGGGAGCGGGTCGATGAGACCGCTTGGGTATTCGTGGCAAGCCTGGCGCGGCGAAACGCTGAACCGCCTGCCTCGTATTGGCTGGTTGATTACGTTGCCTTTTCGCTCGAGCTCGCGCAGCGCGAAGCTCAGTTGGTGGTGGCTGGCTTGCGCGTGAGCCAACATTTTTGGACGAGCGTTGGTGAAGTTCGCCAGCCGTCCGATGAGCAGCTGCAAGCGGTGCGGGTGCTCGGTTCGCTGGCGAGCGGCTTCCAGGAGTTGGCGAGTCAGCTGTCATCCGGAGACGATGCATTGCCAGCCACCCTAGTGTGGTCGGCTGGCGTAGCTGACGCGGGATGTCAGAGTGTAGCTAAGTTTACAGCTGCGTAGGGTTGCTTACCGGTAGTATGTCTGTATGCGAACCATACCATTTGCGACTTGGTCAGATGAAGTCGTCGGTCCAGGGCAGATAACCATCGATGTGGGCGTGTCCCCGAGGGAGCGAGTACGGTGGCTGTAAGCGGTGAATCGCCGTCGGGGCGCAGGGATGTGGTCTGGCTGGAGCAGACGCTGCAAATCCCGCTCGAACAGTATCCGCAACTTCGATTATTGCTGGGCAACCTTGCCACGACGCACGGTGTGAGGGTCAGCCTGCCGCCAGATGTCCGTATCAATGGCCAGCCGGTTATGTATAACGAGCGTAAGGTTGTCTGGGTGGAAGATATCGGTGGGGCGGGCCACCGGCCAATGATACCGCTTGAGTATCTGATGGAGCGCGGCAACGTCTCGGACGGGACGGCGGCCATGAGTTTGGCGAGTGCTATCAGGCATGAAGCGGGTCGAGCCCTGGAGGCGGGCGAGTCCAGCGACCTGCTAGCCTTTGTACATGTGGAGCCAGCGCCCAGCGAATGGTTCCAGCATGACGTGCAAGGGCTGTATGCCGACCGGGCACTGGAGCTCGCCTACAGCGGCGTGGTATTGGAGGGTGTTCCTGGTGTCGGCAGGCAGGGTATTGAAGTATTCCGAGAGTTTTGCGCCGACCTAGTCTGGCCAATTCCTCTGCCTGAAAGCTAGAGGCTGCGTATTCTGAGATGTATGGCTACTTACAGCTGGGCTCGACGCCGAGCCGCTAGTATGCCGTTATGGCAAATACGGAAGGACCTGTACCCGATCCAAGATTCTCGGGTGGAGAATGGGTAGAGCACAAGGTGCGGATCCCGGCTGAACGGTACGCGGAGTTGCGGCCTATTTTGGGCTGGCTGGCGGCGGCATTCGGTGTCGAAATCGACCAACAAGTATCGAGTGGAACTACTGAGGCGCAAGCCGTAACGTATAACGAGCGTAAAGTCGTCTGGGTAGACGACCCCAAAGAGGACGGCCGGCGGCCGGTGATACCCTTTGAGCGGCTAGTGGAGCAGGACTACCCGTATGCACAACAGCGTTTGGTGGCAAGCCGCCTGGTGGGGGCGGTCACGCGTGCGGCGCGTTCAGCCCTCCAACAGGGCGAGCGGAGTTATCTGCTTGATTTTGTGCATATCGGGCCCACGCCAAATGACCGAGGTGAGCACGACGTGCAAGGGCTGTATGCCGACCGGGCTTTGGAGCTGGCATACGGCGGCGTGGTGCTAGAAAGCGTACCAGGTGTTGGTTGGGTCTCGGTTGCACTATTGCGGGGATTTTGTGCCGACCTGGTGCAACCCAACGAGCAGCCAGAAACGTAGTGTACTTTTTGCAACGTATTGACAGGGGTAGCGGTTTCGTGCTACTCTATGACGGTATATCAAAACGTTCACGAGCAGGTGAGTTCGGATAGGTCACTCCGTAACGGGGGTAGAAACCGCCAGCCACCGACATTTTTGTGTCTTATATGCCCGTGAAAATAAGCAAAGAGGTAACTATGAAAGCTCTTATTACACGAAAGGTTGGCATGACCAGTACCATCGCTGAAGACGGTACCGTTCAGGCTGTAACCTTGCTTTCCGCTAGTCCCTGTGTCATCACACAGGTCAAAACCGACGAGACTGACGGCTACACCGCCGTGCAGGTTGGTTTTGAGGACGCTAAGGAAGCTAACACTTCCAAGGCTCAGGTTGGTCACTTTAAGGCCGCCGGTAAAATGCCAAAGATTGTCCGCGAGTTTCGCGTAGACGAAATCACTGAAGACCTCAAGGTTGGTAATGAACTCAACCCCGAGGTCTTTTCAGTTGGTGACGTCGTACACGTCACGGGCACGAGCAAGGGTAAGGGGTGGGCTGGTACCATCCGTCGCCACAACTTCCACCGCGGTCGCAAGACGCACGGTGGCCGCTCGTACCGCCGCGTCGGTTCAATCGGTTCTATGTACCCACAGCACATCCTGAAGGGTAAGAAGATGGCCGGCCACCTGGGTCACGAACAAGTTACCGTACGCAACCTGAAAGTTGCGTTGGTCGATGCTGCCAAGGGCTACATCGGTGTCGTTGGCGCCGTGCCTGGTCCGAACAAGGGCATCGTAATCCTAAAGGGGGACAAATAATATGGCAGTGCCTACTTTTACTGCCTCAGGCGCTAAGGCCACGACCCCTGCCAAGCTTTCCAAGGAAGTATTTGGCGTAGAGGTTGCCAACCACCAGTTGGTTCGCCAAGCCTACGACACCTACCTGGCCAATGGCCGCGAGAACCTCGCCGTCGTCAAGACCCGTGGTCTGGTACGCGGTGGTGGTAAGAAGCCATGGAAACAAAAGGGTACCGGCCGGGCTCGTTTCGGTTCATCCCGCAACCCAATTTGGCGCGGTGGTGGTATCGTTTTCGGTCCAACCGGTGAAGAAAACTACACCAAGAAGCTGCCGACGGCTACCAAGCGCCTGGCGATCCGCCAAGCCCTTTCACTGGCCGCTGCTGCTGACAAGGTCGTAGTCGTTGAGAAGCTGGCGAGCAAAGAAGGCAAAACCGCTGAGTTTGCTAAGTTGCTTGCTAAGCTCGGTGCCAAGCGCAACATCCTGGTCGTTGTCACTGACAAGACTCCAGAATTGGTCCGCGCTTCGGCTAACCTCGGGGACGTCAAGCTCGTCGCCGCAACCTACGTAAACGTCTTTGACGCCATGAACGCTGACACCATCGTGATGACCAGCGAAGCCCTCAAGGCTGTTGAAGCATGGTTAGGAGGTACTAAGTAATGCACGTACTGAAGCCACGTCTGAGCGAGAAGGCTTACGCCCTTTCTCTCATGACTAACACGTTTGCTATCGACGTACCAGCTGGGCTGAACAAGCACGAAGTCGCTGATGCCGTCGCTAAGCAATTCGAAGTGAGCGTTAAAACCGTGCGTATCGTGAACCGCAAAGGTAAGACCAAGCGCGTCATGAACACCACCGGCAAGCGCTCCAGCAATCGCTCAGGCAGCCAGGCCGACATCAAGAAGGCCTACGTCACCCTGAACGCTGGCAGCCACCTGCCATTCTTCGCCGCTGCTGAAGCTGAAGTTAAAGCAGCTGCCAAGGCAGAAGACAAGAAGGCCGACAAGGCCGCTCCTAAGAAAGCGACCAAGAAGGCCGACAAGGAGAGCAAGTAATGGCTATTAAGCAATACAACCCGACTACTCCCGGTCGGCGCGGCATGAGCAGCCAGGACTTCGACGCCATTACGACGAAGAAGCCTCTGAAGTCACTGCTGGTGACCAAGCGCCGCGGCAATGGTCGCAACAACCAGGGCCGTATCACGACCCGTCATCAAGGTGGTGGCGCGCGCAAGCACTACCGCTTGGTGAACTTCAACTTCCGCGGCGAAGGCGTTATCGAGCACATCGAGTACGACCCGAACCGTAGCGCCCGCATCGCTCGCGTCAAGGAAGCTAACGGTACGTATCACTACGTCCTGGCTGCCAAGGACATGCATGTCGGTCAGAAGTTGGTCGCTCACGAAGAAGCTGCCATTGAGTCAGGCAACCGCCTGCCAATCCGCAACATCCCAGTGGGTACCACCATCCACGCCATTGAACTGCAGCCCGGCAAGGGCGCCCAGATGGTGCGCTCTGCTGGTAACGGCGCGCAGCTGATGGCTAAGGAAGGTGACTACGCACAGGTACGCCTCCCCTCCGGCGAAGTCCGTTTGGTGCACTTAAGCTGCACCGCGACCATTGGTGTCGTCGGTAACGAACAGCACCAGAACGTCAAGATCGGTAAGGCAGGTCGTTCTCGTCACCTCGGTAAGCGCCCAAGCGTGCGCGGTGTCGTCATGAACGCCGTTGACCACCCGCACGGTGGTGGTGATGGTGGTCGTCACCGTATGGCTAAGGCGCCTCGTACACCTTGGGGTCAGAAGACCTTGGGTTACAAGACTCGCCGCCGCAAGTCTACGAGCAACATGATTGTAAGGAGCCGTCACGCGGCTAAGAGGAAATAACCTATGAGTCGATCGTTAAAGAAAGGTCCATTCATTGATCCAAAGCTCGCGAAGAAAGTCGCTGGGCTCGGCAACGAAGACCGCACTATCATCAAGACCTGGGCTCGGGCGAGCACTATCGCTCCAGACTTCGTCGGTAAGACCTTCGCCGTACACAACGGCAAGGTACATGTCCCTGTTTTCGTCACCGAAAACATGGTCGGCCACAAGCTTGGCGAATTCAGCCCAACCCGTAAGTTCCGCACTCACGGCGGTAAACTGGCGAAAGGTAAGTAGTAATGAGCGTTAAAGCAGAATCCAAGGGTGTCCGCATGAGCCCCCGCAAGGTTGGCGTCGTTGCCAGCCTGGTGCGCGGTCGCACTGTCGCTGACGCCCTGACTATCCTGGAGCACACGCCTCGTCGTGCCGCTCTGCCGGTCATCAAGACCATCAAGAGTGCTCAGGCTAACGCCACGCACAACCACAACTACAAGGCCGAGGGCTTGCGTATCGTGGAAATCACCGTCAACCACGGTCCACGCACCAAGCGTTACCGCCCTGCCGCTATGGGCCGCGCCCTGCCGTTCCAGAAGCGATCAAGCCACATTCGGGTGCTTGTAGAGGGTGAACAGCGCGCAGCCAAGCCTGCCGCTAAGGCTGCTCCAAAAGCCGCCGCAAAGGAGACTAAGTAATATGGGTCAAAAAGTAAACCCCATTAGCATGCGCTTGCAGGCCAACAAAGATTGGCGCAGCAAGTGGTTCGTCGGCAAGAACCAGTACGCGCAGTACCTGGCCGACGACCTGAAGGTTCGCAAGCTCATCCAGGCCAAGTTCGGTACCCGTGGTGCCATCAACAAGGTCGACATCGAGCGTTCACCGAACCTCGTGACCGTTACCATCGCTACCGCTAAGGCGGGTGTGGTCATCGGTCGTGGTGGCCAGGGCGCCCAGGAAACCAAGGCAGCAATTCAGAAGATTTACGGCGTGCCAGTGCGCGTCAACATCGACGAAGTGAAGAAGCCTGACCTGTACGCCAAGCTGGTTGCCGAAAACATCGCCCACCAGTTGGAGCGCCGCATGAGCTTCCGCCGTGCTATCAAGAGCGCCAGCGCCGCTACCATGCGTGCCGGTGCCAAGGGCATCCGTATCGAGGTGGCCGGTCGTTTGAACGGTGCAGAAATGTCTCGCCGTGAGAAGGAAGCTATGGGCTCGGTGCCACTGCACACTATCCGCGCTAACATCGACTTCGCCAGCGTTCAGGCTCAGACCATCGCCGGTGTCATCGGTGTGAAGGTTTGGATCTACAAGGGGGAGAACTAACATGTTACTTCCAAAACGAACTAAATTCCGCAAGGTCCGCAAGGGCAAGATCCGCGGCGTAGCTACCAGTGGTAACTACATCGCTTTCGGTGACTACGCATTGCAGGCTCAGGGCCACGAGCGTATCACCAGCCGCCAGATCGAGTCTGCTCGTCAGGCTATGACCCGCTACATCAAGCGTGGTGGTAAGATCTGGATCCGCATTTTCCCACACACTCCCGTGACTCGTAAGCCACTGGACGTCAAGATGGGTAGCGGCAAGGGCAGCCCAGAATTCTTCGTCGCCAAGGTCCGTCCTGGCACCATCCTGTTTGAAATGCAGGGTGTCCAAGAAGAAGTTGCCCGCGAAGCTATGCGTTTGGCCGCCCACAAGCTGCCAGTGAAGACCAAATTCTTGGTCAAGGAGAGTGCATAATGAAAATCGCTGACATCCGTAAGCTCAGCACAAGTGAGCTGACTAGTGAAACCACTAAACTGCGCGACGAAATCGCTGAACTGAAGCGTCACATTTACATGGGCGATAACCAGAACCTGCGTGCGGTCCGCAACAAGCGTAAAGATCTGGCGCGTATGCTGACGGTCTTGAGCGAACAACTCGTAAAGGAGGCCAAGTAATATGGCGAAGTCAATTACCGGTATTGTCTCCAGTGACAAGGCTGACAAGACCATTGTCGTGACGGTTCGCGAACGCAAGACCCACCCGCTGTACCGCAAGCAGTACACGGTGAGCAAGAAGTTCATCGCCCACGACGAAAACAACGAAGCGAAAGTCGGTGACAAGGTCGTCATCGTCGAAACCCGCCCCATCAGCAAGCGCAAGAGCCACAAGCTGGCGCAGGTCGTTGAGAAGGCTGGCGTAGCTCACGTCGACGGAGGTGCGGAAGTATGATTCAACAAGAGTCACGCTTAAACGTCTGCGACAACTCAGGCGCTAAGGAAATCCTTTGTATCCGCGTCCTCGGTGGCACCCGCCGCCGTTACGCCAAGGTTGGTGACATCATCGTCGCCACCGTCAAAGAAGCCAGTCCAACCGGCACCGTTAAGAAGAAGACCGTCGTCCGGGCTGTCGTGGTTCGTACCACCAAGGAAATCGCCCGCAAAGATGGTTCAACCATCAAGTTCGACGACAACGCCGCTGTTATCATCAACGATGAGAAGCAGCCCCGCGCTACCCGTATCTTTGGCCCCGTGCCACGCGAACTGCGTGACCTCGGCTACGCCAAGATCATTAGCCTCGCACCGGAGGTACTCTAACTATGAACAAGCTATTTAAAATTCGCCTGAAGAAAGGTGACACCGTCCAGGTGCTCGCCGGCAAGTATAAGGGCAAAACTGGTAAGATCGTTGCCACTCACCCAAGTGAAAACAAGGTGACGGTTGAAGGTGTCAACATCGTCAAGAAGCACATGAAGCCAAACAAGGCTTACCCACAGGGCGGCATCATCGATGTCACTAAGCCAATCTGGGTGAGCAAGGTGGCTGTGGTCGACCCAGAAAGCAAGAAGCCGACCCGCGTTGGTTACCAGCTGGATGACAAGGGCGTCAAGACCCGCGTCTACAAGGCTTCTGGAAAGGAGATCAAGTAATGGCTGCTAAGACTGAATCTAAGTACGTCGCTCGTTTGCAGAACGACTACAACACGAAGTTCGTGGCAGAGCTGCAGAAAGAGCTTGGTCTCGACAACGTCCACCAGGTGCCACGCTTAGAGAAGATTGTCATCAACGTGGGCTTAGGCCGCGCCAAGGAAGACAAGAAGACCATCGAAGCTGCTAAGAACACGCTACGTAAAGTCACTGGTCAAGAACCAGTCGAGACGGTCGCTAAGAACTCCATCGCCGGCTTCAAGCTGCGCGAAGGTAACATGATCGGCCTGAAGCTGACCCTTAGAGGGGAGCGGATGTACGAATTCATGGACCGCCTGGTCAACATCGTGCTGCCACGTCTGCGTGACTTCCATGGTGTTTCCGCCAAGGCTTTTGATAAGCAAGGCAACTTTAGCTTGGGGCTGACTGACCAATCAGTCTTCCCAGAGCTGACCTTCGAAGAGACCACCACGCCACACGGCATGCAGGCCGTCTTCGTTGTGAAGAGCCAGGAGCGTGACCACGCCCGGGCTTTGCTCACCAAATTTGGTATGCCTTTCGAGAAGGAGGAGCGCTAGTATGGCTAAGAAGTCCATTGTCGCCCGCGATGCGAAGCGGCAGAAACTAATTCAAAAATACGCTGCCAAGCGGGCTGAGCTCAAAGAGCTTGGTGACTTTGAAGGTCTGGCTAAGTTGCCGCGCAACAGTAGCCCTACCCGCTGGAAGAACCGCTGCGTTGAAACCGGTCGTCCTCACGCCTACATGCGTCAGTTCGGTCTTTCCCGCATCAGTTTCCGCGAGCACGCGAGCAAGGGTGAAATCCCTGGTGTAACGAAAGCGAGTTGGTAAGAATATGAGTGTTACCACAACTGACCCAATTGCAGACATGCTGACCCGGATCCGCAACGCGATCAACGTACGGAAGAACGAAGTCAGCCTGCCACACAGCAAGATCAAGGAAGCCGTTGCCCGCTCACTGCAGGCCAACGGGTTCCTGGACAGCGTATCTGTTTCTGACCTCAGCGTCGGCAAGCAGCTGCACATCGTCATCAACCCTGAGGACGCCAACGCTCGGATTACCGAGATCAAGCGCATCAGCAAGCCAGGCCGCCGTCACTACGCCGGTGTTGCCGAAATCCCGACCGTCAAGCGCGGTCGTGGTGTCGTCATCGTCAGTACCTCCAAGGGTCTGATGACTGGCTCTGAGGCTAAGGCCCAGGGTCTGGGTGGCGAATTAATCGCCAGTGTTTACTAAGAAAGTAAGTTTTAAGGAAAATTGAATGAGTCGAGTAGGAAAACTACCAATCGGTATCCCGAGCGGCGTGACAATCACTGTCGACCCTGAAGCCATTACGGTTGCGGGTTCGAAAGGTACGCTGAGCCAATTCACGATGCCTGACATCACCGTCGCCCAGGAAGGCGACCAGGTGATTATTACCCGCGCTAATGACGAACCTAAGGTTCGCGCCAAGCACGGCCTGATGCGCGCCCTCGTCGCCAACATGGTGGCTGGTGTCAGCACAGGATTTTCAAAGAAGCTGGAAGTCAATGGTGTTGGTTTCCGCGTGGCCCTCGTTGGCCAGGATCTTAAGATGAACTTAGGGTTCAGCCACGAAGTCGTCTACCACCTGCCAACCGGCATCAGCGCTGTAGTCGAGCAGAACACCATCACGGTGAGCGGCATCGATAAGCAGCAAGTCGGTCAGGTGGCCGCCGAAATCCGCGCCCTCAAGAAGCCTGAGCCATACAAGGGCAAGGGTATTAAGTACGAAGGCGAGCGCATTATCCGCAAGTCTGGTAAGTCAGGAAAGGACAAGTAGTATGAACAGCCTCGCACTTAAGGCTAAGAACTTGGCGCTGCGCAAAAACCGCATTCGCGCCAAGATCAACGGTACTGCCGAACGTCCTCGCCTGAGCGTCTACATCAGCGGTCACAACGTCAGCGCGCAGCTGATCGACGACACCGCCCACAAGACGCTGGCTGCTGCTACCACCATTGGGAGCAAGACTGCTAAGGGTAGCTTGACCGAAAAGGCTGCTTGGGTTGGGAGCGAAATCGCTGGCAAAGCCAAGAGCATTAAAGTTACGCAGGTCGTTTTTGACCGCGGCGGTCGTCAGTATCACGGTCGTGTAGAAGCGCTGGCGCAAGCTGCCCGCGAGAAAGGTCTGGAGTTCTAATCATGGCTGAAGTGAACGCACAACAAGCTCAGAACACCCCACAACGCGGTGGTCGCGGCCCACAAGGTGGCAACCGTGGCCCACGCCGCGATGGTCGCGGCCCAGTGGTCGAAGAAAAGAAAGAATTTGACGAACGCATCGTCCACATCGACCGCGTGGCTCGCGTCGTCAAGGGTGGTCGCCGTTTCCGTTTCCGCGCCCTGGTTGTCGTAGGCGACCACAAGGGTAAGGTCGGTATCGGTATCGCCAAGGGTGCTGACGTGACGGCTGCCGTTACCAAAGCTACCGAAGTTGCCAAGAAGCACATGAGCAAGATCAGCCTCTACAAGGGCACCTTGCCTCACGAAGCTGAAGGCAAGGTCGGTGGGGCCCGTATCCTCATCAAGCCAGCCAGCGCTGGTACCGGTCTGATTGCCGGTGGTGTGGTGCGTACCATCCTGGAAGTTGCTGGTGTCAGCAACGTTTTGAGCAAGTCACTCGGCTCGACTAACAAGGCCAACACGGCCTACGCTACCATTCAAGCGCTGCAAAGCCTGGTACCAGCCAAGAACTGGGTCACCACCAAGGCTCCTAAGCAGAAGGCAGAGGTTAAGTAATGAAGTACAACGAACTCGCCCCTACCGGTTCTAAGAACCGCAAGCGCGTCGGTCGTGGTATCGCTGCCGGCCAGGGTAAGACCGCCGGCCGTGGTACCAAGGGTCAGGGCGCCCGCACCGGTTCATCCAAGCGGCCTGGCTTCGAAGGTGGTCAGAACCCACTGATGCAGCGCCTGCCAAAGCTGCACGGCTTTAAGAGCTTTAAGGTGAAGGCCGAAAACGTCTTTACCGACCAGCTGAACGACTTAGGCGCTGAAGTTACCAATCAGGTATTGGCCGACAAGGGCCTGGTTAGCAGCCCCTACGTGCGCGTCAAGCTGCTGAATCGCGGCGACGTTACCGCTAAGGTAGCTGTCAGCCTGCAGGGCGCTTCTGAGTCTGCTATCGAAGCAGTTCAGAAGGCCGGCGGTAGCTTTAACGTGGTTGCTCGTCAGCCGCGTCCCGCTACCAAGAAAGCTGAGTAAGGTTACTTGCTCCCCGCTTCAAAGGACCTCTTCGGAGGTCCTTTTTGGTATGATAGAGAACTATGAGAGCACCCGAACTGACGACCGAAAAAGCCGAACTGACCTTAATTGCGCCTGACGTAGAACGCGACGCGCCGCTCAGTGTGGGCTGGCTGGCTGGGCAACCGGGACGGGAAACGCTGCGACTGATGGGCGTGACAGAGGCCGATAACCAGGCCTCCTCGCTCGACCAGGAGCGTGCCCGGGTACGTGACTTTTTGGAACGTAGGGATCAGCTGAACTGGATGTTGGATTTGGCCGGCACGGTAGTGGGTGCGATTTGGGTCGATCTGGAACCGCGCGAACAGCTGCCAGCCCCTTCGGTTCATCTGATGATTGGCGATCCGGCTGCGCGCGGGCAAGGCTTGGGCGGCGCCGCGCTGCGCGCCGTGACCGGTTACCTGCGCAGCACTGGCTCCCGGAGCGTCTATTCGCGCCACACGCTTGAAAACGAAGCGTCGGCCGGGCTGCTCGCGGCCTGTGGCTTCGTACCGCTAGGGGAGGCCTATCAGGACAGCGACGGATTGCACTGGCAAACCGTCCAGCGATTAGAGCGAGCCGGGTAGCCTGCGCGGACGTCGTCGTGCTATGCTGCAGGCCATGAAAACACACCTTTGCCAGTCAGCAAACGGCAGCGAAATCGTGTACGATGGGTCGGCCTCACATGCGACAACGCACTTTGAGGATACTCCCGAACTCAAGCCAGCGGTCATCGAAGCGTTGGCGGCGACTGCCGTCGCGGGTGAAACTATGTTTTTTGAATATGATCTTGGCCGGGTCATTGGCACTACCGATTTGGTCAAGACTGATGAACATGACGAAATTATCTATGCCAAGCGTAAAAGCCGGGACGTCTACACCCGCTTTACGAAGTCCCGAGCCCCCCAACCTTGTTCGACAGTCACCATTTTCCTGAGCCGTTTGACCGAACAACGCTATGAGCTCGGCAGCGCCTGGGTCGGTTACCTCGGTCCGTCGTTTCCGGGCGATGCCAATGAAACGCCCGAAAGTCGACCCTACTGGGAGGCGCATGCCCTGGTCTGGGGGAGGCAAGAGATTCAATCCGGCACCGAGACGACAGTCTGCCCCTGGTAGCTAGGCTAAGAAGGCTAGTACGTAGAGTAAGAACAGGCTCATCCCGGAATAAAACACGGGGTCGGCCCGGAAACGCTTGAGCGTCTTGAGCACTACCAGACCACAAATGAAATAGAATGGGAAGTTCTGGACGCTGGTGACGTGCCACAGGTCGCCGGGCAGGTAGTAGTACAGATACTTGCCGAACACGAGGCGGGCGCTCAGCGTCAGCAGGGCCTCCAGTAACAGTGCCTCGAACGAAAAGATCAGCACCAGGTGACGGGTGCGGGTAATCGACCAGCGAGCCGCCAGGCTATCGTGTAGCATATAGAGATGCAGGCCATACAGCCCCCAGGTGACGATGGCGTACGATGAGGTGTATCCACCATGGATGGGCAATATGTTGTAATACCACAGCGGGTGGCCGACGAAGAAGCGGTAGCTGGCATCGAGAAAAATCTCGCCGAACAGACCGATAAGGGCGACGGTAGTAAAATACAGCAGCGCCGGTTTATACTGCAGTCGCTTCCACTGCCGGGCGATCAGGGAGTTCGCCAGGTAGAGTAGGAGCGCCCAGCCAAGGGCGAACAGGCAGAGTTTCAACGGGCTCATAGTCTGTCTGTATGCTACCGGAGGAACCGTCATCTGCCAAATCGGAGCGTGGCAAAACTAAACGGTTACTTTACGAACTATAGTGTCACCTTGTATACTCGGTGATAGTTTTAATCTTTACATAAGGGAATTAAGGTGAACTGGAAGATCATTGGGCGCTCGCTGTCACAGGCCGATATGCGCAAGCGCATCCTGGGGGTGCTCGGCATACTACTTATTTATCGTATTTTGGCGCACATCCCCGTGCCCTTAAGCGATCCGCAGACCCTGAAGCAGGTGCTGCAGAACCTCTTCAATAGCAACACGCCGCAGCTTTTAAGCTTCATTAACGTGCTGTCCGGCGGCGCACTGGCTAACTTCTCGATTATGATTGCTGGTATGGGGCCGTACATTAACGCCTCCATCATCATGCAGCTGCTCACCAAGGCGATTCCAAAACTGGAAGCGCTACATAAGGAAGGCGAGTCGGGTCAGAAGAAGATCAACCAGTACACCCGTATCCTGACCTTCCCACTGGCTATCATCCAATCTATCGGCGCCATCTACCTGGTGCGCCAACAAGCCCAGCAGATCGGTGGCATCGGCGACATCACGGCGCACACCTCTATCTGGCAGTGGGCACTGATGGTAGCCGCCCTGACCGGTGGTTCGATGTTGCTGATGTGGCTTGGTGAGCTGGTGACTGAAAAATCAGTTGGTAACGGTATCTCGTTGATCATTACCGTCGGTATCGTCAGCAGCCTGCCGGCCACCGCTAGCAGCATTGCCAACTCCGTCTACGACAAGACCAACAAGTGGCACCTTTTTGGCAAGACACTGCCGATTAACGAAAAGTCCTTCTGGTACGCCGCGGCTATCCTGGTGGCCGTGCTGGTCGTAACCTGGGTGGTAGTGATGCTTAACGAAGCCGCCCGCCGCATTACCGTCAATTACGCTAAGCGTGTGCAAGGTAACCGGGCCTACGGCGGCGTCACGACCATTTTGCCGGTCAAGCTGATTACCGCCGGCGTGGTGCCGATCATCTTTGCCGTGGCGTTCTTAAGCGTACCGAGCTTTGTCGGCCAGCTGCTGGCTTCTAACCACAGTCCGCACCTGCAGCACATCGGCCAGAACCTGACCAGTTGGTTCCAGAGCCCGTCGGCGACCACCTTCCAGGCCGGCGGCTGGCAGCCGTACATCTATCCCGTAACTTACTTCCTGTTGGTCTTCATCTTTACCTTCTTCTACACCAGCGTGACTTTCAACTCCAAAGAAATCGCCGAAAACCTGCAGAAGCAGGGTGGTTTCATCGAAGGTGTGCGTAGTGGCCTGCAGACTGAGAAGTACCTGAGCCGCACAGTCAACCGCCTGACATTGTTCGGCGCCTTCGCCTTGGGCCTGTTGGCTTTGCTGCCGATCATCGCCCAGATTTTCTTGAACACC